>JACDJC010001701.1_pt1 | contig 19019 bp, 15 predicted proteins | sample 7454191 | NCBI WGS metagenome assembly JACDJC01 (sample SAMN14253291, study PRJNA609438) | sludge metagenome | isolation source: sludge after 25d culture with pyrite and EDTA | collected 2018-12-20 | reverse complement strand
TCGAACTCGGGCATCGGAGACCACTGAATGGTCGCTCGTGCCCAAGTTCGGTGGCTCTCGAGAGCCCGACCGCCGTACTCGGGCATCGGAGACCACTGACTGGTCGCTCGTGCCCAAGTTCGGTGGCACCCGACAGCCCGACCGTCGAACTCGGGCACCGCAGACCACTGACTGGTCGCTCGTGCCCAAGTTCGGTGGCAGCTGCAGACCGACCGGCGCTCGGCGGCACAGGCGGACTGCCGGCTCAGGCCGTGAGGAGCGGCCAGACCTCCGCACCGAAGCGCTCGATCTGTCCGGCGACCTCATCGGCGCTTCGGCCGACGAAGCGCAGCTGCCACTGGTTCACGTCGAGGTGGAGGTACTTCGACAGGCCCTCGGCCACCTGTTCCGGCGCACCCGTCAGCGTCCACTTGGCGACCTCGAAGTCCGGGGTCCCGATGTGGATCGGCTCGACGTTCGTGCCCATGTCGAACGCTGCAGGACGTCCCGCCTCGGCTCGCATCTCGCGGATCCGGGCGACACCGGAGCGCATGCCGTCCTTGGGCGGCCCCTGCGGCAGCCAGCCGTCGGCCAGCGTGGCGGCTCGGCGCATGGCCGCCGGCGACGAGCCCCCTACCCAGATCGGCGGACCGTCCGGTCGCACCGGTCGGGGCGACACACCCACGCCGACCTCCGCTCCGGGGCCGCCGACCGTCGGGTACTCCTCTGCGAACGCGGCGCGGATGACCCCGATGGCGTCCTCGACGGCTCGACCGCGCCCCTCGAAGTCGACGCCGAGGACCCGGAACTCGCTCTCGAGGTGACCCGCTCCGGCGCCGAGCACGGCCCGTCCGCCCGAGAGCGCGTCCAGCGTCACGAAGCTCTTGGCCGTCTGCAACGGGTGGCGGTACGGGAGCACGTACACGTGGCTGACCAAGTGGACCCGCTCGGTCTGCGCCGCCAGCCAGCCGAGCGTGGCGATGGTGTCGTACCACGTGTCCGACAACACCTCGTCGGCCGGTCGGGGCACGACGACGTGGTCGCACACCGCCACGTAGAACGCCCCGGCCCGGTCCGCTGCGGTGGCGACCGTCGCCAGCTCCGCCGGCCCGGCGTCGAGCTCCCACGGTTGGCGGTACGCCGTGGACTTGGACTGGACGGGGAGTTGCAGCCCCCACACGACGGCGCCTTCGGGGATGATCGCTGCCACGTGGCGCTCCTTCAGCGGCGTCTCCGACCGCAGGATCCGATGGATGTCAGATCATACGGATCGCTCCACGGCGGGCGGCGCTCGATGGCGTCGACTGCTGAGATCAGCCGAGGCCCGAACTGACAGGGCTCGGGTCCCTGTCGGACCCGAGCCCCCGCCTCCCATCCCGTCTCGCCGGTCGCCGTCGATCGACCGGCGCCTCTCCCTGGTTCAGGTCATGCGTCCTGGTTCAGGTCATGCGTCGTTGTGCACGGCCAGATGTCGGCGGGCCCGTTGAAGCCCACTCCTCCCGCGGCCACTGCAGCGACCCATCGTCGCCTCGCTCGGTGTCCCATGGTGCTCCCTCCGGATACTCCGTTGATGCGCAGTCCTACGGTTGATGCGCAGTCCTACGCCCCGGAGCGAACACTTGCGTTACACCGTCCCGGCTCCACGACCGCCTCGCGCTGCAGGCCACCTCCGCTGCACCACCTCGACCCCCCGCCTTGTCCGCTACCCGGCGGAGTACTCGGGCCGTGGACCCCGCCGCGGTGCGTGACCGGCGGCCGCGTCCCATGCCTGGGCACGGCGCTCGAGATCCTGAGCCGCCTCCCCGTCGCCCACCGCGTCGGCCGCCCGTCCGAGCGCTCGATCCACCGAGCCGAGCAGCACGACCCCGGCGATGCTCAGACCGGTGCCCGACCGACCACCGAGCTCCGCACGCACGCGGTGCCCGAGCGCCTCGCAGCCCGTGGACGCTGCCAGCTCCGACGCCAGGACCGCCGTCATCTGCCAGCCCATCCCTGCCCCGACCAGCAGTCGTGGTGCCCCGGCGAGCCACCTCGCCGCCTCCTGAGCCCGCCGCTGATCGCCGGCCTCGTGGGCGGCGCGACCCGCGGCGCCCACGAGCACCGGTTGGGCGGCGTCGTCGAACGGGAGGTCCAGCATCGGCGCCACCGCGGCCAACGACCCGTTCGCGTCGATCAGGAGGAACTGGTGGAGTCGCTCGACCCCGGGAGCAGCGGCGAGGTGCAACCTCCGTCCGGCGTCCCCTGCGGCCACGACCAGGTCGGCGGCGCGCTCGATGTCCCCAGCGGCGATGGCTGCGCCGGCTCTCGCCGCGGCGACGTACCACTCGAGATCCGGACGAGGGAAGTCCTCGATCACCGCGTCGAGCTCCTCGATCGCCTGCGCGTGCTGGTCGAGCGTCCCGACGGTCGCCGCCCGGTCGAGCGCGAGAAGTCGGACCATGGAGCGGCACGGAGTCCGACCGGTGAGCCGGGCCCAGGATTCGAGGTCGGCGAACGCCGCCGAGCTCTCGTCCGGGCTGCGGTCGCATGCCATGGAGGCGTGGTAGCGCTCAGCGAGCAGGAGACTCCGAAGTACCTCGTCACCACTCTCTGCGACTTCGACCTCCACCTCGTCGAGGAGCTCCTGAACCCCATCCCCACCACCGATCAGCTGCTGATGGGCGCACCACAGACCGAGCTGCGGACGGAGCCACGTCTCGGTGGTCGGCAGCGATCTCCGCACCGTCTCCGCGTCCACTGCGAGATCGCCCGGCGGGACGCCGCCCGCGTCGACCGGACCGCGGGCGAGGATCGCCGTCGCCGTCAGCACAGGGTCACCCATCTGGCGGATCCGCGGGATCAGGCAGTCGTAGAGCGCGATGCCGTCGTCGACCCGACCGCCACCGATGAGCGCCGCCGCCGCATCGAGCCCGCCCGACAGACCCTCGACGGTCCGCGGGAGAGGTCCCACGATCGACAGGTACTCGGACGCGAGCTCCGATGCGTCGATGAACGCTCCCGACACCCGCAGCGCCGTCAGCGCCGGGCCGATCAGGCGCTCGAGCTCCGCCTCGCTACCCGATCCTCCGCGGAGGAGGTGGCGGACGACCGACACGGGGTCGGTCGGATCGGACGAGGAGAACAGCGCAGCCACTGCCCGGTGCAACTGCTCGGTGCGCTCACGGTCGAGCAGGCTGAGCACCGCATCCTGGATGACGTCGTGTGCGATCGACAGCCCACCTGCGGTGTCCCGAACGAGGCCCGTGCGTTCCAACCGCCTGCCAGCACGGTGGACGTCATCGGCCCCACGGATCGCCCGCAGCGATGACGACGGGAGGGTTCCGGCGACTGCCACGAGCTCGACCAGCTCACGGTCCGTCGGATCCGCGGCATCGAGCTCGACGGACACGGCGTGGATCACCGAGTCGGGCAGCTCGTCGAGGCAGTCGAGCCGGCGTGCGAGCTCGACGGCGAGGAACGGCCACCCGTCGCAACGCCGTGCGACCTCGATGGCAGCGGTCCGCTCGAGTGGAGCGCCGTGGCGGCGTTCCACCAGCTCCACGACCTCTGCGTCGGTCAGGGGGTCGAGCACCACGTCGACCACGCGGTCGCTCGTGCGCGTGTTGAGGTCGGAGCGGAACTGGGCGACGTCGCCACGCAGCCCGTGGGGCCTCGACAGCAGCAGCCAGCTCTGACCGTCGACCTGCCCGATGATCGCCGCGAGGAGCGCGAGCGCGGATCGGTCCATCCAGTGGACGTCGTCGACGATGACCAGTCCGGGTTGCGCCGTCCGAAGCGCCGCCGTGGCGGCGTCGGCCAGCATGACCATTCGGAGCTCGGGGTCAGCCGAGCTCGGGATGTCGGTCAGCCGCCGGATCGGGTGGTCCTCGTCGTCGACGAGATCCGTCAACCCTCGCAGGATCGATCCAGGACCCGGGTCCAGGCGCGACCCTCGGATCCAGGCGACGCTGCGTCGCTCCGATGCGACGGTGGCAGCGACCACGGCGCCGAGCGCCGTCTTGCCGTACCCGGCGTCGCCCTGGACGAGGACCACCGACCGTCGCGCCAGCGCGAGCGCGACGGCGTCGACCACGTCGTCGCGTCCGACGAGCGACGGCGGGGGATCCGACGTCGGCTGCGAGCGCACGCTCGCGGCCTCGACCATCGGTGGCAGGAACTCGGTCTCGGCGATGCACAGCCGCTCGGGGTCGTCCACGCCGATGGCGTCCCTCAGCTCGATCAGGCCGCTCGTCGGTTCGACACCCAGGTCCTCCCGGAGTCCGACGACGAGGTCGTCGAACGCCGAGATCGCCACGTCACGGCGGCCGATCCTCGCTGCGGCGATCATCCGCATGGCAACGAGGTCCTCCCGGGGGAGCGCATGGGGAACGGCGACGTCGAGCGCCTCGAACGCCTCGAACGCCTCGCCCTGGCGGAGCAACGCATCTGCTCGCAGCGCCACCAGCTCGAAGTAGGCGTGTTCGGCGCGAACGGTCGATCCCCGGACCGTCGGCGTGTCCGGCACGCCGTCGAACGGAGACCCCGTCCACAACTCCATGGCGGTCGACGTCGAGCGCAGCACGTCGTCGAGTCGACCCGCCCGCGAGTCCACCCCCGAACTGGCCACCAGCCGCTCGAGCAGCAGGAAGTCGACTGCGTCGCGGTCGACGTCGAGGGTGTAGCCGCCGGGGTCGCTGCGGATCGGATCGGAGATGCCGGCATCCACCAGCTGGCTGCGGAGGCGGTTGACCGTGACGCGCAGCGACGAGTCGCTGACCCGCCGACCGTCCCACAGCTCGTCGACGAGTCGATGGACGCTGACCCGCCGACCGGCCTCCGTGGCGAGCACCGCCAGCAGCGCACGTCGAGTGGCGCCGCGCACCGGTGCGCGAGCGTCGACACCGACCCAGGGGGAACCGATCAGTCCGATGACGATCCCCAGTCCGCGTCGCATACCGCCTCTCAGCACAACCGCTGACGAATGGTACCCAGCGGTCGTCGCCGGAGACAGATCCGTCCCATCACCCGCTGCCGGTGGTGGTGCGCTCGACAGCGGCGTGCCCGCCGGTGAGCGCCCCGACTCCTGCTCAGTTGGTCGAGCCGGCGCGTCCGAGGTCGCGCTCAGCAGCCTCGACGAGCGACGCACCGGTCGCCCCGTCGGAGAAGAACGCCACGCCCACGTCGAGCACCAGGCTCACGGCACCGCCGTCGATCTCGACAGGGAACGCGGCTCCGCCCCGGATTCGGTCGATCACACCCCCGGCGATGTCGGGTGACAACGACGAGCAGCCGAGCAGGAACCGAGCCGGCGGCTCGAACCCGAGCACGTCACGTCCGCGGACGACTCGATCGAGGCGTTCCGCCAACTCGCGGACCGCACGTCGGGCGCCACCGCGGTCCGTCTCGGTCAGCGCGTGCCATTCCGCCACCTCGACGACCAACACCGCTGGTGAAGCGCTCTGGCCGACGAGGTCCTGGACCTGGGCGACCACATCATCACGCCTCGGCAACTTGGTGGGCTCGTCGGACTCGACCATGTCCAACGAAGGTACCCGCAGCGACTCTCCAACGCTCCCGGCCACGCCCCGTCCAGCTCAGTCGAGGCGGTTGCCCCAGATGCCGACGAAGCTGACCATCTCTCCCGGGTAGCCGCCGAGGTTGTGCGTCAACGCAAGCCCGCGGTCCGCGGTATCGATGCGACGGTCCTCGGGCGCCTCGCCACGAAGCTGCAACCAGCACTCGAACAGCATCCGCAGACCTGATGCTCCGACCGGGTGCCCGAAGGACTTCAGCCCGCCGTCGGTGTTCACCGGCAGCTCGCCGTGGAGGTCGAACACACCGGCCTCGGCGTCCTTCCACGCCTGACCCCGAGCAGAGAAGCCGAGGTCCTCCATCAGCACCAGCTCGGTCGGCGTGAAGCAGTCGTGCACCTCTGCCATCGCCAGCTCGCGCCGGGGGTCGGTGATGCCGGCCTGGGCGTAGGCGTCCTCGGCAGCCCACTGGCACTCGTCGAAGTGCGTGTAGTCGTAGTCGGGGTCGGCCAGGCCCGCACCGTTGCCGGCGACGAAGCTCAGCGCCTTCACGAACAGCGGCTTGTCGGTGTAGCGGTGTGCATCTTCTGCCCGCACGACGATCGCGCTCGCGGCACCGTCGGCCACGCCAGCGCAGTCGAACACCGACAGCATCCCGGCCACCGACGGCATGGCGCAGATGGCGTCGACGCTCATCTCCCTGCGGAACTGCGCCAGGGGGTTCTTGGCACCGTTGGCATGGTTCTTGCTGGCGATGCGGGCCAACGTGCGGCGCAGCTCGGCGGGGTCCACTCCGTACTTCTCCGCGTACGCCGGCGCGACGAGCGAGAACATGGCCGCGGCGGTGAGGGTTCGGTTGGTGCCGTCGGTGGGGATCGGGAAGGCGTTCAGTCCCTGGTAGCCGGAGTCCTTCACCTTCTCGACGCCGACCGCGGCGGCCACGTCATAGGCACCGGAGGCGACGGCGTAGCAGGCCTGACGCAGCGCTTCGGAACCCGTGGCGCAGTAGTTCTCCACGCGGGTGACCGGCTTGCCCTGCAGCTTGAGCGGCGACGCCAGCGTCACGCCGGACATGCCGGACTGCGCGGTGCCGAGCCACCATGCATCGACGTCGTCGACGGCGATGCCGGCCGAGTCGAGCCCGGCGTGCGTGCCCTCGACCGCGAGGTCGTCGAGGCCCTTGTCCCAGTGCTCACGGAACGGGGTGCAGCCCATCCCGACGATGGCGACGCGATCCTTGATGCCGTGGCTGGACATGTCAGCCCTCCCCCTGTGCGGTGGTCGTGGTGGTCGTGGCGTCGGCCACTGCGGGTGCAACCCCGCCGGCCGGTCGGGCCTTCCAGAAGTAGTTGACGATGCCGTCCGCCGAGTTCAGACGACGGAACGTCATCTCCACCGTCATCCCGATCGAGACCTGCTCCGCGCGCACGTCGGTCAGCTCGACCGGGAGGCGTCCGCCGCCCTCGAAGTCGCACACGGCGAACACGACCGGCGGCGACGGCGAGTAGGCGAGGGAGTCGACGGTGAAGGTGGCGACGGTGGCGGCGATGTCGGCCATCGGCGCCGGGTCCATGTCGTCGACGTGGCCACCGACGAAGCTCACACGGGCAGGCGGCAGGTGCAGCGCACCGCTGTCGCGGTCCTTGGAGCCGACGAAGCCGAACTTCCAGTCGAGGCGACGCTCGGCCGCCGACGCGGACGCCCGTGCGGGTTCGGGGCGGTTGGGGGGCTGGATCGGCAGCACGGCCCGCCAGGACAGGTACTTGGCGTAGGGCAGCGAGTCGTCACCCGACGCGATCTGCTCCGCGACCGTCGGCCGGGCAGCCACCGCCGCCGGGGCGGCGTCGGTCACCCGGAAGAGGAACACGTCCGCACCGTCGGCCAGGGCAACGAGCGCGACGATCTGGCCCGGCGACGCCTGCTCGACCAGGTCGGCGAGCAGGACCAGCGGATGGGCGGCGCCGGTGAAGCCGACGGTGACGTCGAGCCGGTCGGCGAGCTCCACGCCGGCCGCGCCCAGCTGCTTGGCGAGCGGTGCGCCGGCGCGGGCGTGCGGCGCCGAGATGGCCACGCGCGACACCTGGTCGACGTCGAGGCCGGCGTCCTTCAGCGCGGCGCTCCACGCCTGGCCTGCCAGCGCGTCGTAGCGCTGCTGACCGAAGCGCTCCTCCCAGGCGTGGGTGCGCAGCTCACCCGGGGACCGCCAGCGGTCCAGGAACTCCCGGGTCGCCGACGCGCCCCCGAGGTACTCCGCCAGGAGCGGACCGTCGGAGCCGTCGCCGACGAGCGCTGCGGCACCGGCGTCGCCGCCGGCCTTCTCATCGGTGGAGCCCGCCGGGCCGGTGCGGACGTCGCCCGCGGCGACGAGCACCACCGGGTCGATGGAGCGCAGCGCAGCACGCAGCGCCGCGGCGGTCCCACGGAGCCCGGGTCCCGCATCCGCGGCGACCACATCGCCGTCGAGTCGCAGCGCTGCGTGCACGAGTGGCGCCGCGGACTTCTCCGCATACGGTCCCGTCGTCGACGCGAACCACAGGGCGTCCACTCGGTCGCCGGCGCCGCGGCGTGCACGACGGCCCGCCTCGACCGCCATCGTCACGGCATCCTCGTCGTAGGAGGCGACGGTCCGCGTTCCCTTGCCCGCCGACGCGCCCAGGAACTGCGTGATCGCCGCTCGTTGGAGCCGCCAGTGCGGGAGGTAGGCGGAGATGCCGCTGAGCCCGCGGCGGGCGGTCTGGTTCTGAGCGCTCATGGGTGGAGTGTAGGGACATCTGACACCCCGTCAGAAGTCGTCCGGTCCGTCGTGGGGAACGGCGTGGGGAACGGCGCCAGCCCTCCACGCCGCCCGGTCCCTCGGTCGGCCGGTCCGCCCGCCGGGATGTTGTTCTCCGACGACTGTTGACAGCACCGACGCGACCTCGGAGCATTGGAGGATGCGCCTGCATCCCACACCCCCTCACCACCTCGGTCGGCTCCGGTGACCGCCGTCGATCCGAGCACCCAGCAGCCGCTCGGGCGTCGAGCGCGCAACCGGGTCGCCCGCCACGACCAGCTGCTCGCCGCGGCCAGCGAGATCGTCGACGAGTCGGGTCTCGACGGCCTGACCATGCAGGGCGTCGCCGACCGCGTCGACTGCGCGGTCGGGACGATCTACACCTACTTCGACTCCAAGTCCGCGTTGGTCGGGGCGTTGCAGTCCGCCGCGGTGCAGACGCTGCTCAACTCCTACCACCGGGCTGCGGAGCTCTGGGACGTGGCGCTCGAGGAGTCCGGGCACGATGATCCCGCGGTGGGGTCGCTGGTCCGAGTCCTCGCGTACGGCCAGCTGTTCGTCGCGTGTCCACGGCTGCACCCGCAGGAGTTCGAGCTGCTGCAGGATGCGATCACCAGCCGGGTGAACACGGTCGCCGAACGCGACCTGGGAACCCTGACCACCTATGCGATGACGCTGCTCGCCGAGGGCGTGGTCCTGATCGAGACCGCGATCGCCGCCGGCGCGCTGTCCGCCCCCGACGCGGCTCGCGGCGACGACTCGATGAGTCGGATCCTGCGTTGGGTCGGTGCGCTCGACGGCGCCCTGCTGGTCGCCGGCGCCAACGTGACCGCCCTCGATGCGGGCGATGCCGGCGTGTTCGATTCCGACCACCTGGCCCTGCTGTGCACCGAGGACATGTTGTTGGCCTGGGGTGCGCCGGCGATGGTGCTGACCGAGGCGGTGCAGCAGCTGAACCGCATGCAGCGGGCCGGGCAGTTCCTGCCGAGGGTCGGCACGAACGCCTGACCGACACGGGCGTCCGACGAGCACTCGGGGGTGACATGACGAGCGACGCGCTGGGAGACCTGCTGAGCGCCGGGCTCGCGTTCGTCGTCGGAACGAGCGATGGCTGCGACGGCACCACTTCCACCACCACTTCGGTCGACCGATGGCCAACCACGGCGTGAGCATCCCGCTCTGGGACGTGGTGTTCAGGACCCGGGAGGACCCCGGGGTGATCGCCGTTCCCCGTCGCCTCGCCGTCGGCCTCGGCTGGCTCCTCGATGACGACGGTGCGCTGCGAGCGGAGTACGCGGTCGACTACGTCCTGGTGGGATCGGACCGGATGGACGAACGACAGGCGGGCATCGACCGGGCCCGGGCGTTCGCCAGCCAGGCGCCCACGCCCTGAACCACGTCTCCCAGGGTCGGATCGCGCGACGCCCCGACGCGCTCGGTCAGAGCCCGGGGCGACGGCCCACGTAACCTGCGCCCGATGCCCACCCCTCCCCGTACCCCCCGCACCGTCGACGAGAGCGACACCCGATCCTCCCGTCTGCCCGGCTGGGACCCGATGGTCGGCTATCCGGAACGTGGTCGGGTCCTCGCCATCTGCTGCCTCTGCCTGGTGCTCGTCGTGATCGCGGTGTCGAGCCTGAACGTAGCGATCCCCACGATCCTCGACGACCTCGAGCCCAGCTCCACCCAGCTGCTCTGGATCATCGACTCGTATGCGCTGGTGTTCGCCGGCCTGCTCCTGCTGGCCGGCGCGATCGGCGACCGGTTCGGACGGAAGGGTGCGCTGCTCGGCGGTCTGACGGTCTTCGGGCTCGCAGCGGTCGCGGCGTCGCAGGCGCCCAACGCCGAGGCGCTCATCGCCACGCGAGCCGTCATGGGCGTCGGCGCCGCGTTCGTCATGCCCGCCACACTCTCGATCGTCACCTCGGTGTTCCCACCCCAGGAGCGGGCGAAGGCGATCGCCACCTGGGCCGGCTTCGCCGGTGCGGGCAGCGCGCTCGGACCGCTCCTCGGCGGGTTCATGGTCGAGCACTTCGGATGGGCGTCGGTGTTCTTCGTGAACATCCCGTTCGTCATCGTGGCGATGGTGCTGATCGCACGGTTCGTGCCCACCAGCCGCGACACCGAGGAACGTCGCCTGGACGTGGTCGGCGCGGTGCTGTCGGTGCTGGCCCTGTCCGCCCTCCTGTTCGGGATCATCCAGGGTCCGGAAGAAGGCTGGGCCTCGGCACTCGTCCTCGGATCCTTCACGCTGACGATCGTGGTCGGGGTGGCGTTCGTGGTGTGGGAGCTGCGCACCGATGAGCCCATGCTCGACCCCCGGTTCTTCCGCATCCCGGCGTTCCGGGCCGGCAGCGGAGTGATCACCGCGGTGTTCTTCGGGATGTTCGGGATGTTCTTCATGCTCACCCAGTACCTGCAGTTCGTGAAGGGCTACTCCCCGTTGCTCGCCGGGATCTCCACGGCGCCGAGCGCCGTCACGATGATCATCGTCACGCCCCGATCACCCAGGCTGGTCGCCCGCTTCGGCTCCCGGCGCGTGGTGGTGACCGGGATGCTGCTGGTTGCCGCCGCGTTCGCCGTCTACGCGTTGCTCGACCCCGACACGCCCTACCTCGCCGTCGCGTTCGCTCTGGTGGTCGGCGCATGCGGCATGGGCCTGTCGATGGCTCCGGCCTCCACCGCGATCGTGTCGTCGCTTCCCCTGTCCAAGGCCGGGGTCGCATCCGCGGTCAACGACGTGACCCGGGAGGTGGGCGGAGCGCTGGGCATCGCGGTGCTCGGCACGATCCTCACGTCGCGGTTCACGTCGCTCATGGGCGAGCGGCTGCCCGATGCGGTGCCCGAGCAGGTCCGCGTCGGTGCCTCCGGCTCGATCAACGCCGCGATGGCGATCGCGGACAAGGTGCCGGCGCAGTTCGCGGAGCCGCTGCGTCAGGCCGCCCGCTCGGCGTTCACCGACGCGTTCAACTCCGCCTTCGTCGTCTCCGCCGTGCTGCTGTTCGTGATGGCGTTGATCGCTGCCCGCTCGGTGCCCGACACCCGCGACGCCACCTCGCACTGACGCCGGGACTCCCCCATCAGCTCTGCTCCTGTACCCGCCGCGGGTCTGCGCGCCGAAGCAGGAGCAGAGCGGTGGGGTCAGCTGGCTTCGCGGAGAGCGACCATCGGCTGACCCATCCTGACCTCGAGCACGCGCACCCCGCAGACGGCGTCGGTGCAGCGCAGTCGCGCCTGCTCCGCGATCGCGACCAGATGCTGTGTGCAGGCGATCACGCCGGGGAGGCCCGCACGCCGAGCGGCCACCGGGTCGTGGTGCACCGGCGCCCAGACACGGCACGCCGCCGCGGCGGCACGGATCCGATGGCCGGTCCAGCCCGTCGCGACGTCCGATCCGGCCGGCACGACCGCGGCAGGCGCGAGACGTGGCTGACCGGAGGTCGCCGACCCGGGCCGGTACCCGACGGCGCTGAACGTCTCGATCTGGAGCGTCTCACCGTCAGCATCGGTCAGCACGTGGTCGACGTCCCAGGACCGCCCCCAGCCGAGCGCCGTCATCCGCTCAGGACCGATCGACCGCAGCACCTGGTGGTGCCCGACGCGATCCCCCACCCGGGTGGGGCGCGTCACAGCGGTCCGGTGCGCGGCGATGACCGCGTGGCCGAAGCCGAGCGCCGCCTTCACCTCGAAGTGGAGCTGCAGCGGCACCTCCCGTGCGTGCGGATCCGCGGAGCGTGTCCACAGCGAGGTCGACGAGATCGGAAGTCGGTCGACGCGGAGCTGCGACACGTCGCCACCGGTCGCAGTCCACATGCGCGCGATCGGACCGAGCTGCACCGTCGTCTCTGCGGCGACCACGTGGTGCGGCTCGTCGATCGTCGGCAGGTCGGGTCCGATCATCGTGCGAGGCGCGCCCCGGACCACCGCCCGACCACTAGCCCGGCGGCTTGCGGCCGGTGACGCCCGAGTAGAGCAGGCGGGCGAGCGCACGTTGGATCTCGGCGCCCGTGGTGCCGTGGCGCTCGATGCCGTAGCGGTGACCCGAGACCTGGGCGAGCATCGCCACCAGCACCGAGGCGGTCGCCATGGGATCCAGATCGGCGGGCAGGCGGCCGGCGTCACGCTGGTCGCGGACCTCCTCGGCGAGCGCGTCGGTGAAGCTCATCAACAGCTGGAGGCGGATCTCGCGGAAGCGGATGTCGCCCTCGGTGGCGGCGAGGTCGATGACCGCCAGCAGCGCCCGGTGCTCGTCCCAGAAGCCCAGGAACGTCGCGGCGATGCGCTCGCAGGTGTCGTACGCGGCACGGCCGGTCCAGCTCCCGTCGCGCACCGAGCGGTTGAGGCGCTCCTTGCCCTCCCCCACCAGCTCGTCGGCCAGCGCCCACAACGCCGACTCGGCGTCGGGGAAGTACTGGTAGAAGGTCGCCGGCGACGTTCCCGCCCCACGGGCGATGTCGACCACCTTCAGGTCACGGTACGAGGTGGTGAGCAGCAGCTCCCGGGTCTGCTCCAGCAGACGGGCGCGGGTGGCCAGCCCCCGACGTCCGGGCACTCGGCCGTCGACCGCCCTGAGCTCCTCGTCGGTCACGGACCCGCCCACCTGCTGCATCACGGCCAGCAGCGTACCGGTGGACTCCTCCCAGACCTCGGGCCGGGGAGTCGCGGGCTGATGACCGGACCGGTCCCAGCCGATCAGCCGCCGATCAGCCGCCGAGCAACCGCCACAGCATCCACGCCATCACCGAGATGCCCAGGAGGCTGATCGCGATCATCATCACGAACCCGACGAACCCGGTCACGACGAGGGCGATCAGCACGCCCAGGCTGGAACGACGGGTGCCGGCCCGGTCGGCCAGGTCGGCCTCGATGAGCCGGACGTTGCGGTCGTTGGCTTTGTAGGCCATGTCGAACACCACACCGGCGAACGGGACGAGCGAGACCACGCCCTCGAAGGCCACGTTCCACAGCATGCGCAGGATCGTCGGCCAGCTGACGCCGGCGAGGACGCCGGCGGTGACGATCACCATCGACAAGCCCATGCCGACCGCGTCGCCGATCCCGGGCACGAGCGTGATGAACCCGTCGATGCCGACGCGGCGGCCACCGCTGCCGGGGATCGCCACAGCGTCGTCGAGGACCCACGCCAACCGCTCCACCCACCTGGGAAGCGGCCGGGAGTTCGGCTTGGGACCGCGGCGATGGGCGTTGCGGATGTCCTGCAGCGCCTCGCTGACCTCGGCCCGTGCCTGGGCCGTCCGACGCTGGGGACGATCGACGTACGGAACGAGGTCGTGACCAGCGACCAGCACCGGTGGAGCGGCCGGCGGCGGGTACGAGGCGTGCGGCGGGTACGAGGGGTGCGGCGGGTTGGACGGCGACGGTGGGACCGGCGCGTCGGATCCCGGGATCTCCCGTCCCTCGATGGTGCCCAGATGGCGGACCTCGTCGCCCACGACCGACAGTCTTGCCGTTTGCTCGCCGATCGCGAGCGTCACCGAGCCGATCGCTGAGCGCGATCTTGGGGGAATCGGACCGCTCACACGTCGAGATCCCCCAAGAACGGGGTCACGACCGGGCCGACGGCACAACTCGGGGGAATCCGACCGCTCACACGTCGAGATCCCCCAAGATCGGCGTCACGACCGGGCCGACGGCACAACTCGGGGGAATCCGACCGCTCACACGTCGAGATCCCCCAAGATCGCCGAGTTGGCGTCAGGGGATGAAGCGATCGGCGAACGAGCCGATCAGCTCGATGGCCTGCTCGGTCGAGTCGGGTCCGGCGACGCCCTGAGCCATCCACGCGGAGGTGAGGATCGTCGTCACACCGGCCGCTTCGAGCCGTTCGCAGGTCTCGCTGTTCGGCGCGGCGAGCGGTGAGGCGATGACCTCGAACGGCCGATCGGCCGTGCCGGCGTCCTCCCGGGCACGTTCGAGCGTCTCGCAGTGCTCGATCAGCTCCTCGACCGAGTAGTAGACGCCCAACCAGCCGTCGCCGATCGACGCAGCGCGCCGGAAGGCGATGTCGGAGTGGCCCCCGACGTAGATCGGCACCGGGGCGGGCGGCACCGGACGCATCTCGACCGGATCGAAGTCGTAGAACTCGCCGTGGTGTTCCACCATCCCACCGCGCCAGAGGGCGCGGACGACCTCGACCATCTCGTCCATGCGCTTGCCCCGCCGAGCGAAGGGCTGCTCCAGCAGCTCGAACTCCTCGGCCATCCAGCCGGCGCCGATGCCCAGGCCGACCCGGCCCTGCGACAGGTAGGCGGCCGTTCCGACCGCCTTGGCGACCACGAACGGGTTGCGCAGCGGCAGCACGTAGACGTTGGTCAGGAACCGCAGCCGCGTCGTCACCGACGACATGGCACCGACCGCGACCCACGGATCGGGCCAGTCCTCGTCGGGGCTGAACAGCGGAGTGCCGTCGGGCGTATACGGGTACTTCGAGCTCAGGTAGCTCGGGTACACGACGTGGTCCGACACGGCGACCGAGTCGAAGCCGGCGTCCTCGGCGGCCCTCGCGATCCGGGGCCAGTCGAGCGGGTTGGAGCCGATGAGTGCTTGCGCGAACTTCACGAGCCCGCCGCCGTCGCCCGCTCGCGGAGCTCGAACTTGAGCACCTTGCCGCTGGCGTTGAGGGGAAGGGCGTCCACGATCTCCACCGTTCGAGGGACCTTGTAGTTGGCCATGTGCTCCTTCGCCCAGGCGATCACCTCGTCGCCGTGGAGCGCAGCGTCGGCGGCGGGGATCACGAACGCAGCCCCGACCTCTCCCATCCGCTCGTCGGGCACGCCGACCACCGCCACCTGAGCGACGCTGGGATGGGTGAGCAGCAGCTTCTCGATCTCTGCCGGGTAGGCGTTGAAGCCACCCACGATGAACATGTCCTTGGTGCGGTCGGTGATCGCCAGGTAGCCGTCCGCGTCGAGGGTGCCGACGTCACCGGTGTGCAGCCAGCCGTCGACGTCGATCGCCTCGGCGGTCTGCTCCGGGTCCTCGAAGTACTCCCGCATGACGTTGTAGCCCCGCACGAGCACCTCGCCGGGCTGGTCTGCTCCGAGCACGGTGCCGTCGGCGTCGACCACGACGACCTCGACGCCGGGAATGGCGCGACCCGAGGTCCGCGAGATCGTCTCGGGCCCGTCCTCCCGACGGCAGACGGTGACCACGCCGCACGCCTCCGTCAGCCCGTACGCCGTGAGCACGGTCTCGAACCCGAGCTCGTCCTCCATGGCCACGACCAGCTCGACGGGCACGACCGCGGCACCGGTGACCGCCAGTCGCAGCGTGTCCACACGACTCCGATCGAACCTGGGGTGCTGCAGCAGCGTCTGGTACAGCGTGGGCGGTCCGGGGATCATGCTGATCCGCTCGGACTCGATCACGTCGATCGCCGCCTCCACGTCGAAGACCGGCAGCGGGACCATCGTCGCCCCGGTCATGAGGCATGCCAGGATGCCGGCCTTGTAGCCGAACGTGTGGAAGAACGGGTTGATGATCAGGTAGCGGTCGGAGCTGTCCAGGCCGACGAGGGTCGACCAGTCCAGGAACGCCCGCAGCGTGGACGCGTGCGTCTGCACCACGCCCTTGGGCGCACCGGTCGTGCCCGACGTGAACAGCACGTCGGACACGTCCGCGCCGTCGACGGCGTTCACCCGGGCATCGAGATCCGCGTCGGTCACGATCGTGGCTTCGGCGAGCAGCTCGTCGAGGAACGAGGCGCCCTCGGGCCGCGAACCGGTGTCGCGCAGCAGCACGACGCGCTCGAGCGTGTCGGGTCGACCGGCGGCGTCGAGCATCGACACGTAGTCGTTGCCCAGGAAGCCCTCGACGGTGAAGAGGAGGCGGGCCCGACTGCGGCGCAGGATGTCGGCCGCTTCGAGACCCTTGTAGCGGGTGTTGAGCGGGACGAGCGCGGCGCCGGCGGACTGCAGGCCGAGCACGGCGACGACCCACTCCCAGCAGTTGGGCGCCCAGATCGCGACTCGGTCACCGGGTTGGATCCCTGCGGCGATCAGGCCCTTCGCGACCGACTCGACCCGACGACGCAGGTCGACGAAGTCGATGCGGATCGGTTCGTCGCCGCCACCGGCCGCTCCGCCGGCGAGGTCGACGACGGCCTCAGCGGTCCCGAACCGGTCTGCCGCGTCGCGCAGCAACGCCGGCACCGACGCCCACCGCAGGTCGCCGCGCGCACCCTCGTCTGTCTGCTCCGTCATGCGCTGCTGCTCCCCGTGGATCTGACGACCGGCAGCGGCCGGCGAGTTGGACTGTACCGGCCGCTCCGCGGCACCGAAGCGGCCCCGGAGCCGACGGTGCCGGTGGCTGAACAGGAACCCGACGATCCGCTCCACGACCGGCCGGGCGAGCGCGGCCCGAGGCGTCACCTCGATCCGATCGGTGACCCTGGTGCCGGTCCCGTCGGCGACGACGTCGCGGTCGTGGCGCCAGCGCGCCTGCAGCAACGAGGTCGAGTCCTCTCGGAACGACCCACCGGCGAGGCCGTGGTCGACGACGTGGTCCAGGCGCAGCGAGTGGCGGTCGAACGGCACGACCCCGAACGCGAGCAGCCAGCTGCGGAACGCCACGCGTCCGAGCAGCGAGCGGTCATCGCCGAGCGAGGCGATGTCGGACACGTCGGCCGGGTGCGTCATCCGCACATACGGCGCCAGCTCCAGGTTCACGCCGGCCATGGACGACGCGTGCGTCCACACGGGCCCTGGCGGCGCCGCCAGCAGGCTGGTCCGCTCGACGACGACCGGAGCGCTCAGTTGCCCTCCCCGAGCGCGCCGGCGGCGCGCAGCGCGGCGATGCGCTCGGCGTCGTAGCCGAGCACATCCGCGAGCACCGCGTCGTTGTGCTCCCCGACGGTCGGGGCGCGGCTCGGGATCGGCAGGTCGGCGTCGATGAACTTGAGGGGGGTGCCGATCATGTCGGCGCCGTGCTCCTGGTAGGGCATGAAGCCCAACCGGTCGGCGAACTGCGGATCGTCGGCGAGCGTCTTGGGCGAGTTCACCGGGGCGATCGTGGTGTTGACCGTGCCGGACCACTCGACCCATTCGGCGGTGGTGCGGGTCTTGAAGATGTCGGCCAGGATCGCCCGCAGCTCGGTGTTGCCGCGTGCGTGGTCGCCGTAGGTGTTGCCGGGCCAGCGCTCGAACAGGTCCATGCGATCGACACCGGTGCAGAAGTTCTTCCAGAACTCCTGCTCGGACGCCATGAACAGGACGAAGCCGTCGGAGGACTCGTAGACCTGGTAGCGCACGCCCTCCTCCATCCCGGCGGTGCCGGGGGCGCGACGCTCGTAGTCGTCGGAGCGGTTGCCGGTGACCTCGGACTGCGGGCGTTCGTAGGCCTTCCACGTCTCGCTGCGCAGCCAGTCCATCGCCGCCGACGCGTCGGACTGGGCGATCTCCAGGAACGACCCCTCGCCGGTCGCCCGGGCCTTGGTGATGCCGGCCAGGACGCCCAGGGCGCCGAAGAGCGGACCGGCGTGGATGCCGATCGACGCGTGCTCCGGCAGGTACGGGAAGCCCTCGTCGTTGTAGGTGGGGTTCACGATGCCGGCCCACGTGTCGTACGCGATGCCGTGGCTCGGCAGGTTGGCGTACGGACCGGTCATGCCGTAGCCGGAGATCGTGCAGAACACGATCGACGGGTTGATCTCGAGCAGGTCGTCGTAGCCGAGGCCGCGACGGGCCAGCGCACCGGGTCGCATGGCTTCGATCACCGCGTCGGCACCGCGCACCAGGTCACGGAAGACCTCCTGGGCGTCCTCGGTGCGCAGGTCGAGGGTGATCGACTTCTTGCCACGACCGATGTGCCAGTGCAGCAGCGAGCTGCCCTCGATGATCGGCCACGTCATCTGGCGGATGTAGTCCCCGGCGGGGGGTTCGACCTTGATCACGTCCGCGCCGAGGTCCGCGAGGTGCGTGCCCACGGCGCCGGGGCCGAGCAGCGACACCTCGATGACGCGCACGCCGGCGAGCGGGGCGGCGCCGCTCGGTGCGGGGCGAGAGGGATCTCCGGTGCTGGACATGGGACCTCCGGGCGCGTCGGCGCCGACGGTGAATCTGACGGGTCGTCAGAATGTAGCGGAGGCCGGCAGAGCCCGGCAGAGCCCGACCCGGCTCGGCCGTAGACTCGGTGCCGTGCTCGGCCAGATCGCACGGGACGCCGGTGCCCGCTTCGGTGACCGCCCCGTCGTCGTCACCCCGTCGGACACGCTGACCTACGCGGCGCTCGACCGTTGCGCCGACCTGGTGGCAGCCGGCCTCTCCGCCCGAGGGATCCACCGGAGCTCGGTGGTGGCCTCGCTCCTGCCCAGCTGCGCCGAGTGGGTGATCCTCGCGGTGGCGCTCGACCGCATCGGCGCGTTGATGGCGCCGGTCAGCCCCAAGCTCGCCGCCCCCGAGCGGGCCGCGCTCGTGGCACTCGTCGAGCCGGACCTGGTGGTGACCGACGCCGCCGGCGTCGACGGCCTCCCGCTGCGCACCCCGGTGATCGTGCTGGGACCCGGGGACCGGGGTGAGCCGCTGTGGGTCGACGGCCCGATCGACAGCACAGACCGGCCCGACGACGACCGGATCACCACGATCTGCTTCACGTCGGGTACCACCGGCAGGGCCAAGGGCGCCGTGTTCACCGTCGCCCACCAGCGGGCGGTCCAGGCGCTCGACCTCGGCCCTGGGGCGGAGGACCGATGGGACGGCGGATCGGCCATGCTCGCCTCCACCCAGTTCGCCCACGTCGGC
>JACDJC010001699.1_pt1 | contig 19021 bp, 11 predicted proteins | sample 7454191 | NCBI WGS metagenome assembly JACDJC01 (sample SAMN14253291, study PRJNA609438) | sludge metagenome | isolation source: sludge after 25d culture with pyrite and EDTA | collected 2018-12-20 | reverse complement strand
TTTCAATATGTGTATCGGAAATAATTTCCAGTTTGGTTTGCCTTGTTCAAAGCTTAACAGGAATCTTTTGTCTTTTTCGGTTAGTTTCTTCGTTATGATTTCCACTAACTGTTTTCGTGTATGGGTGTAATCTTCATAAGTAAAAGGAATACTTGTCATACCGGAGAATTGATTCCCGAATGCCGATTTTTGGTCTTTTAGAATGGGCGAAAGCAGCTCATGGATGGGTTTGTAATGGCTGATTAAACCAATCATGAAGCCTTGCCAAATATCATCGGTAAATCCTTCATTTTCCAATAGCAATTTTATGTCGAATATATCACGGGGATGCTGCCTGTCAATGGCTGCACATATCTTGCCCCCATATAGTTCTGCCATTGACATAACCTGAATGGCTGTAAATTTTTCAAACTCATCCTGTACCGAATCCGCTACCTGTAATAATTGAGTGGGAAATACATTACCTCTTGTAATGGTATTAACTTCAATCTTAATCTGGGCATTGTTGCTCTGGCAATTCAGTTTTACATCCGTTCCTTTATTTAACTGAACTGTTTGAACCTTAATGCCCGGAATGTTTTTTTCAAGGTTGCTTTTTATACGGTTCAATCCATCTTGTATATTTTGCAATGCTATGGATCTGGAATCCAATGGAAGGTAGGTCAAATCAATATCAACCGATAAACGGGGCATATCCCTTAGGAAGAGGTTGATTGCCGTACCACCTTTTAATGCGAATATTTCTTCTTTGGCAATGTGTGGTAAAACCTGCAACAACAAATTTACTTGTATTTTATATACCGGTAATATCATAATTCTGCTAACTCTTTTGGTACTGATATTAAATATTTAGCTTGATATACACCCTTTTCAACCAATATCCGGTTTCCAGTACCAATGTCCACGTTGTCTAAATTCAGAAACCGGAACCATTGATGATTTGCCTTGTCTGCCATGTATAAAAACAATCGCTTTACTTTAACCGATTTGCAATTCGTTAATAGTTCCGTTACAAGCCTGGGTTGTAAATTGACTAATCCTTCGAACAAATGGTAACATTCTGTTAAATCTATTATCTGTGGAGCTAAAAATAAACACTCCATGATTGCCCGTTCCGGCACAGATGTTAACACTGGGTGTTGTTTTATTTCAAAGCTCTTAATTCCCACATCTCCTGGTAAAAATGTAGTCTGCTTATGCACTATTTCAACATTCCATTTGTAATCGGTAAACCATTTCGGGAGTTTTTCCTTTCGGGGCGAAAACAAGTAGATGGTTTCTTGGCTCATTCGGAAATAGTGACTGTATCCTTGTAAGGATAAAGCGGTTAATCCACCTACCTGAACCTTGGTATTTGTTTGTTCCTGTATGGCATGTAATGCGCCATACCATTCCACAGCATCACCCGGTTTCTTGTATGCGCCACGCCCAACAGCTTCAAGCCACCCACTTTCTAAATAGTATTTTTGTATGTCTCTGGATAGGCCAAAACCTTCCAACCAAGAGGCTGTAACTACCTTTCCGGGCTGCAATACGCTAAACAGCTTTTTTAATTTTGTCTCGTTTTTAGTAGTCATACTACTTGATTAGAGACAAATATAATAAATTAGATTGAAATGCAGATATTCTTATTAAGAAATATTTTATATGGGTAGGGTGGTTACCTAAGATTTAATAAATTTAACAATCAAGCATGGAAGATTTGTTACAAAAAATGTTAGTATCATTTCGTGAGAAGTAGCCAACAAAAATGAGATTCATTAAAAATGTTACCAGATATTTTTCAGGATTTCGCAATTCTGCTATATTTGTATCAACAGTAACTGTTTTGCATACCATTAGAATTGCAATCGGGTCATTTTTTTGTTCAGCTAAGCCAAATAAACCTGCCCTTATCATAGTTGGTCAAAATATTTTGGTGAGGGGCGTAAATAGAAAAAACGTTGATACGGTTCAACGTTTAAGACCTTTGTAGATTTCAAATCAATGGTAAAAAACGGAATAAATATATGACTGTTTTTCTAACTATTGCCTGGGATATTTTAAAAACCATCGTGCCCTAACAATCTGACACAGTATTAATGAGCAAACAACCCGAACTCATACTGGAAGAGCAACTGGTTCAGCAACTCACTGAATTAGGGTATGATTTAGTGCTGCTCAGGGACGAAGCCGCTTTAATCATCAACCTCAAGGCTCAATTAGAAAAACACAACGCCATCCGATTCAGCGATAAGGAATTTGAGCAAGTCCTGAACATACTCAGCAAGGGTTCGGTATTCGAGAAAGCCAAAACGCTCAGAGAGAAGCAGCACATCATCAGGGAAAACGGGGATAACCTCTACTTCGAGTTTATCAATACCGACCATTGGTGCCAGAACGAGTATCAGGTTACCCATCAGGTGTCGATGGAGGGCAAGTACAAAAACCGCTACGATGTAACATTGCTCATTAACGGGTTGCCACTGGTTCAGATTGAGTTAAAACGCAGGGGACTGGAACTCAAAGAAGCATTTAACCAGATAAACCGTTACCAGCGTCATTCGTTCGGTGCAAGTGCTGCACTGTTTCAGTACATTCAGATATTTGTTATAAGCAATGGCGTAAACACCAAATACTACGCAAATAATCGTCGCCAGTCGTTCAAGCAAACCTTTTTTTGGACGGATGAGCAGAACAAACGCCTCAATAATATTCTCAACGGTTTTGCTTCAAGTTTTCTGGAACCCTGCCATCTCTCAAAGATGATATGCAAGTACATCGTTCTGAATGAGACTTATAAAATCCTGATGGTACTCCGGCCTTACCAGTACTATGCAGTGGAAGCATTGGTTAACAGGGTGGTGCACAGCCAAAAGGATGGCTACATCTGGCACACCACAGGGTCGGGCAAAACGCTGACCAGCTTTAAGGCAAGTCAGATATTAACCAGGCTTCCTAAAATAAAGAAGGTGGTTTTTGTGGTTGACCGTAAGGACCTGGATTACCAAACCAACAAGGAGTTTAATAGTTTCAGCAAAGGCAGTGTGGATGGCACTGACAATACCAGGCAACTGGTGAAGCAATTTGGCGACGATACAAAACTCATTGTCACCACTATCCAGAAACTTAATACCGCCATCAGTAAAAAGAAATATCTCCAAAAGATGGAGAAACTGAGAGATGAGCGTATCGTTTTTATCTTCGATGAATGTCACCGCAGCCAGTTTGGAGAAACCCATCATCGGATTACCAACTTCTTTAGGAATATCCAGATGTTCGGTTTCACAGGCACACCCATCTTTGCCGATAATGCGGTTAAAAACGAACAGGGAAAACGAACCACCAGGGATTTGTTTGGCGAATGCCTGCATAAATACGTGATAACCGATGCCATCCGGGATGAGAATGTGCTGAAATTTTCGGTGGAGTACGTGGGGAAATACAAAGACAGGCACACCGCAAACGATATTGATATACAGGTTGAGGCCATTGATGTGGAGGAGCTTCTGGAATCGGACGACCGCCTCGAAAAAATAGTGGATTACATACTTGCTTACCACAACAAGAAAACTCATAATAAGACATTTACGGGCATGTTTGCCGTAAGCAGCATTAAGACGCTCATAAAGTATTACGAGGCTTTTAAACGCAGAGAAGTCGCCGGCGGGCATGATTTGAAGATAGCCACCATCTTTAGTCACACCGCCAACGAAGAGGATACCGATGCAGATGGATTCATCCCCGAAGAATTGCCAATGGCGGCCGATGCGAAGGTGGTTTATATGAGTTCACACACCAGAGAAAAACTTGATGAGTACATCGGGGATTACAACCGGATGTTTGGCAGTGCGTTTTCAACACGCGACAGTCAGAGCTTTTACAATTACTACAACGACCTCAGCAAGAAAGTCAAAGAACGCAAAATTGATATATTGCTTGTCGTAAACATGTTCCTGACAGGTTTCGACAGTCCTGCCCTAAACACCCTCTATGTTGACAAAAACCTCAGGTATCATGGTCTGATTCAATCCTATTCCCGTACAAACCGCATCATAAACGAACTGAAATCCCAGGGTAATATTGTGGTATTCAGAAACCTGAAAGCCGCAACCGATGAGGCTATAACCCTGTTTAGCAACAAGGATGCGATTGAAGAGATCATCATGAAACCCTATGATGATTATGTTGAAATGTTTAACCAGGCATACCAGCGGCTTCTTAATATAACCCCAACCGTTGGCAGTGTGGATGATTTAAAGACCGAGGACGATGAATTTGAATTCATAAAGGCATTCAGAGACATCATGAGGATTAAGAATGTGCTGACATCCTTTTCTGATTTCAAATGGGATGATGTGGACATAGGGGAGCAGGAGTTTGAGGACTATAAATCCAAATACCTTGACCTGCACGATAAAGCAAAAAGCAGCCGCGAAACTGATAAGGTGAGCATCCTTGAGGACGTGGATTTCGAACTCGAATTAATACACAGGGATGACATCAACGTAAGCTACATCCTTCAACTGCTTATCAAACTAAAAGCAAATCAGAAGAAAGAAGCCGAACAGGTTGAGAAAGAAATTCAGAATCTCCTGAACACCGAGGTCCAGTTAAGAAGCAAAAAGGAATTGATTGAAAAATTCATCCGGGAGAATCTGGTTGTAATTGAGGACACCGATAACATCGCACAGGAATTTGAAAAGTTCTGGAGCATCGAACAGGATGCTGCTTTTCTAAAACTTGTGAATGACGAGAAGCTCAGCAAGGAACGCACTCAGGCGCTGATTGAGCACTATCTGTATGCCGAACAAGAACCTATGCGGGATGATATACTCGACCTGCTTGAAGGTGATAAACCAACCCTGCTTCAGCGCAAAACTATTGGTGACAGGATACTGAAACGCATTGTCGATTTTGTGGACAAGTTTATTGATGGAATAGTCGGGTAATTTTCAGATTTTTAAAGATAAGCGGTCAGCTCTCGTCCTTCGTACAATCATCGAAAGAATATTAAAGTTTTGAGCTTATCCCCCGCTTTGATACAAATTTCAATGGAATTATCCCTCGCTTTAATACATTTTTCCTTATATTTATCCCTCACTTTAATACAAATAGCAAATGTTTAAGCGGGATATTTTACGAGAGTTAAGCAGATGGAAAGAAGATAAATTCCGTAAACCTCTGGTTATAAGAGGTGCTCGTCAGGTTGGAAAAACTACTGCCATTCATTTGTTTTCCGATCAGTTTGACCAGTATATTTATCTGAATCTTGAAAAAAACGAAGAGCGGGAAATATTTGAGCAAACTTATCCTTTTTCCGACCTGGTTACCAATCTTTTTATTTATGCCGGGAAAAGAAGGAATGGAGGAAAGACCCTTGTTTTTATTGATGAAATACAGAATTCTCCTAAAGCGATTGCCTTGTTGAGGTATTTTTACGAGGAAGCTGGCGACTTGTATGTAATTTCAGCAGGCTCCTTATTGGAGAGTATATTAGACAGAAAGATTTCGTTTCCCGTGGGGCGGGTGGAATATATGGCCGTTCATCCCTGTTCTTTTAAAGAATTTCTTTATGCCACGGATCAAGAGCTTTTGGCAAATGAATTGGAAAAACCTGAAGTTCCTTCATTCCTTCACAGCCAACTTATCAATTCGTTTAAAAAATACGCTACCATTGGTGGAATGCCAGAAGTACTGAAGCACTATGCCAGTGGTATTGATATTTCCTCACTTGATTCAGTTTACGACAGTCTTATTCAGTCATTTTCGGATGATGTGGAGAAATATGCAACCTCTTCTTCTCAGGTTCAGTACATCAGGCACATTATCAGTAATGCTTTTGCAGAGGGAGGTACCAGAATTACCTTTGAAAAATTCGGGAACTCGGAATACCGGTCAAGAGAAATGAAAGAGGCTTTCCGCGCCCTGGAAAAAACAATGCTCATCAGGTTGGTGTATCCCACCACTTCGTTAGAAATACCAGCCACACCCTCTCTAACCCGAAAACCTCGCCTTCATGTGTTGGATACCGGGTTGATTAATCACGTTCGTGGGTTGATGGGAGAACTGGTGTTTAATGAAAATATTGGGGATGCCCATCGGGGAATTATTGGCGAGCATATTACAGGGCAGGAACTTCTTGCCTCTAAATTTTCAATCAGCAATACATTGATTTTCTGGGTACGAACTAAAAAGGATTCTAATGCTGAGGTGGATTATGTAATTCAATATAAGGGTAAGCTCATTCCTGTGGAAGTAAAATCAGGCGCTATAGGTAAGCTCCGTTCGCTACATCAGTTTATCGATCAATCGCCCATTGATATTGCCGTGCGTGTTTATCAGGGCGAATATCTGGTGCAAAAGGCCAAAACTATTGCAGGCAAGGAATTTACTCTGCTCAATTTACCCTTTTATCTGGTTCATCGTATTGAGCGGGAATTGAATAAAACAATGAGTTGACCCGAACTCATCGGATGAGAGAAGTTGTCCGACAAGTTCATTCAATGAGTCGGAGTGGGGCGATGAAGAATTCAACCGATGAGTTTCTCCGATGAGGTTGGCTCACCTACTTTATCACAATAGTTTTAACGTTTACGAATTCCAGGATACCATGCCGCGAGAGCTCCCTCCCAAAGCCGCTCTCTTTGATGCCGCCAAAGGGCAGGCGGGGATCGGATTTTACAAAGTCGTTCACAAAGCAGCAGCCGGCCTGTAGTTGAGTTTCCGCAATATGTCTTCCTCGTTCCTCGTCGCGGGTAAATACGGCAGCTCCCAATCCAAATACCGTGTCGTTGGCCACCCGTATGGCTTCCGCTTCATCCTTTACCCGAATGACGGATGCTACGGGTCCAAAAAGCTCCTCTTCATAGGCGGGCATGCCCGGTTTCACATTTTCGAGAATGGTAGGCGGGTAAAAAGCCCCATCATCTTTGGGAATCGCACCTCCAAGAGTGATTATTGCTCCTTTTTTCATCGAATTGGTTACCTGCCGGTGCAGGTCGTCACGCAAATCGGTGCGGGCCAATGGGCCCATGGTGGTTCTCGGGTCAAAGGGATCGCCATAACGGGCGTTGCTCATTTCGCGGGTAAAACGTTTCATAAATTCATCATACACTTTTTCAACTATCACGAAACGTTTGGCCCCGATGCAACTCTGGCCTGCGTTGAGAAGTCGTCCGGCCGTGCAGATTTTGGCAGCCGATGCCACGTCCGCATCCTCCAGAATCAGATAGGGGTCGCTGCCACCTAACTCCAGTACGCACCTTTTTACTTCGCTGCCGGCAATGGAAGCAACGCTCTTCCCAGCCGGCGTGCTTCCGGTGAGACTTACGGCTTTAATGGCAGGATGTTTTATAACGGCTTTCACCTCACTGCTATTGATTAACAAGGTGCGAAATACATCTTCAGGGAAGCCGGCCTCACGAAACAGCCCTTCAATGGCCAACGCGCAGCCCGGTACATTGCTTGCATGCTTTAAAACTGCTGTGTTGCCGGCCATGAGTGTGGGTGCCGCGAATCTAAAGAGCTGCCAGAAAGGGAAATTCCAGGGCATAACAGCTAAAATTACTCCAAGGGGGCGGTAGCTCACGTACGACCTGGTAAAATCGGATGTAATCGGTTCATTCTTTAAAAATTCAGCCGCATTTTCGGCATAATATTCGCACACCCAGGCGCATTTCTCTATCTCGGAAATCCCTTCGCGAAGAACCTTTCCCATCTCCCGGGCCATCAACAGGGCCAGATCTTCTTTTTTCTGTTTAAGCAACCCCGCCAGTTCCCTAAACAATCCGGACCGCTCTTCAAAGGAGGTAGTTTGCCATTGATGCCAACGCTTAGCCACCGATTGAATGATCTGATTTACCTCTTGAGCAGAGTGGCTCTGGTAGGTTTTAATGGTTTCACCGGTAGCTGGATTAATTGATTTTATCATGGCTCTATAATTGAGTTACTCACAAATGCAATCTGCCGCCCATCGGGTGACCAACTGGGTACGTTAATAGTGCCTTGTCCTCCAAAAATATACGCGATAACTTTGGGCTCACCTCCTTCGACAGACATCATTCGGAGATAGACCTGTTTGTAAAAAGGATGGTCGCCGGCATCCACTTCGGGCAGAAAGGAGAGGAAAACCATTCTTTTTCCGTCGGGTGAGATGTGCGGAAACCAATCGTTAAGGTCATCGAAGGTGAGTTGTTCCTGCTCGCTGCCATCGGGGCGCATACGCCAGATTTGCATAGTGCCGGTGCGGGCCGAGTTGAAATAGATGTATTGTCCATCGGGGGAGTACTCGGGACCATCGTCCAGCGATTCGGAAAAAGTGAGTTGCGTCTCCTCTTTGGTGGTTCTCGAAATTTTGTACACATCCAGGTGTTGGGCATGGTTCCGCCCTCCGGTAAAAACCAAATACTCACCATCGGGCGACCAGCCATGCAGGTAGGAGGGCCCCGTGGCAGTTATTCTTTCCGGTGTTCCTCCGGTTGCCGGCACTACATAAACGTTGGATTGGTTGTTATCATCGGCTGCCTGATTGCTGATTCCCAGCAGAGTTCCGTCGAATGACAGCACATGGTCGTTGTTGTTGCTGGTGGCAAAACCGGTGGGCAACTCTTCTACCTGCGAAGTTGCAATATCGAAAGTATAGAGCTTCCCTTCACTGTTATAGATTAACTTTTCACCATCTACGGTCCAGTTAGGCGCCTGAAGCGATAAGGGAGAAGTGTGAACAATGCGGCGATAGCCGGTTTCCACATCCATTATTTCGATGCGGCTGCCTAAGTAATCCCGGTAGGTTTCAAAACCCTCGCGGGGAGGGATAACCAGCCGCACGTTGCTGAAAGTGGCTTTCTCACTTACGGCGTCGTCGTAGGAAGTAATAAACAGGCCGATGTGCAATTTGTCATTAAGCGTTGTGGAGTCCATCTCCACACGGGTAAATTCCTGTCCCAAAACAGCGGTGGACATAATGATCTTTTTGCCTTTGCGTTCGATCTGAATCACATCGGGAGACAGGTCGTTTGACCCTGTCTCCTCATAATCTTCCCCTTTAGTCGTACGAAATTGCAAGGCAGTGGTACCATCATTATGCACTGTGGCCGAAACCTGACGGGAGTCCGGCGAGAGTTCTTCCCGTAACATCAAACCTGCTTTTCCCTGAACATTCCCTTCAAATTTTATACGGGCACGCAATATAAAATCGCCCGTGATGCTCTTCCATACAAAGTGAAGCCGATCGTGGTTGAGATGAATGCTATCACCTGCCCCCCAAAGTATATAGTTCTGGCTGATAGAATCAAAATTGGTGCTGCCGCGTTGTTTGGGTTTTCCAATGTCGGTGGCATTATCGAAAACACCCAAATCTTTAGAATTCGATTCCGAAGCATTGGGTTGACATCCTGTAAGCATATACATGAAAATAAAAACAGGATACACGGCGATGGTTTTATGTAATTTCATAGAGAGAGGTATTATGATGTTGCGAATTAAACCTTAAAAGTAAAGAAATTTTACTTTAAAATTCAACCTTTTGCCTGTTCATTGGTCAAAGTAATTCAATCATAAAAAGGTATCTTTGAATTTTGCATTCTAAATGGAATTGAAAAGTGGCTAAAAAGAATTTTTTTAGAATAACCATTACCGTCGTTCTGGTGATTGTTTTAGCAGGTATCATACTCTATCCCAAACTCAAACCTCTGTTTATGGCCAGGGATGGCGGCACTATGCAACCGGGGCGTCGCGCCATGGGCAGCAATCAACCGCTGTTTGCCAGCGGCTACATAATAGTTCCCACCAAAATGAACGAGATGATTTACAGCACTGGCTCGCTGCTGCCTGATGAGGAGGTTGACCTCTCCTTTGAAACCTCTGGTAAGGTGGTGGCCATTCATTTTAAGGAGGGCACACGGGTTAAAGAGGGCGTATTGCTGGCAAAAATTAACGACAAGCCGCTGCAGGCGCAGCTGCTTAAATTGCAGGCTCAGCGGAAACTTAGCAGCGAACGCGAATTCAGGCAGCGTCAGTTGTTAGACCGTGATGCCATCAGCCGGGAGAGTTACGACCAGGTAGCCACCGAACTTCAGGCATTGGAGGCCGACATTATGCTGATCGAGGCTCGCATAGATGAAACAGAGCTGCGCGCTCCCTTCGATGGCATTATAGGTTTACGCATGATTAGCGAAGGCGCTTATGCCACTACGCAAACAAAAATTGTTCGACTGGTAAAGATAAGCCCTCTTAAAGTTGAGTTTTCTATTCCTGAGCGCTACGCAGGCGAAGTGGTACCGGGTTTTCCCATCACCTTTCGTATCGACGGGAAGCCCAAAGCCTTCGATGCACAAGTGTATGCCATTGATCCCAAAGTGGATATCAATACCCGAACCATCGTGGTGCGGGCCCTTTATGCCAACAACAACGAGGAGCTAAAGCCCGGCCGGTTTGCCAGCGTGAGAGCGATGCTGTCTCAAATAGATCGGGCTGTTTCCATACCCACTGAGGCGCTGATACCCGAAATGGAAGGGGAGAAGGTCTTTATTTTAAACAGTGGCACGGCTAAAGCGGTTAGAGTTACCACGGGCCTTCGCACCGAGTCGAACATTCAAATAACCTCAGGGCTTAACTTTGGCGACACTCTTTTGACCAGCGCCACGCTTCAGCTTCGGGATGACCTTCCGGTACAGCTTGACACACTGGTCACCAATCAGAATAGATTATTAGATTAATAAATTTTAGATGAGTCTTTCATCCACAAGTATAAAACGCCCGGTTCTGGCCACGGTATTTTCCCTGGTCATATTACTTTTCGGTGGTATTGGTTTAACCTTTTTGGGTGTACGGGAATTCCCCAGTGTTGATCCGCCCATCATTTCGGTATCAACCTCCTATCCCGGGGCCAACTCCGACGTAATTGAAACCCAGATTACCGAACCGCTTGAACAATCCATCAACGGCATCCCCGGCATCCGAACTCTCACCAGCCGAAGCAGCCAGGGATACAGTAACATCACCGTTGAGTTTGAGTTATCGGTTGACATGGAGACTGCCGCCAACGACGTGCGCGACAAGGTTTCACAGGCTCAGCGCTACCTTCCACGCGACGGTGATCCGCCTATTGTATCCAAGGCCGATGCCGATGCAAACCCCATCCTGATGATTACGGTGAAAAGCCCAAAACGGTCGCTCCTGGAACTCTCCGAAATTGCCGAGCTTACTTTTAAAGAGCAGTTACAAACCGTGTCGGGCGTGAGCGCGGTGAATATTTGGGGTGAAAAACGATATGCCATGCGCATTTGGTTAGACCCGCAGAAGCTTGCAGGATACCAGATGACGCCTTTGGATGTGCGCAACGCCATAGAGCGCGAAAATGTGGAGCTGCCGGCAGGAAGCATCGAAGGGAATACCACCGAACTTACCATTCGTACCCTGGGTTTGATGACTACAGCCGAGGAGTTTAACAGCCTTATTCTCAAGCAATCGGGCGACCAGCTCATACGGGTGCGCGATATTGGCCGTGCCGAGCTGAGTCCCGAAGATTTGCGTGGTATCATGAAGGTGAATGGTGTCCCTATGGTTGCCACCGTTATCATTCCACAGCCGGGGGCCAACCATATTGAGATAGTGGATGCAGTGTTTGAGCGACTCGAATTTATAAAAAAGGATCTGCCCGATGATGTAGGGATTGATTTCGGATTTGATAATACCCAATATATCCGCTCATCCATTACGGAGGTGCAAACCACCATATACCTGGCATTTTTTCTGGTGGTGATCATCATCTTTGCTTTCCTGCGAGACTGGCGCACCACTCTCATACCCATTCTGGTAATCCCGGTATCACTTGTGGGCTCATTCTTTATCATGTATCTGGCCGGCTTTACCATTAACGTGCTTACGCTGCTGGCCATTGTGCTCTCAATTGGGCTGGTGGTTGACGATGCCATTGTAATGATGGAAAACATCTATGTAAAGATTGAGCAAGGCATGAAACCGATGCAGGCGGGGCTGGAAGGTGCCAACGAAATATTCTTCGCCATCATCGCAACCACCATAACCCTTATTGCCGTTTTCTTTCCCATCGTATTTTTAGAAGGAATGACCGGAAGACTTTTTCGGGAATTCAGCATTGTCATTGCAGGTGCGGTAACCATTTCATCGTTTGTGGCGCTCACCTTAACACCTATGCTTTCCACCAAGCTGCTGAAAACCAGGCATAAAAGAGGCCGGTTTTACAATTATACCGAAAAGTTTTTCGTAGGCCTAAATGGTGCCTACAAGCGTTCACTGGAAAAATTTCTGAATCGTAAATACATGTCAGTGGTTGTACTACTTCTATCGGTGGTTCTTATTTTTACTTTATGGAATACCATTCCGGCAGAGATGGCGCCTTTGGAGGACCGTTCGCAAATGAATATAAACATCACCTCGCCCGAAGGAGCCACTTACGAATTTAACCGCGACTATGTGGAAGATGTAGCCAAACTGGTGGAAGATAAAGTCCCTGAAATCGAAAAGCTTACCACTCTGGTTCGTGGCAGTTGGGCCTTTCTTGGGGTCGTTCTTACGCCACCTTCCGAACGTAAACGCTCTCAACAGGAGATAGCAGGTGAGCTCACCCGCGAGCTCAGCGTCAAAACTAAAGCGCGGGCCAGTGTAATTCAAAAGTCCACCTTTGGTGGGCGGCGAAGCCGCCAGCCTATTCAGTACGTACTTCAGGCGCCTGGCATCGACCGGCTGCGGGAGGTGCTCCCGGAGTTCATGGCACGGGTTAACAGCAACCCCACTTTTGTGATGGCCGATGTAAACCTCAAATTTACAAAACCGGAACTACAAATTGAGATTAACCGCGATAAAGCAAATCTGTTGGGCGTATCGACCAAGAATATAGGTCAAACTCTGCAATTGGCACTGAGTGGCCAGCGCTTCGGCTATTTTATTATGAACGGCAAGCAATACCAGATATTGGGTGAGCTGGATCGGCAGGATCGTAATAAGCCGCTCGACTTGAAGTCGTTGTATGTGCGAAGTAACAGTGGTGAGATGGTTCAGCTCGACAACTTTGTAACCCTGAAAGAGACTATAGCTCCCCCTCAGCTAAATCGCTATAACCGGTTTGTAGCGGCCACCGTTTCGGCTAATTTAGGCGATGGAAAAACCATCAGCCAGGGCATTGAAGAGATGGACAAGATAGCCCGGGAAGTGCTCGACGACTCTTTCCGCACCGCTTTGGATGGTGACTCCAAAGACTTTATGGAAAGCTCATCCAGCCTTATGTTTGCCTTTATCCTGGCAGTGGTGCTTATCTTCCTGGTGCTTTCGGCTCAGTTCGAGAGCTTCAAGGACCCCGTAATCGTAATGATGACTGTACCGCTGGCACTTACGGGAGCCCTATTATTTATGTGGTATTTTAATATTACCATGAATATTTTCAGTCAGATAGGTATCATTATGCTGGTGGGGCTGGTATCGAAAAACGGAATTTTGATTGTTGAGTTTGCCAACCAGCGAAAAGGAGCCGGTATGAACAAGGCCGATGCCATAAGATATGCCTCGGCAGCCCGTTTCAGGCCCATCCTCATGACCAGCCTCTCAACGATCCTGGGAATTCTTCCTTTGGCCATCGGTCTGGGAGAGGGAGCTCAAAGCCGCGTGGCAATGGGTGTGGCAGTGGTGGGTGGACTTGTAATTGCCACCTTCCTCAGCCTGTTTGTGGTTCCGGGCGTTTATCTGTTAATTTCAAGCGAATCAAAAAATATTCACAATGATACAACGGCACAAGATATGGCCGGGAAACCCGACAACCCTTCCTAAAATTATCGCAACGTTTTTTCTCTTTTTTCTGTCACTTGCGTTGGCGGCACAGGAAAACTGGGACCTGAACAGGTGCATACAAATCGGCCTGGAACGTAACTTTGCAGTAAAGGTGGCCCGCAATGAACAACAAGCGGCCGAAAACAACTATTCGCGGGGTAACGCTGGCTTTTTGCCTTCGGTTTCCACCTCCGGCAGGTTGGGTGGCACCCTGGCCACCACCACCCAAAACCTTACCGACGGGTCGGAAAATGTTTCCACCAACGTGAACAACACTGCAGGAAACGCATCCATCGACCTGGATATGACCCTGTTTCGTGGATTTGATGTACAAACCACCTACCAAAAACTAAACGAACTCCGGCAGGTAGGTCTGCTTAACACGCAGATGTCGATGGAGAATTTGGTATCAGATATCGCTTCGGAGTATTATTACCTGGTGGAACAGATAAACTTTTACAGCAACATGGCCTATGCGGTATCTCTTTCGCGCGAAAGAGTGCGTATCGACGAGCAGCGATACCAGTTGGGGGCATCGTCGAAGCTGGAATTGCTCCAATCGATTGTTTATCTGAATGCCGACAGCTCGCGACTCACAAAGCAGGTTGAGGTGCTGCGTACTTCTGAAATCAGGCTTAAAAAACTGATGGCGTTTGAAAATATAGATGAACGTATTGCACTGTTAGACAGCACCATCCTCTTTAATCCCAATCTTGTTTATAATGAACTGCTTGCATCTACCCTCGATTACAACACCGGTTTGCTGATAGCTGCAAAAAACCAGCAAATCTCCGAGCTCGATTACAAAATCATTGCATCCCGCGCCTATCCCTATCTGGACCTCTACTCGGGTTATAATCTAAGTACCAATAACTATGGAAGCGGCCCCATTGACAATCAGCACGCCAGGAGCATGAATTATGGCATTACGCTGGGGATGGATGTTTTTGACGGATTCAACCGCCGCCGCGAAAAAGCAAACGCCATCATCCAGACCGAAAACCGTACCTATCAATACCGGGAGATTGAGCAAGAGATAAAGGCCGACCTGCTCACCATCTTTTATGCCTACCAAAACAACCTGAGCCTAATAAACCTGGAAGAGCAAAACCTGGAGGTGGCCCGCGAAAACCTCGACATTGCCCTGGAGCGATATAAGTTGGGCGCCTTGTCGGGCCTCGAGTTGCGCGAAGTTCAAAAGAGCCTTCTCGATGCTGAGGAGCGCCTTATCACCGTTAAGTTTCAGACTAAGCTTGCGGAGATATCTCTTCTTCAGATTGCAGGAAAAATCATGGATTACGCCGGTTAATATCTACCTTTACTCATCATATCGCCGGGGGATGACAAAGAAGAAACGGGTTCCGATGCCGGGTTCCGACTCTAACCATATTTTACCTCCCATAAGCTCAATGAGATTCTTGCAGATAGGAAGGCCAAGACCGGTACCGCGCATATCTCCCTGGTTGGATTTGGAGACCTGCATAAACCGGCCGAACACCTTAGAGTGATTTGCTGCATCAATTCCTATACCGGTATCCTTCACAAAGAAAAGCACCAGAGAGCCCTTTTCGTCAAACCCACAGGTTACAGTGCCACCTTTGGGCGTAAATTTAAGAGCATTGTGAATCAAATTGGTAAACACCTGTATTAGTTTGGCGCCATCTGCCATGAGATAAACAGCTTTGGCAGGCATCTCTGCTTCAAGGTGAATCCCTTTTTGCCCGGCTTCGTAACCGAATGTCTGGCAAAGGTCGTTGATCAAATCATTGAGTTTAACCTGCGTAGGAGCTATCTTCACAAGCCCTGATTCCAAACGCGATATCTCCAATACATCGTTGATGATGCGCAGCAATTGTTGACCGTTACGCATAATGAGGTTGGTAAACTCAATATGTTCCTCTGGTAACAGCCCCGGGGTGCTGAGTAGTTCGGCAAACCCCAGGATACTATTCATTGGGGTCCGTATTTCATGGCTCATGTTGGCGATAAAGGCCGTCTTGAGCCGATCGCTCTCTTCAGCTTTCTCTTTCGCCTCAATAAGCTCCTTTTCCAGGGCAAGAGCCCGGGTAACATCACGAACAATCGAGAGTACATGTTCATTGTCTATGAACACCATGCGCGACTCATAATCGTAAGCTTTCCCATTGATCTGAAGCGAATAATTGTAGGTCTCGATACCTTTACCTGCTAAAACAGCTGCTATTTTTTGCCGGTTTAAGGTGGCTACGTGAGGGGGCAGCACATCATCTACCAGGCGGTTAATAAAACGGGAAGGGGGCGTATAGAGCTTGTCAGCATATTTAGTATGATAGTCGCGAATATAACCATCCCTATCCATCACGAATATCATATCGGGAATAGCAGCCAGCAAACCTGTTACCCGGGCATGATTTTTTTCTGCCAATCCAATGGCCTCCTGAAGATCCTGAATAAGTAATTTTTCGTTGGACACATTGGTGAGAGTGCCATAAGCTTTTGAGGGTATCCCCTTGTTAAACAATACAATGCCGCTGCCTTTGAAGTACCTCTCCCCACCGTTCTCCAAAACTATTCTAAACTCCTGATGCCAATGTTTACCTTCTTTAAGGTCTGAATTCCAGGCATCAGCAACTCTGGTTCGGTCTGCAGGATGAATTATCTCCATAAATTCATTGAACGTGCGTGGATGGTTCACACCACCGGCAATAGCCGCAAAATTGCCATACCAATGAATTAAATTGGTATAAGGGTCCCACTCATAAATCACGTCGTTGGAGTGTAGCGCCACCAGCCGAAAGCGCTCCTCGCTCTGGCTCAATGCTCTAAGATTTTCTATTCGCTCGGTGTTGTCCTGAATAATGCCTATTACGCCCACCACCTGTTTACGATCGTCCAATACCGGAGCGGTTTTCAGCAACGCATTGATTGTTATTTTACTTACCATGGCGTCATAAGGCCCTTCGTAATAACCCTCTTCTCCGTTCAGGGGAGCTTCGAGGGCCGGCATTATCCGAAGGTCTTTGATGGTTCGAAGATTAAGATTGCGCAGATGCAGCGAGCTGGTTTTAAGGGTATCGATAAACCGGCCGTTAAAGGCAGTAATCTGCATGTTGGTATCGTAGAAAAAGATACCCACAGGTGAAAACTCGAAAAGCAGTCTGAACCTGTCCCCCCCGCCTGGATCATTTGATACCTCCTTTCCGTAAAAGAACCGGTTGTACTGCTTTTCAATGGACTGGCGGGTTTGGCCCATCAATAGCAGGCAATTTTCATCAAAAGAATCAGCGTGGGTGCCAAAGAGCCATAGAAAGGTGGGGCCCACCAGAGGCCAGGCATCTACACGTGCATATTGGGCACCTGTGAAATGAGATGAAAGTTTAGACCTGGGAAGTGTTGCCCACTGGGAATCGGGAAATTTTATATTTCCCATCCGTTCTACCATCTCTTCAAGCATTTCTTTATCAGCCTGAGATAAGGTTCCCTGGGGCGCTGCCATAACATATTCAATGTTGGGCGAAACCCCTGTTGAAAGTACCACAAAGGCTTTGCTAAAAGCAGACAGCATCCGGATATTTTCAAGAGCTAATGGTGGGAATCCCTGCAGATGATACATAGGTGCTGTCTTACTTAAGAGGTGCTTTTCAATAGGTTACCCAGGTTGAGCCATTACCGGTCAATTTAATTTTCAGGGAGCAAAAATAGATAAAAAAGTCCTCAATACAATAGCCAGCGATAAAAACCAATACAAGACCTGAGCTATCTCTCTTGCTGAAATGGCACCGGTGGACGCATCCTTTTATCGTGTCGCCGGTTTAATCCAATCATCAATTCCCGGTATTTCCTCTTTTGATTGGGGGAACACACATCGTAAACAGACCTGAACATATGCCAGGTTTTCTTTTGCATTTGTGCATTAACAGCTGCCATCAGGTCGATGAGCGAGTCGCCACAAAAGGAGAGTTACCCTGCGTTTTTTTTTAACTTTGACGCAACCTTTTGCCATTTTTGCATCTATTACATATCGGCACAGATATTGCAAACAATATTTGTTAAATTTTTGTGAATTATTTTTATTTAAAACCAATTAATTGATCAACCTATGAAGTATTTAAAAATTCTGATGTTACCCCTGCTTGGCCTGCCGTTTTTTACGGCCTGTAATGATGATACGGCGTTTGATGCCAATGCAGATGTGTTTATAATGTCCAGGGAAAGCGAAGAGGGGGGAACTGAGTTTGCGCCTGCTTATTATGTATTCGCCAATATGGGCATGAAAAACGTTGACGTTATCACACCCGGAGGCACTGCCCCAATTGAGCTGGAGCCCCTGGGCGGACTTACCTCTACTTTTGCCCTCGAACCAAAGGATCAGGACTATCACCCGACACCTCCTCCTTATGGTGCGCATACCTTTAATGTTCTTACCAATAAGAATGAGGAGATACAATTGTCCGATATCCTCGAGTCTAATGTTATATTACCCACTGCTACCCTTACTGCTATGGTTGAGGATAACAAGCTGACCGTTGACTGGGACAAGGTCACTAATGCAGAAGCCTACATTGTACGCATGTATAATAATGAAGATGGGCAGCTCATATTTGGCACCCAATTCATTACCGATACCACGGATATAACCATGTTGGTTTCCAGCATTGGCCAGCAGGGTGGTGTGACCCCTATGCCTGGCAAAACCTATAAGATTGAGTTACAGGCTTACCTGTTTGAAGAGGGTATAACCTACGACCATGGTGTTAATATTCAGTGTGTGAGCATCAAACAAATTACATGGACCTGGGAATCGGAAGATTAAACTGTTATTCGCAGGTTATATGTACGAAACTTACTGAAAGAGGCTAATCCCACCTGTTCATTATATGTTATGAGCGAGGGGCTTAGCCCCTTTTTGTGTGTAAAGGTGGGAAAGCGTAATAGACTTACATTGTATTGGAAACCAATAACGTTTCCCGTCTTCCCACCTCCATCTTCCGTGGTTATCGGCAGGCAGACTTTTTCCATTTTCCTTCTCTTTCTCTTTCACTCCCTTCAATCTTTTTCTGCTTTCACTTCTCTCTTCGGCTTCCAGACTTCGACTTTAGGTCTTTCTCATTTTTTCACTATTTTTGTCTCCAAATTAAATGTATGGCTTACATCCTTTGCATAGAGACCTCTACTACTGTTTGTTCGGTTGCGCTTACCCGCGATGGCAGCCTGATGTCGGGCCGCCGTGAAGACGAGGGGAACTCGCACGCCACCCGCC
>JACDJC010001697.1_pt1 | contig 19039 bp, 18 predicted proteins | sample 7454191 | NCBI WGS metagenome assembly JACDJC01 (sample SAMN14253291, study PRJNA609438) | sludge metagenome | isolation source: sludge after 25d culture with pyrite and EDTA | collected 2018-12-20 | reverse complement strand
CTTCATCGAAATGAACACCCGGGTGCAGGTCGAGCACCCGGTGACCGAACTCATCACCGGCATCGACATCGTGCAGATGCAGATCCGCATCGCCGCCGGCGAAAAACTGCCGTGGAAACAAAAGGACATCCAGTTCCGCGGCCACGCCATCGAATGCCGCATCAACGCCGAGCATCCAACCACCTTCGTTCCCAGCCCCGGCAAGCTCACCAACTACCACGCCCCCGGCGGCCCCGGCATCCGCGTCGACTCGCACGTCTATCACGGCTACTACGTGCCGCCGCACTACGACTCGATGATCGGCAAGGTGATCGCCTACGGCGACACCCGCGACCAGGCGATCGCCCGCATGCGCGGCGCGCTGACGGAGATGGTGATTGAAGGCATCCAGAGCAATATCCCGCTGCACCAGGAACTGCTGAACGACGCGGCCTTCGTCGCCGGCGGCACCAGCATCCATTATCTGGAGCACAAACTGGCAGGAGAAAAAGCGTGAGGGGTGAACGGTAAGCAGCAAGCGGAACTCCGCTCACCGCTCACCGCTCACCGCTTACTGCTCACCCCCCATGCCCTGGCAATCCGTCCGCATCCTCGTCGACTCCAAACAAGCCGAACCACTGTCCGACGCGCTGCTGGAAGTCGGCGCGCTGTCGGTGTCGCTGGAAGACGCCGACGCCGGCACGCTCGACGAAACCCCGCTGTTCGGCGAACCGGATCACCCGACTGCGGATCTGTGGCCGCACAGCATCGCCATCGTGCTGCTCGACCAGGACGCCGACGTGGCGACGGTTCTGGCCGCTGCCGCCGCACAGGCCGGCCTGCCCGTGCCGACCCAATACACGATCGAAACCGTCGCCGAGCAGGACTGGGTGCGACTGACCCAGTCGCAGTTCGAGCCAATCCCGATCTCGCCGCGACTGTGGATCGTGCCAACCTGGCACCAGGCGCCCGACAGCCGCGCGATCAACCTCAGGCTCGACCCCGGGCTAGCCTTCGGCACCGGCAGCCATCCGACCACGCGGCTGTGCCTGCGCTGGCTCGACGCGCATCTTGCCGGCGGCGAAACGCTGCTCGATTACGGCTGCGGCTCGGGGATCCTTGCCATCGCGGCGGTGAAACTGGGTGCGGGACGCGTCGACGGGGTCGACATCGACTCCCAGGCGGTTGCCGCGTCGCGCGACAACGCCAAACTCAACGAGGTATCGGCGCATTTTTACCTGCCGGGCGAACTCGCGGCGGGGCAATACGACATCGTCGTCGCCAACATCCTCACCAATCCGCTCAAGGGGATGGCGCCGCTGCTCGCCGGCCGGGTGCGGGCGGGCGGGCGACTGGTGCTGTCGGGGATCCTGGTCGAACAGGCGGAGGAGGTGATGACGGTGTACCACGACTGGTTCGAATTCGAGCCGCCTGCTCCCGACGAGGGCTGGGTTCGCCTGGCGGGTACCCGACAGTGAGCTACCGCACCACCTGTCCGCATTGCGTCAGCGTATTCCGCCTCGAAGCGGGCCAGCTCGACGCCGCGCAGGGCTGGGTGCAATGCAGCGTGTGCGGCGCCGCTTTCGACGCGCGACCGAGCCTGCTGCTGGAAGACGGCTCGCCGCTGCCGCCCCTGCCGCCGCTGGCCGAGCCCGAACAGCCCGAGTCCATCGAAGTGGCGCCGCTGCCGGAACCTGCAGCCGGCGAGCAGGCTGACGCCGAGACCGAGCCTGTCGCCACCGCGGAGGCCGCCTCACCCGACGAAGACGCCGCTGCGGCTCCCGACGCGGCGGACGCAACAGACGCAACGGATGTGACGGACGTCGATACGCTGCGCGGCATCGCCCAGCGCGAAGTCCCGCTCGAACTGCCGTCGATCATCCTCATCGACCCCGACCTTCCGGTCCCGGACGACCCGGGCCCGCTGCCGCAGATCAGCACCGCCGCAGTACCCGCCGCTGCCGTCTACCCACCCCGCTTCGCCGCTTCCGCGCCGGCCTCGCCCGTAGCGCAGATCGAATACGCGGCGCCCCTGCCCGGGGCCGCGCGCGGCACCGGGCCGCGCCGCCGCATCAAGCCCTGGATCTGGGCGGTCGGCAGCGTCCTGCTGCTGGTCCTGCTGCTTGCGCAAAGCGCCTACTTCCTGCGCGACACCCTGGTCAGCCGGCTGCCGCAGACCCGCCCCGGATTCGAACAGGCGTGCGCCGTACTCGGCTGCCGCCTGTCGCTGCCGAAGGATCTCGACCTCCTGCAGATTGTCGGTTCCGACCTGCAAACCGAGGCCCCCGGCCGCCTCGAACTCGTGCTCACGCTGGGCAATCGCGCCGGCCACGCCCAGGCCTGGCCGGTGTTGGTACTGACCCTGACCGATCAGCGCAATCGCCCGCTGGCGCGCCGCAGCTTCGCCCCGAGCGAATATCTCGGCAACGCGCAACGCATCGCCGACGGCATTCCGCCGCGCAGCGAGCAGCTCCTGAGCCTGCCGCTCGACGTGCGCGATCTGGCGCCGATGGGCTTCGGCCTGCAGTTGACCTATTGAGTGCGTTGCTGCCGCAAGACTGGCTGGCCAAAAGCTTCTTCGGTATAGTGCGCTCTCCCGTTGCGGGAGAGCGCGTGCCGAGTGGACTCGATCCGGCCGCCGCCGAAGGCGTAACCCACCCGGAATCGCTCAGGCAAAAGGACCGCGACAACAGGAACACTCTGGAGAGCGCGGCCTCTGTGAAATCGGAGCAGCCGCCACCGAAGGGGCAGCGGAATCGGGGCCGAACAAGCCTGGTCACCGTAATCTCTCAGGTACCAAGGACAGAGGGGTGAGGCGAATCCATGCTTCACCCTTTTTTATTCTGGTGCCCTTATGTCGAATCAAGCAATGCTCAAGCTCACTCCGCTCAACGCCATCCATCGCGAACACGGCGCCAGGATGGTCGATTTCGGCGGCTGGGAGATGCCGGTCAACTACGGCTCGCAGATCGAGGAACACCACGCCGTACGCGGCGGGGTCGGCCTGTTCGACGTCTCGCACATGCTGCCGCTCGACATCAAGGGCGCCAACGCACGCGCCTTCCTGCGTCGCCTGCTCGCCAACAACGTCGACAAGCTGCAGGTCTCCGGCAAGGCCTTGTATTCGTGCATGCTGAACGAGGCCGGCGGCGTGATCGACGACCTCATCATCTACTTCATGGACGAGACCTGGTTCCGCCTGGTGGCCAACGCCGGCACCGCGGAAAAAGATCTCGCCTGGATCGAGAAAATGAACGCCGACTGGGGCATGGGCGTGACACTCGTGCCGCGCCGCGACCTCGCGATGATTGCGATCCAGGGACCCGACGCGGCGCGGGTGCTGAACGAGGCTCTGCCCGGCGTCGACAGCATCACCACTACGCTCAAGCCTTTCAACGCCGCGGCGATGGGTGAAATGTTCATCGCCCGCACCGGTTACACCGGCGAGGACGGTTTCGAGGTGATGGTGCTGGCGAAATCCGCGCCGTTTTTCTGGAAAGCGCTGATCGAAGCCGGCGGCAAGCCGATCGGTCTCGGCGCACGCGACACGCTGCGGCTGGAGGCCGGGCTGAATCTCTACGGCCAGGACATGGACGACACCACCTCGCCGCTCGAATCCGGCCTGGCATGGACCGTGGACCTGAAGACCGAACGCGACTTCGTCGGCCGCCAGGCACTGGAGGCAAGCGAAATCACCCAGCAACTCGTCGGCCTGCTGCTGCTCGACAAGGGCGTGCTGCGCAGTCATCAGAAGGTCATCACCCATAATGGCGACGGCGAAATCACCTCCGGCAGCTTCTCGCCTACACTCCAGCAATCCATCGCGCTCGCCCGCATCCCGCTCGGTCTTGCACCCGGCGACGAGGTCGAAGTGGAAATCCGCGACAAAAAACTGCGGGCAAAAGTGGTGAAATATCCGTTCGTGCGCAACGGCAAAGTACTGATTTGATTATTGGGGAGCTAGGAGCTAGAGGCTGGGATCTAGGGAATGTGCGGCTTCGCCGCGCTTCTTTGTCTGCTCGGTCCCGGTACCCTCGTCCCTAGATCCTAATTCCTAGATCCTGGAGAAACAATGAACATCCCCGCTGACCTCAAATACACCCCCAGCCACGAATGGGTACGCGTCGAAGCCGACGGCACGCTGACCGTGGGCATCACCCATCACGCGCAGGATCTGCTCGGCGACATGGTGTTCATCGAAACGCCCGTCGTCGGCCGTACCCTTGCCAAGGGCGAGGAATGCGCGGTGGTCGAATCGGTGAAGGCCGCATCCGACATTTACGCCCCGGTCGCCGGCGAAGTCATAGCGGCCAACAACGAGGTCGAAGCCAGCCCCGATAACGTGAACAAGGATGCCTACAACGCCTGGATGTTCAAGCTCAAGCCGGCCAACGCCGGCGATGTCGCCGAACTGCTCGACGCGGCAGCGTACCAGAAGCTGGTGGAATCGGAAGCTCACTGAGGGGATTAGGGGCTAGGAACTAGGGACTAGGGGATAAGCGGCTCAGCCGCGCCTCTGAAACCCGCACCGAATCCCATCCCCTAAATCCTAGCCCCTAACCCCTAACCAAAATGCCCTTCATTCCTCACACTCCTGAAGACGTCTCCGCCATGCTCGGTGCCATCGGCACCGCCAGCATCGAGGATCTGTTCGACGAAATTCCGTCCGCGCTGAAGACCGATGCGCTCACGCAGGTACCGGACGGTTTGTCCGAAATGGCGGTGACGCGGCTGATGCAGGAACGTGCGTCAGCCGACGGCTTCTGGTCCAGTTTCATCGGCGCCGGCGTCTACGAGCACCACATCCCGGCGGCGATCTGGCAGATCACCACGCGCGGCGAGTTTTATTCCGCCTACACGCCCTACCAAGCCGAGGCGAGCCAGGGCACGCTGCAGCTGATCTACGAATACCAGACCATGATGACCCGGCTGACCGGGCTCGACGTGTCGAACGCTTCGCTCTACGACGGCGCGTCCGCCCTGGCCGAAGCCGTGCTGATGGCGGTGCGCGTGCATAAGAGTTCGCGCCGCGTGCTGCTGCCCAAAACCGTGCATCCGATCTACCGCCGCGTGGTCGACACCACGGTCAGGAACCAGAGCATTGAACTGGTCGAGCTTGAATTTGATCCGGCGACCGGAAAAACGCTGCTGCCCGCCGACCCCGGCAGCTTCGCCGGACTGGTCATTCCGCAGCCCAATTTCTTCGGCGTGCTGGAAGACGTGCACGCGATGACCGACTGGGCGCACGCGCAGGGTGCACTCGCGATTGCGCTGGTCAACCCCACCACCCTGGCGGTGCTCGAAGCGCCGGGTAACTGGGGGATAAAAGGTGCCGACATCGCGGTCGGCGAAGGCCAGCCGCTGGGCGCACCGATGGCCTCGGGCGGACCCTACTTCGGCTTCATGTGCTGTCGCCAGGATTTCGTGCGGCAGATGCCGGGGCGCATCGTCGGCCGCACCGTCGACCTCGACGGCAAGACCGGATTCACGCTGACGCTGCAGGCGCGCGAGCAGCACATCCGCCGCTCCAAGGCCACCTCCAACATCTGTACCAACCAGGGGCTGGTGGTCACCGCGGCGACGCAATACATGGCGCTGCTGGGTCCGCAGGGTCTGGCGAAAGTCGCTTCCGCGAGCCACGCCAGTACGCTGGCGCTGGCCGAGAAGCTGGCGACAATTCCCAACGTGACTCGCGCGTTTGCCAGCGCTTTTTTCCACGAGGTGGTGTTGAAACTCAACGACAACGCCAAAGACGTGCTGCGCGCGCTGCGCGCCCAGGGCATCCTCGGCGGGCTGGATATTTCCGGCTGGTATCCCGAACTCGGGCAGGCGATCCTGGTATGCGTCACCGAAACCAAGACCGCCGCCGACCTCGATCACTACGCGCAGCAGATGGAACGGATCCTGTCGAAACGGCGCGAAGCCCCGCCGTGTGCGTACAAAAGCTAGCCGGAGCCAAACATGAGTAATTTACAGCGGGACCAGCAGTTCTGGGACATGACCGACTCGTTCATTCAACTGGCCAATAGCCATCTGGACACAGCGAAACCGATTCGGGTCAGCGAATGTGCGCTATTTGCGGCAGCGCGGTTCAATGCCTTCGTCGTCACCGCGGCGTCGGCGAACAAGGAACAGTTCATTGCCGAGAAAGAAGCCGCAATCGCTTATTTTCTGGACCAGTACGAAAAAATGCTGCGCGAGAATCTGGAGGAGCATCTGGCGCGCTTTGACCCATCCGGCAGTTGACGGACGGGAAACGAATCGGGCGTCATCATCCGTGCGCCCGGCATGTGATCGATTTTAAAGGAGAGCAAACATGGCAGTGACTCTAGGCGGCACCCCCATCGACGTATCCGGCAGTTTCCCCAGGGTCGGCGACACCGCGCCCGACTTCAAGCTGGTGAACAAGGACCTGGCCGACGTCTCGCTGGCCGATTTCGCCGGCAAGAAAAAGCTGCTCAACATCGTGCCGAGCCTCGACACCCCGGTGTGCGCGGTCTCGACCAAGAAATTCAACGACGCCGCGGTCGGCAACACCGCCGTGCTGATCATTTCAGCCGACCTGCCGTTCGCAATGAGCCGCTTCTGCGGCGCCGAGAGCGCCAACAACGTCACCACGCTGTCGACCATGCGCGGCGCCGAATTCATGCAGAACTACGGCGTCGCCATCACCAGCGGTCCGCTCGCCGGCATCACCGCGCGTGCGGTGGTGGTGCTGGACGAGAACAACACGGTGCTGTACACGGAGTTGGTGCCCGAGATCAAGCAGGAGCCGAACTACGAGGCTGCGCTGGCAGTGCTTTGAGGCGCTAGGAATTAGGGGCTAGGAGCTAGGGGACGAGCGGCTACGCCGCGCCTCCCGATCTCCTCCGGCCCCCACCCTAGCCCCTAGATCCTAACTCCTAGCCCCAATCAAAATGCTGATATTCGACCATTCCCGCCCCGGCCGAACTGCGGCTGCCCAAAGCCCCGCCGCTGGTGGCAACCTCGACGACCTGCCCGCCAGTTTGCGGCGCAAGCATGCGCCGGCCCTGCCAGAAGTCTCGGAACTCGACGTGGTGCGTCATTACACGCGCCTGTCGCAGAAAAACTTCTCGATCGACACCCAGTTCTACCCGCTCGGCTCGTGCACCATGAAGTACAATCCGCGCGCGTGCAATTCGCTGGCGATGCTGCCGCAGTTTCTGGCGCGGCATCCGGCGAGTCCGGACGAGACCGGGCAGGGTTTTCTCGCCAGCATGTTCGAGCTGCAGGAAATGCTGAAGGACGTGACCGGCATGGCCGGCGTGTCGATGGCGCCGATGGCGGGTGCGCACGGTGAATTCGCCGGGGTGGCGATGATCCGCGCCTATCACGACGCGCGCGGCGACACTGCGCGGCGCGAGATCATCGTGCCGGACGCGGCGCACGGCACCAATCCGGCGACCGCGACGATGTGCGGCTACACGGTCAGGGAAATTCCGACCGATGCGACCGGCAGCGTCGATCTGGCGGCGCTGAAAGCGGTGGTCGGCCCGCACACCGCCGGCCTGATGCTGACCAACCCGTCGACGCTGGGGGTATTCGAGCAGGCCATCGCCGAAATCGCGAAGATCGTCCACGACGCCGGCGGCCTGTTGTATTACGACGGCGCCAACCTCAACGCGATACTCGGCAAGGTGCGCCCGGGCGACATGGGCTTCGACGTGATCCACATGAACCTGCACAAGACCTTTTCCACTCCGCACGGTGGCGGCGGACCGGGTGCCGGCCCGGTCGGCGTGGCCGAGCGTCTGCTGCCCTTCATACCGCTTCCGCTGGTGCTGAACGACTACGGCTTTTACCGGCTGGCGACCGAAGCCGACCTGCCGCAGTCGATCGGCCGCCTGTCGGCCAACATGGGCAACGCCGGGGTGCTGATGCGGGCTTACGTGTATGCGCGGATGCTGGGGGCCGAAGGCATGCAACGCGTCGCCGAATACGCCACCCTCAATGCCAATTACCTGATGGTGAAGCTGCACGAAGCCGGCTTCGAGCTTGCCTTTCCCACGCGCCGCGCCAGCCACGAGTTCATCGTCACGCTGAAGAAGCTGAAGGACGCCACCGGCGTGTCGGCGATGGATTTTGCCAAGCGACTGCTCGATTACGGCTACCACGCGCCGACCACCTATTTTCCCTTGCTGGTGCCGGAATGTCTGTTGATCGAACCGACCGAGACCGAAAGCCGCGAGACGCTCGACAGCTTCATCGAGGCCATGAAGACGATCAAGCGCGAGGCCGAGACCACCCCCGAGCTGGTGAAGGGTGCACCTTACAGCCTGCCGGTGCGCCGCCTCGACGACGTCAAGGCGGCGCGCGAGCTCGACCTGGCCTGCAAGCCCGCAGCATGAGTACCGGCGAGCCCGCCAGCCCGTTCAAGGGCAAGACCGGCCTCACCCGCGTGTTGAACGCGGCAGGCTATTCGTGGGCCGGGCTTGTCGCCGCGTTCCGGCACGAGGACGCGTTTCGCCAGGAAGTGTTTCTGGCGGTACTGCTGATCCCGCTCGCACTGTTCCTCGGCGAAACCGGGATGCAGCGCGCACTGATGATCGCTGCGGTGCTCGGCGTCCTCATCGTCGAACTGCTGAATTCGGCACTCGAGGCCGCGGTCGACCGGATCTCGCTGGAGCACCATCCTCTGATCAAACGCGCCAAGGACATGGGTAGCGCAGCGGTCATGATCTCGCTTGCCAACGTCGTTGCAGTGTGGGTCTTGGTGCTGTCGGACTAAATTTACACAAAAATCGTGCCAATATCGTGCCGCCCACTCAAGTTACGGCGTTTCTAGCCGGAATAGAGGAGGTGTCTTCCCCTCTTCACAATACGCGCGTGAACCTCAAAGCCGTCTGCCTCCTGCTGAGTCTGTGCCACGTCGGTTCGGCCACGGCGCTCGGGCTGGGCGAGATCGGCGTTCGCTCGGGTCTCGGACAACCGCTGCACGTCACGGTCCGGTTGCTGGGTGTCACCCCCGACACCACCGCCGACTGCTTCAGCCTCGACGCCGGCGCGGACAGCATCGCACCGCCATTGCGCGCGAAACTCAGTCTGCAACGGGCGGGCGACGCGACGCTGCTGCATATCCGCACCCCCCAGCCGATTAATGACCCGATCACCCAGTTCGTGCTGTCTTCCGACTGCGAAACGCGGCTGCAGCGCGAATATGTCGTGCTGCTCGACCCGCCCGCGCAGTTCGACGCCGCGGTCGCCGGCAATACGCCCGCACCCGCCGCCGACACAAGCGTGGCGCCGGTCGCTGCGCCGACGCCCCGAACCGCTCGTCGTCCGCAAGCGGGCAAACGGGCGCCGCTCGCCGGCCCGGCTGCCGTGGTCCCGCGCCAGCCGGCGGCGGCGGCCGCCACGCCGCGACTGGTGTTGTCCGGACGACCTGGCACGTCAGGCAACGGCTCGCTCGCCCTGCGCCTCGACACCGCGCTACCGGACCTGACCCGGCCGCGCCCCGAAAACCTGACCGCCACCGAGCTGTCGGACGAAAATACCGCACTTATGCGCAAGCTTGCGCACCTGGAAACGCAGCTGGTCGAGCTGCAGCGGCGCAACACCGAACTCGAAGTGCGACGCGCCAAAACCCCGGTCGCGGCTCCCGTTTCCAGTGGGCAGCCGGTGCAATGGCCGCTGTATCTTCTGTTCGTCGGGCTGCTCGCCGGCGGCGGTGTATTGGCCACCTGGCTGCGCGGCCGCGGCCGCAGGAGCGAGCCGTCCGGGATCCCGGACGACATGGCGTGGCCGCAATCCGACCGCTTGCCGTCGCTGGCCGAAATGACGCAGTCCGCCGCCGCACCGCCGCCTGCGCCCGAGCGGATGTCCGAAATCGCAGCGCCGCCGCCGAACGAAAGCACCGAGGTCAAGGACGACATTCTCGACCAGGCCGAGGTCTACATGGCACATGGCCATGGCGAGCTTGCAGTCCATCTGCTGCAGGAACATCTGCGCGAGGCCCCGACCGAATCCCCCGTGCCCTGGCTGTTGTTGCTCGACCTGCTCCGCCGCGAAGGCGATGCCGCCGCCTACGCCGCCGCCAGCACTGAGTGCCGCCGCTATTTCAACGTCAACCTCAACAGCCATCCGGTTTCCCAGGATAGCGAAACCGGACTGGGACTGGAGGCGTATCCGCACCTGCTCGAGCAACTGGTCCACAAGTGGAATTCGCCGGATATCGAAGACTTCTTCAACGACCTGATCCACGACCATCGCGGCGGCACCCGCCTGGGTTTCGAGCCGGGCGCCTACCGCGATATCCTGATGTTGCGGGCCATCGCGCAGGAGGTGATGCCGATCGCCGCCTGAGTGGACGCCTTCACCCAACCGTCATCCCCGCTTCATCAGTCTGTCGCACGGGTACCCGATGCGCATATGCGCAGGATGCTGAAACGGCATCACCGCGTACGATTGGCCGCACGAAACTCCGTGAAACCGGGTCGCCCGGCGCTGCGTATAATCCGCTCTGTCGTTTTCAACCCATCGCGTCACGCGAACCAAACCATCATGCGCACGCTCATCTGCGGTTCCCTCGCCTTCGATTCGATCATGGTGTTCCAGGACCACTTCAAGCACCACATCCTGCCTGACAAGATTCACATGCTGAATGTATCGTTTCTGGTGCCAGAAATGCGGCGCGAGTTTGGCGGCTGCGCCGGCAACATCGCCTACAACCTGAAACTGCTGGGCGGCGAACCGGTGGTCATGGCCACCGTAGGCAGCGATTTCGGCGTCTACGCCGAGCGCCTCGACACCCTGGGCATCAGCCGCGAAAGCATCCGCAGCCTGCCCGACGCCTATACCGCGCAGGCCTTCATCACGACCGACCTCGCCGACAATCAGATCACCGCCTTCCACCCCGGTGCGATGAATTTTTCGCACGCAAATGATGCCTCGAAAGCGCGCGACATCGGTCTGGGCATCGTCGCGCCCGACGGTCGCGACGGCATGCTGAACCATTGCCGCGAGTTTCATGCGGCCGGGATTCCGTTCGTGTTCGACCCCGGCCAGGGGATGCCGCTGTTTTCTGGCGACGAACTGCTGGAAATGGTCGAGCTCGCGGATTACATGGCGCTCAACGATTACGAAGCCGAACTGCTGCAGACGCGGACCGGGCGCACGCTCGACGCGCTGGCCGACCAGGTGAAGTGCCTGGTCGTGACGCGCGGCGAAGCCGGCTCCCGCTTATACGCCGACGGGCAGCAGATCGATATCCCGGTCGTCCCCGCCCGCGCGGTGGTCGACCCCACCGGCTGCGGTGACGCCTTTCGCGCCGGGCTGCTCTACGGCATCACCCATGGCTGGGACTGGGAAACCACCGGCCAGCTGGCGAGCGTGATGGGCTCGATCAAGATCGAACAGCGCGGCGGACAAAACCACCAGCCGACAGCGGAAGACATCGCTGGGCGCTTCGAGGCCGCCTTCGGTAAAACGCTCTGAGCCTTGCAGGGGTGCGTCGCACCGGGCTGACCGGCTGGCGCAGACCCACGCAATGCGGACGCGATAAGCGCCAAATCCTGCAGGCAGCCTTATCGCCTACAATTGGAGGATGTGTAACCGTGGGGAAAACATCATGCAAACCATCTTCCGTACTGTCGTGTCCGCCGTGCTGGTGGCAGGCGCCCTGACCCTGGTCGGCTGCGCCAGCGGGACTGGCGGCAAGGATTACAGCCGCGACCAGACCCGCAGCGCGCAGGAAGTCCAGATGGGCATCGTCGAGTCGGTGCGCGAGGTGAACATCGAAGGCACCAAGACGCCGATTGGCGCGGGCGCGGGTGCGGTCGTCGGCGGCGTGGCCGGCAGCACGGTCGGCAGCGGCAAGGGCAGCGTGGTCGGTGCGGCCCTGGGCGCGGTGCTGGGCGGCCTTGGCGGCGCGGCGGCGGAAGAGGCGGTGACCCGCAACAAAGGCGTGGAAATCACCGTCAAGCTCGATTCGGGCCGGCTCATCGCGGTCACCCAGTCGGCCGACGAGGAGTTCCGGGTCGGCGATCGCGTCCGCGTGCTGTCGGGCGGCGGCGCCACCCGCGTATCGCATTGAGCTGACGCGCCTGCCTTGAAATCGTCGCCGGTACCCCCGGGTTCGGCCGCTGCGTGCGACGCATGCGCTTCGGATCGCGTCATACAATGACGGGGTGATCGTCGCCCACCTGCCCGCTTTCCTGCGCCGTGCCATCCGCATCAACCTCCTGGGGCTGCATCTCGTCTGGGGTGTAGCGCTGGCAGGCCTGGTTTTTCCCCTGCTCAACCCAGCGCAACGCGACCGCAGGATCATGGCCTGGTCGCGACGCCTGCTCGGCGTACTGGGCGTGCAAATGCAGCCGACCATGGCGCCCAGCCTGCCGGGCGGCGCGCTACTGGTGTGCAATCACATCTCGTGGCTGGACATTTACCTGATCTACGCAGCGCAGCGGGTGCACTTCGTCTCCAAGGCCGAAGTGCGCGCCTGGCCGGTGGCCGGCTGGCTGGCACGCAAGACCGGAACCCTGTTCATCGAACGCGGCCGCCGCGCCGATACCGCGCGAATCAACGCCGAAATGCGAATCCTGATGCAGTCGGGCGCCTGGGTGGCGGTGTTCCCCGAAGGCACCACCAGTGACGGCCGCGAGCTGCGGCGCTTTTTGCCGTCGCTGCTGCAGCCGGCGGTCGAGCTCGATTGTCCGGTGGTGCCGAGCGGCTTGCGCTATCGCAGCCTCAACGGCGAATACAGCGCTGCAGCTGCGTATATCGACGGCGTCAGCATGTGGCAAAGCCTGAAGCAGATCATCAGCCAACCCGGCCTCGTCGCCGAGCTGCATTTTGGCGAGCCGATCCTGCCCAACGGCCACCGGCGCGAACTCGCCGCGCAGGCGGAAGCCGCCACCGCCGGTCTGTTGGGCCTCAGGACTTCGGCTGGAGCGCCCGCGGGCACGGCACCGCGAACACCTGCCGATCCTCCAGCCTGATCGCGGTCAGCTTGCCGCCCCACAGGCAGCCGGTGTCGAGCGTAATCAAATCCGGCCGGTTGATCAGCCCGAGGGTCGACCAGTGGCCGACGATGATCGTCGCATCCGCGCTTCTGCGTCCCGGCACTTCGAACCACGGCAGCCAGCCGGCGGGCTGGGTGCCGGGTGCGCCTTTGTGGTGGAATTCCATCTTGCCGTCGGGCGAACAGTAGCGCAGCCGGGTGAAGGCGTTGACGATCACCCGCAGCCGCTCGATGCCGTGCAGGTTTGGGTCCCAGGCGACCGGTGCGTTGCCGTACATCTGTGCAAAAAACTCGCGGTAGTGCGGGCCCTGCAGCACCGCCTCGGCCTCGGCCGCGCGTTGCATGGTGTCGTCCAGCGACCAGTCCGGCAGTACCCCGGCATGCACCATCAGCAGCTGGCCTTCGCGCCAGGCCAATTTTCGGCCGCGCAGCCAGTGCAGCAGTTCGTCGCGGTCGGGGGCGTTGAGGATCTCGTCCAGGGTGTCGCCCCGGTGCACCCGGCCGAAGCCTTCGGCCAGCGCCAGCAGGTGCAGATCGTGGTTGCCGAGCACGCTGATGGCGGCATCGCCGAGTTGTTTCACCAGCCGCAGCACCGTCAGCGAGTCCGGCCCGCGGTTGACCAGGTCGCCGACAAACCACAGCCGGTCGGCCGCCGGGTCAAACTGGATTTCATCGAGCAAGCGCATCAGGGATACGTGGCATCCCTGGAGATCGCCAATAACATAGGTGGGCATATAAAATACGGGGTCGTCTGGGCGCTGTATGGTCCTGCATCATAGCGCCCCCGCCTGAACTCCACCTGACCCCCCGTGCGATGAAACCCCTGATCCGTCTGTTCTTCAAAACCCTGCGCGTCATACTCGGCCCGTTTCTGCTGCTGGGACACTGGCTCACCCAACCCAAAGGCATCGTCCGCAGCGCGGCCGACCAGCAGGCGGTCGACGCGCGCACGCGGAGCCTCGCGCTCTACCACTTTCCCACCTGCCCGTTCTGCCTGAAAACACGGCGCACCATGCGGCGGCTGTCGCTCGACATCGAGCTGCGCGACGCCAAAAATGATGCTACCCATCGTGCGGCACTGATCGCTGGCGGCGGCAAACCGCAGGTGCCGTGCCTGCTGATCAGCGACGCCAGCGGCCAGCAGACCTGGCTGTATGAATCGGACGCGATCAATGCGTACCTGAACGGCGAGTTCAGTACCCCCGCCGCTGCATGAGCCTGCTCGCAGCCCTGAACCCGCCGCAGCGCGAAGCGGCAAAATATCTCGACGGCCCCTTGCTGGTACTGGCCGGCGCCGGATCGGGCAAGACCCGCGTCATCACCCACAAGATCGCCTATCTGATCGGTGAATGCGGCTACAAGCCGAGTTCGATCGCCGCCATTACCTTCACCAACACGGCGGCGCGCGAGATGCAGGATCGCGCGTCCAAGCTGACCCAGGACGTGAACACCAAGGGGCTGATCGTCACCACCTTCCATTCGATGGGTCTGCGCATGTTGCGCGAGGACGCGAAATTCGCCGAGCTGAAACCGGCGTTTTCCATTCTCGATTCGGCCGACGCGGCGGGCATCGTGTCGGAAATCCTCAAGACCACCGACAAGCAGGAAATCCGTCGCGCAGTGTCGCGCATTTCGCTGTGGAAGAACGAACTGAAATCGCCCGCTGCGGCGCTCGCCACCGCCGAAGACGACAACGCGCGCGTCTACGCCAAGATCTACGACCGCTACGATGCCACCCTGCGCGCCTATCAGGCGGTCGATTTCGACGACCTGATCCGCCTCCCCGCAGAGTTATTGGATACCCATGCCGAGCTGCGCGAGAAGTGGCAGAACCGGCTACGCCACATCCTGGTCGACGAATACCAGGACACCAATATCGCGCAATACCGTCTGCTGCAGAAACTGACCGGGGTACGCGCGGCGTTCACCGCGGTCGGCGACGACGACCAGGCAATCTACGGCTGGCGCGGCGCGTCGGCCGATAATCTGAAGCAGCTGCGCGAGGACTACCCGCACCTGCACCTGGTCAAGCTCGAGCAGAATTACCGCTCGACCGTGCGCATCCTCAAGGCCGCCAACAGCCTGATTTCCAACAATCCCAAGCTGTTCGAAAAGCGGCTGTGGAGCGACCTCGGCCACGGCGACGCGCTGCAGATCATGCCCACGCGTGACGACGAGCACGAGGCCGAATCTGTGGTGATGCGCCTGTTGTCACACAAATTCCAGCACCGCACCGAATGGCGTGACTACGCGATCCTCTATCGCGGCAACTACCAGGCACGGGTGTTCGAGCAGGCGTTGCGTAACGAGAAAGTGCCGTATCAGCTTTCCGGCGGTCAATCGTTCTTCGACCGCGCCGAGATCAAGGATGTGATCGCCTACCTGCGGCTGATCGCCAACAGCGACGACGACCCGGCCTTCATCCGCGCGGTCACCACGCCCAAGCGCGGCGTCGGCGCTGCCACCCTGGAAAAACTCGGCCAGGTCGCCGCCACCCTGCACGTAAGCCTGTTCGAAGCGAACTTTTCGGCCGCGGCCGCGGCACAGATCGGCGAGCGCCAGCTCGCGCCCTTACTTGAATTCTGCAACTTCATCAATCGCTTTGAAGAACGCGTGGTTCGCGAGCCCGCGGGCGACCTGTTGAACGAGCTGCTGAAATCGATCGATTATGAAATCTACATTTTCGATCAGGACGACACCCGCGCCGCGCAGCACAAGTGGAACAACGTGCTGGAATTCAGCGCCTGGATCGCCAAGAAAGGCGAGGAAGACGACAAAAACCTGTTGCAGCTGACCCAGACCATCGCCTTGATCACGCTGCTGGAAGGGCGCGAAGAAGAGGAGCCCAATGCGGTTCGTTTGTCCACGCTGCACGCCGCCAAAGGCCTGGAGTTTGGCCACGTCTTCCTGGTCGGCGTCGAGGAAAATATCCTGCCGCACCGTGATGCGGTCGATGAAGGCCGCCTGGAGGAAGAACGCCGCCTGATGTATGTCGGGGTCACCCGGGCGAAGAAGTCGCTGACGCTGTCCTACTGTTCGCGCCGCAAACGCGCGCGTGAATCAGTCGCCTGTGACCCGTCGCGCTTCATTGAGGAGCTCGGTGACGACGTACGCATGCCCGACAAACCAACCACCGCTGAAGCCAAGACCAGTGGCAGCAACCGACTGGCGGCATTGAAGGAAATGCTCGGTTAAACACCTGGTTGACGCATCTTGTCGTGCATCAGCCAATCATTTATCAAGCATTGAAATCCTGACAGCCATGACTCACCAGAATCATGGCTTCACTTCAGTATGGGTAACCATCCGGGATTCAAAGGGGGTCGCCGAGCCAGAGCGGACGGTCACACCAACGTTCAGACCGTCCCTTCATCGGCCTTATGTGAAGCTTCACATAAGGCCGAAATTCAGCCGTAACAACTCCCGCTCTGACCGTCTGTTCACGGTCAACCGCACCCATATAAAAAAGGGGACGCCTCGGCGTCCCCTGTTCACTTGCAATCCGGCGATCAGTTGACCTTGGGGTCGAGTTCGCCCTTGTCGTAGCGTTGCTGCATCTCTTCCAGGCTGAACACCTTCTTGAACTTGCTGGCCTGGCCGGCGGCGCCGAAGGCTTCGTAACGATTTTTGCAGATGTCGCTCATGCCCTTGGTGGCTTCCTTGAGGAACTTGCGCGGGTCGAAGTTGGCCTTGTTTTCGGCCAGATGCTTGCGGATCGCACCGGTGGAGGCCATCCGCAGGTCGGTGTCGATGTTGACCTTGCGCACGCCGTTCTTGATGCCTTCGACGATTTCGCTGACCGGTACGCCATAGGTCTGGCCCATGTCGCCGCCGTAGCTATTGATGATTGCGAGCCAGTCTTCCGGCACCGAGGACGAGCCGTGCATGACCAGATGGACGTTGGGGATGCGGGCGTGGATTTCCTTGACGCGGTCGATACGCAGCACCTTGCCGGTGGGCTTCTGGGTGAACTTGTAGGCGCCGTGCGAGGTGCCGATGGCAATCGCCAGGGCATCGACGTGGGTGCGGGTGACGAAGTCGGCAGCTTCGTCGGGATCGGTCAGGAGCATCGACTCATCCAGAGTGCCTTCGGCGCCGTGGCCGTCTTCCTCGCCGGCCTGGCCGGTCTCGAGCGATCCCAGGCAGCCCAGCTCGCCTTCGACCGATACGCCGCAGGCGTGCGCCAGCTCGGACACCTTGCGGGTGGTCTCGACGTTGTATTCGTAGCTCGCGGGGGTCTTGCCGTCTTCCTTCAGCGAACCGTCCATCATCACCGAGCTGAAGCCGGACTGGATCGAGCGGAAACAAATGCTGGGCGAGGCGCCGTGATCCTGATGCATGCAGACGGGAATCTGCGGATACATCTCGATCGCGGCCAGGATCAGGTGACGCAGGAAGGGCTCGCCGGCGTAGGAACGCGCGCCGGCGGAACCCTGCAGGATCACCGGTGAATCCACCGCCGCGGCGGCCTGCATGATGGCGTGAACCTGCTCCATGTTGTTGACGTTGAACGCGGGCAGACCATAGCCGTTTTCGGCGGCGTGATCGAGCAATTGACGAAGGGAAATCAGGGCCATTTACACTCTCCTAGGTTAAAAAATGTGCAGCAGCTTGCGTATTCACAGAATCAGGATTTTTTTGATTCGCCCACGCGGACGATTTTCATGGTGTTGGTGCCGCCCGACTGGCCAATGGGTTCGCCGATGGTCAACAGGATCAGGTCGCCATCGCGTACCGCACCCCGCCGCCGCAGTTCTTCTTCGGCTTCGGCCAGCAATACGTCGCGCTCCTTGCTGGCGGTTTTCAGGTTGATCGGGTAGACGCCACGGAACAGAGTAACTTTTCTACGGGTTTGCACCTGAGGTGTCAAGGCGTAGATCGGCACCTGGGTCGACAGCCGGCTCATCCACAGACAGGTGTTGCCGGATTCGGTCAGCGCGGCGATCGCCTTGATGTTGAGATGCACCGAAGTAAACACGGACGACATCGCAATCGCTTCGTCGGGCCGCAGGAAGCTGTGGTCGAGCCGCGCGCCGGAAAAATCGGGCTCGGCTTCCTTTTCCACTTCGAGGCAGACGCGGTCCATCGCCTGCACCGCCTCGACCGGATACTCACCGGCTGCCGTTTCAGCCGACAGCATCACCGCATCGGTGCCGTCGAGCACCGCGTTGGCGACGTCGGACACTTCGGCGCGGGTGGGGATCGGACTGGAAATCATCGACTCCATCATCTGGGTGGCGGTGATGACCACCTTGTTGCGCTCGATCGCCATGCGGATCATGCGCTTCTGCAGGGCGGGCACCGCGGCGTCGCCGACTTCCACCCCGAGGTCGCCGCGCGCCACCATTATGGAGTCGGAGTCTTCGAGTATTTCTTCCATGTTTTCGATCGCTTCGGTGCGTTCTATCTTGGCAACCAGTTGGCTCTTGCCGCAGGCGGCACGCAGCAGTTCGCGCGCCTGGCGCATGTCGGCGCCGGAGCGCGGGAACGACACCGCCAGGTAGTCCGCCTTCAGCGCGGCGGCGGTCTTGATGTCCTCGATGTCCTTTTCGGTCAGGGCGGCCGCCGACAGGCCGCCGCCCTTGCGGTTGATGCCCTTGTTGTTGGACAGCACGCCGCCCTGCATCACCTTGCAGATGATTTCGGCGCCCTTGACCTCCTCGACCCAGAATTCGATGCGGCCATCGTCCAGCAGCAGGGTCGCGCCCCGCTTCACGTCATTCGGCAGTTCCTTGTAGTCGAGGCCGACCCGGGTCTGGTCGCCCAGTGCGCAGGCAGCGTCGAGGATGAAGCTCTCACCCTTGGCCAGCACAATCTTGCCGTCCTTGAATTTGCCGATGCGGATCTTCGGACCCTGCAGGTCGACCAGCACCCCGACCGCCCGGCCACGCGTGCGCGCCAGCGCGCGCACCAGCTCGGCGCGGTCGACGTGGTCCTGTGCCGTCCCGTGCGAAAAGTTGAGCCGTACCACGTCCAGTCCGGCTTCCATCATCCGATCCAGTATTTTTGGATCGGAACAGGCGGGCCCGAGGGTTGCGACAATTTTGGTTCTGCGAATCATGGTTGGTGAGCAGTAAGCGG
>JACDJC010001694.1_pt1 | contig 19056 bp, 21 predicted proteins | sample 7454191 | NCBI WGS metagenome assembly JACDJC01 (sample SAMN14253291, study PRJNA609438) | sludge metagenome | isolation source: sludge after 25d culture with pyrite and EDTA | collected 2018-12-20 | reverse complement strand
TGTTCCTTCCACATCCATCCTATAATCGCGCCTGACTCGCCTGCCGCTTCAGGCAAGGCTGCGCGCATCCCGCCGCAGCGGTTTCCCTTCCGCATCGCCATCCCCTTCAGACATGATCATCGCAGCGCTGATTTTCGCCTTGACCCTGGTGCTCGTCATCTGGCGGCCATACGGGCTGGGCATAGGCTGGAGCGCCTGCCTGGGCGCGGCGCTGTGCCTCGTGTCCGGCGTGGTGGCGCCAAGTGACATTCCGGTGGTCTGGCAGATCGTCTGGAACGCCACCGCGGCGTTCATCGCCATCATCGTCATCAGCCTGCTGCTGGACGAGGCCGGCTTCTTCGAATGGGCGGCGCTGCACGTGGCGCGCTGGGGCCGCGGCCGCGGGCGCCCGCTCTTCGCGCTGATCGTGCTGCTGGGCGCCGCGGTTTCGGCGCTGTTCGCCAATGACGGCGCGGCGCTCATCCTGACGCCCATCGTCATGGCGATGCTGTCGGCGCTGGGCTTCAGCCCGGCCGCCACGCTGGCCTTCGTCATGGCCGCCGGCTTCGTTTCGGACACGGCCAGCCTGCCGCTGGTGGTCTCCAACCTGGTCAACATCGTTTCGGCGGATTTTTTCGGCATCAGCTTCGCCCGTTATGCGTCGGTGATGGCGCCGGTCAACCTGGTGTCCATCGGCGCCACGCTTGCGGTGCTGCTGCTTTATTTCCGCCGCGACATTCCCGCCGCCTACGACGACCGCCTGCCCGAACCCGGCACCGCGATCCGGGACCTCGCCACGTTCCGCGCCGGCTGGCTGGTCCTGGCGGGGCTGCTGGCGGGCTTCTTCGGGCTCAGCCACACCGGCGTACCGGTCAGCGCGATCGCGGCCGCCGGTGCGGCGGCGCTGCTGCTGGTGGCGGGGCGCGGGCATCGCATCAGCACGCGCAAGGTCATGCGCGAGGCCCCCTGGCACATCGTCGTTTTTTCGCTGGGCATGTACCTGGTGGTCTACGGGCTGCGCAACGCCGGCCTCACGGCGTGGGTCACGGCGCTGTTGGACTATTTCGCGCAGCATGGCTTGTGGGCGGCCGCCGTGGGCACGGGCGTGCTCACGGCGCTGCTCTCTTCGGTCATGAACAACCTGCCCACGGTGCTGATCGGGGCGCTGTCCATCGACGCGGGGCAGGCGGGCGGCGCGGTGAAGGAGGCGATGGTTTACGCGAACGTGATAGGCAGCGACCTCGGCCCCAAGATCACGCCCATCGGCAGCCTGGCGACTTTGCTCTGGCTGCATGTGCTGGCGCGCAAGGGGGTGGTCATTTCCTGGGGATATTACTTCCGGGTGGGCATCGTGCTGACGCTGCCGGTGCTACTGCTGACGCTGGCGGCCCTGGCCTTGCGCTTGAGCTGATCAGCCGCCCTGCTGCTCCGGCACGCTCTGGCTCCGTGCCCCCAAATCCGCCAAGATCGGGCATTCCGGCCGGCTATCCCCATGGCAGCAGTCCACCAGATGCGCCAGTTGATCGCGTATGGATTGCAGTTTCGCGATGTCGCGGTCCAGCTCGTCAATATGCTGCTGCGCCAGGCGCTTCACGTCCGCGCTCTGCCGCGTCGTGTCTTCCCACAAGCCGATCAGCGTGCGGATCCGGTCCAGCGAAAACCCCAGCTCCCGCGACCGCTTGATGAAGCGCAGCGCCTCCACGTCATTCGCCCCATACTTCCGATAGCCCGCGTCGCTGCGCCGCGCCGGCTGAATCAGGCCTATGCTTTCATAGTAGCGGATCATCTTGCGGGAAACGGCCGACGCCTCCGATGCTTCTCCTATGTTCATGAAATCACTCCCGGCGAATCCAAAAGCAACCGCGCTTCCGGTTTGACATTACCACAGTTGGAAGGTTTAAGATTTACCAACCTGACAAAAGGAGTATCCCATGATTGAATTCGAAGTGCAGGACATGACCTGCAAGCATTGCGAAGCCACCATCACCAAGGCCATCAAAGACGTCGCGGCCGACGCGGTGGTCGACATCGACCTGGCCACCCATACCGTCAGGGTGGGCGGCGTCGCCAACGCCGACCGCATCGAAGCCGCCATCCGCGACGCCGGCTACAGCCCGGTGGAACGCCCCTGAGCAAACAGCGACTCCATTTCCCGCCTGATCTTGTAGGCGGGCGTCGCGGTGTCCATGGCGACGTCGTCCCAGCACAGGCTCTGGCCCGCCTTCACGGGCCGCAACACCTTGACGTTGTGCGCCAGCCCCAGGGGGACGCCGCCCATCGCGGCCGACTTGCCCGCCGGCAGCAGCTTGCCCCACACCGTATAGCCGCCCTCGCCGTCCAGCATCTCGCCGGGCTTCAGGTCGCGCTTGGCGGTGGCCACGACGTCGGCGTGCCAGGCCGTGGCGACGCCGGTCGGTTCGCCGCGCAGCGCCACCGACGCCACCGACATGCCCACCTCCAGCCCGATCAGGTGCCAGCGCTTGTACAGCGTGAAATACCGGCCGCTGGGGTCGGTGTGGGCGTTGTATTCCTCGAAGCAGTTCTTGATGTAGTCGGTTTCCGCCTCGACCGTCACCCACACGCCCATGCGGATGTCATAGGGGATGCGCCGGCCGTCCGGTTCGAGCGAGGACACGACTTCGACCATGCCCTTGCGCTCCAGCACGCCGCCTTCGCTCACGGGGCGGGTCACATAGGGAATGTCTTCGATGCTCGCGGGCGGGTATGAAAGCCCGTTGGAAGGCACGCCCAGGCCGGTGGCGTTGGCCACGGCCGAGCTTTCTATGGAAGGCTTGGAGCCGTCCAGGAAGCTGTTGAACATCTTGGGATTCAGGCCGCCGCGGGCCGCCTGTTCGGGCGTCAGGCCGTAATAGCCCCAAACCGTTTCCGGCGTGGACTGCGCATAGTGCGGCAGCCATTTGTGGCCGCGTCCGGCCGCCACCACCGGGAAGCCGCAAGTGCGCGCCCAGTCGACCAGGTCGCAAATGAGCGCCGGCTGGTCGCCGAAGGCCAGCGAATAGACCACGCCCGCCTCTTGGGCCTTGCGGCCCAGCAGCGGGCCGCAGAACGCATCGGCCTCGACGGTCACGTTCACGACGTGCTTGCCGTGGTCGAATGCGGCCAGGCAATGCTCGACCGCGGCGATGGGGTTGCCGGTGCATTCGACGATGATGTCGATGTCGTCCATGGCGACCAGCGCGCGCCAGTCGTCCCCGATCCAGGTCGTGCCCCGGCGCAGGGCGTCCGGCAGGGACGCGGCGTCCAGGCGGGCCTCGTCCCATCCGACCCGGGCGAGGTTCGCCCGGGCGGCGCTCGGCGACAAGTCGGCGATGCCGACCAGGTGCACGCCGGGCGTGCGCGGAATCTGCGCCAGGTACATGGCGCCGAACTTGCCCGCGCCGATCAGGCCGACGCGTATCGGATCGTTGTCCGCCGCGCATTTCTGTAGTTTTGCATAAAGGCTCATGGAAGCGTCCCCATCATGTCGCGTAAGCGAAAAAACACACACCCGCCCGGATTTCCGCGGCGGCTCAAGCCAGCAAGACCACCCCGATGACGATGATGACGCAGCCCGCCACGCGCGGAAGGGAGACCTTCTCTTTCAGGATGAAGAATCCCGCGACCGTGGCGATCATCAGCGAGGTTTCGCGCAGCGGCGCCACGAGGCTCACGTGGGCGCCCATCTGCAGCGCGTAAAGCACCAGTATGTATGCCATGGGCGACAAAGCGCCCACGGCGACGGCATAGCGCCATTTGCCGCGCATCTGGCGCAGCAGTTCGCTGCGCCGGACCCAGGCCCGGGGCGCCAGCAGCGCCGCCCCGCCGGTGGCGGAGAACCAGTCCAGGACCACGGGCGCCACCAGCAGCACTTTGACCGTGTAGGCGTCGGTGACCGTGTAGGCGGCGATGAACAGGCCGATGAAAAGCCCCCACTTCACGCCGGCCCAGGCATGGGGCGTCGTGAAGCGGCGCAGCGACCCGCCCGAGGCGATCAGCAATATGCCGACGACGATGCAGCCGATGCCGGCCAGGCCCATGGCGGTCGCCGGCTCGCCCAGCAGCACGAAGGCGGCCAGGCTGGACAGCAAGGGGCCCGTGCCCCGGGCGATGGGGTACACCACCGACAGGTCGGCCGCCTGGTAGCCCCATTGCAGGCACAGGCTGTAGCCCAGGTGCAGCACGCTGGACAGGAAAATGAACAGCACGGCCGGCCAGGTCCAGGTCATGCCGTCCACCAGCAATATGTAGATGACCCAGGGCGCGTACAGCAGCGCCGACAAGCTGCGATAGCAGAACACGAAATGCCCGGCGGCGCCGGTCGCCTTCTTGGAGATGATGTTCCAGGTGGCGTGCAGCGCGGCGGCGCAAATCACCAACAAAAACGTTTCTAGGGTCATCGGTCTTTGCGCGGAGGCTCGGGCGGTGGACGGTGGGTTTGGAGCCGGGCGGCGCTAGATTATTTCTTCGATCACCGTTGCGGGGCGGCAAAGGCGGGTGCCTTTCGCCGTGACCACGAAAGGACGATTCAGCAGCACGGGATGCTCGGCCATGGCGTCGAGCAGGCGCTCGTCGCCGACGGAGGGATCGTCCAGGCCCAGTTCGCGGTAGATGTCTTCTTTTTCGCGGATCGCCTGCCTGGGCGTGAGGCCGGCGTCCGCGATGAGCCGGGCCAGCTCGGCGCGCGACAAGGGGGTTTTCAGGTATTCGATGATTTCGACTTGGAGGCCGCGGTCCTGCAGGGTTTGCAAGACGCTGCGCGAGGTGCCGCAGCGGGGATTGTGATAGATCCTGTTCATTGCCGTATCGTTGTCATGTTCTTGTCACGAAAGCGACATATTAACGCATGGCATCGCGCCTGGGGCCGCGCTGGCGCGGCGCCCGGCCTCGTATGCGCGACCGGGCGCGTGGTAAAGTACATCGACGCCCTTCCCTCCGTTGAACCCTTGAAAGGCTCCGCATGATAGACCTGTATTACTGGACTACCCCGAACGGGCACAAGATCACGATGTTCCTCGAGGAAACCGGCCTCGCCTACAAGATATTCCCCATCAATATCGGCAAAGGCGACCAGTTCCAGCCCGATTTCCTGAAAATCTCACCCAACAACCGCATCCCGGCCATCGTCGACCACGAACCGGCCGACGGCGGGCCCGCGCTGTCCGTGTTCGAGTCCGGCGCCATCCTGCTCTACCTGGCGGAAAAGACCGGGCGCTTCCTGCCTCAAGACCTGCGCGGGCGCCACGACGTCCTGCAGTGGCTGTTCTGGCAGATGGCGGGGCTGGGCCCGATGGCGGGGCAGAACCACCATTTCAACGTGTATGCCCCCGAAAAAATCCCCTATGCCATCGACCGCTATGTGCGCGAAACCGGCAGGCTCTACGGGGTGCTGAACAAGCAGCTGTCCGACCGGGAATTCATCGCCAAGGAATATTCCATCGCCGACATGGCATGCTATCCGTGGGTGGTCTCGCACGAACGCCAAAGCCAGGACCTGAACGATTTTCCGCATCTCAAGCGCTGGTTCGAAGCCATTGCCGCCCGCCCGGCCACGTGGCGGGCCTATGACCTGATCAAGGAAATCAATCCCGCTCCCGCCCCGCACGACGAGGCGGCGCGGAAGCTGTTGTTCGGACAGGACGCCGGCACGGTCAAATGAAAACCATACTCTTTCCGGCACGCGCCGCCCGCGGCGCCGCGGCCATCGCTTTTTCCGCCCTGCTGGCCGCTTGCGCCAGCGGGCCCAAGGACAATATCTCGCTGATTCCGGCCCAGACGGCCGAGCAAACGAGCAAGGACGGTCTCTTTACCCAGCCCGTCAAATGGGAACGCAGCAAGCCGGGTTGCAAGGGCGAATGCCCCAAGCTCGAGCTCGATTCCCTGGTTTTTCCCGGCGTCCCCCGGCTGACCGAACTCATCGACCATGCGCTGGCCACCATGACCGAGGTCGCGGGCAATACGGCGCCGCCGTACTCGACCATCGCCGGGTACGAGGAATACTTCTGGAAAACCGCCGCGCCCCGGGACTCCACGCTGCTTTCGGCCCGCACGCGCTATCGTAATCGGCACATCACGCTCGTCGAGCTGAACAGCTGGCTGTACAAGACGGGCGCCGCGCACGGGATGTCGGCCACGCAATTCCTGAATTGGGACAACGACAGGCAAAGGGTGCTGGGCCTGGACGATGTGCTGACGGGCGGGGGCAGGCCGGCTTTCGAGTCGGCGCTGCGGCGCGTGCATGAGCAATGGCTGCGGGCGCATCCGGATGCGCAGCTCGATCCGGAGGGGTTCCGGCGGGTGTGGCCTTTTCAGCCGAGCGAGAATTTCGGGCTGACGGATGGCGGGGTGGCGGTCAAGTACGATTCGTATCAGATTGCGCCCTATTCTTCGGGACAGCCGGAATTGCTGATTCCGTATGAGCAGTTGCGAGGGGTGCTGCGGCCGGAGTATTTGCCGGGGTAGGCGTTGCGGGTGTGGGTTCTTGCGGTGAGTCTGCTTGGTGTGTTGTTCATCAGGATATAGCCGCGCCCTTGCATCCCTGGAGCCAAGCCAAAACCGGCGCCTGCGCATAATCGCCCGCTGCCCCGATACGCCAATCAGCCCTGCGCCCATTGTGATTGAACCGATGATGGCAGCGGCATGCCGGGTAGACTGGTTCTAGCTGGGTAGACTGGTTCTGGTGGGCTTGCCCGCCATGGGGGCCGGCCCTCCCTGATCAATCGTCCTCTTTTTCGAATCTGTCCAGGTCGAAATACTTCGACGTGGACGAGTCGGTCCGGGCTGCGGGCTGGCGGCTCTGGGGGGATGGCGCGTCCAGGTCGACGGCGGGTGTAGGGGCCTGGCTTGCTGCGCCGGTGCCGGCGCGCAGGGCCCGGCGGTCCGCGAGTATGCGCTTGGTGAGGGCGTCGATCTTGTCGGCCAGCGCGTCGTGGCCTCGGAGGCGCGCCCAGAAGGCGGCGTCCTGTTTTTTCAGGTTGACCATGGTGGGATCCGCGCCGGCGTCGAGCAGCGCCTGGACGACCGGCTGTTTGCCGGACAGTGCCGCCATCATCAGCGCCGTGGTGCCGTCGGGACCCGGCGCGTTCACGATGGCCTGGTTGGCCAGCAGCATTTGCACGGTCTCCAGATGGCCTTTGGAGGCGGCGTACTGCAAGGGCGTCCAGCCCAGGCGGTTGACTTGCGCGCCGCGTTTGATCAGGGTCTGGGCGCGGGCGGTTTCGCCCACCACGGCGAGATACATCAGGGGTGTTTCATCGTTGGCGTTGGTGATGTTCAGGTTGGTCTTGGGGTTGCGGGCGAGGATTTCATAAACGTCCCAGGCGCCGCTGCGTATGGCCTGCATGATCGCCGGCTGGCCCTGCGGGCTCACGGCATTGGGGTCGGCTCCGCGAGCCAGCATGGTCTGCACCGAGCTTGCGCGGTCGTTGGCGATGTCGTTCCACCAGCCTGCGGGCGTCGCCGCGTGGCTCGCGGCACAAAGGACGAGGCCGGCCAGGCCCAGTGCGATGCGTTTCATGTGCTCATTCCTTCGCTTTGCTGAAAAGCGTGAAAAAGTTTCGTGTGCTGTGTTCCGCGACCTGGCTGAGGGGCAGGCCCTTGAGTTCGGCGATTCTTTCCGCCACGTGCAGGACCAGGGACGGGTCGTTGGTCTTGCCGCGATGGGGCGTGGGCGCGAGGTAGGGGGAATCCGTTTCGATCAGGAGCCGGTCCAGGGGCAGTTTGCGCGCGACTTCATGGAGCTCTTCCGCCTTCTTGAAGGTGACGATGCCTGAAAGCGAGATCAGGAAGTTCATTTCCATGGCGGCCTGCGCGACCTCCCAGGACTCCGTGAAGCAGTGCATGACGCCGCCGCACTGGTCCGCCCCTTCTTCCTTCATGATGCGCAGGGTGTCGGCGCTGGCGGCCCGGGTATGGATGATCAGCGGCAGCCCGGCGGCACGAGCCGCCCGGATGTGGGTGCGGAAGCGTTCGCGCTGCCATTCCAGCGGTTCGGACATGCGGAAATAGTCCAGCCCGGTTTCCCCGATGGCCACCACTTTGGGAGAACGTGTGTTGGCCACCAGTTCTTCCACGCTGGGGTTGTAGGCGTCTTCGTAATCCGGATGCACGCCCACCGACGCGAACAGGTTCGGATGCGGCGCGACGAGTTCCATCAGGCGGGGCCAGTCGGGCATGTTGACGCTGACCACCAGCGCATGCGTGACCTGGTTCCGCGCCATGCGGTCGAGTATTTCGGGAAGGCGGTTCGCCAGGTCCGGGAAGTCCAGATGGCAATGCGAATCAACAAACATGATGTCAGGCGTTCTATCGTTCTGTGCGGGCCGGCGCGAAGGCCGCGCCCGCGGGTCCAAAGCGTGAGTGTAGCGATTTTAGGGCGGCCGCGTTCAGCCCGTGGGCAGGCAAGCCAGCGCGCTGCGCTGCAATGTGCTGTGCGTGAAGAGCTTGGCGCTGAGCGGATGATGCGCCACCGCCCGCTGTTGCGCCAGCCATTTGCCCGTTTCCGAAAGCCGGATCGCGGAAGCCCGGGCGGCGACGCGCTGCGTATGCCGGGCCAGGGCGGGGAAGTAGCGCACCGGGCTGCCGGCCGAGGCGAGCGAGAGGTCGACGAACATGCGCTGCAAGGCGTCGATCCAGATTTCCGGGGCGATTTTCTCGAGCTCGTCGGCCAGCGCCCCGATGTCCCGGCCAGGGCCGTCGGCCAGGCCGGCAATGAAGCTTGCCAGCCACTCCGGGCAGGGACCGGCGCCGGACTGCGCGAGCCGGCGCGCCAGCAACGGGGCCCCGCCCGCCGCGGCGAGCCATTGATCGGGGTCCGCTATGCCTTCCGATTCCAGCCATGCACGGCTTTGCCGCGCGTCGGGCACGGGCAGCGGTAAGCGGCGGCAGCGGGACACCAGCGTGGGCAGGAGCAGGTCCGGCGCGTCCGCGACCAGCAGGAACACCGTGTGCTCCGGCGGTTCCTCGAGCACTTTCAGCAAGGCGTTGGCGGTGATCACGTTCATGGCCCTGGCCGGGTACACCACCGCCACGCGCCATCCGCCGCGATGCGTAGCGGTGTTGAACCAATTGCCCAGCGCGCGCAGCTGTTCGACCCGGATGTCGCGGGAAGGCGCTTTCTTGGATTCCTCGGTTTCCTGCTCGCCGGCGGCGGCGCCCTCTTCGGCCGCAACGGCGTCGGGCCGTATGCGGCGCAGGTCGGGATGGCTGCCGCTGGACAGCCACAGGCAGGCGGCGCACTGCATGCACGCCAGCCCCTGCCGGGGCGCTTCGCACAGCAGGCTGGCGGCGGCGGCAAGCGCGAATTGCCGCTTGCCGATGCCGGCAAGGCCGTGGATCAGCCAGGCGTGCGCGAAGCGGTCGCGCCGCCCGAGCCAAGCCTGGGCGATGTCATGGTGCCAGGGCAGAAAAGGCAGCAGGTCGCTCATGGGCGAACAAGCCGTCTTGCGGCGGGTCGGTGGGAAATAAGCATCTTCCGATTATATTCGCGCTCTGTAAAATGGCGGGCATCGCATGGACACGCCTGGTATGACGAGCGCCTATTCCCCCTCTTCCAAGAAACGCATCATCGGTCTGGCCGCGCTGGCCAGATCGGGCAAGGACACCGTCGCGGGCATGCTGCTCGAACATGGCGGGGTTGCCGCCTATGCGCTCGCGGACCCGCTGAAGGCGGGCTGTCAAGTGCTGTTCGGGCTGTCGGACGAACAGGCTTGGGGCGATGAATGCAAGGAAATCGCCATAGAGCGCTGGCGGCGGTCCCCGCGCCGGCTGTTCCAGCGCGTCGGCACCGAATGGATGCGCGGCCACGACCCGGACCATTGGCTGATGCGCGCGGAGCGCGAGCTGCTCTGCCCGGCGCATGGCCACGATGCCGGCGGCGCGCGCCTGGGCGACCCCGATGCGGTGTTCAGGCTGGGCGCCCAGGCCATATTCGGCTTGTCGGCCGCACAGACCTGGGAGCGGGAAGCCGGCGATGTCGAAGACCTCTTTTGGCGCATGACGCCCAATGCCATGTTCGGCCTGCTGCGGCGTTACGCGCTGAGCGATTATCCGGACTTCATGGAGCGCCGGCGCGCGCTTCCGGTGACGCCGCCCACCCGCCGCGCCCGCATCGAGCCGCATACCGATGTCCTCGTCCTGAAGGACATCCGTTTCGAGAACGAGGCCGGCTATATCCGCCGGCGCGGCGGCCAGGTCTGGCACATCCGACGCAGTACGCGGCGCATCGACGATCATTCTTCGGAGCATGGCATCGCCATCGCGCCCGGCGACGTCGTGATCGACAACAACGGCACGCTGGATCAGCTCGCCCGCCAAGTGGAACAGGCCTGGCGCAAGGCCCGGGCCGGCTGAGCTTCTTTTGTGGCGGGGCGGCGGGCGGTGCATGGCGCCTCCCGGACGGCTTGCCCGCCGTCGCTGAGGCGCCTTGACCCTTACGGCCGCTTCAATATGTATTTGGCGACGGCCCGGTTGTGCGCGGCGAGGTTGGTCGAGAACTCGCTGGTGCCGTCGCCGCGGGCGACGAAGTAAAAGAATTTGTGCTCTTCCGGATGCAGGCTGGCAAGCAGCGCCGCCCGCCCCGGGCTTGCAATGGGCGTGGGCGGTAGGCCCGGACGGGTGTAGGTGTTCCAGGGCGTGTCGGTGGTCAGGTCCGTTTTGCGGATGCGGCCCTGGTAGGCGTCGCCCATGCCGTAGATGACGGTGGGGTCGGTTTGCAAAGGCATGCCGACGCGCAGCCGATTGATGAAGACGCCCGCCACGCGCCGGCGGTCTTCGCTGTGCCCCGTTTCTTTCTCCACGATGGACGCCAGGATGAGCGCTTCGTAGGGGGACTTGAGCGGCAGCTGCGGGTCGCGCTCCTCCCACATTCTGCCCAGGATGCCGGCTTGCGCCTCATAGGCGCGGCGCAGGATGTCGAAATCGCTGGAGCCCGGCACGAACACATAGGTGTCCGGGTGGAACAGGCCTTCCGGGCTGCCGTGGCCGGAGCCCAGGCGCTTGAGCAAGTCCTCGTCGGAGATATCCCCCAAGGTCTGCTTCACCTGCGGGTGCTCGCGCAGCGTCTGGCGTATGCGCTGGTAGGTCCAGCCCTCCACCAGCGTCAAGCGGGTCTGCGTCATGTCGCCGCTGGCCATCCGTTCGAGCAGCTTGCGCGGCGTATCGCCCCGGACGGCCTCGTAGGCGCCCGCCTGCAGGAGCTTGTCGCTGCCCGTCAGGCGGGACAGCAGGACGAAGCCGTCCTCGTGTATGTCTATGCCGGCCTCGCGCATGCCGCGGGCGATCGCGCGCGGCCGGCTGCCCGATTCGACGATGTAGTCGATGCGATCGTGCTCCATCTCGACGGGGTGCTCGGCCCAGTACCAGGCATAGCCGGTGATGGCGGCGGCGCCCAGCACGGCGGCAAGGAGCAGGAAGAGAATGGCGGATTTGAGTTTTTTCATGAGGCCATTATCATAAACGCTACGAGAGCATCCAGTTTTTGCAAGAGCAGCAGTTCATGACTTCATTTCCCGGTTTCGTTTTTCCCCTGCCCGACCTCGCGGTCATCGAGGCGCGCGGCGATGACGCCGCATCCTTTCTTCAAGGGCAGCTGACCAACGACGTCGCCGTCCTGGACGGCGGCCGCGCCTGCCTGGCCGGCTATTGCACGGCCAAGGGCCGGCTGCTGGCCAGCATGGTGGTGTGGCGCCCGGCCTCTCCGGAGGGCGCCGCGCTCAATATGCTGGTCAAGGCGGACCTGGCCGAGAACCTGCTGAAGCGCTTGTCCATGTTCGTGCTGCGCGCCAAGGTCAAGCTGAGCCTGACGCCGCTGAAGGCGCATGGCGTCATGCCGGCGTCGGCCTTCCCGCCGGCGCAGTCCGGCCGCCTGGAAGCCCATGCGGATACGGCTCTCGCTCTCCCGCCGCCCGCCGCGCCCTGGTCCGTCCTGCACGACGCCCAAGGCAGCTGGGTCTCCGCACCCGCGGTGAACGGCGCGGCGCGCTGGTGGCTGGTCTCCGAATGCCGGCGCGGGCCGGACCTGGCCGGGGAACGCGACGGCCGCCCCGGCGCATGGCAGGCCGCCGACATCGCCGCCGGGCTGCCCTGGGTACAGGCCGCGACCCAGGATTTGTTCATCCCCCAAACCCTCAACCTGGACCTCATCCAGGGCGTCAGTTTCAGCAAGGGCTGCTATCCAGGGCAGGAGGTGGTGGCGCGCAGCCATTACCGGGGAACGGTCAAGCGCCGCATGGCATATGCGGTGGCCGAGGCGTCGTCCGGCATCGATCCGGGCGCTCTCGCCGGTGTCGACCTCTTCGACGGCAACCGGCCCGGCGCGCCTTGCGGGCGTGTCGTCAATGCGGCGCTGGGGGCCGATGGCGCGGTGCACGTGCTGATGGAAGTCCAGCTGGCCGACCTGGGGTCGGCGGACTTCCGGCTGACTTCGGTGGAAGGGCCGGGCCTGCAGCTGCGGGATCTGCCTTATGCGTTTGGGCCGGGGTGACGGGCGGCCTACCCCTCGCCTTTGCGATACAGCTTCAGTATGCTGGAGAAATCGAGCCCGCCGTGCCCTCCCGCGCTATGCAGAGAATATAGATTCCTGGCCAATTCCCCCAGCGGAGTGCTCGCCTTGGCGGTCAAGGCGGCCTCCGCCGCCAGCCCCAGGTCCTTCAGCATCAAATCCACGCCAAAGCCGCCCGCATAGCCTTTCGACGCGGGGACGTCGTCCATGACTCCCGGCCAGGGGTTGTAGAGCTCCGTCGCCCAGTTCCGGCCCGAGCTCTTGGCGATGATGTCGGACAGCACTTTGGGGTCCAGGCCATTGGCCGCGCCGAGGGCCAAGGCCTCGGACGTGCCTGCCATCAGGATGCCCAGCAGCATGTTGTTGCAGATCTTGGCCACCTGCCCCGCGCCCGCCGCGCCCGCATGGAAGATGTTCTTGCCCATTTTTTCCAGATAAGGCCGGGCCGCCTCCAGATGCTCGGCCTCGCCGCCGACGATGAATGTCAGCGTGCCCGCCACCGCGCCGGCCGTGCCGCCCGAAACCGGCGCGTCCACCATGCGTATGCCGCGCTCCGACGCCGCATGGGCGACCTTGCGTGCGGAATCCGGCGCGATGGTGCTGCACTCCAGCACCAGGGTGTTCTCGGCGATGTGGTCCAGCAGCGCGGGTTCGCCCAGGTACAGGCTTTCGACGTGCCGGCTGGCCGGCAGCATGGTGACCACGACGTCGGCGCCGCGCACGCTTTCGGTGGCGGATGCGCCGGCGCGCGCGCCGGCTTCGGCCAGAGCCTGGACGGCGGCGGGCACCAGGTCGAACACCACCAGTTCATGCCCGGCCTTGAGCAGGTTGCGCGCCATGGGCGCGCCCATGTTGCCCAGCCCGATGAATGCGATACGGCTCATACCCATCTCCTTGATTGATTGATGAATGCCGGCCGGCGTTCAGCCGGCCGATCGCCCCAGGTCGGCCAGGGGATGCGCGTGCCCCGCCGGCCACGGCGGCTGGAAATAACGCTGGACCCAGGCGTCCGTGGCGTGTTCCACGCTGGACGGATTCCATTTGGGCTGCTTGTCCTTGTCGACCAGCAAGGCGCGTATGCCTTCCTGGAAATCGCCCTGGACGCCGCACTGCAGCGCCGCGATGTATTCCTGGCGGAATACGTCGGCCAGCGACATCAGGCGCGCCCGGCGCAGCAGCGTGAAGCTCAGGCGGGCCGACCCCGGCGAACCCGCCAGGAAGGTGGCCGCCGCGCGCTTCAGCCAGGGGTCCTCGCTGCCCGCCCAGGCCGAGACGTTCCGGCAGACGGCCAGGAAATCGGCGCCGTCGCAGGCATGGCGCACGGCCTGCAGATTCCGCCGCAAGGGGCCGGGCTGCCATTCGTGGCCGTTTTCGGATTCGAGCAGGATGCCGCGCAGCTGCTGGGCGGCCGCCGCCGGGGACTCGGGCCAGGTCGCGGCCTGGATGCGCGCCAGCAACGCGCCCCAGCCGTCGCTGCGCATGGCGTAGTCAGCCAACCCGAATGCCAGGCAGTCGTCGGCGCCCAGCTGCGCGCCGGTGAGCGCCAGGAAGTTCCCGACCCCGCCGGGCAGGCGCGAGAGCATCCAGGTTCCGCCGACGTCGGGGAACAGCCCGATCGAGATCTCGGGCATGGCGAAACGCGTGGTTTCGGTTGCCACCCGATGGCTCGCGCCCATCATCAGGCCCACCCCGCCGCCCATGACGATGCCGCTGCCCCAGCACAATACGGGTTTGGCGTAAGTGTGTATGCGGTAGTCCAGCCGATATTCCACCTCGAAGAATTCCCGGGCGAGCGCATTGGCCCAGGGATCGCCCTGCGCGTTGTCCTGCATGGCCTTGTACAGGCCGTGCAGATCGCCGCCGGCGCTGAAGGCCTTGTCGCCGGCGCCGCGCAGCATGACGAAGGCGATCGCGGGATCGGATTCCCACTGATCCAGCCGGCTCGCCAGGCTCTTGCACATGGCGAGCGACAGCCCGTTGAGCGTCTGGGGGCTGTTGAGCGTGGCCAGGCCCGCTTTGCGGCCTCCGGCGGTGGCGATTTCTTCGAACAGCACGGGGGAAGTCATCGGATGTCCACTCCTTTTTCCAGTATCTGGCGCGCGATGATGACGCGCATGATTTCATTGGTGCCTTCCAGAATCTGATGCACGCGCGTGTCGCGCACCAGTCTTTCCAGCGGGTAGTCCTTCAGGTAGCCGTAGCCGCCGTGCATCTGCTGCGCATCCAGGCATGCCTGGAAGCACAAGTCGGTGGCCAGGCGCTTGGCCATGGCGCAATAGCTGGGCGCCTGCGGGTCGCCCTCGTCCAGCTTCGCGGCCGCCAGCCGGACCATCTGCCGCGCCGCGACGATGTGCGTGACCATGTCGGCCAGCTTGAACTGCAAGGCCTGGAATTCCGCCAGGGCGCGCCCGAACTGGCGCCTTTCGCCCATGTACCACCGTGCGGCATCATAGGCCCCCTGGGCGGCGCCCACCGAGCAGGTGGCGATGTTGATGCGCCCGCCGTCCAGCCCCTTCATGGCAAAGCGGAAGCCTTCGCCCTCTTCGCCCAGGCGGTATTCTTCGGGCACCCGGACATTCTCGAAGACGATGGGACGGGTGGGCTGGCTGTTCCAGCCCATTTTGTTTTCCTTGCGGCCGTAGCTGATGCCGGGCGTGTCCGCCGGGACGGCGAACGCCGAGATGCCCCCCGGCCCGGCCGCCCCGCTGCGGGCCATGACCACCAGGATGTCGGTGTCGCCCGCGCCCGAAATGAAGGCCTTGGAGCCGTTCAGCACGTAGGCGCCGCCGGATTTCTCGGCGCGCGTCGCCAGCGACGCGGCGTCCGACCCCGATCCGGGCTCGGTCAGGCAGTACGAGGCGAGTTTTTCGCCGCTGGCCAGCAAGAGGCCCCAGTCGTCGCGCAGGCGCGGGCCGCCCCAGCTGCCGATCATCCATGTCGCCATGTTGTGGATGGTCAGGAAGGCCGTCGTGGAAGGGTCCACCGCCGCCATTTCCTCGAAGACCAGGGTGGCGTCGAGCCTGGGAAGGCCCAGGCCGCCGATGCATTCGGGCGCATAGATGGAACAAAACCCCAGCTTGCCCGCCTTGGCGAAGGTTTCACGCGGGAATATCCCTTCCGCGTCCCAGCGGGCCGCGTGGGGTTCGAGTTCACCGAGCGCGAAATCGCGCGCCGCCTGGGCGAAAGCCTGTTGTTCGTCGCTGAGACGGAAATCCATGTCGCGGTCTCCTTGTCGTTGGCATGACTGTTTCACCTGCACATTAGCGCAATATCATAGGCTTATTTGTCAATGACGCGACAATTTCGCCTGCCGCGGGGCGGTGGGCGCCAAGGACGCTCATTCCGGATCGGGCGGCAGCAGTCCCGCGGCGATCCGCGCCTTGCGCCGCCGCGGGCGATTCTTGGACTTGGTCATGAACGCCTTGCGGTGCAGCGCGCGGCGGCGGCGCGATTCCATCGGATCGAACACCAGGGGCCGGTAGATCTCGACGCGATCCAGGTCCGCCAGCTCGCGCCCGCTGTCGCAAAGCTGGCCATACACGCCGACCTTGAGCTCATGCATGGGGTATTCGGGAAACGAATCCGCGAACCCCGATGCCGCAACGGCCTCCCCCACCGTGCTGCCCGGCGGCAGCAGCAGCGGCCGGCGCCAGACGGACGCGGGCTGGGCGTACACGAGCTCCACCCGGATCATGCCCATCGCCGTCGCGCCGCTCATTCCGTGCCGCCCGGCGTCATTCGCCGTAGACCGCTTGCGCGCGCTGCGTGAAGGAGTCTATGAAGCTGGTGGCGATGCGATTGAAGATGGGGCCCACGACCGCTTCGAGCGCGCGGCTGGAAAACGCGTATTCCATGGTGTAGACGACTTTGCACGCATCGGCGGCCAGCTCCTGGAATTCCCAGGTGCCCGTCAGCATGGAGAATGGGCCGTCGACGAGATGGAAGGTGATCAGCCGCGGGTATTGGTGGTCGTTGCGGGTGGTGAAGGTCTGCTTGATGCCGGCGATGCTGATGGTGATGGAGGCTTCCATGCCTTGTTCGTCTTGCCGGTGGACGACGGCGCCGCCGCACCAGGGCATGAACTGCGGATAGCTGGCGACGTCGGCGACCAGGTCGAACATTTGCGCATTGCTGTGAGGAACAAGAACGGAACGCTGTACTTTATGCATCGAAGGGAGTTAATGGATAGAATGTATTGATTTTACAGTTTAAAACTTTATTGTTGATTCATGAGCATCGTCGATAACCGCAAAGCAACGCACGACTACTTCATCGAGGAACGGTTCGAGGCCGGTCTCGTGCTGGAGGGCTGGGAGGTAAAAGCCATCAGGGCCGGGCACGTCCAGTTGAAGGAAAGCTATGTCATCGTGCGTGATGGCGAGCTCTGGATCCTGGGCATGCACATCAGTCCGCTGCCCACCGCTTCCACGCACATTCATCCCAATGCCACGCGCACGCGCAAGCTGTTGCTGAAGGCGGACGAGATCAAGAAGCTGATCGGCAAGGTGGAGCAGCGCGGCTATACGCTGGTTCCTTTGAATCTGCACTACAAGAATGGGCGGGTCAAGCTGGATTTTGGGCTGGGCAGGGGCAAGAAGCTGCACGACAAGCGCGATTCGGCCCGCGAAAAGGATTGGGCGCGCGAGAAAGAGCGCATCATGAAGCACGATACGCGGAACAAGCGGCGGGATGATTAAGGATTCGGGGCCCGCACCCCGCCGGACGCCGGGGCCGGTGGTGCCTGCTTTTTAGCGTCAACAGGCCCGAGCACCCCTTCCAGCCGCAACAGCGCGTACTTGCGATCCAGCCCGCCCGTGTATCCATTGAGCGTCCCCGCGCTCGACAGCACACGATGGCAAGGCACGATGATGGACACCGGGTTCCGGCCCACCGCCGAGCCCACCGCCCGCACATGCCGGGCGCTCATGCCCGCCGCCACCGCCACATCGCTGTAGGACACGTGGCTTCCATACGGAATGGCCAGCAGCGCCCGCCAGACCGCCTGCTGAAAAGCGCTGCCCTCCAGCTTCAGCGGAATACCGAAGACACGTCTTTGGCCCGAGAAATACTCGCCCAGCTCCGCCATCGCGGCGCGGAACAGCGCGATCGCCTCGGCGGGCGTATCGTCCTGCATCAGCAGCCATTCCGCACCCGGCGGAATCGCGGGCCTGGGAACCGCCGCATCGCCCTCGGGCGGCACGGAGCCTTCCGGCGCCTCGTCGTCCAGGCGCAATTCCCCCTGCCGCGTTCCCACCCGGATGCTCTTGATCGGCCGCCCCGCCATGAGGCCGGCGGTGGGGTCGCGGCTTTCCGGCCGCGCCGGCGGCAAGCCCGGCAGGCTGGGGCAATCTTTCTGGCCGGTGAAAAACAGGCCGGTGAGATGTTTGCCGTCGGACCGGAGCAGCATGGTTCCCAGGGATGTCTCGAACTGCGCGTGATATGCCATGGATGCCTCTTCTTGCGGGCTGGCGGCAGGCCGCCTTGCCCGCCGCGGGCTGGCGGCGAAAGGGCGCGGCCCGCGCGCGCCCCTCCCTGCCCGCTTACTTGGCCAGGCGCTGCCAGGTGTCGACCACCGTATCCGGGTTGAGCGACATCGACAGAATGCCTTCGTCGCGCAGCCATTGCGCCAGGTCGGCATGGTCGCTGGGGCCCTGGCCGCAGATGCCCACATACTTGCCGGCGGCCAGGCAGGCCCGGATGGCGCGGCTCAGCATGAACTTCACGGCTTCGTCCCGCTCGTCGAAATCGGCGGCCAGCAGCTCCATGCCCGAATCGCGGTCCAGGCCCAGCGTCAGCTGCGTCATGTCGTTGGAGCCGATGGAGAAGCCGTCGAAATACTGCAGGAACTGTTCGGCCAGGATCGCGTTGGACGGCACTTCGCACATCATGATCAGGCGCAGGCCGTTGCGGCCGCGCTCCAGGCCATGGCTGGCCAGGAGGTCCACCACCTTGGCGGCCTGGGGCAGGGTGCGCACGAAGGGAACCATGATCTCGACATTGGTGAGCCCCATTTCATCGCGCACTTTCTTGAGCGCCTCGCATTCCATGCGGAAGCACTCGGCGAAGTCCTCGGACACATAGCGCGATGCGCCGCGGAAGCCCAGCATGGGGTTCTCTTCCTCGGGCTCGTAGCGCGAGCCGCCGACCAGCTTGCGATACTCGTTGGACTTGAAGTCGGACAGGCGCACGATGACCGGCTTGGGATAGAAGGCGGCGGCGATCGTGCTCACGCCTTCGGCCAGTTTTTCGACGAAGAAGGCGCGCGGGCTGGCATAGCCCCGGGCGGCCGACTCCACCGCCTGCTTCAGTTCGCTGTCGACGTTGGGGTAGTCGAGCACCGCCTTGGGGTGGACGTTGATGTTGTTGTTGATGATGAATTCCAGCCTGGCCAGGCCGACGCCGTCGTTGGGTATCTGCGAGAAGTCGAAAGCCAGCTGCGGGTTGCCCACGTTCATCATGATTTTGGTGGAAATCTCGGGCATTTCGCCACGCTGCACCTCGGTGACTTCGGTTTCCAGCAGGCCGTCGTACACATGGCCGGTGTCGCCCTCGGCGCAGGACACCGTGACTTCGCTGCCGTT
>JACDJC010001692.1_pt1 | contig 19063 bp, 13 predicted proteins | sample 7454191 | NCBI WGS metagenome assembly JACDJC01 (sample SAMN14253291, study PRJNA609438) | sludge metagenome | isolation source: sludge after 25d culture with pyrite and EDTA | collected 2018-12-20 | reverse complement strand
TTTTGGATCGGGTTCTATCCCCGCTCGTCCCCGCGAACGCGGGGACCCGGCGCTGGATTCCCGCTTTCGCGGGAATGAACGAAGAGAGCCTGTTTCAATTCAATTGGAACCATGACACGCGGTTTTCATCGGTCGCATTGACCTGCCATTAAGAGGCATGGCGGTAGGGTTTCGCGTAACGTCGGCATGTTCGGCGAACCGAATTCCTTGAGAGTTTGCAACACCATGTCGCAGCAAGGCCCGATCGTTGTTATCTCAAATCGGGAAGGCCATGCCGTAACGGACGCCATCGCGCAGGTGAAGGCGTTTCCGCTGCTGGATTCCGGCTGGTCCGATGCCCTCGAGGCGCTGACACGCCTGCGTCCCGCCGCTGCGATCGCAACCGATCTCGATGGACATGCAGGGACGTTGACCACCCTTGCCGATCGCGCGGCCAGCACAGAACCCTATATGCCGCTGATCGCGCTCGACCCCGGCGCAACGCTGCCGCGAAATGTTCTGCCTTTCACCCAGACGGGACGCAATCCGGCGCGGCTTGTGAGCCGTCTCAATGCCGCGCTGCGTGTCCGGGCGCTGCATGCCACCCTGCTCCGCCGCCTGTCCAATGACCGCCGCACATCCACCCGGATGCCGACCAACGATCCGCTCGAGGATGCGACCGTGCTGTTGCTCGGGCGCGGCGGCTCCTACCCGGCGTTGTCTGTCGCGCTCGGCGAGCAGATGGGCGTCGTCGGCGCACTCAGCATCGAAGCCGCCGCCAAACATCTCAACGCACGCGAACTCGACGGCATTATCGTCGGCGACGGTTTCACGCCGCGCGTGCTCGACGCCTTTCTCACGGTGCTGTCGGAAGATTCTCGTTTCCGCAATCTGCCGGTTGTGGTGCGAAGCCTCTCCGGTCTGGCCGACACTTACGATCTTCCGAACCTTGAAGTCGCGGATGTCGAACCGCAAATGCTCGCCGCGCACGCCGTTCCCCTGATCCGGCAACAGGCCTTCGAGTCCCGCATCAACCGCGCGCTCAAGTCCATTGATGTCGGCGGACTGCTTGATCCGCGCACCGGCCTTCTGACCGAAGAGGCCTTCAGGCGCGACTTCGAGACGGCCGTCGTCGAGACACAGACGCGCGGCGCGGGACTGTCAATCGCCCGCATTTCATTTGCGCAAGGCTTGATTTCCGAACGGATTCGCCTCGACGCGGCACGCATTCTCAGCCGCCTGATGCGGCGGATGGATTTTGCCACGCTGGATGAAAGCGGCGCCATCCTCGTGGTGTTCGCCGAGACCGATCTGCGCAACGCCCACGCCATCGCGCGGCGGCTGACCAGCGTGCTGAAACACACGATGCACAGCGACAAACGGGAGCAGCGGCTGGATCCGCAGGTCGCTATCGCAACCCTGATGCCCGGCGACAGCGCTGAAGCGATCCTCGGGCGGCTGCATGCAGAGGGACGCCGGGCGGCGTCGTGATACAGTTATCTGCGTCGTAGCCGGCGAACGCGACGCGAAGTCATACTGTTGTTCCGTCGAGCGGGGCGTGCTGAAATGCACGCACGGATCAGCAGTTGGAAGCACTTATGAGTAAAGATATTTCGCCCGGCCTGACACCGGTCGGCCTTCTCATTTTCGCCACAGCACTTGCATCGGTCGTCACGATCGGAATTCCATACATCCTTGATAAGGAGCCGATCAAGAGCTCAGATTGGCTGGGGTTTGCAGGAGCATTTCTCGGTGCAATGGTCGCACTCATCGCGGCTGCCTATGCATGGCGCGGTGTTCAGGTTCAAATCGCAGCCCTTCAGAGGGCAACAAGCCTCGCACTCATCGGTAGAGAGGAGGAGCGGCTTGAAGCTGAACTTCCGGGCCTCAAAGACACGCAAACGCGCCTGAAACGATGGATCGTCAATCTGGAAGTCGCTGTAAACGGCCTGCGGCCTGAAGTTTTTGTCGCCCTTCTAAAGCAAGACGGAATCGGAAAGTCAAAAGACGACTTTGGAAACGACCGAATGGTCCCTGAAGATATTGACAGGGCTTTTCCGAATACAAGCCTTCCCCTACGAAATAAGATATTCGAAGAGCTTCGTAACGCATCTACCGGTGCCGAAGCCTTGGCGCTGTCGATCTCCAAGATTGTAAAAGCCCGGGATGTCCAACCTGATGATCCCAACTATAGACGATTGACGTCTGACGTAGCGATCCATGAGCAACTTCTCAAGGATTGGGGATCGCGGATGGACACAACCGTCGAAGCGCTACACGGAATTATCGCCGATATAGAGCAGAGGATTGCGTTGATTGAATCGCGGCTGCCTCACTTCAGAAAAATCATTGAAGACGGGCTGAAATAGCGTCCACGCATACAAAACTGACTGCATTTCACGCCGCCTTCTTCCCCTCCGCCAGATTGGCGAGATCGCGCAGGATCGTGGTCGTGCCTTCGACGCGCTCCTCCGCCGTCTCCCATTCCTGGAAGAACACGACTTTCATGTCAGGCCGCACCTTCGCGGCCTGCCCGTGGCTGCGGATGAAGAAAACCAGCTTGTCCGGATGCGCGAACGAATTGTCGCGGAAGGTGATGACCGCGCCCTTCGGCCCGGCGTCGACCTTCTCGATGTTGGCGCGGCGGCAATAGGCCTTGATCGCGGCGATCTTGAACAGCCAGCGCACCTCGTCCGGCAGCGGGCCGAAGCGGTCGCGCAGTTCGGCGCCGAAATTCTCGATCTCGTCGTCGGTATCGAGATCGGCCAGACGGCGATACAGCGAGAGGCGAATGGAAAGATCGGGCACGTAGTCTTCCGGAATCAGCACCGGCATGCCCAGCGTGATTTGCGGTGACCAGCGATCCGCGACCGGCTCGGAAATGCCGGCCTTGAGGCTGGTGATCGCCTCCTCCAGCATGGACTGATAAAGCTCGAAGCCGACTTCCTTGATGTGGCCGGACTGCTCCTCGCCGAGCAAGTTGCCCGCGCCGCGGATGTCGAGATCGTGCGAGGCCAACTGGAAACCCGCGCCGAGGTTTTCCAGCGACTGCAGCACCTTCAGGCGGCGCTCCGCCTGCGCGGTGATCTTGTGCGTCGACGGCAACGTGAACAGCGCGTAGGCGCGCAGCTTCGAGCGTCCCACACGCCCACGCAACTGATAGAGCTGCGCAAGGCCGAACATGTCGGCGCGGTGCACGATCAGCGTATTCGCGGAGGGAATGTCGAGGCCGGATTCCACGATCGTGGTCGAGAGCAGCACGTCATACTTGCCGTCGTAGAACGCGGACATGATGTCCTCGATCACGGTCGGCGGCATCTGGCCATGCGCGACCGCGACCTTCATTTCCGGCACGTGCTTGTCGAGGAATTCCTTCACCTCGGCGAGATACTCGATGCGCGGCACGACATAGAACGCCTGACCGCCGCGATAGCGCTCCCGCAGCAGCGCTTCGCGGATCATCAGCGGATCATGCGGCGCGACGAAGGTGCGCACCGCGAGACGATCCACCGGCGGCGACGCGATGATCGACAGTTCGCGCACGCCCGTGAGAGCCAGTTGAAGCGTGCGCGGGATCGGTGTCGCGGAGAGCGTCAGCACATGGATTTCCGCGCGGAGCTGCTTCAGCCGCTCCTTGTGCGAGACGCCGAAGTGCTGCTCCTCATCCACGATCAGAAGACCGAGGTCCTTAAATTTAATACTCTTTCCGAGCAGCGCGTGGGTGCCGACGATGATGTCGATCTTGCCGTCCGCGAGGTCCTTCTTGACCTGCGTCATCTGCTTGGGCGCGACAAGGCGCGAGGCCTGCGCGACATTCACCGGAAAGCCCTTGAACCGCTCGGTGAAGGTCTTGGTGTGCTGCCGCGCCAGCAGCGTGGTCGGCACCACGACCGCGACCTGCTTGCCGTCCATCGCTGCGGCGAAGGCCGCGCGCAGCGCCACTTCCGTCTTGCCGAAGCCGACGTCGCCGCAGATCAGGCGGTCCATCGGTTTGCCGGCATCGAGATCGTGCAGCGTGGAGGTAATCGCGCCGAGCTGGTCCTCGGTTTCCTCGTACGGGAAACGGGCGCAGAATTCGTCATACGTGCCCTGATGGATCGGAAACTTCGGCGCCTCGTGGATATGCCGCTCGGCGGCGATCTTGATCAGTTCGCCCGCGATCTCGCGGATACGGTTCTTGAGCTTGGCCTTGCGCGCCTGCCATCCGCCGCCGCCCAGCTTGTCCAGTTCCACGCCAGTCTGGTCGGAGCCGTAGCGCGACAGCAGTTCGATGTTCTCGACCGGCAGAAACAGCTTGGTGTCGTTGGCGTAGTGCAGTTCGAGGCAGTCATGTGGCGCGCCGCCGACCTGCAGCGTCTGCAATCCCACAAAACGGCCGATGCCGTGCTCGACATGAACCACGATGTCGCCGGTCGACAGACTGGTGACTTCGGAAATGAAGTTTTCCAGCTTGCGGCTGGCCTTGCGCGGACGCACCAGACGGTCGCCGAGAATGTCCTGCTCGGTGATGACGGCGATGGCGTCCGTCTCGAATCCGGATTCGAGGCCGACGACCGCCAGCATGGTCTCGTTGCGCGGCGTGGCCTGCACCGCGCGCCATGAATTGACGCTGGTGGTGTTGAGCAGCTTGTGGTCCTTGAGCATCGAGGCCATGCGGTCGCGCGAGCCTTCGCTCCACAGCGCGACGACGACCTTCTTGCGCGCGCTCTGCAGCCCGTTGATATGCGCCACCACGCTCTCGAACACGTTGACCTTCGCGTCGCCGCGCTCGGGCGCGAAGTCGCGGCCCTGCCGCGCGTCGATGTCGATGACGCCTTCACCCTCCGGCAAAGCGAACGGCGTCATTCGCGCCAGCGCGCCGTCGGCCAGAAGCTGCGTCCACTCGGTTTCCGTCAGATACAGCCGGTCCGGCGGCAACGGCTTGTAGATCGCGCCGCCGCCCGGCGTATCCATCGCCTCGCGCCGTGCCTCGTAGTAATCATTGATCTGGGTGAAGCGTTCGCGGGCGGCATCCTCGGCCAGCGGCTCCATCACCACGGGCGCCGCGCCGAGATAATCGAACAGCGTGTCCATCCGCTCCTGAAACAGCGGCAGCCAGTGCTCCATGCCGGGATGGCGGCGGCCTTCGCTGACCGCTTCATAAAGCATATCGTCGCGGTCCGGCGCACCGAACTGCGCCACATAGCCCATGCGGAAGCGCTTGATGGTTTCGGTGACAAGCTGAAATTCCGACACTGGCACGAGATCGAGTCCCCGCATGTCGTGCAGCGTGCGCTGCGATTCCGCATCGAACGTGCGGATGGATTCGAGCGTGTCCCCGAAGAAGTCGAACCGCACCGGCTGGTCGAGACCCGCCGGGAACAGATCGAGGATGCCGCCGCGCACGGCATATTCACCCGGCTCGCGCACGGTCGAGGTCCGGTTGTAGCCGTTGTGTTCGAGCCATGCGGCGATGTTGTCCATCGCGAGGCGATGCCCCGGCGCAACGGACAAAGCCTGCGCCGCCACCACATCGCGCGCGGGCACGCGCTGGACGATGGCGTTGACGGTGGTCAGCACGATCAGCGGCTTCTCGCTGCCCTGCAGGCGCGAGAGCTTCGCCAGCGTGGTCAGGCGCTGCGCGAGAATGCCGCCATGAGGCGACACGCGGTCATAGGGCTGACAGTCCCATGCCGGAAACTGCATCACCGGCAGATCCGGCGCGAAGAATTCCAGCGCGCGCGCCAGTTGCGCCATGCGCGGTCCGTCGCGGCAAACCACGGCAAGGCTGACCGCAGGCGGATTCGGCCTGGCTGCAACCGCACGCGCGAGGTCCGAGACGATCAGCGCTTCCGCGCCATCGGCGACATTGGCGAGCGTCAGGACATGACCGGGGCGCAGCGCCTGCGCGGGAGACTTAACCGGCGGCTTCATCGGCGATGGGCCTCGTCGACGTAACGCTGGATGCGGTTGAAAATACCGGTCACATGCTCGGCGGCGAGCGGCGCGCCGCCGCTGAACGCGGCGTAGAGATCAGGGTCCGGCACCTCGAGCAGATTTTCCAGTTCGGCCACCTCCTGATCCGACAGGTCAGCGATCTGCGCGTCGGCAAAGCCGCCGAGGATCAGGTCCATCTCGCGCGTGCCGCGGTGCCAGCAACGGAACAGCAGGCGCTTGCGCCGGTCATCGAGGCCCGCGCTCGATCGTGTCGTTCCCGTCATGTCCGTCACCTTCTCCAACGCAAAAAGCCCGGACCAGTGGTCCAATTCCAACATTCGCACCCCGGTTCAGCCGGCATGGATGCGAATGTTGGAATTAAAGGGCCACTGGCAAACATAATATTTGAATGGATTTTGAACTGGACATTCGCGTTACATATCCGCGGCCACAAGATCGCGAATGTCCAGTTCAATCCATTCGCCGGGGAAGCTGATATAGCCATCGCTGCGATGGATGTCAGTACTTTCTTGTGCAGCAAGCTGCACTGGAAACACATGACTAACTCTCGTCATGGCCGGGCTTGTCCCGGCCATCCACGTCTTCGTAAACGGAAGCCAAGAAAGACGTGGATGCCCGGCATAAAGCCGGGCATGACAGAAGAAACAATCATAGATTCTTCCCATGCGCCCGTCCCTGCTCAATCCCCTGTTCGCACCGGTCACGAGCCTTACAGGCGTGGGGCCGAAGCAGGACAAGCTGTTTCGCTATCTGCTGGACCGCAGCGAGACGCCGCGGCTGGTCGATCTGCTGTTGCATCTGCCGACCAATGTGATCGACCGCCGCACGCGACCAACGGTCGGCGAAGCCATTAACCTGATCGGACAGGTCGTAACGCTGGAAGTCACCATCGACCGTCACCGCCCTGCGCCTCCCGGCCGCTCCCGCGCGCCGCATCTGGTCCATGCCAGCGACGAGACCGGCGATGTGGTGCTGACCTATTTCCGCGCCAAGCCGGACTATATCGAGAAGCTGCTGCCGAAAGGCGAGAAACGTTTCGTCTCCGGCACCGCGCAGATGTTCGACGGCACCTTGCAGATCGTGCATCCCGACCGCGTGGTGGACGAGGCCGGGCTCGCCAAACTGCCGCAGATCGACACGGTCTATCCGCTGACCGAAGGTCTTGCCATCGGCTCGATTCGCCGCGCCATGGCGCAGGCGCTGCAAAAGCTGCCGGAACTGCCGGAGTGGATCAGCCCCGAGGTGCTGCGCCGATGCTCGTTTCCGCCGATCAGCGAAGCGCTGCATCGGGTGCACGAGCCGCGGGAACTGACCGATATCCTGCCGCAAAATCCGTTCTGGTCGCGTCTGGCTTTTGATGAACTGCTCGCAGGCCAACTGGCGCTGGCGCTGGTGCGCGCGCAGTTGCGCCGCCCCGCCGGTGTCCGCAATGCGGGTGACGGGCATCTGCGCCACAAGATCATCGACGCGCTACCCTACGCGCTGACAAACTCACAGCAGGAAGCCGCCAAGGCCATCGCCGGCGACCTGAACGAACCCGTGCGGATGCTGCGGCTTCTGCAAGGCGACGTCGGTTCGGGCAAAACGGTCGTGGCGCTGCTCGCCGCCGCAGCCGTCACCGAGACCGGCAAGCAGTCCGCGCTGATGGCGCCGACAGAAATCCTCGCGCGCCAGCATATCAAGACCATCGCGCCGCTGGCCGAACACGCCGGCATGAATGTCGCCATTCTCACCGGCCGCGAAAAAGGCAAGGAACGCCGCGAAATCATTGCGAGACTGGCGAACGGCGCGATCGACCTGCTGGTCGGCACCCACGCGCTGATCCAGGACGACGTGATCTTCAAGGATCTGGCGCTCGCCATTGTCGATGAGCAGCATCGCTTCGGCGTGCGCGAGCGCCTGGCGCTTACCGAGAAAGGCGATGCGGTGGATGTGCTGGTGCTGAGCGCCACGCCGATCCCGCGCACGCTGGTCCTCACCTATTTCGGCGACATGGACATTTCCGAGCTGCGCGAAAAGCCCGCAGGCCGCCAGCCCATCGACACGCGCGCGATTCCAAAGAGCCGGATCAAGGAGATCGTGGACGGACTGGACAGGGCCCTCGAGTCAGGCAAGCGCGCCTACTGGATCTGTCCGCTGGTGGAGGAGACCGAATCCGACGACCACGCCCATCTGACCAACGCGACCAAACGCTTTGAGACGTTGCAAAAGCGTTTCGGCGAGCGGGTCGGTCTCGTTCACGGGCAGATGAAAGGCACCGAAAAAGATCGCGTGATGGCACAGTTCGCCGCCGGTGAAATCCAGCTCCTGGTTGCGACGACCGTTGTCGAAGTCGGCGTCGATGTCCCGCAGGCCACCATCATGGTGATCGAGAACGCCGAGCGCTTCGGCCTTGCGCAGTTGCATCAGTTGCGTGGGCGCATCGGGCGCGGCTCCGAAGCCTCGACCTGTCTCCTGCTCTATCACGAGCCGCTGACAGAGATGTCCGCCGCGCGCCTGAAAGTCATCCGCGAAACGACCGACGGATTCAGGATTGCGGAGGAAGACCTGCGCCTGCGCGGCGAAGGCGAAGTGCTCGGCACCCGCCAGAGCGGCCTGCCCGGCTATCGCATCGCGCGGCCCGAGGTCCACGCGCAACTGATCGCACAGGCGCGCGACGAGGCTGTTCGGATCATGCAGGACAATCCGAAGCTCAAGGGCGGGCGCGGCGAAGCGCTGCGCTGCCTGCTCTATCTCTATGAGCGCGATGAAGCTCTGCCGCTGATCGGTGCGGGCTAGATCTTCGCCGCGATGACATGCCGCATGTCCCTTCAAAACGCGAAGCAGGCTTCGGCACGAAGATTGCTTCGATGCACCTGGCAAGGAGGGACCATGCCAGGCATCGCGAGGAAACACAGCCATTTTGTCTTTGGCGTTCTGCAATCCGGACTGACCTGCCTGATAGCATCAGGCATCGCCAGCTATCCGTCCGTCAGTCACTGGCTCGCGTCCTGGATCGTATCGTGGATTGCGATGTTGCCGGTCGTTGTGCTGGCGGCGCCTCTCATCAGGCGGCTTTCTTTCGCACTCACCGTCGAACGCGAACCTTCGACGTGACTGTATGCGGGATCCGCAACCCTGCCGCCGCGACGTGCGACCGGCTCGTTAGGTCGGGTTTCCCAACACCAGCGCGGATGCTCAATCCACCTTGGCAGGGGCCTGCGGAGCAGCCGTCGCCGCGCGCTTGGCATTGGCGATCTCGGCCAGCGCGTTGACCTTCTTCTGCGCGTCGCTGCCCGGCTGCACCACGCCCGCCGACATGATCAGGGTCGCGGCGGCATCGGTGCTCATATCGACTTCGATCAGCTTGGATTTCGGCACGTAGAAGAAGAACCCGGTGGTGGGGTTCGGCGCGCACGGCAAAAACACCGAGATGAACTCTTCGCCTTGCGGCAGTTTGGTCGAAACCTCCACGCTCGGCGGCTGCGAGATCAGCACGATGGACCACATGCCCGGCGATGGAAACTCCACCAGGCCGACCTTGCGGAAGCTGGAGCCGTTGCCCGAGAACAACGTCTCGAACACCTGCTTGAGGCCGCGATAGATCGCGCGCACAACGGGCATGCGGCCCAGCAGGTTTTCGCCGAAATCGACCAGCGTCCGGCCGATCAGGTTGGCGGCCAGGAAACCGAGCATGGTCAACGCGAGGAACGCGACGATCAGGCCGTAGCCCGGCAAGCCGAAAGGCAGGTAGGTTTCGGGACGATAGGCGACCGGCACGAACGGACGCACGATCCCGTCCACCCAGGTGACGAACCACCAGATCAGATAGATCGTGATCGCGATCGGACCGGCGATAATCAGGCCCGTGAGGAAATAGCGGCGCAACCGCGCCATCAGCCCGCGCGGCGCGTCCGGCGGCGGCACGGGCGGCAGGCCTCCCGGAAGCATGTTGGGCGAAGTCTCATTCATCGCAGAGCCAGGTCATTAATCCAGAGCGATCTTCATCCAGAATGGTGGAACACCATCGCAAATCATTGCGACAGCACTGTATCAGACTTTTCCGGGCGCGAACCGCCCGCGCTGCGACCGTTTGTCAGCCTGCGTCCTACTCGACGGTCACGGACTTGGCGAGGTTCCGCGGCTGATCAACATCGGTGCCCATCACCACGGCGGTGTGATAGGCCAGCATCTGCACCGGAATCGCATAAACCAGCGGCGTCACCGTCGCCGGCATGTCCGGCAGGATGATTGTCACCAGCGACTCCACGGTCGCGTCCCTGGCGCCCTGCGCGTCGGTCATCAGGATGATCCGCCCGCCCCGCGCCGCGACTTCCTGCATGTTCGAGACCGTCTTCTCGAATACGCGGTCATACGGCGCGATCACGACCACCGGCATTTTCTCGTCGATCAGCGCGATGGGGCCGTGCTTGAGTTCACCCGCCGCATAGCCTTCGGCGTGGATGTAGGAGATTTCCTTGAGCTTGAGCGCGCCTTCCAGCGCCAGCGGATAGTTGGTGCCGCGGCCGAGATAAAGCACGTCCTGGCTCTTGGCGATGTCACGCGCCAGCTTCTCGATCTGCGGTTCGAGCGCCAGCGCTTCCGTCATCAGGCGCGGCACTTCGATCAGCGCATGGACGAGTTTGGTCTCATCGGATTCGGACAGTTCGCCGCGCGCCCTGCCCGCCGCAATCGACAGCGCGGCCAGCGCCGCGAGCTGACAGGTAAACGCCTTGGTCGAGGCCACGCCGATTTCAGGACCGGCCAGTGTCGGCAGCGCGGTCTCGCTTTCGCGGGCGATGGTCGAGGTCGGCACGTTGACGATGGAGATGGTGTGCAGGCCCTGCGACTTGGCATAGCGCAGCGCCGCCAGCGTGTCGGCGGTTTCGCCGGACTGTGAAATGAAGATCGCCAGATCGCCCTTGCGCAGCGGCGCTTCGCGGTAACGGAATTCGGACGCGACATCGAGTTCGACCGGCAGGCGCGCGAGACGCTCGAACCAGTATTTCGCGACAAAGCCCGCATAGCTCGCGGTGCCGCAGGCGGTGATCGAGACCCGCTGAATGTCCTTGAAGTCGAACGGCAGCCTGACCGGCATCGCCACCTTCTCGGTGGCCATGTCGACATAATGCGCCAGCGTATGACCGACGACTTCGGGCTGCTCGTGGATTTCCTTCGCCATGAAGTGGCGATAGTTGGCCTTGTCCACCAGCGAGGTCGCGGTGTTGTGCCGGACGATCTCGCGTTCCACCACGGCGTTCTTGTCGTCGTAGACGGTCGCTTCGTCGCGCGACAGCACAACCCAGTCGCCATCGTCGAGATAGCTGATGGTGTCGGTGAACGGCCCGAGCGCGATGGCGTCTGAGCCGAGATACATTTCGCCGTCGCCATAGCCGACCGCGAGCGGCGAGCCTTTGCGGGCGCCGATCATCAGGTTCTGTTCGCCCTTGAAGATGAAGGCGAGCGCGAACGCGCCATGCAGTTGCGGCAGCGTCGCCTTGACGGCGTCCGCGGGCGACAGGCCCCTGGCGAGATAGGAATTGACCAGATGCGCGACGACCTCGGTGTCGGTCTCGCTGGAAAACTTCGCGCCCTCGGCTTCGAGCCTTGCCCGCAGTTCGCGGAAGTTTTCGATGATGCCGTTGTGAACCACCGCGACATTATCGGTCGCATGCGGATGCGCGTTGCTTTCGGTCGGCTTGCCGTGCGTGGCCCAGCGGGTGTGACCGATGCCGATGTGACCTTCGAGCGGCGAGGTCTTCAGCACCGCTTCGAGATTTTTCAATTTGCCCTTGGCGCGGCGGCGATCGAGCGCAATGCCTTCCAGCGTCGCGACGCCCGCGGAGTCATATCCGCGATATTCAAGCCGCTTGAGGGAATCGACCAGTTGCTCCGCAACCGGCCCTTTCCCAAGAATTCCAACGATTCCGCACATGCGGTTTGTTATCTCCGGCCTGCCTCAATGCGGCCTTATCTACCTAGGAATAACACAATCCTGCCTCAACAATTGTTGCGGATTGAAACAGGGTAAAGCGTTAACGAAATCAGTGAGGTAAGCGGAAACGCCTTATTTCGGACTTTTCGGCTTCCGATTGAGCATTTTCATCTCGCGGAATCGCTTGGCCCAGCCCTCGCGGAGCGACACCGGGCTGCGCTCGACCACCAGCGCATCGTCCGGCACGTCCTTGCTGATGACCGATCCCGAGCCGACATAGGCCCCGGCGCCGATCTTCACCGGCGCCACCAGCGATGAATTCGAGCCGACGAAAGCGCCCGCGCCGATCTCGGTCCGGTGCTTGTCGAATCCGTCATAGTTGCAGGTGATGGTGCCCGCGCCGATGTTGGCGTTCTCGCCGATATGGGTATCGCCGATATAGGTCAGGTGATTGACCTTCACACCGGCTTCAAGGTCCGCGGCCTTGGTCTCGACGAAGTTGCCGATGCGGACGCCCTCGCCCAGCATCGTGCCGGGCCGCAGCCGCGCATAAGGACCGATGGACGCGCCCTTGCCGATCCGCGCGCCGACAATGTTCGAGAACGAATGAATTACCGCGCCATCGCCGATGCTGACGCCCGCGCCGATCACAACGAACGGCTCGATGGTGACGTCCTTGCCGAAGGCCGTGTCCGCAGACAGGAAAACCGTTTCCGGCGCAATCAGCGTCACGCCTGCATCGAGTGCGGCCTGCCGCAGCTTGCGCTGCATCACCTGCTCGGCTTCCGCGAGCTGGGCCTTGGTGTTGATTCCGCGCACTTCGTCCTCGCTGGTTTCGATCACGACCGCGCGCAAACCGAGTTCGCGCACGATAGCGACAGCATCAGTTAGATAGTACTCGCCTTTGCTGTTGCCATTGCCGATCCGGTCGAGAATTTGCAGCGCCGTCTTACCCGCGAAGGCCATCACGCCGGCGTTGCAGAGCTTCACCGCTCGCTCGGCCTCGCTGGCGTCGGCATGTTCGCGGATCGCGACAAGCTGCCCGTTGTCTTCCAGCAGCCGCCCATAACCCGTCGGGTCGGCGGCGCGGAATCCCAGCACGGCCAGCGATGCTCCATCTTTCAAGGCTGCGCGCATGCGCTCAAATGTCGTGGCGTCGATCAGCGGGGTATCGCCGAACGCGATCAGCAGGTCGTCCGCGCCTGCTTCAAGCGCCTCGCGCGCGGCCAGCACCGCGTGGGCCGTGCCGAGCCGTTCGCGCTGGACGTAGGTTTTGGTCCCGGGCCGCACGCGCGCGATCTCGTCGATCACCGACTGATGATCCGGTCCGACCACCACGGCGACCGTATCGCCCATGTCGTCCGGCGCGGCCGCGAGCACATGCGAAATCAGCGGCCGGCCCGCGACCGGATGAAGAACCTTCGGCAGGCTCGAGCGCATGCGGGTGCCTTCTCCCGCAGCAAGCACGATGGTGAGGGTTGTTCTGCCGGACATGCGTATTCCCTTGGTGGCCGCAACGGCGCCGTCTTACCCGAGAGCGCCAAGGGACAAAAGCGTTTTGGACGCCGCCCACCGCACTCATCGTCTCCCGCTTCTGTTAATCTTTACACAATGATTCGCCGGGGCCTCGGGAGGGCCACGCCTGCACCATGACCAAGGACGGCAACCAATTCCGCGATGATCTCGCCGACGACGATGGCGCCGGCTGGATCACTCGTTTTCTGGCGGAAGAGGATGAATTCGACGGACGGTCGATGTGGCGGCTCGCGTCGTGGGGCATCGGCTCGGTCGGCGCCCTGATTGTCGCGATCATGGCAACACGAACTCCTGCCGCGATCAACCGCGATCAACTGGCGTCGGCGGAACTGGCGCGGCAATCCCAGCAGGTTCAGTGGATCGCGAAGGAAAGCCAGAACAAGGCGAGAGAACTTGCCGCGGCGGTCGAAACGCTCAACGGCGACCGCGATCGGCTTTATGCGCGTGTGACTGTGCTTGAACAGGGTCTCGACTCGGTGACGGGTGCGCTGGCGAAACCCTCCGCCGCGGCATTGCCGCCGATTCCAGTCGCGGCTCCAGCCGCGCCTGTGCAGGCCGCGGTTTCGGCTCCGCCGGCCGACCCCGAGCAGATCGGACCGTCCCGGCCCACCGAGGCAAAAGCCGAGACCAAAACCGAGTCCAAGGCTGCGCCATCGGCTTCTCCGCCGAAGGTCGCGCCTGTCGCCACCGCCGCACCGGCTCCTGCGCCCTCTCCCACACCCGCCAAGCCAGTTGAGCAGAAAGCGGAAACGCCGCCCCCCGAGTCTGCGCCGACGGTGACCGCGGCTATTCCGGCGTCCGAACCGCTGACCGCGGAATCCCAGCCGGCCAATGTTGTTCGCAAAACCGAGTTCGGCGTGGATCTCGGCGGCGCCAAGTCGGTCGAAGGGCTTCGGGCTGTCTGGCGCGGCGCGCTCAAGGTCTACGCAAAACAGCTTGAACCGCTGCAACCTGTCATCGTTGTGCGCGAGCGTCACGACGGCTTGGGCATGCAGTTGCGTCTGGTTGCGGGTCCACTGTCGGACGCCGCCGAAGCCGCCAGGCTGTGCGCGGGATTTCTGACGGAAAGCAACCGGCCGTGCGAAACAGCGGTGTACGAAGGTCAGCGCCTCAGCATGGTCAGCGAGCAGCCGGAGGCGAAACAACCGGAGGCCCGCCCGCACCGCTCCAAACGGAAGAACAGGCAGCGCACTGAAGCCGCGCCCGAAGAACGGCCGAAACCGTCGGCGTTCAGCTCGTTTTTCGGCAACAGATAAGGTTCAAACCCGCGTTCAGCGGGTTGTGTCGCCGTCCGATCCGAACCATATTCGGCGCATGAAAAAGCAGCCGTTCAGACTGACCCCGTATCAGGTGCAATGGATTCTGGTCGTGGGATTTCTCACCATCGGATACGCCCTCTACCTGCGTTACATGGCCATCGAGTTCGCGCAGGTACGTCTCGAATGCGAGGCCGGTCTGCAGACCATGCTCTGCAAGACCCGGCAGACCATGATGTATCTGTTCAAGCATTACGTGTTTGGCGTGAGCGCACTGGTCATTGCGACCTTGCATGTGATCCGGCCGTCGATCGTCACCCTCACTGCCGGACTGGTCGCGGCCTGCTTCGGGATCGTGCTCTACAACATCGGCCTGTCGGGCGTGGCGATCGGATTGCTTATTCTTGGGTTTGCGCGACCCGCGCCCGCGACAGCGTAAGCGCCAGCAACAGATAGAGGCCGCAGGTCCAGAGCGACTGCCAGTTGGCCGGCCCCTCGTTGAACCCGATATAGATCGCTGACAGGGCAAGCGTGCCTGCGAAGATCGACTCAGCGATCGGGCGCTTGCCGGCGGCCGACCTGTTCACCGCCGTGAGCAGCAGGAACGGCACGATGGCCATGGTCAGGGCGGCGAACTGAAAATCCCGATAGCGCGGATCGAACACGAAGCCGAGCGCCGTCTGTGTGGCAAGTACGGTCGTGATCAGCAGCACGATCCCGAGTATCGTCTGCATGCGTGAGGTCGTGCGATAGTCGCCCGGCCCGAGAAGCTCGAGGAAGGTCGGCAAGCTGCGGCCATACATCACCGTATTGGCCACGACGATTGGCGAGAGCAGCGCGACCGTGAACAGCAGGATGCCTACAGTCCACCCGCCCACGCCGAGGCTTTCCGCAATCAGCTTGTCGAAGGCAACGCCGAGCAGCGCACCGCCCGCGGTGGCGCTCAATCCAACCGTGATCCACGAACTGAGACGCGGAGACCACGGCCTGCGGCGCAGGGTCAACAGCGCGACGCCGAACACCAGAATCGAAAAGACCATGCCCGCCGCGGCGTAGATTTTCGCGCGCGGGAAATTGGTGATCGGCTCACCCGCCGGATATTTCAGATCGCGCGACCCATCGGCATCGAACAAGCCCCAGTGGCCGCCGACGGTCCCTTCCCACATCCGCTTCCAGGGCTGATCGTAGGCTTCGATCAGATTGACCCTGAACTTCTCCTGACGCGCGAGTTGGAGAATTTCGGACACCACGCGCGCCTGATTGGCGCGTGACGGCAGCGCGCCTTCGCGCATGCGGCCCGCGCTCGGCCAGCCGGTTTCGCCGATCAGGATTTCCTTGTTCGGAAACGCCACCGCCATCCGCTTGCGGATCGAATCGACATGGTTCGCCGCATGACGGGCGCGGATCGGGAAATCTTCCCAGTATGGCAGGATGTGGATCGTCACAAAATCCACCGCGTCATAGACGTCGCGGTTCTTCAGCCAGAATTCCCAGACGTCGGCATAGGTCACCGGCACGCTGCCGGCCTTGGATTTCACATAGCGGATGTTGGCCGTCAGGTCGGCTGCGGTCATCTCGCCACGGAGCAGCACCTCGTTACCGACAATCACGGCGCTGATGACACCAGGATACTGTTTTGCGAGCCCAATGGCCGTTTCCATCTGGCTCCGATTGTCGTTGCGGTTGGTGCCGATCCAGATACCGAGCATGACCTTCAGGCCGGCCTTCTGGGCAAGCTCCGGAACCCGGTCGAGACCATTGCCGACCGAATAGGTGCGAACGCAGCCCGTCACCTTGGCGAGTTGGGCCAGGTCCTGCGCCATCTGTTCGGGCGCAATGATCAGCCCGGGCTGCAGCGGGTTCTGACCGTCCCGGAAGGGCGCATAGGACACGCATTCCAGCTTGGCGGCGGGGTCGATGGGCGCGCGCGCCAGCAGGATCGGTGTGGCTAACCACCACCAGACCGCGGCAATAGCGCTGAGGGAGATGACCAGAAGGGCCAGTGGCGTGCGCAGGGAAATGGGTTCCGTCCTCCAGGGAGCAACGTCGATAACCGGTCACCGGCGCGCTGCCAAGACCCAAACGCCACCTGCCCCCGGTCTTCTCGCCGCACGGCCTCATCCATGCCGCATTGGACTTCTGCCTTGCTGGACAAAAACATAAATGTCCTTCATGGGAATCAGACAGTTGCGGTAAAGGCAATCTTCCGCCGCAATAGCGGGGCATCTGGTTGGCGCCGAGCGTTGCCGATTGGCACGCCATTCATCGGGGATTTCATGCGTCGGGTTGGTCACGGGTTTCGAGTCGCGGTTTTCAAGCGGGTTGCCGTTCCGGCCCTCGCCCTCTTTGTCGGAGTCGGGGCCGCTATCGCCCAAAGTGGCGATCTCCGGGCCCAGGACAACGCTCCCAAACAGTCTCCTGGCGATGCGGCCAAGGAAAGCAAGCGCAAGGCCGATGAATTCGTGGAAGCGGCGCAGGCCATCAACGGTCCTGCCGGAAACCCGGAATGCGTCTGGCTGGGACGGCGCGTGGTCGGCCTGATGTGGCGCGACGATCTCGATACCGCGTTCCGCCATCTGGACCTCTATGAGCGGTTCGGCTGCCCCGGCGGCCATATCCAGGCGGCGTTCCGCTGCGTGGTCCGGTTCGGCGCGACCATTGACCCGAAGGTTGCCGAAACCCTCAATGGCCGGGTCCACGCCTGCTGGATCAATCCGTCCGCGCAGCCCCAGGCCGCGGCGGCGCCAGCCACTCCGGCGCCCGCTGCACCGACGCCGCCGCCTCCAGCCGCTGCACCGCCCGCAGCGGCTGCGCCGAGCAAGTAGTTCCAGGACGCGGCGCCAAGGAACCGGGGTTTTGCGGGTCATGCAAAACCCCCGCACCGGGGACGCCCTCAAAACGCCATGTCGCCGTATGAGTTGTTAAGCTGCGCAGCATAGATAAGCTGCCTTGAACGCTGCCGAACCGAGGGGACAGGTTCGCGATCTGCCACGTTCGGCCCCGTATGGTTTTCCTTGATGCGCGCCATCGTCGCTGTCCTGTTCTGCGTTACCGCGATCCACGCTGCCCTCTGGGGGGCGCTGCGTGATGAGCAGAAGGCGCCCGACTTCAACGGTATGCTGCCCAGCCTCTCCTACGCGCCATTCGAGGGCGCGGGGCATCCCGACGTCGACAACATTCCGAACAAGGAAAAAATCCGCGCCGACCTGAAAAAGCTCGCGACCATGACCAGGGCGATCCGCCTGTATTCATCGACAGGCGGTGTCGAACTGGTGCCGGCCATCGCCGCCGAGTTCGGGCTCAAGGTCACGGTGGGCGCCTGGATCGACAAGAACGTCGACCGCAATGAGCGCGAAATCGCGGCCGCCCTCGAACTTGCCAAGCGCAACAGCAATGTCATCGGCATCGTGGTCGGCAATGAAACCATCTACCGCGGCGAGCAGAAGGTCGAAGACCTGATCGAGCTGATTCAGCGCGTCAAGAAACAGACCAATGTTCCTGTGACAACTGGAGAAATCTGGAACATCTGGCGCGACTATCCGCAACTTGCCTCGTCGGTCGACTTCATCGCCGCGCATATCCTGCCGTATTGGGAAAACTTCACCGACAAGCAGGCCGTCGATCAGGCGATGTACATCTACGGCCATCTGCGGGAGATATTCCCCGGCAAGCGCATTGTGATCGCCGAATTCGGCTGGCCGAGCGCCGGTTACAATCTCAAGAACGCCAATCCCGGGCCGTTCGAGCAGGCGTCGGTGCTGCGAAACTTCGTGACCCGTGCCGAGGCCATCGGCATGGACTACAACATCGTTGAAGCCATCGACCAGCCGTGGAAGTTTTTTGAAGGTGGCGTGGGCCCTTACTGGGGCATTCTTAATGCGTCGCGCGAGCCAAAGTTCGCATGGACTGGCCCAATCGTCGATCCAGACTACTGGAAGATCGCAGGCATCGCCCTGCTCGTCGGCGTCCTGCTGTCGCTTCCGATCTTCCGGCTCGCCAGCCCGACCATCATGCAAGCCGCTGTTCTCGCCGCCGCCGCCAACGGCGTGGGCGCGTGGTTCGCCACCGTGTTCGCTTACTGGAACACGCACTACTTCGTCTTCGGTTCGGCCTTTGCGCTCACCCTGGGTCTTATCCTGCTGGTGCCGCTGGTCCTGATCGCGATGGCACGGATCGAGGAAATCGCGACCATTGCTTTTGGGCGCAAGCCCGCGCGCCTGATCGCTGAGGGGCTTCCCGCCCCGGAAGGCTACGCGCCGAAAGTGTCGATCCACATCCCGGCCTATTTCGAGCCGCCGGAAATGCTGAAGCAGACGCTCGATGCCGTCGCGCGGCTCGATTACCCGAACTTTGAATGCGTGGTGATCATCAACAACACGCCCGATCCCACGTTCTGGCAACCGATCCAGGATCACTGCCGGACGCTCGGCGAGCGCTTCAT
>JACDJC010001691.1_pt1 | contig 19064 bp, 19 predicted proteins | sample 7454191 | NCBI WGS metagenome assembly JACDJC01 (sample SAMN14253291, study PRJNA609438) | sludge metagenome | isolation source: sludge after 25d culture with pyrite and EDTA | collected 2018-12-20 | reverse complement strand
TGCTCTGGCATTGGCCTTTCTGGGCTCGCCCTAATCAGATGCCACCGGACGGCGATTGGAACACATGGGTTGTTCTCGCCGGTCGTGGATTTGGGAAGACGCGAGCTGGATCGGAATGGGTCAGGCATCAGGTCAAGTCTGACAAGCGCCGCATAGCGCTGATCGCTGAGACGCAGAGAGACCTGGAGCAGGTCATCGTTGACGGCGACAGCGGTATCATGGCGGTTTGTCCGCCAAATGAGCGCCCGACGATCACAAAACGCCCGGTGAAAATGGTGTTCCCCAACGGCGCTATCGCGCTTGGGTATAACGGCACTGAACCAGATCAGCTGCGTGGACCTCAATTCGATGCCGCTTGGTGCGATGAGCTGGCGAAATGGCGCTACGCTCGCGAGACATGGGACATGTTGCAATTCGGCCTGCGCCTCGGAGAACACCCCCGCTGCATGATCACGACGACGCCGCGTCCGATTGAGCTGCTTAAAGACATCATGCGCGATCAGAAGACTGTGGTCACGCGCGGATCGACGTTTGAAAATTCGAGTAACCTGGCTGCGACGTTTCTCGCGGCGATCCGCAAGAAATACGAGGGTACGCGCCTTGGCCGACAAGAGCTTGCGGCAGAGATCCTCGACGATGTTCCAGGCTCACTCTGGACGCGTGAAGGTCTCGACAAAACACGCAGAAACAAGACCGACAAGCTACCGGACATGCAGCGCGTCGTTGTTGCGATCGATCCAGCAGGAAAGAGTCAGGAAGCTGCGATTAGTGATGGCACGGCTGAGACAGGCATCATCGTGGCAGGTCTTGGCGTTGATGGACGCGGATACGTCATCGCAGACGAAACGTGCGCGCTCAGCCCCAATGGATGGGCCAGACGCGCCGTGAGTTGTTACGATATGTACGCCGCAGACGCGATTGTCGCCGAGACAAACCAAGGCGGTGAGATGATCAAGAGCGTGATAAAAAGCGTGCGCGATGTTCCTGTCATCGAGGTAACAGCCTCTCGTGGCAAAGTCACGCGCGCCGAGCCGATCGCTGCTCTTTATGAGCAGGGGCGCATCAGCCATGTCGGCGCGTTCGCGGACTTAGAGGACCAGATGGTGCTGTTCACCCCGCTTGGCATCGCCGGCGACACGACCGGTGACCGTGTGGATGCGCTTGTATGGGCGCTGGCTCAATTGTTCCCGTCGCTTGTCCGCAAGGACGTAACAGACTGGACTGATGCATTCACAGGTGCTGGTCGCTCGAGCGGTGCATGGATGGGGGCGTAATGAGCAAGGACGTTGTCGCAGAGGCGCGCCAGCGCATTCAGGAGTCGTATGACTTCGACCGCGACAATCGGCGCGACGCTGTGTCGGATCTGGCGTTCCTCGCCGGCGATCAGTGGCCCGAAAACGTTCGCCGCGATCGAGAGCAGGCCGGACGCCCGATGCTCACGATTAATCGTCTGCCCCAGTTTGTGCGCCAGATCACCAACGACATTCGTCAGTCAGAGCTGTCAATCAAAGCGCTGCCAACAAGTGAAGAAGATAAAGCGCTGGCCGACGTGTTCAGCGGCATCATGAATCAGATCCAGTATCAGTCGAGCGCGCGTCATGTATTCGCGACAGCCTGCGAGCATCAGGTGTCCTGCGGCATCGGCTGGTTCCGGATCAAAAATGTGTATGCCGATGACATGGCGTGGGAACAGGAACTCAGAATTGAGGGCATTCGTAATCCGCTGAGCGTCTATGATGATCCCGGCGCCGTATTGCCCGATCGCTCGGACTCAAAGTGGCGTGCAATCGTTGAGGTGTGGCCGATCAAGTCGTTCAAGGCCAAGTACCCGAAAGCGTCACTCTCTGGTGTGAGCACGCCGGATCAGGGCGAAGGAGCAGATGGCCGATATTTCTGGGAAACATCAGACACGATCAGGATCGCAGAGTATTGGCGCAAAGTGCCCGTGAAGCGGAAAATCGCCCTGACGCAGGACGGCAAGTCTATCGACATCACGGATATGAGCACGGACGATTTGATGTTCCTGCCTCTGTCTGTCGGGCCGGATGGCAATCCGCGCATTCGCGAGGTGGACACGCATAAAGTCGAGAGCTTCATCGTCAACGGAGCTGAGGTTCTTGAGGGTCCGTTCGAGTGGCCCGGCAAGCACTTCCCGATCGTTCCAGTGATCGGGGCAGAAGTACCGCTCGAGACAAAGACATACAGGTATGGCGCAATCCGCTTCGCGCGTGATCCGCAGCAGCTCTACAATTACTATCGCACCGCATCGGCTGAGACGATCGCCCTACAACCCAAAGTTCCTTGGCTGGCGACGCCTAACATGATCGGTCCATTCAAGGCGATGTGGGACAGCGCTCATCTGACCAATCGACCATATTTGCTGTATCAACCGGATGACAATGCACCAGGAGCAGCGCCACGTCGTGAAGCGCCGCCTGCAATGCCAGCAGCGCTCGCCAGCGAGGCGCAGATTGCCTCAGACGACATGAAGGCCACGACTGGAATTTATGATTCTGCGCTCGGGGCTCGCAGCAATGAGACTTCGGGCATAGCGATATCGCGACGCCAGGTCGAGAGCGATACCGCGAATTACCATTTTGCAGACAATCTTCAGCTGTCACTGGAGCATGCGGGCCGTATACTTCTTGATCTGATACCCAAGATTTATGACAACGAGCGCTCCATCCGCATTCTGGGAGAGGACGGAGCTGAGAGCTTCGAGGTCATCAATCAGGAGGTCATGAGTGTCGATGGCGTTCCACAAAAACTCAACGACCTGAGTGCGGCCCGCTTCGACGTGCGCGTGACCGTCGGCAAGAGCTATCAGACACGCCGGCTTGAGACTGCCGACATGCTGATGCAGTTGACGCAGAGCGCGCCCGACCTGTTCCCAATGATCGGTGATTTGCTGGTTGAGAGCCTCGATTTCCCGAAGGCCACCGAGATGGCAAAGCGCCTCCGCAACATGGTGCCTCCGCAAGCGCTCGCCGATCCTGAGAGCCCGCAGATGGCTCCGCCTCCAGATCCCCGCCAGGAGCAGATGGCGGAGTTGGAGATGCGTGACGGTGCCGCCCGAGTATCCAAGAGCGAGGCCGATGCTGATAAAGCGCGCGCCGACGCAGTGAAGGCAGCCGCCGAAGCGGAAGCCATGATGATAGATCCAATGTCCGCCATTCCGATGGGTGGGCAGGATGGTTTTGCGTAGCAATCGGCCCGGCGCCATCCGAACCTGGCAAGCCCGCGCTCGTTACCCGGCGACGACCACGCGGATATGACCAATGCCGGCCCGGAGCCATCCGAACATGGAAGATCTGAATAACCCGGCTGTAGAGCCGGAGGTGGAAGCTGCTGCTCAAAAAGCGCCTGAGCAGCAGCCCGCATCAGTTGATGACCCAAAAGCTGCGAAGCGACCGGACCCTGAAACTCAGGAACAGGAAGAGCCTGAAAAACAGGAGACGGAAGAGGAGAAAGCGGAGAAGAAGAAGCGATTTTCCGAACGGTTCGGCCAAATCACAGCAGCCAGGCGTCAAGCCGAGGCTGAGCGTGACCAGTATCGCCAAGCCTACGAGGATGCAGTCCAGCAAATCAATCAGATCAGTAGAGTAAAAACTGATGATTTGTCGTGGGAGCAGCAGCAAGCGCTGCAAACTCGCTATCTTCTCAAGGAGCAAAGGGCGGAGGAGTTGGCGGAGCAAGTGCGCATCCGCGACATCGCTGCTCTCGATTCCCGCAAGGCCGCGTTCGAGGTGAAGCTGGAGTCCGCTCGCAACGAGTTGCCAGGATTTGACGACGGCGCATGGCAGCGTACACCGCTGTCTCCGTATGCGGCCGAGGTGCTCGTTGATCTCGATAACGCAGCCCACGTGGCTCATCATCTGATGCGGAATCAGGCTGAGGCGCATCGCATCTACGGCCTGCCACCACACATGCAAGGCGCTGAAATCGCGCGTTTGGCGGCACGGGTAACTGCCCCGTCGCCGGCGCGCAAGGTCAGCAAAGCCCAACCTCCACCAGCACAGCTATCAGGCGGCGCGTCGCCCGGTCAGAAATCTGCCGGCGACATGTCTGTGTCTGAACTCCAAGCAATGCTGAGGACGTCGGGCGTCATCCGATAAGGACGTCTCCAAATGCCGAATACCACTCTAACGGCCGACGTGATTGCCAAAGCGGCTCTTGCCGTTCTGGATAACGAGTTTGGCTGGCTCAACAAAATGCATCGCGTCTACGAGGACGAGTATAGCGAGACCGTGAACGGCTACAAAAAGGGCGCGACAATCAGCATTCGACGCCCCGCTGATTTCACTGTTCGCACCGGTCCCGTGGCCGCGGCGCAGGACGTAATCGAGGGCAAGGTGCCACTCACGATTGATCAGCAAATCGGCGTGGATTTCAAATTCACGAGCACCGAGCTGACGCTTAACGTGAATCAGCTGACCGAGCGCGTCATCAAGCCGGCAATGGTCAACATCGTCAATCACGTGGGGAATGATATCCTCACGCAAGCGTATCTGGGTGTCTATAACGCCGTTGGGACGCCTGGTCAGGCAATCAACTCGTTCGCCGATTTCGCCCGTGGCCCTGAGCGCCTGGATGACATGGCTGTCCCGAGTTCAGATCGGTATTCGGTCATGGTTCCTAATGATTTTTGGAACATGGTCGGATCGCAGACAACGCTTGGTGGCTCGCGCGCCAGTGATGGCGCATATCGCAACGGTACTCTCGGCGATGTCGGCGGCATCTCTACATACATGACGCAGGTCATGCCACGTCACACGGTCGGCGTTGCAACTGGAACGCCTCTTGTGAATGGCGCGGCTCAGAGCGTGACCTACGATACGGCCAAAAACACTTGGACGCAGACGCTAAATGCGGACGGATGGACAGCATCGATCACAGGTATTCTGAAGGCTGGTGACGTGTTCACGGTCGCCGGTGTGTTCGCGGTTAATCCGAAGACCAAGGCGGTTTTGGCCCACTTGCAGCAGTTTGTTGTGACAGCGGATGTGACCTCGACTGGTGGCGGGGTTGGCAACCCAGTCATTTCTCCGCCGATCATCGTGTCTGGACCACATCAGACCGTCAGCGCTGCGCCGGCGGACAACGCCGTAATCACGGTGATGGGCACTGGCGGTCAGATATTCAATCAGAGCCTTGTGATGCACAAAAATGCGATGGCTCTGGCAGTCGTTCCGATGGAAAAGCCCGATGGTGCCGTGAATGTATCGCGTCACTCGCACAACGGCATCAGTGTTCGTTTGATTCCGACCTATGACGGCGTCAACGACGTGAGCAACTGGCGACTAGACTTGCTGTACGGTCGCAAGCTCATCGACCCGCGCTTAGCGACCCGCATGAGCGGCACTCCGTAATGGGGGCGGTCTGGATGTATCGCAAGGGAGAGGCGAGATTGTTCGCCTCTCCAGAAGATGTCCCGAGTGGCGAGGGTTGGGTAGACAGCCCCGCCATCGTCGCTGAGATGACTCAGCCATCACCGCAAAGCAAGCTCAAGGCCAAACGCAATGACGACCGCAAATAGCGTCTGCACGCGCGCGCTGCGATTGCTTAGCCTGCTCGATGAGTCTGAGGCAGCGAGCGGTCAGATGCTGACCGCCGCTTTAGTCTCACTTAACGACATGATGCACAGCTGGGCTGCTGTTGGCGTCAATGTACTTCACTCCGATTATGTCCCTAATTCCGTCGTGTGTTTTTACCTGCCTCCACGTGGTGTGCTACGGCAGTCGACAATTGACGCCACGAGCTATCAGGGAGAATGGGACGCGGCGACGAACAGCCCATCGCTGTCTTGGTCAACTGGTACTGACGGTCACGTGTACAAGGTGTCAGTTGCCGGGAGCACAGACCTCAACGGCATTGCCGATTGGCAGGTTGGACAGTTTATCACATTCGACGGTCACGTCTGGCGAAGGTCGCCGGACTGGCTGCCCCATGAGCGTTGCGTTATTTACAATCTCGCTGTCGCGTTGGCGCCTGAATATGGCCGGGAAGCACCGGGTACAGTGATGCGCACTGCTGCCCAAACATGGCTTGCCTTGCAAGGCGTGTTCATGGACCCGCGTCGCGCCGATGTCGACAGAGCGCTCACATATCTCCCGAGCGCTCGCAAAGAGTGGTGCTGATGAAGACCGTCTCACTGCAGCTGCCCACCGAAAGCAATCCGGCTCGCTACGGGCATGCTGGCAGAACGCGTCTTGTCAATTGCTACGCTACGGCAGAAGGCGAAGAGACAAAGAGCAAGCTGCAAATCCACACATGCTACGGCACGTCCTCTTATGTGACGATCAACGCTGGCTCAAAGGTGCGCGGGTTGTTTTCACTCGACGAAAACACATTGCTCGCGATCTGCGGCCGGTATCTCTACACCGTGGACAGCGCTGGCACTGTCAGCTTGATCGGCGGCATCCCGACAGATGGTCCTGTGCAGATGGTCCGCAACCGCCGTCAGGACGCGCCGCAGGTGCTAATCGTCAGCTATGGCCGCGCCTACGTGTATCAAGGCGGAGCGCTGTCAGAGGTGTCGGACCAGGACTACGCCGCAGCGCTTGGATGTACGGTGTACAACGGTTATGGCATTCTGCCTGCTCCAAACGGGCGATGGCAGATTACGGCCATTGATGATTTCACTACCTTCGATCCTCTGGATTTCGCGCAAGCCAATTACCTACCGGACGAAACTGTTGCGGTGATCAATCTCGAAGGCGGGATTGCCATCTTCGGCGAGCGATCTACGGAATATTGGGTGGATAGCGGTGGTGATGATTTCCCGTTCACCCGCACGACGACGCGGGAAGTGGGATGTGCCGCCGGCGCCAGCGTCACGCGCGTTGATCGAGGCGTGATGTTCATCGCTCATGATCGCACCGTGCGGCTGATGGCGGGATACGATGCTCAGAAGGTCTCGAACGCTGGCGTTGATCGATGGCTTGAAGCAGCGGACCTATCAACTGTCGAGGCATTCTCCTGGCAGGCTGCAGGGCACACGTTTTACGCGCTGAGCGTGGGTGGACCACGTGACCGCCTGGACGGCATGAGCAACACGTTTGTCTATGATCTGACCACCGGCAAGTGGCACGAGCGCGAGAGCTACGATTACACGCGATGGTTTGCGTCCTGCTACGCATTCCATGGCGGTCGTCACATCATTGGCGATGATGTGGGGCGACTACACATCATGAGCGATGCCTATCACACCGAGTCAGGCGCGCCGCTGATTGTCGATGTGCAGCCCGCGCCTCTGAATTCTTTTCCCTCGCGAGCGATAATTCACCGCATGTTTGCCGATGTCGTGCCGGGAGTTGGAACCGATGCGAGCACCGTGCCTGACGAGATTGAACCGCAGATATTCCTGCAATGGTCTGACGATGGCGGGCGAAACTTCGGCGGCGAACGCGGGAAGCAAATAGGCGGCGAGGGTGAGTATCGCAAGCGTGTGCAATGGCATCGATTGGGCCTCGTGCGATCCACCGGACGCATCTGGAGGTTCCGTTCGAGCGCACCCGTAGTCAGAGCGATGCTTGCCGCGAGCATTGATGTTGAGACGCTGGCAGCATGACAACGCCAACGGTCACCGATTGGACCAAAGCTCCTGTTGAGTGGTATCGATGGGCGCGTGACCTTGATCGCCTCGTTGTGGCGAACCAGAAGAACGCCGCTGTTGAACAACCACCATCTGTTACAGCCAAGCAGGATGACCCTGCTATCTACACCGATGCGTCTCCAGACACGACCCGCAAAACCCTCATCCTGTCATCACCGTATGACTGGTCGATATATGAGATCGTCACGAAGAGCCGGCAGGGATCAGCTGAGATCGTCGTCTATGTCGCCGGTGAAGTGGAAGGCTATGTGCCGATTTCTCCGATCTCTGAGACGCACGTGTTTGATGCTGTTGTGGCCCTGGGGTCATCGCTCGAGCTACAGGTGACAAACGTCGTCGGTGGTCTTGAAGGGATCGTCGTGCAGTTCAACGCGACGCGCGAGCTTTCGTCGGCATGAGATTCATAAACTCGGGCGGTTCTGGGGACGATCCCAATACCCTTCTGCTGCTCAAGTTCAATGATTTTACCGACAGCTCGATTTACAAGCGCCCTGTGACGCTGATCGCAGGCGGGACGAGCGACACAGGGCCAGTAGGAGACGGTTTCGGCGCCTATGCCGACTTTGGCGGGGTCACAACAGCAACGGCCAAGTATCTTCGCGTCCCTGACGACGGCACATTCGCGGCGCTGTGGCCGACACAGGCATGGACGATAGAGGCATGGGTGCGCCGCTACTACGTCAGTAACCCAAACGGATGGGCCGTTTATTTTCAGCATTCACCACTGCCGGCATCGTTCGGGTTTGTCCCGTTCTCTCTCGGTTTAACTGGTCCGTCTAATCAGGCCTCGTTCTCGTATCAAACGGCGAGTGAAGGTGACAGCCTGTTCTTCGGCACGATCGGTGCGGACTGGAGTCACTTAGCAGTTCAGAGGGTCGGCGATGCGATCCAATTCTTCATCGACGGTGTGTTGACGCACACGTGGGCAATGACAGGTCCGTTCGTTTCCGCGACGGGAATGCTGAATATCGGAGCATTCTCAAGCACTGGAAATATTTTCGGAGCGAATTGCATGATCGACGATCTGAGAGTGAGCCGCGTCATCCGTTATGGGGGAGATTTTACCCCGCCAGGACCGCACAGGAGATAACATGGCCGAACGCCCCACAAACGCGCTTTACGACTACTATCACCCGGCTCATGGCGCGGGCTGGACCGATGCTGTTGATACGGCGAAATAGATGGCAGGTGGCGCGCTGTCGCTCGGCGGCTTGGGTATGAGAACCTATGGCACCCCCGGTGGGCCAACTCAACGCGGAGCCGAAAGAGACAGCATGAATTTGTATAATTACGGTGGCCAATTCTGGCCCCGGCGAAAAGGGGCACTGCCATGAGCTTATGGGGTTCGTTTACGGGCAAGACCCAGAAAAACGCGATCAATAGCGCGGCTAATGCGGCTCAGGGGTATTACAACCAGGGCCGCTCTGATCTCGGCAATCAGTATAGCACTGCCCAAGGCCGATACGGCAGCTATGCCGATAGCGGCAACCGCGCCAATGCTCTCTACGGCAATTATATGGGGATCAATGGTCGCGGAGCGCAGCAAGGCGCGTTCAACGACTACGTGGAAAGCCCATACGCCGATGCGATGAGGCAGAACGCCGAGCGCAGCACGGCTCGGGCTTTCAACGCGCGCGGCATGGGCAGTTCAGGCTCTGAGATGAACGCGCTCTATCGGCGTAACGCCGACATGTATCAGCAGAACATGGACGGCTATCTAAACCGCCTCGGACAAATGCAGGGCCAGGGTCTTCAAATCGCGAACCAGCAGGCAAATCTTGATATGGGCTACGGCAATGCGCTTGCTGGAATTGGCAACAATCAAGCAGGCACGGAGCTGCAGCGAGGATCTGCGTTGGCGAATGCAGCATCGATCCTGCCACAAAATCTCATTGGCCTCGGCGGTGCGTTGCTCAGCGGAGTAACGCCCGGATCACAGGGCGTGTCCGCGTTCGGCAATGTGCTGAGTGGATTTGGCAAAGGCGTCAACAGCCTCAGCGGCTCCGGCAGCTATCCGCGCTACTATCAGGGGCGATAAACATGGCGCTCAATTTCAACGCCCGTAATGCCATGCTGGACTTCCAGCCGGTTACGAACGCGCTCTACGGCTACACGCAGGGCGTCAACGACAACATCAAGCGCGAAAACTGGAACGCCTTGGCTGGAGGTGGAATGCCGGGCGTTGATCCGGCGATGTCGCAATTCATCAAGGCCGCTGGTCCTGACAAGGGCCCAGACATGTACATGCGAGCCTATGGCAATGCGCAGGATCGGGCGTATCGCGATAGGCAGTTCACGGCGTCGCGAACGGACGCAGATCGCAGCCATGAATTACAGCGTCAGCAATTTGGATTGTCGGCGGCGAGCAATGCTCGGCAAGCGCAGATGCAGAATATGCAGATTGAGCGCATGCGCTCCGAAGCGAGAATTCCTGTCGTCGCGTCCATTCTGAATAACCAAGATCCAGCGTCGCGAGCTGAGCAATGGCGTCAGTACATCGAGACCGATAGCGATCTCGTGCGCAAAATGCCGCCCCCGTATCGCACAAATCCTGAACTTGGAGCCCGATGGGTTTACGGCCAGGCCGGCAAGATGGTCGAGACGGGCCAGCCAAAAGTGATGGAAGTCGATCCTGGCAAAAGCCTTGTGCGCGTTGATCCTTCGGGACGGGCCAAGGAAGTTTACACCAACACCGCTCCGGGGAAGATGTCGGAGACCACGAGAAAAGAGCTTCACGAAACGGATGATTTCGTGAAAACCTCGCGTTCCGCTGTAGAAAATCTAGCGAGAGCATTGAATCTTAACAAAAAAGCATATTCGGGGACGGGGGCATCTACCAGAGCTGCGATCGTTAACAACACCCTGGGTGTGATATCCGATCGCTCCGGCGCCATCGCAACCGGCGAATTCGAAAACGTTGTTATTACGCAGGCGTTGCAATCTCTGCGATCTGTGTTCGGCGGCAACCCTACTGAAGGCGAGCGAAAAATCATGCTGGACGTGGCGGGGTCTGTGAACCAGCCCCTGCAGGTCAGGACCAGAATTCTGGAGAATGCATACGCGGCGGCGCAAAAACGGCTCAATGACTATACGAACAAGGGCGATGCGCTACGAAGTGGAGAATTCTACAAGCCGGGATGGAAACCGGCATCCGGTGTGGCGCCTGATGTCAGACACGGGAGTGGCCAATCGCAGGGAGATCGGAGTCCGCTAGCGTCTGGAACCTACAATTATGACCCGGCCACTGGCGCCGTTAATCCGGCAACGGGCAGTTACGGTGCATCGCGATGACAATAACCGTGAATGGGCCAAATGGGGTTGTGATCAACTTTCCCGAGGGGACAGACGGGGACACGATCAAATCTGTTATGGATAGGGCACTTGGCCGGAGCGCGCCGCAAGAGAAGCCGTCGGCGTCAGATCCTGTGGCCGACTTCTCAGGACAAGTCGTGCGCGGCGTCAATCGGGGAATCAATTCGGTTCTGTCACTGCCTGGTGAGGTAGCGGGGGCTGTGGCCGACAAGCTAGGCTACGACGGTAATAAATTCCGCTGGAACAATCAGCTCTCGCGCTTCCTCGACAGTCCACATGCCAAGCCGACGAATGAGGCTGGCCGCTACGGTGATGCGATCGGCCGTGCGCTCGGTGGCAGCGCATTGCCGACCGGCGCGTTGTTAGGTAACGCGGCTCGTATGGCCGCTGCTGCACCAACAACAACGGGTGGCGCGATTGCCAACACCGTTGGGCAAATGGTGCAGAGATCACCGGCTGCATTTGTTGCTGGCGATGCTGCTGCTGCGACCGGTGGCGCCGTTGGGTCGCAGATGGCGCAGGAAGAAGGAGCTGGACCGGCAACGCAGGCTGTAGCAGGCATTGCTGGCGCTCTGGCGCCAGGAGCTGCCGCATATGGTGTGGCTCGCGCCATGAGGCCGGTGCAGCGCGCCCGCGTCAACATGGGTGAGAATGGAGCCTATGGATCAATTGCAGACGATCTTGGCATGTCGGTCGATGACTTTTCAGCAAACGTCGCCAGGGGAACAGATGCTGGCGGCTTGGCATCGGCAAACCGCCAGCATGCCCTTAACGTCCTTGGCGAGGAGATGGTTGCTGCCAATGGAAATGTTCAGGCGGCACAGGCGCGGACTATTGCCCGGATCGCGCAGGACTACGGCGTCACACCGCAGACTGCTGCGCAACACATTCGTTCGCTGACGAGCATGTACGACGACAGCCCTTTGATGCTGAGTGAATACCCAGCCGTCGCAACAGCCAATAACGCCCTTAGAGGTGATGGTGGTGGTTTGCGGCGCCCGCAGAATGTCGACATTGAGGCGTTGAACCGAACCGAGATGTCCAATCCCCAGATGACGATGGATTATCTGGCCAATAATGGTAATGCCCAATCTGCGATTACGACGCGCAACGCCGTTGCGGATCGTCAGGACGCCCTCGCGCCAGCCATGCGCCGCACGCTTGAGGGGATGAGCCCGCAAATTGATGGACGCGCGGCCAACATCACCGATGCGGAGCAGGTGGTGGAGCAGTCTCGTCAACTGGGCCGGGCTGCATATCAAGCCGCCTACAATGGTCCCATCAACAACAACCCGGCTCTTGGGTTGCCTCAGCTGCTCAATTGGTATGAGCGACAGGCTTTTGGACGGTCTGGTGAGGCGTCAGACGCGATGCGGCGGGCAATTCGAGAATTTCTCGTCGACACGCCGAACGGGCCCGTCGCCATGATGAGCTTGCGCCATCTTCAGGACGCTCGTGGCGCGGTTCGCGGGATGATATCCGAGGCGGAGCGTGGCGGCCGCACTCACATCGTGCAGGCCCTACAGCCGTTTTACACCCGCGTGACACGCATGATGGAGGCCATGAGCCCGCAATGGGGTGTGGCTAACCGCCAATGGGCGGATATGCGGTTTGAGCAGATTGCCGCAGAGCTAGGCGATGCGTTCGCCAAGAGGGCTGGGCCGCGCTATCGCGAGCAGCTTCGCGAGTTCGAGCAGCTGCACCCCCAGGCTCAGAACATCGTGAGAATCCATTGGTTGCAGCAGCAGTTCGACAAGTTGGAAAATCTTGGCGACGCTCACAGCGTGGCGAAGTTGTTCCTGACGGACCACGCGCGTAATTCTGTAAGGGCGTTGTTCGGCCCACAAGCAGCAGTTGATTTCACGCGCGCTGTGCGCGATCTCAAAGTAGCGCAGCAGACGCAGGCCATGATGCACAACAGCGCAACGCATCGGCGCGGCATGGCACAGCGTCAGAAAGACGCCGACACCGGGCTTGTTGCTGCGGCAAACACGGCCAGCGTCCAAGGTGTCCGTAATTGGCTACTCGATCGCGCCACGCAGTTACTCACGGAGCGCCGCAACAGGCCAATGTCGCGCATCCTGACCACGCCTATGAGTGACACAGCAACGGTTGCTATGCATCTGCAGCGCATGCGCCAGCAGCAATCGCGTTTACAGCAGTTCGCGCAGCCTGCTCCGTTCCGCCCCAGCATTGGCGGTTTGATCGGCAGTCAGTTCGGGCAGGAATAGGCGGGCGCGGCGAGAACCACCCGTCAGCCGCGCCTGGTTCTCTCACAGGCAATGACCTCCGGTCCCGCGCCCGTGTGCAATACAACACAATGCAGGGGTACTATCAATGGCTGAATTCGAGTCAGCTCTCGCCGGTCTGCGCCAAGTGCTGATCGACACCAACGGCGACGGTATTCCGGATACAGCTGTGCCGGCCGGAAATCCTATGCCGCCATCAACGATGTTCGGCTTTGATCCAACGGAATCTCAGAGCGGACAGCCAGGACCGGACTGGCAGAGTGGTCAGAGGTTCGGGCAGATGATTGGTGAGGCCACCGGCCTGCCGTCTGTTTATCGCGGCGGTCAGAACATGTATCGCGGCGTCGCGTCCGGAGACCCGTCCCGATTTGCATACGGAGCTGGTGAAGCGGCCCTTGGAGCCCTGCCGGCCGCGTCAGTGATGCGCCCCACTGCTCCTCTGGTGAATTCCATGTTTGCCAGCGCTCCGCGCGCTGTGGGGGCAATGACAGTGCCCTCTGCGGCGATGCTTCCCTACGGTGTGCAGACCGCTCAGGCATCTGCGCAGAGCAAAGCCTCGGAGTACGCAAACAACGACCCTGAGGTACAGCGGCTTCGATCTGAGCTGGCCGCAGTTCAGCGGGAGCGTCTGGACGCATCTGGCAAGGCCATTAAGGGCCTCAGTAGGTCTTCAGCGGATGCGGCGCGCGCGCGTGCCGACGCAGCCTTCGGAGAGCGCGAAAATGCCATCACGTCACAGCTGGAAGCGGCTCAGAGTGCTGCGCTCGGATCATACATGAGCAACGCTCCATTCCGTGAGCGCAATCCAGGAGCCGCTGAGGCGATAATGATGGGTGCCGGCGCAGCCGCCGCAGGGTTGCCATTCGTGCGCGGCATCAAGAACAATCTTGCTGAGAGCATGGTGCAAGCTCCGTCAATCAATCGTCAGCTCGGCCGGGTTGAAAAGTCGCTCGGGACAGCTCCTGAGCCTACGACGTGGCAGCGGATGACCGGACAACAGCCGGCAACGCCGCGCGCCAACGAGCAGATGTTCAATCGTGAACAGGACGTTCTGAAGCGGAAGCTGAACCGTTACGACGGCGGGGAGAGCACGGCAGGCAAGTACGCCACCAACGCTCTTATGGGCACCGGCATGATGATGGAAGGGCGGATGCTGCCCGAAGAAATCGATGCAGTGGTGTATCCCTATGGCCATCCAACGCGAGACGCTGCACTAAGCGCGCTCAGCAATCCTGAGTATTATGCGTCTGGTCTGGTGCCGTCAGTTCTCGGCGGCGCTATGGCTGGCTCGGTGGGAACGAAGCTCGCGGACATCATGACGAAAACGCGCCCCGATCTGAGCCGGGCGCGATCAGCCGCAGAATGGACATTCCCAAGCCGGGGGCCAGCGCCTACTTCTCCGCCCCAGCCAGCGCCTACTTCTCCGCCCCAGCCCGCGAATGCTCTGTATTCAGCTCCTCATAATACCCAATCAGGTAGCCCCGGAGGTGCTCCAGTACCTCCCGGTGGCGGGTCGGGGGGAGGTTCTGGAGGTTCTCAGCTAACGTCTCAGCATCAGACAGGCAATGTTGGAACCACTGGGCCTCGTCCCAGTCAGCCTCGGGGTACTTCCACCTCATACGGACCCGCTCATCAGAGTGTTGTTCGGCCATATGTTGACTCCGAGGTTATGGCCGGGCGCATCCCGACCGGGGCTGGTATTGGGAACGCATTTGGCTCTGCCGGTCTCAAAGTGCCGACCTCGAATCCTTATAACGAGCGCGTCAATTACTCCGCTGCCATCGTCACCGCGATGCAGGACGCCGGCATGTCTCCATCTGCCATCGTCGCCGCTCTGAAGTCCCTGCGTGATAAAGGCTCGCCGGTTCTCGGCATTCCAGCAGCGGCGGGACTCGGTGTCAATGCACTCTACTCTGATTCAGATGTACACGGGGGATATTAAAAAATGGTCGACGTAATCCCCGTTTTCGACACCGACTACCAGTGCTCCGACGCCAATGGTGATCCTGTAAGCGGTGGAACGGTCGAGTTCTATAACGCCGGCACATCAACACCGCGAGCGGTGTATTCCGATCCGGCGCTTGCGACAAGTTTGGGCGCAGTGGTGTCTCTCAACGCCGATGGCCGGCCAGTCTCTGGCGCGACACTCGTCACGATCTACACAGGCGTAAATGCGTTCAAGTTCATCGTGAAAGACCAGTTCGGCGCTATCCTCAGAACGCGCGATAATCAGCCAGGCGCCTTTGATACATCCGGCTTCGCTGAGAGCAGTGATGTTTCAGGGCTTGGCACTGGTGTGGTGGCGACACAAACGCTCTCGGCTGACGTGGCTGCTGTGGCGGCAGACGAAGGCCATATCCTCAACGTCAATCCATCCGGCGGCGTCAAAACCATCACGCTGCCCAGTGCAGTGACGGTCGGCGATGCGTGGCCAATCACCATTCGTCACGACGGCACGGCGAACTCCGTGAAAATTGCCACGGTCGCTGGTCAGAAAATCCAGCATGCCGGACCTGATGCAGAATCCATATCGCTGCTTGAGCGCGGTGAATCCATTACGCTGGTATCAGATGCAACATCATGGCTTGTGGCGAGCCACAGCGTGGGTGGCATTGTATCGACAGCGCCAGCAATCGTCGTTGAGGCTGTGCAATCGAGCCCGCCTGTATCCCCCACACCTGGCCAGACCTATATCATTGGATCGACGCCTTCAGGGGGATGGTCCGCCCGCCTCGAGCACGACGTAGCACGATGGTCCGGCGGTGAGTGGCTATACTGGACGCCGGCGACGGACGCGGGATGGACGGCTTACAACCGCGCCACTAAGTCCAGCTATCAATTCCAGGATAGCGCGTGGGTTGAGCGTGCAGGCACTGTTGGCACAGGGCTGGTGCAGACGCTCGGAGCCATGGCGGTCGACTTTGCGACAGCAGCCGACATGGAGGCATGGACAGAGACTGACAAATCAGTCGTTCCAGCGTTGCAGCAACGTCATGCGCTGCATCCCAAAGCGTGGATTGAGTTCACCTCAGTAACAACGACGGCAATCAGCGGTGACGCCGGCGTGTCGGCTATAACCGACGATGGCGCAGGGCGCACAACCGTGGCGTTCGACACGGCGTTTTCGTCGACGGCTTACGCCGCTGCCGGCATGTCGGGCGCTCCTGGCAATCCGCCCATCATCCTGTCGCAGGCGAGTGATTCCGCAAAGACCGCGACCACGTTCCAGGTAGTGTCGTCGCAGACCAACACGACGCTGTCTGTGGCCGATGCTCCACGTCAATGCATCGTGTTCCTCGGCGACCAGTGAAACGTATCCTCTGGACCCGCCCTGGCGGGTTTGTGAGTGTTACGGTGCCAAGCGCCAATTGCCTGCGATACATGCAGATGGGCGGGCGTTGGGCAGGAGAGCGGCGCGGCTTTCTGGTCGAGCAGATCGAGCGCAACATTGCCGATGGCGTGCCGCCTGACGTGGCGAATAGGTTTTGCCGAGCACTGGCGTTCGGCGGTGTTTCAGAAGCTGAGGCATTTGCATTGATCCGTGACCGCGATTGCCGTCTCGGATCTGCTCATGAGCTCATAGACCCTGACAGCCTGCCTGATCGATGGTTCCGCGACGCCTGGCGAAGGTCTCACAACGGCGGGCCAATATCACTCGATATGGAAACCTGCCGAGAAGTGCAGTGGCGTCACGTGCAGTCGATCATTGATGCAGAGCCGCGAAAACTGCGGCCACGGCGCATCGACATCGATGCGATCAGGCAGAAAGTATTAACAGCACGGACGCCGGAGGAACTCAGACATGCGAACACCTAAAAACGACGGCAACCAAGTCATTATCTGGGACGAAAACGGCGTGGAGAAACGTTGCATCCCGAGCCCAAATCACACTATCGAATCAGTGGCCGCGCGAGTGGTTCCAGCCGGTGTCAAGTGGCGGGTGGAGCAAGCCGAGGCGCACGGACGGGCGCAGCGGTTTTACCAGCCTGCTGAAGCGGATCGCGCAATCGATCTGGTGCCGCTGGATGAGACTGCCACGCTGCCTCAGGCCGTGGCGAAGATCAATGACCTTGTGCATGCGTTATCAGTGGAGCCTGTGACGCATGGCGGATCTAAAAGCGGTAGTTGAGCACCTCGGCAAGCGCGTCCTCGGCGAGACGTTCGAAATCGACGAATGGCAGCCACCGGAAACACCAGCATCGGAGAGATTTGATGCGAAGGAAGCAGTTGCTGCGCTTTCGAAGAGACTTGATGACCTTGAGTCAGCGCCGACGGTCTTACCGCATGCGACGTACGAGGCAATTAAGAGAGCTGTCGACGCCAGACTGGCATCAGCTCCGGCTCCAGAGACAGTTGTGGCTCGTCTCGATGCATCAGCGCTTGCTGATACTGCCGAGCGTCTTGAGGCTCTGGAGCAGGCCATAGTCGTCCTCAAAGATCAGCGGCCACAGTCTCCGGTGGACGATGACATCAGGGAGACTGTGATGTCGCTCGTGGAGAGCGTCACGGCGCGTGATGATCTCACCGAGACGATGGTGAAATCCCTCAGGGCCATGCAGGAGCGCATGCAGATCGCGGCGGCGCAAATTGAGGGATTGCACGCGGAAAAACTCACGATGAGCGCCAACATGGATGAGCTTGTGCAGGCTCTGGAAACCGTGACGGTTCTCGTGGGAAAGGCACGGAGGGTGGCGTAATGGCGATCGTCCCCGCGAGCATTCGCAACAAAAACCCCGGTGCGATGTATCCCGGGAAGAGCGCGAGAAAATTCGGCTCCAGCAGCTATGAAACACTTCGCTCGAAGGATGGCACGCACAAGATCGCGACGTTCAAGAGCCACACGCACGGCGTTGCGGCGCTGTTCGATCTTCTCGGGTCGCCGGCCTACACGGATCGCACCATCAGGGAGGCGATCACCAAATGGTGCGGCGGTTATTACGCCGGCACGTACCTGCGTGTCCTCGAGGAAAAGAGCGGCATCAAGCCCGACGACATGCTGACACAAGAGATGGTCCATAACGCCGACATTGCTATTCCGATCGGCCGGGCCATGGCGTTGCAGGAGGCGGGGCGGGAATACCCTGTTGATGACGCGGGCTGGCGTGAGGGCCACGCCATGGCATTCGGAGGGTCAGTCGCGCCGGCGTGGACGCCAGGTAACGACGTGCCGACCAGGCGTCCAGAGGATCGCAGAGACGACGCTGTGAAGACCGGAGCCGTCGTCACGACAGCTGCTGGTGGCGTCGTTGCGACTGTTGAGGCCGCCAAGCTGGTGCCGCCCGATCTGTCGCTTTTGACGGCGTGGCAGGGTGCAGCTGATACAGCCGTAGGGCTCTCCAAGTGGGCCACGATGAACATGCATATCGCCGGCGCGGCCATTATCGCCGCCGGCGTCATCTGGGCATGGAGGTCTCGATGATTGCCTCAATCATTGACTGGCTGATGGGGCGCAAACTGCAGGCGATCATGATCGCTGTTGGCGCCAGCGTTGCAATCGGAAGCTGTGTCGCGCGTGATCTGGAGCTGAAGCGGAAAGGGGCTGACGAGGCTCGCCGCAAAATCGAGAGGGCCAATAGTCATGCTACGAAAATCGGCTCTGATGCTGCTCGCAAGTCTAGTACTCCCGGCGTGCGCGGGACCATCGATCCCACTACCCGGAACGACTGAGCTTCTCGACAAACTTCCGAAGGTCGAGAACAGCCGTCAGTCACCATGTTGGCAACAGCGCCAGGTCGCCGCTCAAAACAGCTATCTGGCGACGATCAAGGAGAAAAGGGAGGTGGTCTATAAGGCCGCCTGCGATGTCGAGAAGGCGCGTGTGTCATGATGCAGGGGGTGGGCCGTGACGCATTGGACGCTAGGCGAATTGCGTGGCACCTACGATCGGC
>JACDJC010001689.1_pt1 | contig 19091 bp, 18 predicted proteins | sample 7454191 | NCBI WGS metagenome assembly JACDJC01 (sample SAMN14253291, study PRJNA609438) | sludge metagenome | isolation source: sludge after 25d culture with pyrite and EDTA | collected 2018-12-20 | reverse complement strand
TATCCGCTTCCTGTTCGTCAGGCCAGCGCTTTGCCTTCGGCTTCCTCCAGATTCGCAGTTACCCGCGACACCCTTGCCGTTCAGCTAACTCTTCCCCTTGCCGGGCGAGTAGAGGACTTTCACCTCCGAGTGGGTGCGCCCAGCCGGGCGCACCAAAACAAAGATGCCCGATTGATCCGGCATCGACGCATTCAAATTTCCCGTCAGGAGAAGCCACGCCTGCCCGATGGCTGTTAGAATATCCGCATGTCGATGCCCGAAACCCCCTTCTGGACCCGGAAAACCCTCTCTGAAATGACCCCCGCCGAGTGGGAGTCGCTGTGTGACGGCTGCGCCAAGTGCTGTCTGCACCGTTTTGAAGACGAAGAGACCCGGGAGATCCAGTTTACCAATGTCTGCTGCCGCTATCTGGACCAGTCCGATTGCCGCTGCAGCGACTACCCGAACCGCTCCATCAATGTATCGGAGTGCGTCACCATCACCCTGGAGGTGCTTGAGGATCCCTATTGGCTACCCGAGAGTTGCGCCTATCGGCTGCTGGCGGAGGGAAAACCGCTGCCGGCGTGGCACCCGCTGGTCTCCGGCGACCCCGGTTCGGTGATCTACAGTGGCCACTCGGTGGGCGGACGGGTAATCAGTGAACTGCAGGCGGACGACCTGGAGCACCACATCATCGACTGGATCAGATAACAGCATCCTCAGCGAGACCAGCCGTGGAACAGATCAGCACCATTACCGGATTCCTTGAAAGCAGCGGCGCCCGTTTGCATTTTTTTGATATGGGACGCCGGGTGGAGATGATTTCACGCGACCGTTTTCTGGAGTTTGAACAAACCGCCATCCCCTACCCCTATCCCCTGCAGCAACAGGCCTGGTTTGCCCTGCAGTTACAGGACAAGGGTCGCCTCCAGGAACCCCTGATCTGGTTCCTGCGCCTGCCGCTGGATGAGCAGGGCAAACTCCTGCAGGCGGCGCGGGACGATTTCATGCACCGCCTGATCGAGCGGATCGGGGAGCAGTTGCAGGCGGAGAACGAAGGCCAGCAGTTGGAGTCGGCGTTACAGGACAACCCTTACAGCTTCAAGCCGAAAGACGACCGCATGGCACTGTTTCATGCCCGGGTCTCCCGGCTGCTGAATCTCCCGCCATCCCGCTTCTATGCCCATGCGCGAGACTATTTTTCCGGTGAGCCGGGCTGGGAGCAGTGGTCCTTCGTCGGCTATCAGGGTATCGCCGACCTGGCCTGCCGGCTGGATCAGGATGACAACGAAGCCGGCGTGACCCGGGCCATCGCCGCCATGCCCGCACAGCCCCTGATCGCCCTCTGCCACTGCCTGGAAAGTGCCACCCTGTCCCCGCGCGTCACCCAGGCGCTGCTGGAGCGGGCCGACCAGGAGCTGCGGCAATCCTCGCCCGACCCGGCAGTGCTGGCGGCGGCCATTCGCGGCAGCGCACGCTCCGAATCGGCACCGTTGCAGCGAAAACTGATCAGCCACATCCTCGACTCTCTCCCCGGCAACGATATTGAAATCCTCAGCGCCGTCTCCGGACGCGCCTGGGAGCAACTGCTGGATGCCGGAATATGCAACCTGTTTCTGGAGCGTCTGGCCGAGAACAGCGCCGGTCAGTCGGCCTTCAACCTCTGCATGGCCGACCTGCTCTATCTGCCCGGAATGCGCCAGCCTGTTCTCGCTGCCATGCGGGACCCGAACCGTTCGGAACGGCTCTCAGGCGCCATCGGCGCCCTGTTTCAGGGGGTAACCCGGCAGTAGCTTGGCGGAAAAAAGCACCATCGACCGGCTCACCATCCAGCTCACGATGTGGACCGGAGCGCCTATTGAGAACCGCAACCGACCCGCACCGGGGGGGCATCCACCCGAAGGACGGGAAAGTGATCTCTGCACTACGCTGCAGCCGGTCGCGCCCGACTAAAACCATAATAAAAACCCGTTAAATCAGACGGTTCCGTCGAAAAAAATAATACGGCGAGCCGAACATGCCCTATTATTAATATATGTCACACCTCTATCTGTCCCAACATCTGCGTGATCAGCTTGGGCTGTTGGCCAGCCTCGCTTATCCACATGAGGCGTGCGGCGTGCTGTTCGGCAAACAGGTGCAGGGGCATATTTCGGTGTACAAGGTGAAACAGATGGTCTATCCCGACCAGGTAGAGGGTGACTTTCGCCTGGAGTTGCTCAACCAGCAGCAAGTTGATCGCAAGACCCGGCAACAGGGCCTGGAGATCGTCGGTATCTGGCGCGCACTGCCTGACCAGGTCCACATTCCCTCGGCGGGTGAACGCCTGCTGGTCTGCTCCGGCTACTCCTACCTGATCGCCTCGATCACCCCCGTCGGGATCGCGGAACTCCGGTCATGGCGACTCAACAGCAACCGCTTCGAAGAAGAGGACCTGGTCTCCTGACAGCGCATCGCTGCTACAGATTGGCCAGATACTCTGAATACCCGGCGTCAGCCATCTCCTCGCGGGGGATAAAGCGCAATGCCGCCGAGTTCATGCAGTATCTCAGGCCGGTCGGTTGTGGGCCGTCATTGAATACGTGGCCAAGATGGGAGTCGCCATAACGGCTGCGTATCTCGGTGCGGGGCCAAATCAGCTTGTAATCGGTCTGTTCCACCACGGCATCCGGCGTGATGGGCCGGGTAAAACTGGGCCAGCCGGTACCCGACTTGAACTTGTCCCGGGAGGAGAACAACGGCTCACCGGTCACTATATCGACATAGATACCCTCCCGTTTTTCATCCCAGTAGGTATTTTTAAATGGCTGCTCGGTAGCGTCATTCTGGGTGACTTCATACTGCAACGGCGTCAACTGACGGCGTAACTGCTCATCCGCCGGCTTCATATAACGTTGACCGCCTGTCGAGGAGGCGACCACCTCCAGGGCTTGATTTTCGGCTACCGGTGTCATTTTCTCAGCGCCCGCATTCAGCCATAACACAGTGGCCGCAACAGTCAGGGCAATTCCCGCCAGATATCCTCGCATGTTCATACTCCTTGCCAAATAGTTTGTCTGCTAACAGAGACCCCGACAAGCCGTCCTTTGTTTCCCCCGTTATAAAACTGTGACATCTATTTCTAGCACGAACCCGAAAACCGCCCCCCAACCGCACGAATTGCATTCGATGGCATGTAATGTCATGCTCCTGAAATTCCCATTTTTTACCGAATTTCACGCATGGATATCTCACTACTCAGAACCTTTCTTGAGGTTGCCAAGGTGCGTCATTTCGGCAAGGCGGCCGAAACACTCTGCGTGACCCAGTCGGCGGTCAGTGCACGCATCAAACAACTGGAATCGACCCTGGGCGTGGCGCTGTTCATCCGCAAGCGCGGTGATATCCAGTTGACGGTTGCCGGCAACCGCCTGCAACGGCATGCCGAGACCATTGTCAAGGGATGGGCCAGGGCCCGGCAGGATATCGCCATGGAATCTTCGCTCTCCGACTCCATTGCCATCGGCTGCATGAACGACCTCTGGGATATCCTGGTGAAAAGACTGTGCCTGCAACTGACCAGCCAGGCCCCGGAGATGATGCTGCAGGTGGAGATCCTGAGCCGCGAAATCCTGGTTCAGCGCCTCACCGCCGGGCTGCTCGACCTGGCCTTCATGTTTGAGCCACCGCAGATGTCCGAGCTGACCATCCATAAGGTGATGGATGTACCGCTGGTCATGGTCTCATCCCGGCAGGGAGTGACAGCCGGCGAAGCGGTCCAGTCCGGCTATACCCTGGTGGACTGGGGCAACAGCTTTGCCAGCCAGCATGCCGAGCACTTTCCTGATGCCGCGGTGCCGATGAGGCGCACCGGATCGGGCGGGCTCGCCTACGACCTGATACTCAAGCAGGGTGGCACCGCCTATCTTGCCGAGCAGATGGTGCTGGAGGCGCTGGAACAGGGGGGGCTGTTTCGGGTCGCTGACGCGCCGGTGCTGGAGCGGCAGGTTTATCTTGTGGCGCGTCCGGAAAGTGTCCATCGAAAATCGATCAGGCAGGCCATCGACTGCCTGAAGCCGGGCAACTGAAGAGCGGCCCCGGAACACCGGAGCAACGCACTGGAACGGGATGAGATGGAGCCGGGGTGCCGGTACGGCCAGTGGTGCGTACCGGCACCGTCAAAATCAGAAATAGTCGGAATGCTTGTCGCTGTTTCTGCGGGGACTGCTGGGCTTGCGCGTTCCACCCTCCTTGTCACGCAGGGTTGACCGCTTACTTCTACCCCCGTCACTCTGTTTGCGGTTCTTATGATGCACTACATCGGACCACTCACCGAGGCCATCATCAAACTCATCCCTATCGGAACGTCTACTCACTGTCAGATCTCCAACGAAAAAATGGCTAGAAATTGATTGTTCAGGTGATATTTTTTACTGCGAAATGGACCAGAAAAACAACTTAAAAATTTTATGGCAAATTCGGCAACTCTGGCTTCTTAACCCAGGAGACTTCCGACAGACAGCCAAACAGTCAATCAAAATCGCTGAACTCGGGGTCCCCCAACAGGGTACGCAGACGGCGCAGTTCCATCAGCTTCTCGACCCGGCGTCTGGCGTCAGGCGAGCTCTTTTTTACCCTTGAAGAGGCATAATCCAGGCCGGAATCCTCATCGGCCTCCAGATCATCGTCATCCAGAACATCATCGACCATATTCATTACATGCCAAACCCACACAAACAAAAGAGGCACAGTAATTACTCCCACTGGCACCCAGAGGTAAAGTTAATTATTTTTGTCATGGTGATTAATATTTTTAATCGAAAACGGCCATGCAGCGACAGACTTCCTTCGACAAGCTTCCTTCGACAAGCTTCCTTCGACAAGCTTCCTTCGACAAGCTCAGGATGAACGGAGGGGTAATTTCCGTTCGTGGTGCGTCCGTTCCGTTCGTGGTGAGCTTGTCGAACCACAAAAGTCACCCGAAACTATTTCAAAACCAGAAGAGCAACGCGATCCTTCGACAGGCCTCCTTCGACAGGCTCAGGATGAACGGGGAGCATTGAGCGGTTGCATTCACCGGCACCCGGGGCGGGGTTATCTTATTTCAGGCATGCTCAGTAGACGGAGGTGGCCGTCTGTTCATCAAGCAGGCGGGTTATCAACCCCATCCCCATGCCGACCCCGGGCAACCGTGTTCTGACGACGTAGCCGCCGCCAGGCGCCTCAGACATAGCCCGGCCATGCTGATCCTCCAGCGCCTCCAGCGTGAACCGCCGGTTGCCCGCCGGTGTCAGCAGCTCCAGCCGGTCGCCAACGGCAAACTTGTTTTTCACATCCAGCAGCGCCATGCCGTCACGCGCGTCGATGGAGATCACTTCCGCCACAAACTGCTGACGGGCACTGCGGGATGAGTTGTCCCGGTAGGATTGCAACTCCTGGCTCGCGTGACGCTGATAGAAGCCATCGGTATAGCCCCGGCTGGAGAGATTCTCCAGCTCGCCCATCAGTTCCGGGCGGAACGGCCGGCCGGCCACCGCGTCATCAATCGCCTGGCGATAGATCTGGGTGGTCCGGGCGGTGTAGTAATGGGATTTGGTGCGGCCTTCGATCTTCAGGCAGTCGATGCCGATCCGCACCAGCCGGTGGATATGCTCCACCGCCCGCAGATCCTTGGAATTCATGATGTAGGTGCCGTGCTCATCCTCGAAAATCGGCATGAACTCACCGGGCCGCTCCTGCTCTTCCAGCAGATAGACACCGTCGGCTGCCGGATGCCGGGTCTGGCCCGACTGGGCCACCCCGGTCATCTCCTCATCGGTACCGGCCTGGCCCACCTTGTACTCCCAGCGGCAGGAGTTGGTGCAGCTCCCCTGGTTGGCATCACGATGGTTGAAATAGCCGGAGAGCAGGCAGCGCCCGGAGTAGGCGATGCAGAGTGCGCCATGCACAAACACCTCCAGTTCCATCTCCGGACAGGCCTGGCGGATCTCTTCGATCTCATCCAGGGAGAGCTCGCGGGAGAGGATCACCCGGGTCAGGCCCACCTGCTGCCAGAAACGCACCGAGGCGGCATTCACCGTGTTCTCCTGCACCGAGAGATGCACCGGTAAATCCGGCCAGCGTTCCCGCACCAGCATGATCAGGCCGGGATCGGACATGATCAGGGCATCCGGCCCCAGCGCCACCACCGGCTCCATGTCGTCCATAAAGGTCTTCAGCTTGGCCCCGTGCGGCATCAGGTTGCAGGCCAGGAAGAACTGTTTTTTAAGCGCATGGGCCTCGGCGATGCCGATGGCCAGGTTCTCTTCCATGAAATCGTTATTGCGCACCCGCAGACTGTAGCGGGGCATGCCGGCATACACCGCATCGGCGCCATAGGCGAAGGCATAACGCATGTTTTTCAGGGTTCCCGCGGGGGAGAGCAGTTCGGGTCGTTTCATGGTGCAAGCGTACCGGGGACGAAGGGACTGAAAACTATAGCGCAGTGCCGAGACAAAACCAAAAAACAAGTCCCTGGAATATTCAGGGGCAAAGGGGTCAGCCGACGCACCGGCTGACCATGGCTGCGCCACAAAATGGTCTCCCGGGATAAAGCGGCGCCTGCCAACTGTTACCAAAGCAACCGGGCAGAAGAAAAAGCGGGAGCCGGATCGTGTCAGAACACACGGTTAAATTCAAACAATAATCAGACAAATACCTGATTATAATCAAACTATCCAAAAAAAACGGCGGGAAGATGACTAAAGCTTTAAGCCATCCGGCCGCAAATGTAAGATGCAAAGCTTACTACTCCTCTAGGGACTCAGAGGGCTGTGATCAGGCCGGACCGACCCTGACGCAGCACGCACGCGGAACTGACGTCACCACAACCCCGAGCCAGTCATGACCCCGATACAGGAAGCCCTCGAACAGACAAAAAGCGGTATCACCGTGGGCGATATCATCAGCAAAAAGCTGCTGGAATGCCCGCCCTCGACAACTATCATCCGGGCCGCCGAGCTGATGTTGCAATCCCGCTACAGCTCCATTGTGATCACCGATCAGCGGCAGGCCCTGGGCATCTGGACCGAGTCCGACGCACTCAAGCTGGACCTGGCCAATGATCCGGAAACGTTCAACCAGCCGATCTCCAGTGTCATGAGCCGGCCGGTCAAGAGCATCGACCTGCACGCCAGTCTGGAAAAGGCGGAACGCCTGCTGCAGCTGGAACATATCCGCCACCTGCTGGTGGTTGACCACCACGGTCGGCCGGCCGGCCTGCTCAGCCAGAGCGACCTGATCCGCGCCCAGGGGATTGAGCACGATCTGCTGTTACGCAATATCTCGACCATTCTGAAGCGGCCACTGATGGTATTCGATGCCGGGCTGCCGCTCCCCCAGGCAATACAGTCGCTGCGTGAGGCAGAGGTGGACGCGGCGGCGGTGTTTTATGGCGAAGAGCGTCCCTACGGAATCTTTACCGAGCGCGATTATCTGAAAAGCATCACCACACGGCGCACCGCCATCAGCGTCGGTGAAGCCGCCAGCAGACCGCTGATGATGCAGCCGGATCATCTCTCGCTGATGCAGGCCCGCACCATCTTCGACCAGCAGGGATTCCGCCATCTCGGTATCACCAACAACAGCGGCAAACTGACCGGCATCTTGTCGTTTTCAGAAATCCTCACCGGCATTGACCACAACCACGTCGAGGACCTGCGCAAGGCCCTGAAAGAGCGCCGCATCGCCCTGGAGCTGTCACAGGAGAATCTGCATCTGGCCCGGCAGGTGATCGAGGCGTCGCGGGACGGCATCATGGTGACCGATGCGAACGGTTTTATCCTGTCGGTCAATCCGGCCTTTACCCGCATCACCGGCTACAGCGCCGAGGAGAGTATTGGCAATACCCCGGCCCTGCTCAAGTCCGGAAAGCATGATGCCGCCTTCTACCAGGTGATGTGGGAGGCCGTCTACAGCCAGGGCTCCTGGGCCGGCGAGGTATGGAACCGGCGCAAGAATGGCGAGATCTACCCGGAGTGGCTGACCATCAGCGCCATCCGTAACCATACCGGCGAGATCACCAAGTTCGCCGCCATTCTCACTGACATCACCGATCGGAAAAAGAGCGAAGAGCAGATCAAAAATTTGGCCTACTACGACGTATTGACCGGCCTGCCCAATCGACGCCTGTTCAGCGACCGGCTGAATGTGGCCATCGCCAACGCCCATCGACAAAACCACCTGTTGGCCACGGTCTTCATCGATCTGGATCAGTTCAAGCGCATCAACGACACCCTGGGACATACCATCGGCGACCGGCTGCTGGTGCATGTAGCCCAGCGTGTTCAGGCTGAAGTGCGGGAAGGTGATACGGTGGCGCGCATGGGCGGGGACGAATTCACCCTGCTGTTGCAGGAGATCGAGGATGCGGGCGCGGCAGTGGCCCTGGTGCAGCGTATTCTCACCGCCATCGCCCGGCCGGTGGTAATCAGCAACAATACCCTTTACGTCACCGCCAGTGTCGGCATCAGCATCTACCCCTATGATGGCACCAACAGTGAAACCCTGATCCGTAACGCCGATACCGCCATGTATCGGGCCAAGGACAACGGACGCAACAGCTACCAACTCTACACCGCCACCATGAACGCCTCCTCCCTTGAACATCTGGAGCTGGAGGGCAATCTGCGCAAGGCACTCAAAAACAAAGAGTTCACGCTCCACTACCAGGCCAAAATAGCGGCCGACACAGGACGCATCACCGGCGCCGAAACACTGATCCGCTGGCAACACCAGGAGCTGGGCTACATCGCCCCCTCGCTGTTTATTCCCCTGGCGGAAAACCTCGGCATCATTTGCGAGCTCGGCGACTGGGTACTCACCACGGCCATTGAACAGTGCCGCGTCTGGATCGACCAGGGGCTGGAGGATTTCCGTCTCGCGGTCAACGTATCCGCCACTCAGCTGATCCAGGACGGCTTCAGCGAACGGGTGATCGGCATGCTGGAACAAGCGGGAGTGGATCCCTCCTACCTGGAGCTGGAGTTGACCGAGAGCGCCGTGATGAAGCGATCGGAAGACGTAGTGCCGATGCTGGCTTCGCTGAAGAGTCACGGCGTGCACATCTCTATCGATGATTTCGGCACCGGCTACTCCAATTTCGGCTATTTGAAGCGGCTGCCGATCAACAAGCTGAAGATTGATCTCTCCTTCATTCGGGATGTCCCGACCAGCCTGGATGACTCGGAACTGGTCTCCGCCATGATTGCCATGGCCCACAAGCTGAGCCTCTCGGTCGTGGCCGAGGGCGTGGAGAACCCGCAACAGGTCACCTTTCTGCGCCAGCAAAACTGTGATGAACTGCAGGGTTACTTTATCGCCCGACCGCTGCCAGCCCGGGAGATTGAAACCCTGTTGTCTACCGGTACCGTTGCACTGGAACAGTAGACCGGCGCCCAGGGACACCGCTTTGTTCTGCAACCGGATTGCAGTATGCTCCACCCCTTGGCACATCTCTATTCACAGCGCCGGCAACGATATGAGCAGTCAGCAGAGCAACTTCACACCGGACAGTTATATCCGGGGTCCACACGGGCATCGGTTGATGCATACCCGCAGCGGGCAGTAGGGGATGCCGGAGGGTCCCGAGATCCGCCGCGCCGCCGACCAGATTGAAGCGGCACTGAAGGCCGATCCGCTGGTCTCGGTACATTTCGGCCTGGACCACCTGAAGCCACAGGAAAAGAGGCTCACCGGTTCTCGGCTAACCGGCGTGGACACCCTCGGCAAGGCCATGCTGAGCCGCTTCGACAACGGCCTGACCCTGTATACCCATAACCAGCTCTATGGCCGCTGGGTGACCGGCCCGGCCGACCTGCAGCCGGATACCCGGCGACAGTTGCGGGTAGCCCTGATTACCAGTCGCTCGGCCGCACACCTCTACAGTGCCTCCACGATTGAGCTGTTAAACGACCAACAGCTCCGGGCACACCCCTTTCTGAGCCGGCTGGGACCGGACATTCTGCACCCCACAACGGACCCATCTTGCCTGCTGGATCGGCTCATGCAGCCGGCGTTTCGCAAACGGCGTCTCGGCCATCTGCTCACCGACCAATCCTTTGTCGCCGGACTGGGCAATTATCTGCGCTGCGAGATTCTATTCGCAAGCAGACTGCACCCGGCGATACGCCCGGTGGATTGTGATCCGGTGCAGCTCACACGGCTTGCCGAAGCGATGGTCCGGCTGCCGGCCCAGTCCTATGCGACAGGCGGCATCACCAATGACCTGACGGTCGCCCAACGCCTGATGGGGGCAGGCGCATCCTTTGAGCAGGCCCGATTTTACCTGTTCCGACGTGACGGCCTGCCCTGTTACCGCTGCGGCCACTCCATCAGCAGGGCACACAATGCCGGCCAGACCTGTTATCTTTGCAGCCAATGCCAGCCGGCACCGGCTGGCCAGAACGGATCATTTTTATCCTGATTGCCCATCTGACTCAGCCATACCCAGAAAAATATCAGCCGCGAATGAGCGCGCGGAGTGGTGCAGAGATATACACCGTTTACGGACCTGAGGATGGAATAGGCGCAAATAGTAATAAAATCGGCCGTCTGTTAATGATGTAACAGAGCCGATCTCTAGCGCAAAGCGCGCGGTGTCCTTTCGACCATGGAATGAGGTCGTTTTGGAATACCATATCATTCGCGTTGATTGGCGTTCATTCACTGCTTGATAAACAGTCTCCGAGCCTGGCTGAGTTTCGTGGGTGACCAGGAGACCTTATACTGACGCCTCCTGTAATCTATGGTGTTCAGTATGCTCCGGACAACAAAACCGATCATGCCGGCGGCGATCATCGCTGCTGCCCTGCTGCTCTGCAACGACACAGCGGGCACGGGCAATCCGACAGCGGCTGAACCGGCGCCAAACGCCCTCTTCCAGAGCCTGGCCGGCAAGGTGGCCCAGGCCGACCGGCTGGAGCGCTTCGACTTCGCGACCATCGCCCTGAACGAACTGATCACCGCCTACGAGGCCAGCTATCGGGAGAGCAGCCATGAGCAGCACGATAAACTGAAGGCACAACAGAAACTGGCGCGCTGGCGCCGGGAGTCAAAGAGTTTCATCGACCAGCTCAGCGCACAGCTTGCCGCCGTCAGTTATACCAGCCGAATCGAGATCGCGACCCAACAGTCCGGCCCCCTCATCCTGTTCATCGATGATTCACCCATCGTTATCAGCGGTCCCGAGATCGGCAAGGCCGGCCAGATGGAGCAGCGGATTATCGAGCGTTTCTGCACACTGCATGACTGCACAGGCTACCGCGACACCGCCCTGGCGCCGCTGATTACCGAGGTGCCGAGGGTGCCGGCTGGCTGGCAACTCCAGTATCGCCAGGGGGCCACCTATGTAACCGGAGACGGACTGAGTTTTGTTTTCGGTTCATTGGATAAACGAACCGAAAAACAGGCCCGCTGCGAAGCCGTTGCCCGGGACCTGCGCATGCTGGTTGCGGGCATTCAGAATGCTCAGCGGGCCGGCTATACGGTCGATTTCAAACGGCTGACCATTGCCACCCTGCATGACGGGACCACCGAGCATATCGTCATCAACGAAGCCGGCGAGTACCTGAATATGGATCTCGGTTTTTTTGGCAACGGCAGAAAGCTGGAGCAGCCGTTTCTCGGCTGGGTGGAGAGACGGGTGGCGGGTAGGAGCGCCTCCCTGGTGATCAGGGATGCGGAACAACGGCTCCGTTGAGCTTCAAAAATCGCACAAAAACCGGCCCGGGTAACAACTGTTTCCAGACCGAAACCCAGTAAAAACTACCGTTCATCCTGAGCCTGTCGAAGGAAGCCTGTCGAAGGAAGCCTGTCGAAGGATCGCGTTGCTCTTCTGGTTTTAAAATGGTTTCGGGTGACTTTTGTGGTTCGACAAGCTCACCACGAGCGGAACAGACGCACCACGAACGGACGAAAACCCCTGCCCCAGACGGAACCCCCCGCCCCGGACGGAAAACCCCGCCCCGGACGAACCCCCCACCCCGTTCACCCTGAGCCTGTCGAAGGAAGCCTGTCGAAGGGAGCCTGTCGAAGGAGGCCTGTCCAAGGGCGTTTCCAGGTGTTTGCCATCCGGCAAGTATCGACATCAGCACTTGCTTCTTGTTCAACAAAAAATTCGTGTGACATACAAAGACAAAGCGAAAGATCTGACCCCACTTACCTATCATTCCGGATCATCCACCACCAAACAGATTGCGACGGAGTGAGCGGGCCATACCGGAAAGCCGGGATTCAGCAGCGCGGCTGTCCATGATTTTCGGCCAGGCCAGGTGTGCCAGATGAAAGGCGCTGTCACGGTTTTCAATATCCACCAGCCTGAAAATGACAATGGATTCACCCGCCAACGAGTGGCTGTTGATCAGTGACAGGGAAAGTCCGGTAAACCAGGCGGCAGCCTGGGCCATCATGGCAAGACGCCGATCGCCCTGAAACGGCGGATGGCAGGAAAAGTGGGTGATCAGGCCACTCAACTGCTCCGCCAGTGCGACCAGGTCTGCCCCTTCGACGTGACGGACACGGTGGATGATGGCATCCAGGCTGGCTTGTTCAATCAGGGTGTAGAGCAACAACCGAGTATGGTCATCATAGATATAGATTGCCGTGCCCTGATCAGCACTCCCGCCAAGCCGGGTCGGCGTCCACCCCTTGTCCCGCAGTTTTCGGTCATGATCCCTGCGCGCCTTGTAGCGGGAGAAATCAGCAACTTTGCCCATGGCTGCACCTCAGGTGACCGCATCATTACTTAGAAGGTAGTTTAACTACTTCCCGGTAACAAGCCCCCTCCGCTGCGGTGCGGCCGGTACAGGTACTGGCGATCCGACAGCAACACTACTCCTTGAGCAGCTGCGCCAGCAACACGCCATCCTGCGCATTCAGCGCGTGACCGCTGCTCACCACCGTCACTTCGGACTGGCCCTGCAGTGCCTGAACCCGGTTCATGTCCTGACTGTACGCCGGCACCAGTTCATCCCCCATGCCGACCGGACCGGGGCGCACGATGGAGTGATAGCTGATCTGCGGATGGGGCTGGCCGTTGAGCCAGAACAGCAGGCTGCCGGGCCGCGCCGGCACCAGGTCGATCAGCGCCCCACGGGATTCCCGCAGCAGCCGGGTCTTGCCGCCGCTGAAGAAGTTCTGCACCAGACAGAAGGGATAGGGCGTATCGCTGCTCTCCAGCGCCTGCACCGCCCGTCCGGTGCCGAGATGGGGAGAGGCGATGGTGATCAACGCCTTGGCACGGGGCACGCCACCCCGTACCAGCACGATACGGGCAACAATACCACCGGCGGAATGGGCCACCAGGGAGATCGGCTCATCCGGGTGCAGCTGGGCTACCTGATGCAGCATCACCTGCAGTTGATCTGCCTGTACCATCATCGGTGCCAGGGAGGGCAGCTCCACCTGGTAGAGGCTGTTTTCACCTGCGTCTCCCAGCACCGGAATCAGCTCAACCCCGTAGGGACCGGCACGCAGGATACCGGCCCGCTTCCAGCCGTTGGCCACCAGCACCGCATTCACACCACTGCTCTCCCAGGAGCTGGCGCTGCCCAGATAACCGTGCACCAGCACCGCCACATCGGCCTGCAACGGCGCGCTGCCAGAGAGTAGCGCCCCAACCACAAGCAACCGTTTCAACAATTTCATACCTGCCTCCTTCAAATTCGGCCACTCAGGCCATCGACTGGTAATAGATATTCTGTGGATGTTTCGCCTCGGCGAAGAAATACCAGCGCTCGGCGATCAGCCCCAGAAACTGCAGCGCGAAGGCCGCGATCGGCAGCGAGGGTGATTCCAGCGCATGGGCCGTAGCGATCAGCACCACCGGAATGGGGAACACCGCCAGCAGAAAGAACCAGCGGATCAGCCGCAGCACCCCGGCGGTGCGGCCGTGGAAAAACTCCCTGGTATTGAATGCGCCACCCATGAATCCCTGGCTCAGCTGCTTCATATTGGGATGGCGCACGCCAATGGCGGTGGTCAAACCATACTTGTCACGCAGGGCACGGTTTCTGACCAGGGAAGTGCCCCGCGAGACTGCGCCCAGCAGGGTAAAGAGCACTGCCCAGATGCCAAACAGGGAGACCAGGTCAAAACTGACATAAGCGGAGAATGCCGCCGCGAACATGAAGCCGGAGGCCAGGCCCAGCAGGGTATAATTGAGTACCGTCAATGGCGTGTGCCACTCCTTGAGAAACTTCAGGCTGGCATAGATCATGGCCGTGCAGATGAACAGCGCAAAGGCGGTAATGCTGGCCAGCAGGCCGATGATCAGGGTTAGATCGACCGGCAGAGCATCCGCCACCATGAACAGCGGCTGGGTCCAGCCAAAAAAATGTGCCACCCCATAGAGAAACACCAACAGCATGAACAGCGGCAGCACGATCACCTCGCGGGAGAGCCAGGAGGTGCGCCACATGGTGGCCGCCCGCCAGGCGCGCTCCGGACGCCCCAGGTGAAACACCGAGGAGATCAACCCCAGCACCAGAAACAGCAGGGCAATGAGACTGCCGACCGCATAGAACTCCAGGCTCTCCTGCATGGGAACCAGATTGGCCAGGGCATACACCTGGCCGGTGAACAGGGCCAGAAACAGCCCCTGACCGATACCGATCAGGGTGGTGAGAAAGATTACCGAGAATGCCGGATGCATCGTTTTGTCCTATTTCTTAAAAACCTGATTTCAACCGCGAAGAACGCCAAGTATGCGAAGGGATGGAATGGCTTACCTGTATTTCCGGCGCCAGGTCCGTAAACGGAGCATCTCTGCGCAACTCCTCCGGTTCAACCCGGCGGGTGACGGACCGGGAGCATACAGGTCGCTTTTTCCTTCGTGGTCTTTGCGTCCTTAGCGGTTGAACCAAACCCGTTGCTGCGCACGTAGTCCGTGCCCACTCTGCCCAATTACCAGGCCACGTCATCCAGGGTATCCCCCAGCTCGATCGGCATATCCACCTCTTCCTTGCGCAACGGGTTGTCGGCACGAATCAGCTCATCCTCATGGATCTGCATCATGCTGCGACGTCTTGGCAGATAGTGGTTGGCCGGCTGGGTGCCCCACTCCGGTTGCAGCTGATAGCCACCCTGCTCGCGGATCGCCACCGAGGCGACCGAGTCGGGGTCATGGATATCACCGAAAATGCGCGCCGAGGTGGGACAGGCCAGCACGCAGGCCGGCTTGCGCTCGGCCTCGGGCAGGCTCTCATCGGTCACCCGGTCCACACAGAGGGTGCACTTCTTCATCACCCTGTTCTGGGCGTCGATCTCGCGGGCGCCGTAGGGACAGGCCCAGGAGCAGTACTTGCAGCCGATGCACTTGTCGTAATCCACCAGCACGATGCCGTTGTCCTCGCGCTTGTAGCTGGCCCCGGTGGGACAGACCGGCACACAGGGCGGGTCCTCGCAGTGCAGGCAGGACTTGGGGAAGTGGACCGTTTCGGTATGGGGAAAACAGCCCACCTCGTAGGTCTGCACCCGGTTGAAAAACACCCCGCTCGGATCGGCCCCGTAAGGATTCTCATCCGGCATCGGGCCGGCCCAGCCGGAGCTGTTCCACTCCTTGCAACTGGTGACGCAGGCGTGGCAGCCGACACAGACATTCAGATCGATAACCAGTGCCAGTTGGGTCATGGATTGAATCCTCTGTTATCCTGAGCCAGAAAATCCGTCATGCTGACGGACAGGCATTCCGCGTTTATACGTAGGAGCGGCTTCAGCCGCGATGAGGCTTTTCTTAAAGAACAGCTATTCGCGGCTGAAGCCGCTCCTACAATGAGGGATAACCGTTCGCTCACACCGGTCATCATTTGACTTTCCTTGCTTTTCGGTTCCGTTTACCGGCGAAGAACGACAACCAGCGGCCACGTCGAATCGTCTGTCCCGGCAGGGGTTTCATGGTGCTGAACTGGGGCGAGGTCTGCCCCGGCTCACCCGGTTCCGCCTTGTAGATCTTCACCCGCACATCGAACCAGGCCGCCTGACCGGTGACCGGATCGGAGTTCGACAGATGCTCGCCCGATTCACAGGGCGGCAGCTCCTCCGGGATCAGGTGATTCAGCAGGAAACCCTTCTGGGATTCATTGGCCTTGGGCGACAGGCCCCAGGCTCCGGCCGCCTTGCCGATGGCGTTCCAGGTCCAGACCGTGCCCGGCTCCACCGCCTCCGAGTAGCGGCACATGCAGCGCACCTTGCCGGTGGGCGACTCGACCCAGATCCAGTCACCGTCATCGATCCCCTTGGCATGGGCCAGGACCGGATTGACGAACAGGTAGTTGTGGGTATGGATCTGCCGCAGCCAGGCGTTCTGGGAGTCCCAGGAGTGATACATCGCCATCGGCCGCTGGGTCAGGGCGTTGAGCGGATACTCATGGGTGTCCACCAGCCGTGAAAGTAGCGGTTCGCTGTAGAACGGCAGCGGATCAAAGTGCATCTCGACACGCTTGCGCAGCCGCTCCGGCGGCTTCCTTCCACTGCCCTTGCCCTGGGCGGCAAGTCGGAATTTCTGCAACACCTCGGAGTAGAGGTGAATGGTGATCGGCTCGGCGTAACGGATCATGCCGTGGTTGCGCGCCCAGTGCAGGTAGCCCTTGTTCCAGTTACGCATGTACTGGTAGGACTTGGGCAGCTTGTAGTGGTAGTAGCAGTCGTTCTTCTGGTACATCTCCCACTGGCGCGGATTGGGTTCGCCCTTGAGAAACTTCTCGCCGCCCTTGCCGCGCCAGCCGGCCAGAAAGCCGATGCCGGAGCCGGGCGAGGTCTCGTAGTTGGTAATGAAGTCCGGGTAGTCGCGGTACTTGCGCTCGCCCTTTTCATTCACGAAGGCAGGCAGCTTCAAGCGGCTGCCCAGCTCCACCAGCACCTCCTGGAACGGCTTGCACTGACCGGTCGGCGGCACCACCGGGATGCGCACCGAGTCCACCGGTCCCTCGAACTCGGAGATCGGCCGGTCCAGCATGGAGAGGGCGTCGTAACGCTCCAGGTAAGTGGTATCCGGCAGCACCAGATCAGCGAAGGCCACCGTTTCCGACTGGAAGGCGTCACAGACGATCAGGAACGGGATCTTGTACTCGCCCGACTCATCCTTGTCGGTGAGCATGTGGCGGATCTGCTCGGTGTTCATGGAGGAGTTCCAGGCCATGTTGGCCATGAACAGCAGCATGGTGTCGATGGGATAGGGATCGCCGCGCCAGGCGTTGGTGATGGCGTTGTGCATCAGGCCGTGCACCGACAGCGGATACTCCCAGGAGAACGCCTTGTCCAGGCGCACCGCCTCGCCCTGCTCATCGACGAACAGGTCTTCAGGCTTCGACGGCCAGCCCAGCGGCATACCGTCCAGCGGCGTGTTGGGCTTGACCCCGTCCGGGCTGTTGGGCGGCTTGGGACAGGGCGGAATCGGCCGCGGGAACGGCGCCTTGTGGCGAAAACCGCCGGGCCGGTCGATGGTCCCCAGCAGGGTCATCAGGATGCTCAGGGCACGGATCGACTGGAATCCGTTGGAGTGGGCGGCAATGCCGCGCATGGCATGGAAGGCCACCGGGTTGCCGGTGATCGATTCGTGCTCGTTCTCCCAGCTGTCGGTCCACTGGATCGGCAGCTCGATCTTCTGATCCCGCGCCGTGACACCCATCTCATGGGCCAGTCGGCGGATGGTATCGGCCGCTATCCCGGTGATCCCCTCGGCCCACTCCGGGGTGTACTCCTCGAGCCGATCCTTAAGCAATTGAAAGGCCGGTTTTACCCGGGTGCCGTCTTCCAGGCGGAACTCCCCCAGCAGGCGGGGCTCGGTTCCCGGGGTGTGGGTGGAGATCTCCCTATCCAGGTCCCGATCCCACCAGAGCTTGTTCTCCGGATCGAAACAGCCCTCCTCCACGTGCATCTCGAAACGCTTGAACAGGCCGTAATCATCGCGTCGGGGATCGTCCACCACCAGTTCGGCGGCATTGGAGTACTGGGTCAGGAACTCCCGGTCGAACAGACCCTGTTTGATCAGTTCATGGTTGATCGCCAGGATCAGCGCCCCGTCGGTACCCGGCTTGATCGGCACCCACTCATCGGCAATGGCCGAGTAACCGGAGCGGATCGGGTTGATGGAGATGAAGCGGCCGCCGCGGCGCTTGAACCTGGAGATATGGATCTTCAGCGGATTGGAGTCGTGATCCTCGGCGGTGCCGATCATCACGAACAGCTTGGCCCGGTCCAGATCCGGTCCGCCGAACTCCCAGAACGAGCCGCCGATGGTGTAGATCATGCCGGCGGCCATGTTGACCGAGCAGAAACCGCCATGCGCGGCATAGTTGGGGGTGCCGAACTGCTTGGCGAACAGGCCGGTCAGCGCCTGCATCTGGTCGCGCCCGGTGAACAGGGCAAACTTCTTCGGATCCTCGGCGCGTATCCGCGCCAACCGTTCGCTGACCATCTCGAACGCCTGCTCCCAGGAGATCTCCTCAAATTCCGAACTGCCACGCTCCGCGCCCGGTTTGCGCAACAGAGGCTTGGTGATACGGGCCGGCGAGTACTGCTTCATGATCCCGGAGGAGCCCTTGGCGCAGATCACCCCCTGGTTGTGGGGATGCCTGGGATTGCCCTCGATGTGGCGGATCTCGCCGTCGCGCAGGGTCACCCGGATGCCACAACGGCAGGCACACATGTAGCAGGTGGTGGTCTTGACCTCCACGCGGCCCAGATCGTTGTCGGATTGGGTGGTTGGATCTTGCATGGGCGCTGTCCCGAATCAGTGAATGATAAAAATCATTAATTAATCTTATTCTAATGTTCCACTGGTTACTACCGCAACTGCAGCATACTTTATACAGACATGGAGTGAGTGAATGACCTGACAGACGCTTCGACTGCTATCGGCTCTGAGGTCAACCCCCAAGATCGCCCAACAGGGTATCGCCATTTGTGGTGAACCTGCCCCGTCCGTGGTGAACCTGCCCCGTTCGTGGTGAGCCCGTCGAACCACGGATAAACCGACAGGTGAAATCATCCTTCGACAAGCTCAGGATGAACGGGTGATTTCTCTTCGTAGTGAGTCTGCCCCGTCCGTGGTGAACCTGCCCCGTCCGTGGTGAACCTGCCCCGTCCGTGGTGAACCT
>JACDJC010001688.1_pt1 | contig 19093 bp, 30 predicted proteins | sample 7454191 | NCBI WGS metagenome assembly JACDJC01 (sample SAMN14253291, study PRJNA609438) | sludge metagenome | isolation source: sludge after 25d culture with pyrite and EDTA | collected 2018-12-20 | reverse complement strand
TCGCACCGCCAAGGCTGGACGTAACAACCAGGGACGGATCACAGTCCGCCATCAAGGCGGCGGTGTCCGCCAATACATCCGTATTGTAGATTTCAAGCGCGACAAGCTGGGCATTCCTGCTCGTGTTGCCGCAATCGAATACGATCCCAACCGCACCGCACGCCTGGCGCTTCTTCACTATGCTGATGGCGAAAAACGTTACATCATCGCCCCAGTAGGATTGAAAGTCGATGACAAAGTTTTAGCCGGACCAACAGCCGAAATTCGTCCTGGAAACAGCCTGCCAATTTCCAATATCCCGGTTGGCACAAACATTCACAATATTGAGCTGCGTGAGGGAAAGGGCGGTCAGTTGGTGCGCTCAGCTGGTACTTCTGCTCAGCTGGTCGCGAAAGAGGGAGATTATGCCCAGGTTCGCATGCCGTCTGGTGAAGTTCGCTTGATCCGGCAGAAATGTTACGCGACGATCGGTCAGGTTGGAAATGTTGACCACAGTAACATCAAGCTGGGTAAGGCTGGTCGCAAGCGCCATATGGGTATCAAGCCTACTGTTCGCGGCACTGCGATGAGCCCCCGCGATCATCCCCACGGTGGTGGTGAAGGACGTCAGCCTGTTGGTATGCCCGGACCGAAGAGTCCCTGGGGTAAACCGACCCGCGGGTATAGAACCCGCCGCAACAAGAGTACTGACAAGTATATCGTTCGGCGCCGGAACTCCGGCAATCGGTAGACAGGTCAAGCTCTAACCGAGAAGAAGGGACGCAAATATGTCAAGATCGCTAAAGAAAGGGCCGTTCGTCGACCCGAAACTGCTGAAAAAAATTGAAGCCATGAATGCCAAGAGTGAGAAGAAAGTGATTCGCACCTGGAGCAGAGCGAGCACGATCTTCCCGCAGATGGTGGGACACACCATCGCTGTGCATGATGGACGCCGGCACGTGCCTATTTACATCACCGAGAACATGGTGGGACACCGACTGGGTGAATTTGCCCCCACGCGGCATTTTAGAGGGCACATGTCCGATAAATCGACTGGAGCGAGATAATCATGGCAACAGATATTCGCGCTGAACTTAAGAACTGCGGTGTTTCCGCGCAAAAGACTCGCCTGGTTATTGATTTGATCCGCGGCAAGCCAGCTGTTGAGGCTATGACCACCTTAAAGTTCACCAACAAGGTTGCTGCACGGCACGTAGGCAAATTGCTTGCGTCGGCTGTTGCCAACGCTGAGGAGAACTTTGGTGTGAATCGTGATGATCTGTACATCTACAAGATCACCGCTGATGACGCTCCGGTCCGCAAGTGGCGCGCTTTTGGCGCCCGCGGTCGGTTCAAGCCGTTGTTGAGACGCTCTTCTCACATCACGGTTGTGCTGCGCGAGAAAGAGTAAAGGAAAAGGACACCAGGAGAAATTATGGGTCGAAAAGTACATCCAATAGGTTTTCGTCTTGGAATCAATCAGCCTTGGGAAGGCCGCTGGTACGCTGAAGGAACACAGTATCGCGATCAACTTCATCAGGATCTCCTCATTCGCAAAATGATCAAGCAGGAAGGCGAAAAGGCTGGGATTTCCACGGTAGAGATCGAAAGATTTCCCGGTAAGGTCAAAGTGGTCGTTCATACTGCCAAACCTGGCATCTTGATCGGGCGCAAAGGTGATTCGGTCAAGAAGATTCGCGCCGACCTTGAAGCTTTGACAGGAAAAAAGATCGATCTCGAGATCAAGGAGATCAAAGCGCCGGATTGTGATGCGTATCTGGTCGCCAAGAACATTGCGGGGCAGATCGAACGCCGCGTTAGCTACAGGCGCGCAATGAAGCGCGCGCTGCAGCAGGCGATGCGCCAGGGAGCTGAAGGCATCAAGGTATCAGTCTCGGGTCGTTTAAGCGGTGCTGAAATGGCGCGTATCGTATGGCTGCGCGAGGGCAGGGTTCCGCTGCAGACATTGCGTGCGAACATTGATTTTGCCCGCGCAGAAGCATTGACCACCTACGGCCGCATTGGCATTAAGGTTTGGATTTACAAGGGCGAGATCATCCCCGGTGTGGAAGAGAAGGTTGAAGCCACCGAGGGTGTGTACGTCAGTGAATAATTAATACCGCGGGTTTTTGCCCGGGTAATCTGAAAGAGGTAGCAGCTATGTTGATGCCAAAACGTGTAAAGTGGCGTAAAGTGATGCGCGGTCGAATGACCGGCAAGGCGTTGCGCGGCGCTGAAATAACTTCAGGCGAATACGCCCTTCAGGCGTTGGAACCGGGTTGGATCACCGCCCGCCAGATCGAAGCCGCCCGGCGTGCAATCGTACATCGCATGAAACGTCACGGAAAAGTATGGATCCGGATCTTCCCCGATAAGCCGTACACCCATCGCCCGCCTGAAACCCGTATGGGTAAGGGTAAAGGTAATGTGGAATATTACGTCGCAGTGGTGAAACCGGGCAGAATCATGTTCGAGATCAGTGGACTTGAACGGGAGGAATCCATCGAAGCCCTCAAGCAGGCGTCGTACAAATTCCCGATCAAGACAAAGATCCTGACGCGAAGCCAGGAGGTAGGAGAGAATCTATGAAAACTGCTGAGATTCGCTTATTGTCCACTGAAGAATTAAAGACCAAGCTCGCCGATACGCGCAACGAATTGATGAACTTTCGGTTTCAGATTGTCACAGGTCAGCTGGTGGACACCAGCCGCTTGAAAGCAACCCGCCGCAAGATCGCTCTTTACGAGACAGTTTTACGCGAACGCGAGTTAGGCAAGAACCTGGAAGGTGGAAAATGAATGAACGACGTCGATTAACTGGCATTGTCACCAGTAACCGGATGATGAAAACGGTTGTGGTTGAGGTTTCAAGAACCTATCAACACCCTCTTTATCATAAAGTGGTCCACGCCAAGCAAAAACTGAAAGCGCACGATGAACTGGGTTGTGCCATTGGAGACCAGGTGATGGTGGTTGAATGCGCCCCTATCTCCAAAGAGAAAACCTGGATGGTTCAGTCGATCATCAAGCGCGAAGGTAAGACACTTGAAGTGGCCGAGGAGGCGGTTGAATGATCCAACAGGAGTCTCGATTAAAGGTCGCTGACAACACCGGTGCGCGTGAAATCCTCGTCATCCAGGTGGTGGGAGGAACAGGGCGCAAATATGGTGGCGTGGGTGATGTTGTGATCGCCACAGTTAAATCTGCCACCCCTCAGGGTTCGGTCAAGAAGAGCGATATCGTGAAAGCCGTTATCGTCAGAGCCTCCAAAGAATGGCGACGCGAAGATGGATCATCGATCCGCTTTGATGACAACGCGGCAGTGATTCTTGATACTGATGGTCAGAATCCGAAGGGAACGCGTATCTTCGGACCGGTTGCGCGCGAATTGCGCGAGCGCGGTTATATGAAGATCGTCTCTCTTGCGCCTGAAGTACTATAGGCAGAAGGATAGGAGAGAATAGATGAAGGTAAAAATTCGTAAAGGTGATCAGGTAGAAATTATCCGCGGTAAATCTGAAGATAAAAGTAAACGCGGAGAGGTGATCAAGGTTCTACCGGATGAAAACAGAGTTGTGGTGCAGGGCGTAAATACCCGCACAAAGCACCAGCGGCAGGTTCAATCGCAGGGTCGAACAGTGAATCCTGGAATCATCCGCTTCGAAGCGCCGGTCAGCATTTCAAATGTAGCGCTTGTCTGCAAGAAATGCAACAAGGCGACCAGGGTTGCCCTGATCCGTGAAGATGGCAAGACGAAGCGCCAGTGTAAAGAATGCGGCGCGATGATCGATGACTAAGCCGTATTGGAGTGTGTGCGAATGAATGTAATGAAGGAAAAATACTTAAACGAAGTCTCACCGGCCTTGATGAAAAGCCTGGGCCTGACTAACGTCATGCAGGTTCCCAGGATCACGAAAGTGGTCATCAATATTGGTATGGGCGAGGCGAATGAGAACCCCAAGGCGATGGATGCCGCGGTGAAAGATCTTGGCGCGATCACCGGTCAGAAGCCGATCATCACCAAGGCGCGCAAAAGCATTGCCAACTTCAAGCTGCGTGAAGGCCGCGCCATTGGCACCGCTGTTACGTTACGCGGTGAAAAGATGTGGGCATTCCTTGATCGCTTGATGAATATCGTGCTGCCCCGTGTGCGCGATTTCCGCGGGGTTTCCGCTGAATCCTTTGATGGACGCGGAAATTACACGCTTGGTCTGCGGGAACAGATCATATTCCCTGAGATCGAGTATGACAAAGTTGACAAGGTACGTGGTATGGAAATCACCATCGTAACCACGGCACCAACGGATGAACAGGCCGCAGCGCTGCTGCAAATGCTTGGCATGCCTTTCAGGAAGGAATAGTATGGCAAAGAAATGCATGGAATATCGAGAATTAAGAAGGAAATATCCCAATCAGGTGCGCAATCGCTGCAAACGCTGCGGGCGCCCGCGTGGATACCTGCGAAGATTCGGCTTATGCCGCATTTGCTTCAGAGAGCTCGCCCTAGAAGGTGAGATTCCCGGCGTGACCAAGTCATCCTGGTAATGCCAATTCGGAGGAAGAAACATGAGTGTAAATGATCCAATTGCTGATATGTTGACCCGTATCCGGAATGGCGTCATGGCCAGCCAATCCGTGGTTGCCATGCCTCAATCAAAAATCAAGGCGGAAATCGCCCGGATTCTGAAAGAGGAAGGTTTCATTGAAGGATATGAAGTTGTAGAGAGCGACAAGCCGGGTATGAAGACCTTGCGCGTAAAACTCAAGTATGTTGGTGAACGCCGCGAACGATCTGCAGTGATCACCGGGCTTGAGCGGATAAGCCGCCCCGGTCGCCGCGTCTACACACATAAACAAGACATCCCCTGGGTTCTGGCAGGGATGGGTATCGCGATCCTGTCCACCCCTAAGGGTGTGATGACCGGGCAGAGAGCCCGCCAGCTCGGTATTGGCGGCGAAGTTCTCTGCAAGGTCTGGTAGCCCTTTGGGATGAAGGAGGATAGTAATCGTGTCACGTATAGGTAAATTACCAATCGAGGTTCCTGAGTCAGTACAGATCGATATCAAAGGCTCAGTGGTAACCGTAAAAGGACCGAAGGGCGAGATGAAACGCCAGTTTTCACCCGACATTACCATTACTAAAGAAGATGGTGTGCTGCTGGTGAAACGCGAATCCGATCTCGCGCCGGTTCGTGCGTTGCACGGGACAACCCGTGCCGTCCTGGCTAATATGGTGCAGGGTGTATCGACGGGCTTTACAACCGAACTGGAAGTTGACGGTGTGGGCTATCGTGTGGAAATGGATGGTGAGAAGCTTGTTCTTCACGTCGGCTATTCACACCCGTTCGTAATTGAACCACCCGCCGGGATCAATTTTGAAATTGAAAGCAAGACCCGTCTGGTTAAGATTAACGGGTATGACAAAGAAGTCGTCGGACAACTGGCCGCCGATATTTATAAAATCCGACCGCCTGAACCCTATCTGGGTAAGGGTATCCGATACAAAGGTCAGAAGATCCGCCGGAAAGCCGGTAAAGCTGGCAAGGCGAAAGCGTAAGGCAGGTGAGCGAATATGGCAAAAAATAATCGAACAGAAGCAAGGATTCACAGGCATCGCCGCGTCCGCAAGTTCATCAGCGGAACCGCAGTTCGTCCCCGCCTGAGTGTTTTCCGGAGTCTGGCTGAAATTTATGCACAGGTCATTGATGACAACGCCGGCGTCACGCTGGTGTCAGCTTCAACCATTGACCACGAACTCCGCGAGAAATTGAGCGGTCTAAAAAAGGTCGAACAAGCCCGCCTTGTTGGTGAACTTGTCGCCAAACGCGCCAAGGAAAGTGGAATCACCCAGGTGGTCTTCGACCGCGGTGGTTTCAGATATGGCGGGCGTGTAAAGGCGCTGGCTGACGCGGCTCGTGAAGCCGGCCTTGAGTTTTAGGAAATAGAGGGCTTTATTTATGGATATGACGAACTATCAACCCCTGGAAATGCAGTACGACGAGCGTGTAGTTGAGATCGCCCGCGTTGCGAAAGTGGTTAAAGGCGGAAGAAGGTTCCAGTTCCGTGTGACGATCGTTGTTGGTGACAATAACGGCAAAGTAGGCATTGGAATTGGTAAAGCCAACGCAGTACCCGACGCGATGCGTAAAGCGACTGAACGTGCTCATAAGAGTTTGCAGAAGGTTACACTCACCGGGACGACAATTCCCCACGAGGTCACTGGTCGGACATCCGGCGCGGTGGTATTGCTAAAACCCGCGTCTGCAGGTACTGGTGTTATCGCAGCGGGTGGTGTGCGCGCCGTGTTGGAAGCAGCTGGTGTGCACGACATTCTCACCAAGTCGCTGGGAAGCTCGAATGTTTTGAATGTTGTAAAAGCAACCTTTGACGCACTCTCGCAGCTTAAATCCCCTGAGACAGAAGCTGCCCGCCGCGGAAAACCCGTGAAGGAATTAATGCCCTACTGGGAGCGGAGGAAGAATGCCTAAGAAAAAAGTAGCGGAAAAGAAACTGCGCATCACCCTGGTGAAAAGCGCAATTGGATATTCCGAAAGACAAAAGGCCACCGTCCGTGCGCTGGGATTGCATCGTATGAATCAGACTGTTGAACAGGCTGATAACCCTGTGATCCGCGGCATGCTGATGAAAGTCAATCATTTAGTAAAAATTGAAGAGCAGGAAATCTAATGAAATTACACGATTTAATGCCAAATGAAGGCGCCCGCAAAGCGCCAAAACGCAAAGGTCGAGGTATCTCAGCCGGTCAGGGTAAAACTTCCGGGCGCGGTACCAAAGGCCAGGGTTCACGCGCTGGTTCCGGCGGCAACCTCTACCGACAGGGTGGTAACCTGCCTTTCTACCGCCGCTTGCCGTTCATGCGTGGTGAAGGGTTCACTCCACCCAACCAGGTGGAATACAACGAGATCAACATTGACCAACTGGAAAGATTTGAAAAAGGCAGTGTCGTCTCCAGGGAATCGCTGCGTGAAGCAAAGCTGCTACACAAGCCCGGCAACCCTGTCGCGCTTTTAGGCCGCGGTGAAGTAAATGTAGCACTTACCGTGCAGGTTCAAAGGGTAACCAAATCTGCTCGTGAAAAGATCGAGGCGGCTGGCGGTTCAGTTGAAATCGTCGCCTAACGCCACTCTAAGGAGTAATGAATGAAGCGATCAGCCTGGCGTTATCTATGGACGTCTGAAGATATCCGCAAGAAACTGTTGATCACACTGCTGTTGCTGGTGATCTATAGATTCGCGGCCAATATCCCCGTTCCGGGAATCAACCGCGAGGTCATTCGTTCCATCTCTGAAATGGGTGGAGCGGGTGCATCACTTTTCAACCTGCTTGATCTGCTTTCTGGTGGTACCATCTCCAATTTCTCAATTTTGGCGATGGGTGTTTATCCGTACATCACCGCTCAGATTATCATCCAGCTGCTCGTACCCATCATCCCGGCGCTTGATCGCAGGATCAAAGACAACCCGCGTGAGGGACGCCAGATCATGGAACGCTGGACCACTCTGTTGACCATCCCCATGGCACTGCTTTCAGCCATCGGTCAGGTGAACATCTTTAATTCAATGGCTACTACCGGGAGCATCCTCACGTTCACCTTTGGGTTCGGCGGCAGTTCGCTGATGCCGACCCTCACACTGTTATTCAGTATGGTGGCGGGAACGATGTTCGGCATCTGGCTTGGTCAGCTTATCTCTGAATTTGGTATCCCTAACCAGGGTTTGTCTCTGATCATCTTCGCTGGTATCATCTCGAGCATTCCGACCAACCTCATCAGCATCCTTGCCGATAAAGAGAACGGTTGGTGGGTGCTGTTGCTCATCCTTGCGCTGCTGGCGCTGACCATCTTCGCGATCGTCTACGTTCAACAGGGCAGGAGAAACGTCCCGGTACTTTTCCCGGGTCGCCGCGTCGGCAACAGAATGTCCATGCCGGTACGCAGCAACCTGCCTTTGATGGTCAACATGGCGGGTATGATCCCGCTCATCTTTGCCCAGACATTCCTGTCTTTCCCGGCATTAATCGCAAGTTACTTTATCGCTGGCAAGACCTCGGGTTTCTGGTACTCGGTTTACAATCTATTCAGCGGATCCGGATGGTTCTATCCGACGCTCTTCTTTGTCCTTGTCGTAGCGTTTACTTTCTTCTACACTGATGTTCTCTTCACCCAGCAAAATTATGGTGACACGCTCAAAAAGCAAGGCGCACAGATTCCCGGTGTGGTTCGCGGTGGACCGACGCAGAAGTATTTGACCAAGGTTCAAAGGCGTATCACGTTCCCTGGTGCGTTCTTCCTGGGGTTCGTGGCAGTACTGCCATACCTGATCAGCGCGATATTGCCGATCACCCGCCAGAGTGCGTTTGTGATCTCGGCAGCAGGTTTGCTGATTGTGGTAGGTGTTGTACGTGATACCTTCACCATCATCGAAACCGAACTCAAAGTGCACGGTTACGACGAAAGCATCATCAAGGGTTAGTTATGACGAAATACATCGTTCTCCTCGGACCTCCGGGTGCTGGAAAAGGGACGCAAGCCCAGATGATTGCTGAAAAATATGACCTGGTTCACGTGTCCTCCGGAGACCTCTTCCGGGAGAACTTGAAGCAAGAAACGGAGCTGGGAAAGTTAGCCCAGAGTTACATGAAGCGCGGTGAGCTGGTTCCGGATGATGTGACGATCGCGATGGTTCGTGATCGTTTAAGCCAACCGGATTGCATCAATGGCGCACTGCTGGATGGATTCCCGCGAACGCCTGCCCAGGCGGAAGCTCTGGCAAAAATGCTTGAGGAATTCGATGGAGCAGTCAACCTGGTGCCCTACATCTTTGTACCGGAAGAAATCCTGGTGGAGAGATTAAGTGGCCGCTGGACATGCCGTGCGAATGGGCACATCTATCATGAGAAGTTCAACCCGCCCGCTGTGGCAGGTATCTGTGATCTGGATGGCTCCGAGTTGTATCAGCGTGATGACGATAAACCCGAGACGGTAAAAAACCGCATCAAGGTTTATCAGGAGCAAACCGCTCCCCTGATCGCCTATTATCAGGAAAAAGGCCTGCTGGCGAATATCGATGGCACGCAACCTATCGAAACGGTAACATCAGATCTTTTACATGCAATAGACAAGGCTGGATAAATGTCCTGGGATAGACAGATTACCATCAAGACTCCCCAGGAGATTGCCATCATGCAGCAGGCTGGCAGGATTAATGCGGAAGCATTGGCTGCCGCGCGCGAAATCGTGCGCCCGGGAATCACCACCGCGGATTTGAACGCCGCGGCAGAAGAGGTTCTCAAAAAGCATGGCTGCTACAGTCCCTTCAAAGGGTACCCAGGTCCATATCCTTACCCCGCGAGCACCAACGTGAGCGTAAATTACGAAATGGTGCACGGAATTCCGGGCAAACGGAAGCTTAAGGAAGGGGATATCGTCTCGGTTGATTGCGGAACGGTATTCGAGGGGTATGTGGGGGACGCCGCGTTCACAGCTGAGGTAGGCGAGGTTTCAGAAACTGCTCACAAGCTGGTTACCGCTACCGAAGGCGCGTTGTTTGCTGGTATCAGCCAGATGGTGGCTGGCAATCACGTTGGTGATGTATCCGCAGCCATCCAGCACTACGCTGAAAGCCGCGGGTTCCAAGTCACGCGCGAATACACCGGACACGGTGTGGGGCGCGCGATGCACGAAGGTCCGCAGGCGCCTAATTATGGGATACCCGGCAGAGGAATCCTGTTGAGAGCGGGTATGGTCATTGCTCTCGAACCAATGCTGCTGGTTGGCACACCGTACACAAAGGTGCTGCCAGACCAGTGGACAGTTTCTTCAGCCGATGGATCACTGACTGCTCACTTTGAACACACAGTGGCGGTCACCGAGAACGGTCCCCTAATCCTGACTACGCAGGGAGACGGGTCTGTTCTGGACGGAATTTGGAAGTAGTAGTAAAATTGAAAATTCGGATTAAGATCGGAAGCGAGGAGTACGTAACATGAAAGTTTCAACATCCATTCGCAAACGTTGTGCGAAGTGCAAGATTGTAAAACGCAGTGGCGTTCTTTTTGTCATTTGCGAAAACCCAAAGCATAAGCAGCGACAGGGGTAGAGGACATATGGCTAGAATTGAAGGTGTTGATCTTCCGCGGAACAAGCGGGTCGAAATTGGGCTCACCTATATTTATGGTATTGGCCCCACACGCGCCAGAGAAATCCTGAGGTCAGCTCAGGTCAATCCGGATACCAGGATCAAAGATCTGACTGAAGCAGAGGTATCTGCCCTGCGCGAGTACATTTCAAAGAATTATAAAGTCGAAGGCGACCTGCGTCGTGAAACGCAGATGAATATTAAGCGCCTTATTGAAATCGGCTGCTATCGTGGTTTGCGGCATCGCCGGAATCTTCCAGCGCATGGTCAGCGTACGCGGACCAATGCTCGCACCGCCAAGGGTCCTAAGAAGACTGTTGCCGGACGCGGACGCCGCCGTGGAGCAGCGAAGAAATAATCTGTGACCTTAACTGGTCTGGGTGGGGTGCCTTCTCCCCCCGCGGCAACCCGGCTGGTAAAGCAAACGGAAATTTTACGGAATTTGAAGAAAAGGTAGACGAGGTAATATGGCTCAAAATGTACGCTCAACGCGTCGAACAAGCACTGCCCGCAAAACCAAACGAACCCTGTCATCAGCCCAGGTTCACATTTTTGCATCGTTCAACAATACAATTGTGACGGTTACTGATCAACAGGGTAACAGCATTTGTTGGGGAAGTGCGGGTTCAGCAGGTTTTAAAGGCTCCCGCAAGAGCACACCCTTTGCGGCCCGGCTTGCTGCTGAGCAGGCGATCAAGGCTGCCCAGGGTATGGGCGTTCAGGAAGTGGACATGATCATCAAGGGTCCGGGACCTGGACGTGAATCAGCGATTCGCGCTGTACAATCACTTGGTTTAAAAGTGCGTTCGATCACGGATATCACACCGGTACCGCACAACGGCTGCCGGCCTCCGAAAAAACGCCGCGTGTAATAGAGGAGAAGGTAATATATGGGAAAATATACTGGTCCGGCATGTAAACTTTGCCGGCGTGAAGGTGAAAAACTATTTCTAAAGGGAACCCGCTGCTACTCACCCAAGTGTGCATTTGAGAAGCGTGGTTTTGCCCCCGGTCAGCACGGTCGCACCCGCCAGGGTCGATCGGAGCGTGAATCAGACTATGCGCGCCAACTGCGCGCCAAACAGCGCGCCCGCCGTGTTTACGGCATGATGGAACGCCCTTTCAGGCGTTACTACAGTATCGCCGTGCGTTCACGCGGGCTTTCAGGTTTGCTGCTGCTGCAGACACTTGAATCCCGTATGGACAATGTAGTGTTTCGACTTGGGTACGCTGAAAGCCGCGCCCAGGCGCGTCAGCTTGTCAATCATGGTCACTTCACTCTGAATGGCCGCCGCGCTGACATCCCGTCCATGCTGGTAAAACCGGGTGACACTGTTGCCGTCAAGGAAAATGCAAAGAAATTAACATTTTTCAAAGAATTACCTGACCTGGCAGAAAAACGTCTCTGCGCAGTTTGGATGGATCGAGATATCAAACAACTTTCCGGTCGTGTACTGAGGCTCCCCGAACGTTCCGAGATCGATGGCAGCCTGAACGAACAGTTGATCGTTGAGTATTACTCAAGGTAAGGTCAGATGACAGGATACGTATCAGTATCGGAAAGGGGTGTATTATGTGCGCTCTAGTTAACATGGTCACGCCCAAGATCGAGCGCGAGGATGAATCCCGCAATTACGGTAAATTCATCATCGCCCCGCTCGAAAGAGGGTTCGGTGACACCCTGGGTAACGCATTGCGAAGGGTGCTGCTCTCCTCATTGGATGGCGCAGCGATCTCTTCAATGCGCATTTCAGATGTTACCCACGAATTTTCAGATATCCCCGGTGTCCGTGAGGATGTCATCCAGGTGATCCTGCAGGTTAAGCAGGTTCGAATGATTCTCCACGAAGGTGAAATTGCTCACATGCACCTCGATGTACGTGGTGAGGGCGTTGTTACAGCAGCTGATATCCAGGCACCGGCAGAAATAGAAATTATCAATCCGGAACTGTATCTCTTCAGCGTTGATGATCCGAAGACGAAACTTGACATCGATTTTACGGTTGATCGCGGTCGCGGTTATTCACCAGCGACGGATCGCAGCGGTAAACTACCCATCGGAGAACTCCCGGTGGATGCCATTTACAGCCCTGTGAAACGTGTCAACTTCTCAGTCGGATCTGCCCGCGTCGGCCAGAGCACCAACTACGATCGTCTGGTTCTCGAGATTTGGACAGACGGCACCATTTCACCCGAAAAAGCATTGTCCTCATCGGCGAGCATCGTGATCGAACACCTGAGACTGCTTTCCGGGGTGACGGAAGAATCTGTGCTGATCGGCGTTGAAAAAGAAATCACTGGTAGTCACCTCACGAGTGAAGCAGCCGAAACACCAATCGAAAATCTGGATCTTTCTGTTCGCGTATTCAATTCTTTGAAGCGTACGGGCGTAAAGACGGTAGGTGATGTTCTGGAATTACTGGAAAAAGGCGATGAAGCCGTAATGTCCATCCGCAATTTTGGCGAAAAAAGCCTGGATGAACTGCGTGAGAAGATGATCGAAAAAGGCTTCATGCAAGACGAAAAAGAGTTGGAGTAGGTAGATATGCGTCATCAAATCGCAGGATACAAACTTGGTCGAGGAAAAGACCAGCGCGCGGGTTTGCGCCGCACGATGGTCAAGCAATTATTTGAACATGAACGGATTCAGACCACTCGCGCGAAAGCCATGTTCATTCGTGGTGAAGCCGAAGAACTGATCACGTTGGCGCGACGCAGCGAAAAAGCCACTGACGCGGAAAAAGTGCACGCCCGCCGTCTCGCAGCAGCCCGGTTGGGTGATGCCGCGATGGTTCGTAAGCTCTTCGATGAAATCGCCCCGCGCTACGAAAATCGAAACGGTGGTTACACCCGTATCAATCGCTTAGGACCCCGCCTCGGTGATGCCGCTGAAATGGTCCTGATCGAGCTGGTTGAAGAATAATCCCTCCGGCGCAAGCTGGAAGGATTAGAAATGGCACCTTACAAATTTATCCTCGCTTACGACGGTACTGATTTTTCCGGTTTTCAACGCCAGGGAAAAGAACGCACTGTTCAGGGAGTGCTTGAAGATACGCTAAGGGAATTAGGATGGCAGGAAAAATCCATCCTCTTCTCCGGGCGCACCGATTCTGGTGTGCACGCCTCAGGGCAGGTTGCGACTTGTACGCTGGATTGGCAACACTCATCTGCTGATCTGCGTCAGGCGTTGAATGCCAGGCTGCCGGATGATGTATCCATTTTGAAGGTATCAAAGGTAGAAGCCGAATTCCACCCCCGTTATGACGCTTCAAGCCGAAAATACCATTACATCATCTACAGCTCGGATGTTCGTCATCCGCTGCGTGAACGCTACGCCTGGCGGGTCTGGCCGGAATTGAAAAAAGACCACCTTGAAGAAGCTGCCGGGTTATTCATCGGCAAACACGATTTCAAAGCCTTTGGCAGGGCGATGAAGAAGGGTGGCAGTACTATTCGTGAGGTCTTCAAAAGCAGCTGGTTTGCTGAAAGGGACACCCTGCGTTATGTAGTGGAAGCCAACGCGTTTTTGTACCACATGGTAAGGCGTTTGGTTTATGTCCAGGTGAGATTTGCCCAGGGCGGGCTTAGTTCGCAGGAAATTGTAAAAGCCCTTAACGATGGATCGCTGTTGAAACCCGGGCTGGCACCAGCCCACGGTTTGACGCTGGCAGAAGTAAAATTCTCCGGCAATCGCGATATAAACAGCGAGGATGAAAAAAACTAAATAACGAAGATGACGTTTAAGAACGTCAAATGGAGATGAGAAATTGGACAAAACTTTCGTCCTAAAAGGAAAACAGGAACCTGAATGGCTGCTGGTGGATGCGGCCGGGCAGGGAATTGGTCGCCTAGCGACCCAGATTGCGCATTACCTGTTGGGAAAACACAAAGCCACTTACACACCGGGTGTTGATATGGGAGACGTGGTGGTGGTCATCAATGCCTCTAAACTTGATATCACCCAGAAACGCCTCGATGAGAAAAACTACTACAAACATTCAAACTACCCCGGTGGTCTCAAGAAGGTCACATTGAGAGACCAGATGAAGAATCACCCTGACCGGGTGATCACATCTGCGGTTTGGGGAATGCTGCCGCATAACAAAATCGGACGTTCTCTATTAAAACGCCTGAAGGTTTATGCTGGAAGCGAACATCCGCACGAAGCGCAAAACCCGAAACCGGTAGCATAAAGGAGCAGGAAGAACATGTCTATTCAGTATTATGAAGGTATTGGACGCCGAAAAGAAAGCACTGCCAGGGTGCGCATAATGAGCGGCACCGGTAAGTTCCTGGTCAATGACCGTCCTCTCGAGGAATACTTCCCGCGAACCGGGGATATTGAAGCCATCCTCGGCCCGTTGGCAGCAGCAGACCAGGATCGCGCAACCTTTGACATCACAGCCGTTGTTAACGGTGGTGGCGTCACAGGTCAGACAGACTCTGTGCAATTGGGACTTGCCCGCGCGCTGGTAAAATTAAACGTTGAAAATACCGCGCTGCTGCGTAAGGGTGGGTTCCTCACCCGTGATCCGCGTGTGAAGGAACGCAAGAAACCAGGTCTCAAGCGAGCCCGTAAGGCACCTACTTACACCAAGCGTTAAATCTCCGGGATTCCATCCTGGTTCGGATGAGATGCGGTTGTTGCAGGGCGGTCCAGGCAGTATGATCAACCAGATCACTGTCCATACGCCCGGAAACGGCTGCATCTTTTTCGTATTGTCGAGGTCCAATGAATGAATATAAGATCAAAGAGTTGATATTTTGCGGGGTACATGCAGATCCTGATCTCGTGAGGGAAGCTGCCAGGGCTGCGATGGTGATCCTCGCGCGCGGCAATTTAGCGTCAGAATGGCTGAACTCAATAGGTGTGCAGGGAGCGATCACCCTGGAACCCACGAAAAATGAACAGAACTGGCATATCGACGCAATTAACGAACATATGGCCTCTCTTATCCCAGATACCGTGGATCTGCGCGTTTTATACGTGACACCGCTGCAGCCATTCGCGATCGACATTCCCGGCAGACAGTTGGCAAAACAGGCTGAGTATCTTGTGCAAATCCCGGGCGTTGATCCGCTGGCAACTTTATGCACGCTTGATGCGTCCATCACAGATGGAGGGGTGCAATCACTGGATGGTTTGAAGATCCTGCAAGATCTTTTCCCTGTTTTTTCACCGTCTTTGTCGGTTGTGCTGTATCTTGCAGACATCGACCTGTGGAAAACAAGTATCCCGGTCTCATTGCGTCAGGTTTACACGGCGGACTCGCCGGCATACATCCTGGAGGATTCTCTAAGCGCAAAATGGCAGAGCACGAAGGTTGGAGATCTTGGAGATATTGACATCCCGCTTAGGGCGATTTATCTGCCCCCTTTGTCAAGTGACGCTTCACTGGAAAGTTTCATGCAGGTGATTGCCCGTTTGCGAGCGCCTGGCGGCTGCCCATGGGATAGCAAGCAGACCCACACCAGCCTGAGACCGTACCTGTTGGAGGAAGCATACGAGGCGTTAGAGGCGTTGGATAATGGAAGCGTCGCAGGGCTTCGCGAGGAGTTGGGCGATATCCTTTTGCAGATCGCGCTCCATTCCCAAATCGCTGCGGAAAAAAGTGAATTCACAATCACTGAGGTGATCCAGGGGATCAATCGCAAGATCGTTTCCCGGCATCCGCATGTTTTTGCTTCGGTAAGCGTCCGGGACGACAGGGATGTGGTTCAGAATTGGGAGAAACTGAAGGAAATCGAGCGGGCGGAAAACGGTAATGAAAAGCAAAAAGGGCTTTTGGATGGAATTCCGGCGATACTGCCCGCCCTCTCACAGGCGCAATCCATACAGGATCGAGCCGCCCGGGTCGGATTTGATTGGCCTGATATTTCTCCGGTGATTGACAAAGTGATGGAGGAGCTGGAGGAGGTCCGACAGGCGGAAACCGCGCTGGAGCGTGAACACGAACTGGGCGACCTGCTTTTTGCCGTGGTCAACCTGGTCAGATGGCACAAAGTGGACGCTGAATCTGCGCTGCGTTATACCAACACTAAATTCCGGAAGCGTTTTGCGCATATCGAAGCTAACGCAAAGAAAGCCGGACGTGAATTACAGATGATGACGCTCGAGGAGATGGACAAATTGTGGGAGGACGCTAAAGCGTTTGATGACTGAGCGTGCCGGATCAGCCCTGAAATAACCGCTCGGTTATAATTGTTAACAAGGAGAGGAAAATCATGGCACAACCCTTGATCGAATGTATTCCAAATTTTTCTGAAGCCCGGCGACCGGAAGTTGTTGAGGCGATCATCGACGCAATCCTGTCAGTTCCCGGTGTGAGTGTGCTGGATCGCCACTCTGATCTTGACCATAACCGCACCGTGATCACAATGGTGGGTGCACCAGGCGCGATCGAAGAGGCTGCATTTCAATCGATCAAAAAGGCGCAGGAATTGATCGATCTGAACACACACCAGGGCGCGCATCCGCGCATCGGTGCTGCGGATGTTGTGCCTTTCGTGCCAATCACGGAGGTCAGCATATCCGATTGTGTGGAAATTGCGCGCCGGCTTGGTAAACGAGTGGCGGATGAGCTTTCAATTCCAATCTATTTGTACGAAGAAGCTGCGACCAGACCCGAGCGGCAAAACCTGGAGAATATTCGGAAAGGTCAGTATGAAGTTTTAAAGAAGGAAATCGAAACTGACCCGAACAGGGCTCCTGATTTTGGTCCAGCCAGGCTGGGAAGCGCCGGTGCAACTGTCATTGGCGCCCGGGCTCCGTTGATCGCGTTCAATATTTATCTCACCACGGGCGATGTTGAAATTGCGCAAAAGATCGCCAGGGCGGTGCGCAATTCCTCCGGGGGTTTGCGTTTTGTTAAAGGGATGGGAGTGTTGGTGGAGGGTATGGCGCAGGTCTCGATGAACCTGACCAATTTCAAAAAAACACCCATCTTCAGGGTCGTCGAACTGGTTAGGCGGGAAGCCCAGCGATACGGTGTTGGCATTCATCACAGCGAGCTCGTGGGTTTGATCCCGCAACAGGCGCTCGTGGACACCGCGGTGTGGTACACACAAATGGATCAATTCGAAGCCGAACAGATCCTGGAGAACCGGCTTTACACGTCACAGGAATCTGTTCCAGTTGAACAAAACCCGTACATATTCATTGAGCAGCTTTCCAGCGGTAATCCAACGCCTGGTGGTGGCTCAGCCGCCGCATATACTGCGGCGGAAGCAGCGGGTCTCATCGGAATGGTAGGGCGCGTCACTGTGGGGAAGAAAAGTTACGCCGTGGTGGAATCACGTATGTGGCAGATGATCGAGGAAGCGGACAACCTGCGGAAAACGCTCACAAGGGCTGTGGAAGAGGACGCCGAAGCATTTGATGGCTTCATGAAAGCGCTCAAACTGCCGAAAAATAGCGAAGAAGAGATCATCGCGCGGGCTGCCGCGATGGAAGAAGCTACACTGGCTGCCGCGATTGTTCCGCACCGGGTGGCGGGGTTAGCCATGCAGGTACTGCGCCTATCAGCTGCGGCGGTTGAATATGGGAACCTGAACGCGATCTCTGATGCTGCCTCTGCGTTTTACCTCGCGGAAGCGGCGGTTCATGGCGCTGCGCTTAACGTGAAAATCAATCGAAAATCTCTGAAGGATCCAGCCAAAGCTGATGACCTGCTCGCCGACGTGGCGGCTTATGAAAAAGAGATCAATGATGTCGAACAGAAGATAAACAGGTTGCTGCTGGAACGGGCGCAATTCTAATTTTGATAAGGAGATCGAGAATGGGAATCAAAGCGGATAGCTGGATCAGGAAGATGGCAATTGAAAGCCGGATGATCGAACCCTTTGTGGAAAACCAGGTGCGGGAGGGTGTGGTCTCTTATGGACTTTCTTCTTATGGTTACGATATCCGCGTGGCGGATGAATTCAAGATCTTTACCAACGTATTCAGCGCAATTGTTGATCCCAAGAAATTTGACGAACATTCGATGATCGATTTCAAAGGGGATGTTTGCGTGATCCCGCCCAATTCCTTCGCGCTGGCGCGGACGATCGAGTATTTTCGCATTCCCCGTTCCATTCTCACCATTTGTGTGGGCAAGAGCACTTACGCGCGCTGCGGGATCATTGTCAACGTGACTCCCTTTGAACCGGAATGGGAAGGCTACGTGACTCTCGAAATCTCCAACACGACACCGTTGCCCGCCAAGATCTACGCCAACGAGGGGATCGCCCAGGTACTCTTCTTTGATGGTGACGATATTTGCGAGGTTTCATACGCGGATCGCAAAGGTAAATATCAGAATCAGCAGTCTATCCTGCTGCCACGTCTGTAAAATAGGATATAATCACTCCGATATGAAAAAAGCTTTGTCATTGTTACCGGTGCTGATTGTTGGAATGATCGTGGCTCAACTGCTGAGCGGGTGCTCTGTAGTGCAATCATTCATGCCCACAGAAACGCCCACCACCACACCCACACCGCTGCCGACATCCACACCGCTGCCGCCAACACCCACACCCACGCCAACCGAAGTTCCATTCTTCGTTGAAGCGACGGTCATGGCACTGGATCAGCAAGTGCCGATCCTGATTTACCACCGTTTTATTCCTAATCGTGTTGGACCGACAACACCAATGAAAATGCAGTTGTCCGAATTCAAGAATGAATTGGAATTGTTTTATGAACATGGTTTTACACTGGTCTCGCTTTATGATTGGGTTCACGGCACCAGCTATGTTCCGCCAGGTAGACGACCATTGATCCTGACCATTGATGATGTGTGGTATGGTGACACCCTTTTTATCAATGAAGATGGTTCATTATCCGATCTCTCTGCTTTGGGGATATTGCACGATTTTTATCAAGAGCACCCTGATTTCGGTTATCATGCCGCTGTTTTTGCGATCTATGGGGATAAGCACTATGCTGTAAAACAGGTTGGGGATATGTTTATTGGA
>JACDJC010001687.1_pt1 | contig 19098 bp, 11 predicted proteins | sample 7454191 | NCBI WGS metagenome assembly JACDJC01 (sample SAMN14253291, study PRJNA609438) | sludge metagenome | isolation source: sludge after 25d culture with pyrite and EDTA | collected 2018-12-20 | reverse complement strand
GGCGACTTGGGCAGGAAGGTTGCGCCGTACCGCAGGTTGGGCGCGTTGTCGCGGAGGAAGCCGAGTATCCATGCGCCCTCGATGGCGACCGCAGCCTGTTCGCGGGCCAGGCAGTCGCCAGGCCAGCCGGCGCCGACGTCGGCGGGGTGCACGGCCTCGCCCTTGGTGACGAGCCCCGTGGAGAAGTCGAACGCTTGCGCGAAGTCGGGCGAGGTGATGTCTGCCTTGCCGTCGGCGGTGAAGGGCGTCCAGCCGTTGGCGAACGCGAAGGCGCCCAGGCGCGCCGTGTCGGCGGCCAGGCAGGCGCCGTACAGGCCGGCCTTCAGGGCCGCTACCTTGGTCAGCTTGGCTTCGAAGGAGTTCCAGTCGTCGTCGGCGTTCGGGTAGTCGGCGCCGGCCGCGTCGAAGATGTCCTTGTTGTAGAAGACCGCGAGCGTGTTGAAGTCCTTGGCGATGCCGTAAACGTGCCCGTCCTGCGTGAACACCGCGTTGAGGGTGTCGATGAACGCGCTGGTGTCGACCAGGCCCTCGAGTGGTAGGAGTTTACCGGTGGCGATGAAGCCCGGGGCAACCTCGCCCGGCACGTAGAAGACGTCGCCGGCGGTACCGGCCGAGAGCGAGTTGACCAACACGGTGTTGTAGTCGGTCTCGATGGGCTCGTACTTGATGGTGATGCCCTGAGCCGCCAGATCCTTGCCGATAACCTCGTCGATCAGTCGTTGAACGATGGCGGGGTCCTGGCCGCCGTAGCCTTGGACGCGCACGATGGTCTGTGCGTTGGCCCAACTGAAGGCGAACAACGTCGCCAGCAATGCAATAAGTAGTCTTTTCATGAGTCCTCTGTTACCTCCGGTGGTACTCGCGCCCCCGGCGCACCCGGTTCCTAGGGCGTGCTTGGGCGGACGCCCTTCACGTTGGCGGGTCGACGGCCGATCCTAGTCACGCTCCGCTAACAGTCACTCACCCCCTTCGCCGCGCGGTCGTACCGCGCGCGATGAGCCTCACAGGAACGAGCTCGCTCCTGACGGGCAGGCCTTGGAGGCCCTCGTCGAGAAGCGTGACGGCGGTGTCGGTGATGCGTCTTATGTCTTGCCGCACCGTCGTGAGGCCCCCAGCGACGTCCAGCCCGTCGGCGACCTCGGGCAGGTCGTCGAAGCCGACGACCGATACGTCCAGCGGGACGCTCAGGCCGAGGTCCTCGAGGGCGGCAATGGCGCCAAGCGCCATCTCGTCGGACGCCGCGAAGATGGCGGACGCGCTGTTGCCTGCCTCGAAATAGCGGCGCACGGCCCGGTAGCCGCCCAGGACGGTGAACTCACCGTCGAGCAACTGCTCGCGGGTCTGACCGATACCCGCCTCGCTTAGCGCCTGCATGTAACCCTGATAGCGGTCCTGGAACGCCTGCTGGCTCATCAGGCCGCCAAGGTGGACGATGTCGCTATGGCCGAGCTTGATGAGGTGCCTAGTGGCTTCGAGGCCGCCGCGGCGATCGTCGGGGGCCACCCACCGGACCCCGGCGGCGCGGCCAACCAGGACGAACGGCACCTGTGTTCGCAGCAGCAGTTCGAGCCGTGAGTCGTCTTCGTGGGCGCCGTGCAGGATGACGCCACTGGGCAGCCTTGCCGGCAACCCGTTGGGCCCCGTCTCCAGCTCCTCGAAGCGGTAGCCATCCTGTTGGAGCCGCGCTATCAGGTGCTCCATGAACAGCATGAGGAAGGGCGTCAGCCGCCGCGCGCCGCGCGCGAGGCTCAGTCCGATGCTCAGCTGCCGCCTGGACAAAGTCCGCGCCGCGTGGTCAGGGCGGTAGTCGAGCATCTCGATGGTGGTGAGAACGCGTTCTCGCGTGGACGCGCTTACGCCCGCGCGGTTGTTGAGCACCCGGGACACGGTGCCGGTGCTGACACCGGAGCCGCGCGCAACGTCTTCGATGGTTGCGCGCTCCTTGCCTCCGCCGTCGCCGCTGTTCATGCCGGTTCTCCTAGCGTGCCGATAGCCTCTAGCGTGCGGGTGCTCTAAGCGTGCCGATGCCCGGGCCGTAAGCGCTTACGAACTTGTGTTGTCTATAGGATAGAGACTGTGCGGCCCGTTGTCAACTAGTATGCTGAGGCACGCTAGCACGTGGGAGGCGATGAAACCCGTGTCGCTGAGCGATCGGGCCGTAAGCGGTTACGAGCTGGAAGGGAGCAGGAACCGGCCGTCGTTGCCCAGCGGGTCCCTCGTTCTCCTTCTGTTCGGCGCGCCACCTGCGCCGGCAGGGGGCTTTCTTGGGGCTTCGACCTTGCGGTCCAGGCTCTGGGTTCTCGGATCAGCTTATTGCGCGCTGGCTACTTCGCGCTGGTCGGGCGTCACGTCCTCGATCCGCATGCTGAAGTTGGCGCCAAGGGCTTGGAGGATGCGCTGCGCTTTTTCGGTGCTGACATTGTGGTATTCGTTGCGCTCGTCCTTCGAGACTTGCGCTTCGCTCACTTGCAATAAGTCAGCGAGTTTCTTTTGCGTCCACCCCCGGTAGATGCGTAAACCGATCAACCAACGGCCGATTCCACTCAGGTTGCTGAGCGAATCGAATTGGCCGCGCCGCATGCGCTCGTACGCTTCGACCTCTTCGACGAGCTGCGCGTGAAAAGAGAGCGCCGGTTGCATAGCGCGAATGATTTCGTCTTCGCTCAAGTTCGCCTGTCCCAATGCGGTTCTGAGTTGCTCAAGGTAGTCCTTGTCGCCTCCTAGGCGTTCTTTGGCGCGCGTGTATTCAGCTTCCGTCCTGATCATGGCTTCTGGTCCTCCTTATCTGGGTCACGGTCTGCTTTGGACGCCCTCACGATTCTGACGATGCCTTTGGCTTCGTTCGTGTCTCTCCTGACTCGGAAGGCGGCGGGGAACTGAAGGGCATTACCGTTCTGGTCACGAAGAGCGATCAAACCCGGGAAGTGAGGGTAGAGCTCAACTCGGTACCGGTGCCACATAGGCAGTTGGGCTTTCGCGTAGTTCCGGTAGCGACGGCGAGAGGCTTGATCCCAAGTCCAGATCTTGTGAGGGTCGAGCGCGTTGACGCCATCCTGTAATCGACCGCTGTCGAAGTACTTCAGGTCGTCATGAAAGTAGCCGTCTATGTCGTTCGGGTGTTCTTTCGCCTCCAGGCGCGAGAACTCCACTGGGGGGTGAAACCAGGAATCGGCACCTGCCCTTAACCTCCACGTTGAGCCTAGCGACTCTAACCCTACGCGTCTACCATAACGGCGGCTCTCTTGGTCACGTCACCCTCTCCACTTCCTACATGCTCATTGCGCGTTGCACGCTTGCTTTCGAGCTCCCCACGGTGCCCAGTAGGTGCGGGCCGTCATCTAGTATCTGGCGCATGGTGCGGATCGTGCACTTATTGGGTCCGGGCTCGAGTTTGGCCTGAGTCCGCTCATCGTGGTCGCCGCGGAGATCGCAGCTTTCGAACTCGACTGCGGGGTGAGCCGTTTGCATGGGTTGGCCGGTCTAGTGGGCGTGACCCGAATCATGTGGATCTCCCGCCGATGAAGAGCGGTTGGCTAGAGACTCACAAGGAGGCGCCCACGGATTACCCGCCCGTCGAGCGCCCTTACTGTCACGTTCTTGAGCTGTACGGCACGCTTCCCAGCCGGGTAACGAGCGACCCTCGCTGCACGGAGCGAAACGTTCAGATGCGTCGGACGTTCAGGCGCGCAATGGCGTCGGTTCCGCCGCCTCCAGCGGCGCGCGGAGGCGAACCTCGAGTTCCTTCGCCAGCTTGAGGACCTGCTTTGCCGCTAAGTGCGGACCCGGCCGGGGCGCGAACGGGGCCTCGCCCTGTGCCGGGGGCGGGAACGGCGCCCCTTCGGCCCTTAGGAGCTCCTGCGCATGTCGACGAGTATGCTGCCTCGCTGAAGCGTGAGTTGCGGCTAGCCTTACCAGTGCCAAGCCGGCAACCTTAGGGGCGACGAGCCGTGCGAGCACGAACGCATCGAACGCGTACGGCACCAACATGAACCTGGTGATCAGCTCCAAGGCGCTCACCAGCGGCGCCACCGCATCCACGCTAGCGCCGCTGGGCTCACCCCGAGCCGCAGCATCGAGCACGGCGTCGGCGGCGCCCAGTAGGAGACTGAACGCCTGAAGCTCGGGCGCTTCGAATTCGACGGCTTGTGTTCCAACCGCCTCTTTGGCTAGCGCATGAAAATGGCGAACCCTGGCTTGGTCACGAGCGAAAAAGGCGGACCAGGCGATCAGCTCGTGGTCCCTGGTAGTAGGCAGGTCGATAGCGTCGAGGAATGCAACAGCCTCGGCGACGTTGCCGCGGGCGAACAGCATGTGTCCGTGGACCCAATCGTCGATGTCGAGCTTGAACTTATGCTCCTCCCAGGGCTGGCGTTCCTCGACGAGGCGTCGCGCCTTGGCGTGGTGCTCTCGTGCAGAATCCAGGTCGCCCAACTGGATCAGGAACAGGGCGCTGAAGGAGTGCATGTGGCAGAGCATGGATGTCCTCGCGGCATTCTCGTGCTCCAACTCCAACGCTTCCGCCATTCCGGCCACGCCGCCGGCGTAATCGCCGAAGATGCCCGCAACGAGGATGGCTCGGTTGTAGATGATCTTCGCCAAGTCCGAGATGTTGCCTGCCCTCCGACACGCGGTGATGGCGCGATCATAGAGCGAGAGTACGGTTCCGTACTCCTTCGTCGCGAAGCCTAAGTTGGACAGGCAACCGCCCAATGACCTCCCGTCGTCGTGGTGCTCGAGCAGCGGCACGGCCTCTGACAAGGCGCGCCGCGCCGCGCCGAACTCTCGTTGATATATGAGCGCCAAGCCGAGGGCGGAGAGGATCATGCCGACGTCGCCGTCGCTTTCCTCGTGACGGGCGATGGTGAGGGCGGACTCGAGCAGGGCTTGCGCCTTGGCGGGCTGGTCGGGGGTGGAGTGCTTGGCCAAATAGGTGGTCAAGCGTGCGGCCACGAGCGATCCGGCGTCCACGCTGTCCAGCCCTATCGTCAGCAGGTGCGTTAGTTCTTCCCGTCGTAAGCGGGCCGCCAGGTAGCCGTACAGCATGTACGCCATCTCGTCGAGCAGGTCGTGGCGGCGCGCGGCGGCCGCCCATTCCCAGGCCGCGCGGATGTTGGCGGATTCGCGGTCTAGTTCCTCGAACGCGCTGCGCTCCCCCGCACGCTGGTAGCTGGACCGTTTAGCGGCGAGCTGCTCGCTGAAATGCTCCGCGTGGCGCGACCGCCACTCGCCAGCAGCAGCTTCGGCGTCCAGCTTTTCCGCCGCGTACTGCCTAACGAGCGGGTGGAGGTCGTAACGGTTGCCCCTGCGCTGCAGCAGCGCGCGGTCCATCAACCCCGTCAGGGTACGCAAGTCCATGCCAAGCACCCTTGCGGCAGCGTCGCGCGTGAAACCACCACGGAACAGCGAGCAACCCGCCAACGCCGCCCGCTGCTCGTCCGTGAGCAGCTTCCAGGAACGCTCGAACGTCAAGCGCAAGGCGGCCTTCTGGCTTGGCGTGTCGCGCTGAACGCTGACCAGCGCGTCCAAGTCCGCCTCCAACTCGCGCGCCAGGTCCGTAGGCGGGATGACGCGCATCAACGCGCCGGCGAGCTCTACCGCCAACGGCAGACCCGTCACCAAGTGACAGATGCGGAACACCGCCTGCGCGCCCGCCTCGTCGAGCCCGAAACGTGGGTCGTAACGCCTGGCGGTCAGCAGGAAGAGGTCAACCGCTTCGGAGCCCTCCTCCTCGCTGCTCACCGCCTCCACGCTGCTCGGCAGCCCCAAGCCACCCAAGGGGTAGAATGATTCGGCCGGCAACCCGAGCGGTTCTCGCGACGACACCACGATGTTCAAGCCAGGACACCCATCGAGCAGCGCCATGATGCCCGCAGCCGCGGCCGTGAGGTGCTCGAAGTTGTCAAGGATCAAGACGGCGCGGTCCGCGACAAGCTGCTGCGCAAGCACGCTCACGGGATCCCTGCCGCTCAGCGTCGTCCCCATGGCCGCCGCGATCCGAGCCGGCACCTCGGCTGCTTCGCTCGCCGATTCCAGCGCCACGAAGTGAACGCGGTCGTAACGCCCCGAATGCGCCAGCCGCGTGGCCAGGGCCTCCACGAGACGCGATTTCCCGGTTCCACCCAGACCCGTCACGGTAAGCAGGCGGGTGCCTGCGAGCAGCAGTGAGTCGATCTCCTCCAGCTCCGAAGTTCTGCCCACGAGCGGAGACGACAGCCGCGCAACGTTATGAGCCGTAGGACGCGTACCAACGCCTTCGAGCCCTGCTTCGCCACCTACTTCCAGCGGCAAGCCCATGGCCTCCGCTTCCTTCTTGACCGGCGCGGCACGCGGATTATCCGTAACCAGAAGCAACCGGTGCAGGCGGCGCAACAGGTCGGCGTCGGCGTCGACCGCATCGGTGCCCAGCGAGACGGCGCGTTCGGCGAACCTAGCGGCGTATGCGTGCCTGCCGGCAGCCAACTCCCGCTCACCCTCACTAACGAAGGCGCGCTGAGCCCGAAGCGCAAGTAGCTCACGGGTGAGGAACAACCACTCCTCCAGCTCGACCCCACGCTCAGGGATATCGACGCCCGCAAGGAAGGGGCCACCGTAAAGCTCGACGACACGCCCCGAGTCGCCGTCCGCCGCCGCCTCCTTCAACTCCACGGCGTCACACGCGAGCCGAGTCGAAAGGGTGAAGCCGTCGACATGGACCGCTTGCGGCAAGTGGTGCCGGATCTGCGACAGGGCCACGGAGAGACTCTGGCGCGGGTTCGCGGCCGTCGGCCAGAAGAGTTCCGAGAGGTACCTACGGTCCCTCGGTCCCTCCACAGCCAGGTAAGCGAGAAGGAGCAGAGGCTTCTGCCTCCGGAACCCTCCACCCGGCAGGCCTAACCCCCCGAGAGTCCGCAAGCGCATAGCAAAGTATAGGCACGGCGCGAGCCCTCGACGCCCCGTTGGCGCACTACCCAACGCAAGTAGTGGCAGATGGCATGACGGCGGCGAGTTGGCCTCCCCGGCTCCCCGACGTTCTTTACCGCCCAGCGATCAAGAATGTCGCCACGGTGAACGACTACCTCTCACAGCCCTTGCCGATAAACGCTGCTCCGAAGACGCTTGACACCCTTCGAGCCCCAGGTGTACACTCAACTTTGCCGCTCGAAAGACCGGCGAGAACATTGACAGGTGAATAGAAGGCAAGACATCAGGGCTCGAACGAGCACTTGGTCCCGTGAGGGACGAAAGATCGTACGAGCCGCGAATCGGGTTTTTTCAAGCCCAGAATCGCGTGTCTGCTCATACACATCAAAATGAAATTGCAAGAAATGGGTCAAGTTACTAAGGGCACACGGTGGATGCCTTGGCAGTCGAACCGATGAAGGACGTGGCTACCTGCGATAAGCCTCGGGAAGCTGGAAGCAAGCGTAGATCCGAGGATCTCCGAATGGGGAAACCCAGTGGGGCGAACCCCCACTACCCATGACTGAATACATAGGTCATGTGGAGGGAACCCAGGGAACTGAAACATCTAAGTACCTGGAGGAAAATAAAGAAAACTCGATTCCCCCAGTAGCGGCGAGCGAAAAGGGAATAGCCTAAACCGGCTCCTACGGGAGCCGGGGTTGTAGGACCGGCAACGTGGACTCGAGCGTATAGCGGAAGCGCACTGGAAAGGCGCGCCATAGCGGGTGATAGCCCCGTACGCGAAATGCGCGGAAGCCTAGCCGGCACCTGAGTAGCGCGAGTCACGTGGAACCTCGCGTGAATCTACGGGGACCACCCCGTAAGGCTAAATATTCCGACTGACCGATAGTGAACAAGTACCGTGAGGGAAAGGTGAAAAGCACCCCGTGAGGGGAGTGAAATAGTACCTGAAACCGTGTGCTTACAAGCAGTCACAGCCCTATGCATATCTTCGGATATGAACGGGTGGTGGCGTGCCTCTTGAAGCATGATCCTGCGACTTACTGGTAGTGCCGAGTTTAAGCCGATAGGCGGAGGCGTAGCGAAAGCGAGTCTGAACAGGGCGTTCAGGCGCTATCAGTAGACCCGAAACCGGATGAGCTAGCCATGGCCAGGTTGAAGCTTCCGTAAAAGGAAGTGGAGGACCGAACCCGTTGAGGTTTAAAACTCTTGGGATGAGCTGTGGTTAGGAGTGAAAAGCTAACCGAATCCGGAGATAGCTGGTTCTCCCCGAAATAGTTTTAGGACTAGCCTCGGGGGTTCATCGATGGTTGTAAAGCACTGATTGGGCTAGGGGGCTCACCAGCTTACCAAACCCTGTCAAACTCTGAAGGCCGTCGGTTCATACCCCGGGAGTCAGTCTGCGTGAGCTAACTTTCGCAGACAAGAGGGAAACAACCCAGAACGCCAGTTAAGGTCCCCAAGTCATGGCTAAGTGGGAAAGGATGTGGAGACGCTAGGACAGCTAGGAGGTTGGCTTAGAAGCAGCCATTCCTTTAAAGAGTGCGTAATAGCTCACTAGTCGAGTGTCTCTGCGCCGAAGATGATCGGGGCTAAGCCATGCACCGAAACTGCGTCAGTGCTGCTAAGCAGTGCTGGGTAGGGGAGCGTTCCGTAAGCCGTTGAAGCGGTACCGTAAGGAGCCGTGGAGGTATCGGAAGTGCGAATGCAGGAATTAGTAACGATAAGAAGGGTGAGAATCCCTTCCGCCGAAAGCCTAAGGGTTCCTGAGCAAGGGTCGTCCACTCAGGGTTAGGCGGGACCTAAGGCGAGGCCGAAAGGCGTAGTCGATGGACAGCAGGTCAACATTCCTGCCCCGCCGTCGTGGAGTGATGGGGTGACGCATTAGGATAGGCCATCCGGAGCTATGGCTATGCCCGGCGGCGTACGAAGTCTGGAGGGATAGGAAAATCCGCCCTCCGCGTAGATGACGTACGTCGGGAAGGTCCTACGGGACTGATAACTGGTTGAATCCACGGTGCCAAGAAAAACCTCTAAACGTTGAAGCGATGGCGCCCGTACCAAAACCGACACAGGTAGGCGAGTGTAAGAGCACTAAGGCGCGCGAGAGAACCCTGGTTAAGGAACTCTGCAAAATAGCCCCGTAACTTCGGGAGAAGGGGTCCCACGTGTAAGGTTGTCCGCAAGGATCGCCTGAGGTGGGCGCAGTGAATTGGCTCTAGCGACTGTTTACCACAATCACAGCACTCTGCTAACCCTTATAGGGGATGTATAGGGTGTGACACCTGCCCGGTGCTGGAAGGTCAACGGGAGGCGTGAAAGCGCCGAACTGAAGCCCCAGTGAACGGCGGCCGTAACTATAAAAGCTGACCGTTGTAGTTACGCAAATAAACTCAGCCATATGCTGGAAACTCCGAGAATCCTCCGCTACTCGCCACATCGCTTATGATGGCGGCAGTGACAACGCGTGAGGTGCGGACAATCAGCAGGAAAGACTCCCGCGGTGTTGACGATATCGATCATCAACCTGTTGGGAGAATCCTCAGAGGCCATACGCTGAGCGAACTCGAAGCGATCAACCATCGCCGCCTGCTTCGAGTAGATGATATGGTCCGATCTCCATGGCGACATGGAGGGCAGAAATTGCCGCACTGGTTGAATTCTGACCGGTGTTAACAGTAAGAACGGTCCTAAGGTAGGAATGCTGCCCCCCTCATCAGTAATGGTGAGGTGCGCATCTGGCTATATGCTGGAAACCCTGAGAATCCGCCGGTACTAGCCCTCAAGCGGGCAGTGACAATCCGCGCGGCGCAGGCAATCAGCAGGGAAGTCCGCTGCCACATTGGCATGACCCCTCAGAGACCACACGCCGGACGTCCGGCTATTCGGACGAAGATATGGTCCCATCTGCATGGCGACATGCAGGGACAGCAGCCAAGGACAGCTGTCCGCCCGGTAAGTTTGGGTAAGACTAAAGAGCGAAATTCCTTGTCAGGTAAGTTCTGACCTGCACGAATGGTGTAACGACTGGAGCGCTGTCTCAACCAGGGACTCGGTGAAATTGAATTGGCTGTATAGATGCGGCCTACCCGCAGCAGGACGAGAAGACCCCGTGGAGCTTTACTACAGCTTGATGTTGACGCTTGGACTGATCTGTGTAGCATAGGTGGGAGACTGTGAAGCCGGGCCGCTAGGCTCGGTGGAGTCATCGGTGAAATACCACCCTGATCGGTTCGATCGTCTAACCTGCACCCGTTATCCGGGTGGGGAACAGCGTCTGGTGGGTAGTTTGACTGGGGCGGTCGCCTCCTAAATTGTAACGGAGGCGCGCAAAGGTTCCCTCAGCACGGTCGGAAATCGTGCGTAGAGCGCAAGGGTATAAGGGAGCTTGACTGCGAGACGTACATGTCGAGCAGGGACGAAAGTCGGCCCTAGTGAACCGGTGGTACCTTGTGGAAGGGCCATCGATCAACGGATAAAAGTTACCCCGGGGATAACAGGCTGATACCGCCCGAGAGTTCATATCGGCGGCGGTGTTTGGCACCTCGATGTCGGCTCGTCATATCCTGGGGCTGGAGAAGGTCCCAAGGGTCGGGCTGTTCGCCCGTTAAAATGGCACGCGAGCTGGGTTCAGAACGTCGTGAGACAGTTCGGTCTCTATCCGCTGTGGGCGTAGGAAAGTTGAGGAGAGCTGCTCCTAGTACGAGAGGACCGGAGTGGACGCACCGCTAGTGTCTTAGCTGTCGTACCAACGGCACATGCTAAGTAGCTACGTGCGGAACGGATAAGCGCTGAAAGCATCTAAGCGCGAAGCCGACTCCAAGATGAGCTTTCCCATCCCTTTAAGGGAGTAAGACCCCCGGAAGACCACCGGGTTGATAGGCTGGGAGTGTAAGCGCGGCAACGTGTTTAGCTGACCAGTACTAATCGGTCGAGGACTTGACCATTTCTCGGACTCATTCCGAGTGTAGACACCTGAGCTTGCCTTCTATAACCTGTCCATATCTTTCCTCTTCGTGCTCGTGGCGGCGTGGACCCACCCGACCCCATTCCGAACTCGGAAGTTAAGCACGCCAGCGCCGATGGTAGTTGGGGGGCAGCTCCCTGCAAGAGTAGGTCAGTGCGAGGAGGTTATTTTAGAAGGAGCCGGTCTGGGGCCAAGTGTCTCAGACCGCTCCGTATGCGGGAGTAGCTCAGCTGGTAGAGCACTACCTTGCCAAGGTAGCTGTCGCGGGTTCGAATCCCGTCTCCCGCTCCACACGAAGCACCCGTCCAGGCCGAGGGATCGAGACTCGCCGCGAGGACGGGCGCTTTCGTTATGGGACGGCAAGTGCCGAGCGGCGCGTCAGCGGCGGTAGCCGAGCTCGCCTTTGGGGGCCCCGCTCAGGCCAACGATGATGAGCAATATGCCCACCACGACACCCAGGCAAGCCAGAACCTCGACGAAGTTCACGTCACTGATGAACGGCCCTATGGAGGCCGTATGGCCCGCGTCCACCTTGTTGAGCGCGGGCGGTATGGCGATGCCCTTGATGATCAGCACGACGAGAGAGACGCCCAACAGGCCAAGCCCACCGAAGGTGAAGCGCTTCATCGGTACCTCCTAGCGAGGAGCGGCCCCTCGTGGCGGCCAACCCGGCCGAGAAGCGCTCCAACGTGATAGGGCAACGATAGGCTCGAACGCCCCCCGGTTGCCGTGCGTTAGGTACATCGGCTGGCGGTCATGCAAGTTGGCTTGAACCCACGCGGCACAGGCCAAGGAAGCCTCGCGGCGCAGGTAAGGAAGCCTCGCGGCACAGGCTAAGGAAGCCTGGCGGCGCAGGCGCGGAAAGCCTAGCGGCACGAGGCGCAGGTCGGGTCAGCTCAGCGGGGCCGGGAACGCGACCCAGCGACCACGAGTACGATGCCGGCAACGACGGCAACTCCGGACGCGATGTCCGGGATATCGATACTCCGCTTCTCGGAAGCCGTCAACTCTACCGGGCCGAGATCGACCTTGGACGTGTTGGTGGTGTAAGTGACGCGCTTGACGACGAACCCCGCCACGCCTAGCACGATGAGGATCACACCTATGAGGACGAGCGGTTTCATATCTGCCTCCATACGATGCCCCCGAGGCCGGCGAGGCGGTCCGAACGACCGGCCGACCGGGGAGGTCAGACATTGTAGGGGAGAACGGCGTGCCATTTCGGTAAGTTTGGTGAACTCCGGTTTAGATTTCCTGATATAGGGCCGACGGGGCCAGACGCATCGGCGCCCGCCAAGAACCGTTGGCGGTGCCGCCGCCGATGCTCAAACCAGCTCGAACTTGCCGCCCACGAGGCCAAGTGTCAACCTTGTGCGGTGGAGGCCTAAAGTGAGGGATCCTGAGGTCAAGGTTGGGTTCGTGGCCTCGGCGGCCGCGCTAGAAGAGTTCGCGGCTTCCGCGGAAGCCGACGCGCGCCGCTTGGTTGTCGGAGCGCTCGTAGCCGATGATGGCGGCCGCATCTACCTTCAACGCCGCAGCCTCACGAGGGAGCTGTTCCCCGGCCGCTGGGATCTGGTGGGCGGTCACGCAGAGGCCGGCGAGTCGGTGCTTCAAGCGCTCGCCCGAGAACTGGCCGAGGAGACGGGGTGGCAGTTGACCGCCGTCGGCCCAGTGGTCGAGTTGCTCGACTGGGAGGCGGGCGGGACGCGGCGGCGCGAGATCGACCTACTGGTGAGGGCCGCAGGCGACCTCGAACGGCCACACCTCGAGCAGGGGAAGCACGACCAGGGCCGCTGGTTCGGGCCCGCAGCCTTGCCACTGCTAGAAGTCGACCCCCACGCCGACCCGTGGACCCTCGGCGTGGTGGCTAGGGGCTTTCAGTTGCTGAGGAGCTGGCGGCCGTCGGAACGGTAGCCGGAACGTTAGCTGCAACTTCAGCATGGTCCAAGCCTTCGTCGAGGCCCGCAGCCAGACCGGGGTAAAGCATGCGGTAGATGACCAGGTTCTCGTAGACGACCTGAAGGTACTCCCGCGTCTCGCCGTGATCCAGGTGGCGGTAGAAGTCGTCGCGGTTCCCGTCCACGCTCTCACCCTCGAGGGTGCGGCGCACGTAACCCTGGCCGCCGTTGTAACCGGCGATCACCAGTTCCTCGTCGCCGTCGAAGTAGTTGAGGAGCCAGCGCAGGTAGGTGGCGCCGTAGTTGATGTTGCTGACGAGGTCGAACGGATCGCCCGGGCTCTCCTTGCGCAACTCGGCGATCCAGTCCCAGGTGGAGGGCACCACCTGCATGAGGCCCATGGCGTTGGAGCGCGAGACGGCCACCGGGCTGAACGCCGACTCCTGGCGCATGACGGCCCAGATGAGGGCGGGCTCGAGCTGGTTCTCGGCCGCGGCGGCGGTCACGGTCGCCGGCCAGGCCGGCGGATAGGCCAGGCGCCAAGCGCGCAGGTCGTCCACGCCCTTGGCGAGCAGCGCGCGAGCGGCACGGCTGCTCTGGCGGTACTCGTCGAGGGCCTGCAGCTGCTCTGCGAGTTGAAGAGTGGCGTCGACGTCGCCGGCGGCCTCGGCGTCACGCAGGGCGAACAGGAGTTCGCCGGTGGCCGACGAAGGGTCCCCCGTCACCACCAGGTCGGCGGCCAGCGCCAGGGCCGGCGCTGCCAGTGTAGCCGCGTCTTCCGCCAAGGCCGCGCGCGAGTACTCGCCTACCGGCGCCGAACCGGGGTCGGGCGCCGCCGGTAAGCCGCCCAGCTTGAGGGCGAAGAAGCTCCCGAGCGGAATGGCGTCGAGGGCTTCGCGCTGGGCGGCGGCGTCGCCCAACCGTGCGGCAAGCACGTAGGCGCGGTACGCGGCGTCGTCGGTGTAGGCGCTGCTCCCCGCCGCCAGCTCCAGGTACAGGGGCAGGGCCTCGGCATACTGTGCACGCGCCTCGAGCAGGTCGGTGGCCAGCCAGATGAGGTCGGCGCGGCCCGTCTGTTGCAGGTAACGCACCGCGTCGGCGGTGCGGCCGGCGCGGTTTGCCAGCAGCCCCAGGCCCTGGTTGCCGGCCGGACCGAGGGCCGTGAAGGCCGCCGTCGCCTCGCCGTTACGTTGCAGGTAGTAGAGGCACCAGGCGACCCCTAGGGCGGCGGTCTCGCTGTTGGGGTCCTCCTTCAACCAGTTGCGGTAGGCGGCCAGGGCCTCCTCGTAGCGGCCCAGGGCCCGCAAGGCCGGCGCCTCGATCGACGGCGCCGGACGGCCGCCGAGGGCCTGCAGCGCCGCCTCGTAGCGGTTCACGCCCAGGAGTCCGGCCGCGAGGCGGTAAGGATCGGCCTCGAGCCGCGTGAAGGCCTCGATGGCGTTGGGGTCGGGCAGGGCGGCGCGGTAGGCGGCGATGGCCGTGGCGGTCTCGCCGGCCGCCTCGGCGAGCTCGCCACGCATGAGTTCCAGGCGTTGCGTCTCAGCCTTCATGAGAGGATCCGGCATGCGCAGCTCCAGCGCCCGCTCCAGGCCCCTGAGCCGTAGCCTTGGCGAGAGCTGGGGCCAGGCGGAGAGCTCCGTGGCCGCTAAGTAGGCGGAGTAGCGGTCGCTCTCGAAGGCCAGCCGCTCGAGCATGGCCGCGTCACCCGTGGCACGGGCCGTCTTCAGCTCCTCGTACGGCAGCAGCGCCGAGTCGGCGTCGGGTGGCGAGGAAGCGGTGAGTGGGAACAACGCCCCGGCAAGCAGCGCGAGGGCGAGAAGAGCAACGATCCGGTACTTCATGGGGTCAGTCTACGAAGGCACCGGGCTACCCGGGTGAGCGGTTGGATACGTGGGCCAAGATGCCCGCCGCGGCCGTGCATGAGGTAGAATCGGGCCACAGTCCAGCGGCCGAACGGCTTGTCCTATGCAGGACAAGCCGCTTGCTAACGGTCCAGGCGGGCAATCGCACGGCGACCGCTAAGGGAGAGCGTGGCGGCCGCTAAAGGAGAGCGACATGGCGATGAGAGTTCGAATCACGCCTGAAGGCTTCGAGCGCCTCAAGGCGACGCTAGAACAAGAATACGCACGCCTCGACGAGGCGACCAAGATCCTCCAGGGCCTCACGGGTTCCTCGGACGACTACGACGACAGTGGCCTGGAGGACGCCAAGGCCGAGAAGGCGCGCATAGAACGGCGCATCGACGACCTCGAGCTGCAACTCAAGCACGCCGACCTCATCGAGGGCACGGGCGCGGGTCACGTCGACTACGGCAGTGTCGTCACGCTTCTCGACGTCAAGACCAAGGACAGCTTCCAGGTGCAGGTCGTCTCGCCGGTCGAGGCCGGCATCCTGGAGGGAGACATGCCGAGGGTAAGCGACGAGTCTCCCCTCGGCAAGGAGCTCATGGGGCGCAACAAGGGCGAGAAGTTCAAGGTCGCCATACATGGCGGAACCAGCGAGTACCAGATCCAAGACATCGGCTGAACTCAAGGCTGATGTCGCAGAAGTCGCTCAGAGAACAGCGTGAGCAGCGCCTCCGTAACCTGGAGGCGCTGAAGGAACGTGGCTTCGAGGCCTACCCGTACGTCTATCACCCGACGCACGGTTCGGCGCAGCTTCACGCCGCACACCCGGCGCCGGAGCCGGGGGCGCGCCTGGGAGACGAACGGGTCGTGGTGGCGGGCCGCGTCATGCTGCTGCGCATGCTCGGCAAGCTCACGTTCGTCACGCTCCAAGACGCCGAGGGGCGCATCCAGGCATCGTTCCAGCGCGACAAGCTGGAGACCTACAACGCGCTGAAGAAGATCGACCTGGGCGACTGGCTCGAGGTGAGCGGCACGCTCTACGCCACGCAGACCGGCGAGCTCACGGTGGACGCCGACGATTTTAGGCCGCTGGTCAAGAGCCTGCGCCCGCTCCCCGACAAGCATCACGGCCTGACGGAGAAGGAGGCGCGCTACCGCCAGCGCTACCTCGACCTGATGGTCAACCCCGAAGTGAAGCGCGCGTTCTCGCTGCGCGGCCGGGCCGTCTCCTTCATACGGCGCTACCTCGACGACCTCGGCTTCCTCGAGGTCGAGACCCCGGTCCTGCAGGCCGTGCCGGGCGGGGCCGAGGCGCGGCCGTTCGTCACGCACCACAACGCGCTCGACTACGACTTCCACCTGCGCATCTCGCTGGAGCTCTACCTCAAGCGCCTGATAGTGGGCGGTTTCGACGCCGTGTACGAGATCGGGCGGAACTTCCGCAACGAGGGGATCAGCTACAAGCACAACCCCGAGTACACGATGCTCGAGCTGTACTGGGCGGGCAGGGACTACCTGGACATCCTGGAGCTGGTGGAGGACATGTACTCGGCCCTCGTGGTAGAGCTCCTGGGCACCACGAAACTGCCCTACCAGGGCGCCGAGCTCGACTTCACGCCGCCGTGGCCCCGCATCGACTACACGGGCGAGCTGGCGAAGCGCGCCGGCATGGACTTCGACCCGCTCGACGAGCCGCGCCTACGCGCGTGGACGGCGGAGCACCACCCCGGCGCCGGCACGGGCAACGAACCGCCACTGGCCGAGAGGCCGCTCAACCAGCTCTACGACAAGCTCTACGACATCTACGTCGAGCCCAACATCGTCGGCCCGGTCTTCGTCATGGACCACCCGCTCGCCATCAGCCCACTCGCCAAGCAGCACCGGAGCCGGCCCGGCCTCGTGGAGCGCTTCGAGCCGGTGGCCGTCGGCATGGAACTGGGGAACGCTTTCAGCGAGCTCAACGACCCGCTGGATCAGCGCGCGCGTTTCGAGCAGCAGCAGGCGCTGCGCGAGGCCGGCGACGAAGAGGCCCAGATGATCGACGAGGACTTCCTCACCGCGCTCGAGTTCGGCATGCCGCCCACGGGTGGCCTGGGGCTCGGAATCGACCGTCTGGCCATGCTGCTGGCCGACGTGCCGAGCATCCGCGACGTCATCCTTTTCCCGCTTCTGAAGCCGGAGTAACGGCGGCGCCGCGCTTGTCCTTGGTGCTCATGGCGGCGTAGCGGGCGTCGAGCCCGCGGAACAGGCGCAAGAAGAACTGCATGAGTGGGCCCGCCGTGAGCGCGAACAGGACGGTCCCCAGGCCCACGCTGCCGCCCATGACCCAGCCGAGGGCGAGGACGCTCACCTCCGTCAGGGTGCGCACCAGGCGCACGGACGCGCCCGTCACCTTGGCGACGCCCAGCACGAAGCCGTCGCGAGGCCCGGCGCCGAGCCCGGCCGTGATGTAGAGGCCGGTGGCCAGGCCGGTCATGGCGAGCCCCGCCACGAACAGCGCCAGCCCGAGCGCGTAGCCGGAGGGGTGCGGGAAGCCGGGCAGCCCCAGGAAGACGTCGGCCCAGACGCCGATGAGGAGCATGTTGAGGACGGTGCCCACGCCCACCCTCACCTTCGGGCCCAGGACCGAGTAGACGAGGACCGCCAGGCCGGCGGCCACCATCGCCTGGCCGAAAGAGAGCGGCGTGAGTAGCGAGATGCCCTGGTGGAACACGTCCCACGGGCCCAACCCCACGTTCGCTTCGACCATGAGCGCCACCGACAGCCCGTAGAGCAGGAGCCCCACGTTGAGCTGGAGGAGCCTGAGAACGAACACGGGCCACGAGGAGGGTCGATGGGCACGCAGCACCAGGGGAGCGTAACCCCGCGGCGCCCGTGGGTTAGCATTCCCGGCATGCCCGCTAGCAGCAAGTGGCCCGAATGGGTGAAGGACGCCGTCTTCTACCAGATCTTTCCCGACCGCTTCGCGCGCAGCAGCCGCGTTCACAAGCCGAACAACCTCGAGCCGTGGGACTCCCCACCCACGACGCACGGCTACAAGGGCGGCGACCTCCTGGGCGTCGTCGAGAGGCTCGACCACCTGCAGGACCTGGGAATAACTGCGCTCTACTTGTGCCCGATCTTCGCCTCGGGAGCCAACCACCGCTACCACACGCAGGACTACCACCTCGTGGACCCCATGCTGGGCGGCAACGAGGCGCTGGCGGAGTTGCTGAATGCGTGCCACGAGCGCGGCATGAAGGTCGTCCTGGACGGCGTCTTCAACCACGCCAGCAGGGGCCTCCTGCAGTTTCATGACCTGCTCGAGAACGGGCCCGCCAGCCCCTACCGCGACTGGTTCCACGTGCGCCGCTACCCGTTGAACGCCTACGGCGGCGGGCCGCTCGGGTACGACGCCTGGTGGGGGTTGGCGGCGCTGCCGAAGTTCAACACGAGCACGGCTGACGTGCGCGAGTTCCTCTTCCAAGTGGGCGAGAGGTGGTTGGCCGCCGGCGCTGACGGCTGGCGCCTGGACGTGCCCAACGAGATCGACGACGACGACTTCTGGCGCACGTTCCGCGACCGCTGCCGCGCCGTTAACCCGGAAGCCTACCTGGTGGGCGAGATCTGGGAAGGCGCCGAGCGGTGGCTGGACGGCGACATCTTCGACGGCGTGATGAACTACCAGCTCAACCGGGCCATCCTCGGCCTGGTGGGCCGAAACCTGGCGCACGACGAGCTGGCGCGCAGCGGCCTGAACGGCATCTCCGCGCTGTCGGCCGCCGGGTTCGCGGCGGCGGCGACTAGTCTGCTCGAGGCCTATCCCGACGCGGCCGTGCACTCACAGCTGAACCTCCTGGGGTCGCACGACACGCCGCGCATCGCGACGACCCTCATGGGCGATAACGCTGCCGTCCGCCAGGCCTTCCTCCTGCTGTTCTCGTGGCCGGGAGCGCCTTGCGTGTACTACGGCGACGAGCTGGGCATGAAGGGTGGGCACGACCCCGCCTGCAGGGGGGCCATGCCCTGGGACCACCCCGAGACGTGGGACGACGACCTGGTTGCATACCTCCGCTCGCTCGCGGGAGCCAGGCGCGACCTGGCAGCGCTGCGACGCGGCGACGCGCAGGTGACGGCGCCGACGGAGGGGCTCGTAGTGGTGAGGAGAAGCCTGGATGGCGAGCCCACCGTCTACGCGCTGGTCAACCTGCTTGACGACGCCCAGGCCGTGCCGCCCAGCGCGCTGCCGGACGGCAGATACGTGGACGCCCTGTCGGGCGCGGTCGTCCAGCAGTCGAGCGGCAAGCACGTCGTGCCGGGGCGCGGCGGTGCGCTGTTAACCGCAGGCTAGCCGCAACACCCTACTCGTGCAGCGTTATCCGGCTCTCGTCACCCACGATCATGCGGTGCGTGGCGGGCCGCGAGTCGTCGCTCGTGATGGTGACGTCCTCGCCGATCAGGCTGGCCTGGATCCTCAGCTTCACCCCATCTATCACGCTGCGGT
>JACDJC010001686.1_pt1 | contig 19105 bp, 9 predicted proteins | sample 7454191 | NCBI WGS metagenome assembly JACDJC01 (sample SAMN14253291, study PRJNA609438) | sludge metagenome | isolation source: sludge after 25d culture with pyrite and EDTA | collected 2018-12-20 | reverse complement strand
GGTCAATCTCACCCGCGAGCTAACCCTCGAAGCCATTGGAACTATAGCCGAATACCGCTACCAAAACCGGCCACTGGGATATATTACCTACGAAAACGGAAGCCACCCCGACACCACCGAAACGGTGTACCTGAAAAACTTTTATGTGGGTGGCACCCCGCAAACGGCAGGCAGCCTGGGGCTCAGCTACGCCCATCCGGCCTATTGGTTTTTCGAGGTGAACTACAACTACTTCGACCGCAACTATGTGGACCTCACCCCGGTGCGACGCACCCCCAGTGCCGTGGATTTCCAGGCCTACAACCAGGAAGAGCGCGATAAAAAAGTGGAAGAGATTGTGAAGCAGGAGAAATATGAAGCCGGGGGTACCCTGGACCTCTCCATTGGCAAGTCGCTGCGGCTTTCGGGCGGAAAGTTCCTCAGCATAAACCTCAATGCCAACAATATACTCAACAACACCTCCCTCAAAAGTGGCGGTTACGAACAGGGCCGGTTCGATTACGATAATTACGACATTAACAAGTTTCCTTCAAAATATTACTATGCACAGGGATTTAATTTCTTTTTTAATGTAGGACTGAGGTTTTGAAACAAAATATATCAAAATTATAAACGTCATGAATAACTTCAGAAATATAATCATCCTTATGGCGATGCTCGCCTTTGCAGGATTTGGCTGCCAGGATGAAAATTTTGATGCACCCCCGCATGAGCGTCCTGTTTATTCGGGAGATGCCAACATCTCCATCAAAGAGTTTAAAGCCAAACACAATGAGCTGTTGAAGAAGCTCACCGGCAATGACATCATCCAGGGGGTGATTACCGCCAACGATGAGTCGGGCAACCTCTACAAGCAAATCTTTATTGAAGATGAGACCGGCGGACTGATGGTGGCCATCGACCGGAACAACATCTACAACGACTACAAAGTAGGCCAAAAGATTTTTATTGAAACCGGCGGACTTTACATGGGCAAATATGGCGGTCTGCCTCAACTGGGTTATCAGTATTCGCGGGACAATGACAACAATTTTACCATTGGTCAGATGACCTGGGAACAGGTGAAGTTGCATATCTTTAAAGACGACTATCCAAAACCTGAAGAGCTCTCGCCTAAAGTGATAGATTACAACGCCTTTAGCGCCGACAACTACAGCCGGCTGGTAAAGCTGGAAGGCGTGCTGTTCGATGATGCAGGCGACATCTTCGCGTATCCTCCGCCCGAGGGAGGCGTTCAGACGTTGAACCGCATCATTCGCTTTGCCGACGATCAAAGTAAAACGGTTACCGGCCGCATGAGCAGTGCCGCCCAATTTGCCGCCGACACCATCCCCGCCGGGGTAGGGAGCATAACGGGTATTCTCACCGTATTCAACAATACCGTTCAGTTTTTGCTGCGCGACACCGCCGACCTCCACTTCGAACCCAATCCCGATGGCTGGGGCCTTCAAAACAGCCCCTGGAGTGTAAGCTTCGCGCTCGAAAATATGGACACCGAAAAAAACGGATGGGTGAAAGGCTACATTGTAGGCGCCGTAATACCCGGCATTAACAACGACAACCCCATCAGCAGCGATGACGACCTGGCCTTTGAAGCCCCGTTTTTGAACAATACCATCGTGATTGCACAAACGCCCGGTGAAACCAATTGGGAGAAGTGCGTCGTGGTGAATCTGCCCTCCGGCTCCCCAATGCGGGCGTTGCTAAACCTCGCCGACAACGCCGGCAACATTGGTAAAGAGGTGTCGGTGAAAGGAAGCCTCGAAACCATGCTGGGCGCCGGAGGTATTAGAATAGCCAACGGCTCTTCTTCGGAGTTTATGTTTGGAGGCGCCGGGGAGGAGATTCTCAATGCTCCCTTACAAACCACGCTCGACCCGTTTATGCAATACAGCGTTACAGGCACTCAAACCTGGGGGATAGACCGGTATGGCTATGCAAAGATGACAGGCTTTGAAAATCCCAACCGGTTTGAAAATGAAGACTGGCTTATTTCACCTGCCCTCGATCTTTCGGAGTACGAGGCCGCCCACATCACCTTCGACCATATTACCCGCTACGGCAACAACCAGCAGGATCATACCCTTTGGATATCCTCCAACTACAATGGCGGGGACCCCCACGCGGCCGCCTGGACGCAGATTGCCATTGCCCACTACTCTTCGGGCGATTCGTGGGACGACTGGACCAACAGCGGGAAGCTGAATATCCCTTCGGAATTCACCGGCACCGGCAACATCCGTTTCGCACTCAAATACGTCTCAACCACCAGCCGCGCAGGTACCTGGGAGGTGAAAAACATGCTGGTGGTAAGCGGGCCCGGCGACGAAGGTGGCACGGTGGAACCGCCCGACCCCGGAACCGGTGACGGCTCTAAGGAAAACCCTTACAACATCCAGGCAGCCATCAATAATCAGGGAGCCACCGGCAGCTTTTGGACCAAAGCTTACATAGTGGGAGCCGTGGACGATGGCAATGGCTCGGGTAAAAGCATCTCCACCGAATCGCGGTTTACCGCTCCCTTCACGGTGCAGTCGAACATCCTGATTGCTGCATCTGCTTCCGAGACCAACCATACCAACTGTATTCCGGTTCAACTGCCACCAGGTCCCGTTAGAGAGGCGCTCAACCTGGTGGCCAATCCCGGCAACCTGGGCAAAGAGGTGAACCTGTATGGAACACTCGAAACCTATTTTGGTGTGTCCGGCATAAAAGCGGTATCCGACTTTGAAATAGAGGGAGGGACGGTAGAACCCCCACCGCCCGATGGATCTCAAATATTTTTAGAGACTTTTGGCAACGGTACCTATGAGTATCCCAATCGTCCGAAGATTGCCGACTTTGATGATTTCGACAATCCAGATCTTGCCTGGAGCGACCCGACGGGAAATGCAGATGTGCGCAACACAAACTCAATGAATGCCCACGTATGGTTTCCTGCAAATAAGGAGAGCGGCCTCACGGTGGAGGGAATCGACATCAGCCAGTCGCAGGATGTGCAGCTACAATTCGACATGTCAACCAATGGCACCGCCACAGCCGATAAGCTCATTGTGAAAATTAACGGCGTGGAACAAACTGTGCCCGCCACAGCACTAACAGCCAATGTGTTCTCAACCATTGTGATTGAGGCAGTGATAACTGCAACCAGTCCGCTTAAAATTGAGTTTATATCTATTGCAGCCAACAACACCGTAGGGTTTAGACTTGATAACATTAAGTTGACGGGAAATCCGAAATAGTATATCCTTGAGATTGAGATATGAAAACCAGAACTAATGCCTTTTTATCAAAATGTAAATCAGGAAGGTATAAAACTATGAATCAAGAGTAAAGACTCATTTTTGCACAAATAGATCAACCCCGGGTTCTGAACGCGGGGTCTTCCGGCAGCTGCCGGAAGACCCCGCTGGAAATCTAATCAACAAAATGATGTACATCATTTTGTTGATTTCTATCCTGTCATTGACAGTTTTCAATCAACATGGAGCATCGCCCCTTTATCGCCCTGAAGGGGCCTCAGCATAGCCATTAAGCAGTAAAACCCTTTTTGAATGAACCCTTTTCTACGCCATCCTATCCTTCTTTTTCTGCTGATTACTTCCGTTGTTGCAGCCCAAAATCCCAATGGTTATTACAACACCGCCAGTGGCAAACAAAAGGAGCAACTTAAAACATCGCTGCACAAAATAATTCGCAACCACACCGTGTTGGAATACAACAGTCTGTGGTTGGCTTTCAGGCAAACCGACAGCCGGCCCGATGGCACTGTTTGGGATATGTATTCCAGCCATGTGCGTCCCTTTACCAGTTACGAACTGAACCGCGAACACGCCTTCCCCAAAAGCTGGTGGGGCGGCGATCGCAACGCGGCCTACACCGATCTTCACCACATCTATCCCTCCGACGGGGATGCCAATATGGCCAAAAGCAACTATCCGTTGGGAGAAGCCGGCAGCAATCCCATCTTCTACAATGGGGTAACCACCGTGGGCAATAATACATTTCCGGGCTATACCGGTGTGATTTTTGAGCCCCACGACGATTACAAAGGCGATTTCGCCAGAACCTACTTTTATATGGTTACCTGTTACCAGGATTATTATAACCAGTGGCGCTACTTTTATATGATCAACGCCAACACCTATCCGGTACTGCGACCCTGGGCCGTGACCCTGTTGCTGAAATGGCACCGCAACGATCCCGTGAGCCCCAAAGAGTTGGAGCGTAACGATGCGGTATTTAAGCTTCAGAACAACCGCAACCCCTTTATCGACTACCCCAACCTGCCCGAATACATTTGGGGCGACAGCATGGAGGTGGCCTTTGTCATCGATACCGACGATAATCCGGCATTTATTCTCCCCGCCGAGGGTACGGAGTTGCAATTTGGCACTGTAATAAAGGACCAAACCAGTGCACTCACACTTTACGTGAAGGGTAGAAACCTTACCGGTGAAGTAAGCGTGATGCTCTTTGGAAAGAATCCTGAAAGATTCTCCCTGAGTACCACCACCATTTCTGCTGCACTCACCACTACTGAAGTGGGCTATCCACTCGTGGTGAGTTATTCTCCCACGGAGGTGAGCGATGGGGATACCGCCACTATTGTAATCTACGATGGCGGCTTCGATGGAAGTGTCACCGCCGGGATGTACGGCAACAGTATCTCCTACGAATCGTTTATCCCACCCACGGCTACTGCTGCCACCCACATTTCCTCAACCGGCTTCAGAGCCAACTGGGAGGTTTCTCCCGGAACCGACACCTACATTCTGGAAGTTTATGCCCAACGGGAAGGTTCGCAAGAGCTGATACTTAGAGAAGAGGACATTGAAAACAATTACTTTGATGTAACCGGTCTGGAGGAGGGATTGACTTACAGCTACCTGGTAAAGAGAGTGATAGGCGGAGTTACCTCCGAGCCCTCCAATCCTGTTTTGGTAACCACCGCTACCCATATCCCGAAAGATGTGGCAAAAGAGCATGTACAGGTTTGGAGCGCCAATTACTCGCTCTTCATACTCAACAACTCATCCGTTCCCGAGCACATCAACATCTACAGCCTGTCGGGAAAATTGGTGAAAAGCTACACCGCGTTCGTTGGGTTGAAAAGTATCGAGGTGGATGTGCCCGGCGTTTACATCATCGACATTGGGGGAGATGTGCGAAAGGTGATGGTGAGGTGATGCCCCCCTCCTAAGGACCTGTTGTCATTGCGAAGGCTAGCCCGAAGCAACCTCATTTCTATACAGATTCTGCATAATAAATTTCGTGAGGAATAGCGTTAAAAAAAGCAAATATTATTGGTTCCTGTTCAAAAGTTTTGTAACTTATGCTCAAATATCCAATCTTAAATACACTTTTTTCTAACCACTTAAAATGCTGTAATTATGAGACGACATCTACTTTCTTTAATTCTAATGATGATATTGCCCTTGGGTGTATTATCGCAAAATGCCACCGACCTCTTCTTCTCCGAGTATGTTGAAGGTTCAAGTAATAATAAATATCTTGAAATTTTCAATGGTACCGGGGCTAATGTTGATCTTAATGATTATCAGGTATTGCTTTTTGCCAATGGGGCTACAACACCAAACAATACCCAAAATCTAACAGGCATTCTGCCTTCCGGTTCAACAATAGTACTCAAGAATAGTGGCGCAACAATCTATCAAGGGGACGCAGAAGTATCCTCTGTGACTAATTACAATGGTAACGATGCGGTTGCCTTGAAAAAAATCTCAACTGGCAGCTATGTTGATATAATTGGTAGCATAGGTGAAGATAAATATTGGTCTTCGGGCGACCACTCCACCCAAAACAAAACTCTTGTTAGAAAACCCACTGTAATTCAAGGAATCACAGAAAATCCCACTGAAGGTTTCCCAACCTTGGTATCCGAGTGGGATGTATACGACATAGATTATGTGGAAGATTTGGGAAAACATACCTTTGCCCCCGGCCCTCCCGGCACCTTCTCCAACCTTACCCTTTCCAGTTACGCTTTAACCACCAACCAAGAGATTACCATCACCTGGACCGCCACCGATATAGATTTTGTTAAATTTCAGGTGCGCGATGAACCCTTCGGGGGTGAATGGTACGATCTGGAAGGGCTCGAAAAGGTGGATGCCTCCTCAAGCCCACTTCCATTTACCATTCCCATTGATGCCACCGATGGCACCTATGTGATGCGCATTAGTGATGCCACCAACCCCGCCACTGATCCTCTCGAAAGTGCTCCCTTCACCATCACCGACAATCATTTTGCAGGATTGTATCCCGGCAGGCACTTTTTCCCGGCCAATGGTGCCACCGATGTACCCATTGACCTGTTTGGAGTGATAGAGCCAGACGATGATTCAGCCCCTTATATCAATATAGGGCAACTTTTGATGCGTTTTGCCGAGGACATTAATCCGGGAACCGGCAATATCACACTTTATAAGGCCGATGGGGATGTGGTGGTGAAAACTTTTGATGTAAACGGGGCCGATGTGTTCATCTTTGAGAATGAAGTAGTCATTGTCGTGGGCGAAAACCTGGAGCCCAACACCGGGTATTATGTCACCGTTGACAATGGCGCCATTGTTGATCAGGCCATTACACCCAACGCTTTTGATGGCAATGTAACCTGGAGCTTTACCACCGGTGCCAGCGATTCGTTCCGCACCATACCCGAGATTCGGGGCACCGAAGATGTGCCGGCACTCATTGGCCAAACCGTTCGGACAAGGGGACTGGTAACCCATAGACATACTGATGGAAAAAGATTATGGATACAGGATGACGACACCGGTTTCAACGGAATTTTAATTTATGATCCCGATCAGATGGCTGGAAGTAGCGTTGAAGTTGGAGACATTATTACCATCATAGGCACTGTGGCCCATTATCAGGGGCTAGCAGAGTTAACCGATATTTTACAGGTTACAATAGAAAGCAAGGATAATCCTGTGGTTCCAACCGTAATAAATCTTCCATTTAGTGAAAAATGGGAAAATATGCTGGTGCAGATTAATGATGTGTACTATACTGATGTGCCACCCGTTAGCGGCAGTGAGTTTGAGGTGTCCGATGGTAGCAACACCGGGCTGGTTGACGACTGGATGTACGTATATACCCCATCACCGTCAGAACAGTTCCAATCCATTGCCGGAATTTTAAATTACTACAATGAATTTAAAATCGCTCCCCGCTTTGCTGCCGACATCGTGAGTACCGCGGTTGGTGTAACCAATGCCGAAGCCGGCAAATTTATGGTAGCTCCCAACCCGGTAACCGATCTGCTCTACATAACGGCTCCCGATGCTTTGTCTACTGTTCAGATAATCAGCACCGCCGGAAGCGTAGTGAAAGAGATACAGTTAAATGGCGCTGCTCAGGTTACCCTCTCGGTAGGTGATTTGCCCAGAGGTCTTTATCTGATGCGCATTACCACCGTTACGGGTGAAAATCTGATAAGCAAAGTGATTAAGAGGTAACATGACCCATCCGCAATTGTGGAATTATAAAAAAAAGGGCTGTCCAACGGACAGCCCTTTTTTGATATCGTAAATGTGAATTAGTTCACCTTACCCACCAGCGAAATAACTGTATTACCCACTGCAGGAGCGATTTCATTGTCGGTGGTAAAAGGCACCAGCTTGTCGTTATTATCAATCAGAAAAAGAGGCATAACCGATTGACCGTATTTTTTTAAAAAATCCTTATAACCAAACTCGCCGGTTAATTTGGTGGACTTAAGAACTGCCCCCTGTTGAAATTTTTCAGAGATGGTGTTGAAATTGATATCTTTACCAAACAGCAATCTTCCCCGCAGATACTGAGGTGCAAATTCCTTCTCATCCACTTTTGAGAATGGATGTATCTGATACAAATCTGCCTTATCAAATATTTCGGAAAAATTCATCACCCCAAGTGCATTGGCCTCATCGTTGGAGGTAAGGGCCAGCAACTTGCCAATGCCTTCCAGATTTATTTTATCGATTATCTGCTCCGATATAATGCTTTCGTTATAGGCCTTAAGTCCGTTCATTTTTGCCCGGCTGATATTGTATTTATTGGTATCCACAATCACCACCTCGAACCCGTTTTTTTTTAAAACCACCGCGAGCTCCCGGGCCCACGCATGAGCACCTGCGATAATTACACCACGGGGATTGGATTGCGACACCTTTAACAGCCGGGCCACGTAGGGCGAGGTAAACCCGTACAAAATTACAGTGCCAATTATTACGAGAAAAGTAAGGGGGACCAGATATTCAATCATCGGCATCCCGGTTTCGGTGAGCTTGAGGGCAAAAACGGAGGATACAGCCGCCGCCACAATTCCCCTCGGGGCCATCCACGAAACGAATAATTTTTCATTCAGGCTCAATCCTGATTTTATAGTTGACAGAAACACCGACAACGGGCGGCCAATAAATATTAATATCAACAGGAAAATAATTCCGGTGTAGCTCATCAGTTGGATATCGCTTTCTGTTAAGCGGGCCGAGAGGAGAATAAACAGGACGGGAATCATCAACACGGTAAGATTTTCTTTAAAATCTTTTATCTTCTTTATCGGCACATGCCTTTGATTGGTCAACACGATGCCCATTATAGTTACGGCAAGCAACCCTGATTCTTCGTGAAAGCTGTTGGATATCAAAAATGCAGCCACCACGAAAGTTAATGCCGCGGTTTCGTGAAGGTAATCCGGAATCCAATATTTTTTCATCAAAAAGGTCAAAACCAAGGCAAATACCCCACCGGTTGCCGTGGCCAAAAAAATCGTCTTCAACAAACTCCATAAAACCACGCCCGAAGGTTGCTGAGTTCCCACTATCAGTATGATTTCAAATACCAGAATGGCCAGCAGAGCACCAATAGGGTCGATTAAAATCCCCTCCCATTTTAAGATGTTTCCCACACTCTGCTTTGGCCGTATGTTGCGCAGTAAGGGCCCGATAACCGTAGGGCCGGTAACTGTGAGCACAGCCCCCAGCAAAGCGGCCACCTTAAGGTTTAAGCCAAACAACCAATAAGCTGAAAAGGAGACGATTATCCAGGTTACGATGACTCCCAATGAAATCAACAGCATCACCACGTGCCCAATCTTTCTGAATTCATGAAGTTTGAGGGTCATTCCCCCTTCAAATAGAATAATGGCTACCGAGATGGAGACGAAGGGCATAAGAACGTCTCCAAACAGTTCGTCGGGATTTAGATAACCCAATACCGGCCCGGCAATGATCCCGAACAGCAGCAACAGAACAATGGAAGGTATCTTGATGCGCCACGACAGCCATTGGGCAGAGAATCCCAACAGAACCACCACACCAAGACTCATTAAAACATTTTCAGACATACACTTAGTCACTATTTAGTCGACAAGAAAACTACCCTTACTGACCGGTGGTGTCACAAAAAACGTCAAGAACAAGGCTTGCGAGACCTGATTGACAGGAGTCCCGAGATAGCTTTTGTAAGATTTTAATTTTAAAATCAACAAAAAGCATAATCGGGATGACTGTCGATTAGGGCGAGCATAACGCAGTTATTGGCGTTTTCTTGTAGCCACCATTTATCAAACTTCGCTTACCACCTGTAACCCAACCACGGAAATTACCAGCGTGGAGAGAAAGAACATCCGCCAGAAAGTCACCGGTTCTTTAAATAAAAGGATGCCGGCAATAACGGTTCCTATGGCCCCAATGGCGCCCCAAACGGCATAGGCAGTGCCTACCGGAATGGCCTTTTCGCCACCCATTGCCTTGTATAGAAGATACATGCTTATGCTCACGGAAACTCCAAAAGCCGCCAGCCACAACCACGACTCTTTTCCCGTTGTTTGTTGCGCTTTCCCCATGCTTATGGCAAACCCGGTTTCAAACAGGCCGCCAACAAGCAGTAATATCCAGTTGATACTCATCGTTATTTCAAACTTTAGGTGATAGGTGAATGAAGGGTTTAACCACAATAATCGCGATCCCTGATTCAAATTGAAATTTCAAATGTATGAATTTTCCGGCTAATTGCCACGATAGGTGTCGTAGAGACAAGGCATGCCTTGTCTCTAACTCAAAACACCAATATCACCCCAACGGTTGGCAGCACAGTACCCGTTGTATTGGTAAGCTCTTTTAAATCGTAGCGGGGCACATCACCGGTTGACTGGGGCGGAATGACGATGGGGTCTTCGTTGTCGTCTAATCGTTGTACCAGGCGCGGAGGCTGGTCGCCCTTTTTATTGTACACATTTTGGATGTCTAAATACACCCCCAACGAAAACTTAGGGAAAAGCCACGATTTGTCCACTCTCAGGTCGAGTTGATGAAACGAATCCAACCGCTTTTCATTAAATCGACTGAAGTCCAGGAACTCACGCCCCTCCAAATTCCAGGCATCCACCCTTGAGGAGCGTTCGTAATCGTAGGGTGTGTAGGGGAGTCCGCCCAGATAACGCCAACGCAGGCCCACATCCCAGTTTTTGGGTAGCGACCGTGTAAAGGTAAAGGTAAGAAGGTGTTTGCTGTCCCACGACGAAGGCACCAACTGCCCCTCACCGTCCGAAAACCGGCTGCGCACCCAGGTATAAGCCAAAATATAGCTGTAGCCTTTGGGAGAGCGCTGTTGCACCAGCAGTTCGGCCCCATAGGTCTTGCCATCGGAGCCGGAGGTGACCTCCTCGGCGCCCAACACCCCAAAATCACCCCCTTTGCTGGCCAACGACACGGAGTCGAGCACCGAAAAGGGATAGTTGGCATACCTCTTTAAAAATCCTTCCAGGCTCACCTTGGTATAGCTGTTGGGCAACCACTCTACGCCGCCAATAAAATGATCGGCCCGGATGTAGGATATTTTGTTCTTTTTATTGGTAAGCTCCTGTGGATATTCGCGATACCCCAATGCCGTGTAGGGAGGTAACTGAAAATAACGTCCTGTGTTAAAATTAAGCCCAAACTGAGGCGCCACCTTATAGGAGAGCGACAAGCGGGGGCTGAATTGCTTCAGGGGATTATTCATCTGCGCGCTGTAAGAGTTGGCATCGAACCGCGTGCCCAAGGAGACACTGAATTTGTTTTGGTGGAAGGATCGCGATATGGAACCGAAAAGGCCATATTTCAGGATGTCGAGATCGGTTTTATAATTGATCTCAAACTCTCCATCCTGGCGAAAAACCCGGGCAAAAGTACGGTTGTAATAGTGCGCCAACTCAAGGTTGGCCCCCATATTGAGCTTAAACTCCCCGGGAGTGCTGTAATGCTCGAAACGCAACTTATTCTCCACCTCATCGCTGGCATAATCGTAGTTAAGCATGTCGGGTTCGTCCTCCCGGTTATCCTGAAACTTATATATGGTATTGTTCAGATGGTTTCGGCTAAGGACAACCACAAAATAGCTGTCCTCTAAAAAGTGCTTGTAGTTGGCGCCCACCGCGTAGTTCCACTGTTCGTTAACCGGAAGATATTCAACAATGTAGCGATTCTCTTCGGTGGGTTTGGGCGACGGGTTCAGTTTGAACTGATCGATGGCACCCACGCCTAAGAGTATTAACTCGTTTTTTTTATCGAATCGCGTGCGGGTTCTGAATTGAAAATCGTTAAAAGTAGGAAGGAATGGCAGCCCAATGGCATCGAATAAAAATTGCAGATAGGAACGCCTTACCGAAAAGAGGGCACCTGTTTTTTCACTCAGAGGCGCATTGCCCGATAGTGATAGCTCCGAAGCCCCCAGGGTGGCTTTAAAGCGCGGTTTTTCCTTATTGGCATCTATCTGCTTAAACTCGAACACCGAACTCAGCGCGTTGCCACGGTCGGCAGGAAAGGCGCCCGAATAAAACTCCACCTCACGAATGAAATCCACATTTAACAGACCCACAGGCCCTCCGGATGCCCCCTGGGTGGAGAAGTGATTAAGCACCGGAATTTCTATCCCATCCAGGAAAAAACGGTTCTCTGAAGGTCCGCCGCCGCGCACAATCAGGTCGTTGCGAAAAGAGACCGTACCACCAACTCCGGGGAAGCTTTGCAATACCTTACCGATATCGCGTGCCGCACCCGCCCCCTTCTCTATTTGCTCAATGCCTATACGCCGCAACGAAACAGGGCTTTCGGCATTGGGAATAAATAAGCTGCCCTGCACCACCACTTCGTCAAGCCGGGTGGTTTTTCTGGTCATCGATAACTCCACAAAATTGCTGCGAATGGGCGATATCATGATCTCTTCGGTGAGCAAAGTTTCATAACCCACCGAGGAGAGGCGAAGTTTTAAAAATCCGGACTCCACGTTTTCAAATTCAAATTCCCCCTCAATATTGGTGGTAGTGCCAATGGTGGTATTGTCGATAATGATATTCACAAACGCCAGAGGCTCATTGGAATAGGTGTCCTTAACAACCCCCGATAACCGGGGAGCCTGACCGTAAAGCGTTAAATTAATGGCAAATAGCCACAGTAAAGCCAAAAAAAAATAGCCGCGCATAAAATCTGTTCAATATTAATACTGTATTCTTAAACAATGGTGTTTGGAATATGTTTGCCGGTTTTTGAAAAAACAGGTGTCAATTTTCAAATGTCCCATACGATTCAACATCATTTTCAAAAGTTGCATCCTTTCATTTATCAGGCGGGGCATCTTTTAACTTTTATTATATATATTGTATTGACTTTTATTTATTTCTGTTGTACTTTTGACCTGACATACATCTTACATCCTTACAGGTTGATGGTTGGTCTATAGATGTTCTCAATACAATGTTTAATTAATAACTGGCTAAATCAGCGGTATAGGATAGAATAGGCACAAAGGTATCCCGATTTATAGAATTTAATCGTAGAAATTATAATACATCATACAATTTACAATTCAGTTAAAAAAACAACACGCCGACATGTATTTATAAAACAAATACTATGAATTAAATTTATCAATTTGCAGGATATTAAGTCATTACTGAATTAAATTACCGGATTTTCAGCAAAGTTTTTTAACGCGGTCTATATTAAATCAATCCTTATGCAAGCGGGGTAAACCAGATGCTTGCCATTATTAATCATCAATACTTTTATCTATGAAAAAAACGCTGAGTTTTTTCCTGTTAATGATGTTGACAACGGGGCTTCTTGCTCAGGACGTAACGGTTTCGGGGCGGGTTATTTCCAAATCGGATGGGCTGCCGGTAATCGGGGCAAACGTGCTTGACGTTGTAACAAAGGATGGGACCATCACCGACCCCAATGGTGATTATTCCCTTGATACGCAAATGGGGCATACCCTGCGGTTCTCATTCGTTGGAATGGAGCCGGTGGAGGTCGTAGTGAATTCCGGCACTATCAATGTAACTCTGGAGGACATGCTTGCTCTGCAGGAAATTGTAGTGGTGGGTTATGCCGAACAAAAAAAGGCCAACTTAACCGGTGCCGTGGCCTCGGTGGACATGGATGCCTTAGACGCCCGACCTATTATGGATATAGGACGCGGGCTTCAGGGAACAACACCCGGCCTTAGTGTAACCATACCCAGTGGAGAGATTGGCTCGGACCCCATATTGAGGATTCGTGGCCAGTTTGCTTCCTTGCGAGGTGGTACAGCACCCTTACTTTTATTGGATAACGTGGAGATACCCTCCATACTGATGGTGAATCCTGACGATATTGCATCCATCACGGTTTTGAAGGATGCGGCATCTGCCTCCATTTATGGATCAAAAGCTGCTTTTGGCGTGGTATTGCTTACCACCAAAAAAGGGGCAAACACCGACGGGGTATATGTCTCCTATTCGGGCAACCTCTCCTTTTCCAACATTTCAAAGAAAATGGAGATGGGCGGGGTTGATGCCCTCGAATACTCCCTTCTTGCTGCTGAGCGTATCGGACAAGACGTTACCGGTGCCTTTTGGTATGTAACCCGCGAAGGGTATGAAAAAGCCAGAAAGTGGGAAAATAAGTGGGGAGGGGTTGTTAAGCCCAATGACCCCATGTTGTATGGACGGGACTGGTACCGGGATGCCAACGGACGAAAAATAGGGTTGAGGACCTATGACCCTTATGACTACATGATTGAAGAGTGGACCCCGAGCCAGACTCACAATCTTTCGGTATATGGCAAGAATGGCGCTACCAATTATAACATCAGCCTGGGGGCCATTGATCAGCAGGGTATTAACAAACCTGCCAAAAAGGATGATTTCAAACGCCATAATGCTTCCATACGATTGGGGACAAACATCTATGATAACTTAAAAGTGCATGCAGGTGCCCTGTTCTCTTCCCGTAAAAAACAGTATCCCTTTACCACGGCATCTTCCACCGTTGACCCCTGGTTATACCTTTATCGTTGGGGGCCCACTTTCCCGATGACTACCGAAGATGGCTTTCCTTTACGTAACTCTGCCACAGAGATGCAGCAGGCCAATACCGCTTTTATGGAAACCAACTACATCAGTATAAATACAGGGTTTACCTATTCGCCAATAAAGGACTGGAGCATTAATTTTGATTATACCCACTCCAATCAGGAGTTTATTCACAACAGGCCGGGCACAAGGTTTGAGGCGCGGGGCTCATGGTGGGATGCCCCAACACCCAGATTGGATGAAAGCGGCAATCAGATTTATGTAAACGAGGATGGTGAGGTTGTTTCATCATCAACCACCGGGGCAATGCCCGCCTACAGGCTGATAGGCCCTTATACTTATACCTCCCCCGGATCAAACCCCGACAGGATTTACAGGGAGGGTGATAACACCAAATGGAATACCTATAATATAAACACCAAGTACAAGCTTGTTTTTAATACCGATCACACCACAAACATTATGCTGGGTATGAACCGGGTTGATTTGGAAAGCGGAGGTGTTTGGGGTCAAAAAAATCAGCTGATTGACATTAACAATCCGCAATTTAACCTGGCCACCGGCACTCAATATGCAGGGGGTTATGAAAGCTGGGAATCTCAACTTGGCTTTTTTGGACGTGTGAATTATAACTATCAGGAGAAGTACCTGGTTGAAGCAAACCTGCGCTACGATGGCTCCTCCAAATTCCCCTCCGACCTTCAATGGCGCTGGTTCCCCTCCTTCTCGGCAGGTTGGAGAGTTTCCAGCGAAACGTGGATGGATTGGGCAAGCTATTACCTGGATATGTTCAAGGTTCGCGCCTCCTGGGGCTCTATTGGCGACCAGTCGGTTCCCTCCTCGTTGTACATTCCCACCATGAGAGGTAATGAGAATAACTGGATAATGGGCGGTGCAAAGTTGTATGAGTTTGGAACCCCGCCGGCTGTTTCGGCGGCGATCACCTGGCAGGACATTACCACACTTGACGTAGGCTTTGATTTGCGTATGTTTAGAAATTCATTTGGGATAACATTTGACTGGTTCCGGCGCGATACGGAGAATATGATTGTTCCTCAGGAAGGTATCCCCGTTACCTACGGTGCCGGTGCTGCTCAAAGTAATTTCGGGTCGTTGCGTACCAACGGGATTGAAATTCAGCTCGATTACAGCCACCGCTTTAGCAATGGTATAGGCCTCAGCGTTTTTGCTTCTTTTGCCGATGCCATCACCGAGATTACCAAATACGGCACTACTCAAAGTATTGACAGTTGGTATGTAGGGAAAAGATATGGGGAGATATGGGGTTATGAAACCGACCGGTTGTATCAGAAAAATGATTTTGAATACGATACCGACGGCAATCTGATCACCATCACTTCCACCGATGGCTATACAGTAAATAAACTTGCCGACCCCAATGCAGCTACACAGGGTAGATTACAGGGCGGGAACTTTGTTTTTGGGCCGGGTGATGTTAAATTTAAAGATTTAGACGGAGATGGAATCATTGGTCCCGGAAGCCGCCTGATTGCCGATGCAGATGGTAATCCCGATTATGGCGACCTTTCAGTAATAGGGAATTTTACACCCCGTTACGAATATGGTTTCCGGGCAGGACTGGATTATAAAGGCTTTGATGCCTCCGTATTTCTCCAGGGTGTAGGTAAACGCGATATTTGGGGAGCTTCTTTTCTGGCCATTCCCGGCTTTAACTCTGCCGATGGCGCTATGCCGCAGGCTTTTGCAGGCGATTTTTGGAGAGAAGACCGTACCAATGCCTTTTATCCGCGCCCCTATAACTTAGCCGGCGGCTCCGGAGGTAACATGCATCCTCAATCCCGCTATCTGCTGGATATGTCCTATCTTCGAATTAAGAATATTACCGTTGGTTATACCCTCCCCGAAAATGTTTTGGAACGTTTGTTCCTTGACAATGTTCGCGTTTATATTTCGCTGGAAAACTTTTTTACTTTTGATAATCTCGGGACACTTCCTATCGATCCTGAAGAAGTATCGGGGTATTCGATGTGGAACACAGATGGTAACTACAACCTGGGCCGTACAGGTACAGGCGTTCCCACGTATAAATCAGCTTCGTGTGGTATTCAGTTAAACTTCTAATATTGACCATTTATGAAAAATATAATTTTTAGTTTATTAATAGCAACCACCATTGTTTTTTCCGGATGTGACGATTTTTTAGACAAGCCGGCAAAAACGGTAATGGATGATAACAACTATTGGACCAGTGAGAATAATCTCCGGATGTTTGCCAATGGTTTTTACGAGAACTATTTTGTTGGCTATAACGTGGGATGGGGAACAGCTTATGCTCCCAGACGGGGCTACATATTCTGCGACGACTTAACATCGGCCGGCAAACAATCCTCCTTCGAAACACAAGCCCCCACTTCCCGGGCAAGCACATCGGAATCGGTTATCTGGTTATCCGAATATGCCGGTCCCACCTGGAATTTCGCCTGGGTGCGTAAATCCAACCTGTTGTTAGAAAGGGTTGAAGCCATGCACGGAGGTGTGTTGAACGACGAGGCATACAACCATTGGAGTGCTGTGGCCCGGTTTTTCAGGGGGTACGAGTACAGCAGGCTGGTAAGTGTTTTTGGAGACGTGCCCTATTACGACCGACTGGTTGAAGATACCGAATTGGATGAGTTGTATAAGGACCGGACTGCCAGAACCGCAGTGATGGATGGGGTGTATGATGATTTTGTTTACGCCCTGGATAATATGCGTTTAGACGATGGCAATCAATATCTTAACAAGTATATTGCCGCAGGTTTTATTTCCCGTTTTATGTTGTTCGAAGGTACCTGGCAAAAATATCACCTTAACAATTCCGAAAAGGCCAAAAAATACCTGGAACTGGCTGTTTCGGCTTCTAATTTCGTAATGGCTTCAGGCAGGTATGCATTTACCAGCGATTTCCGTTCTTTATTCGGCTCGCAGGATTTGGCCGGAAATGAGGAAGTATTGATGTACCGGACTTATGATGCTGCGCTTAGCGTAACCCATCATATTGCATCGTATTCGAACCTGACGGAAGAACAAACGCCTGCACCCAATCTAAATCTGGCAAAATCATTTATTTGCGTGGATGGTCAACCCTATCCGTTATCGGTTGAACCCGATGCCGGCATATTTGATATTAAAAGCCTGGTTGCCTCGCGCGACCCGCGCTTTGAGGCTACCTTTTGGGATGGCCCGAGAAAGGAGTCGGCAACGATGTTATACGCTTGTAAATTCATTGACCGGGAAGGGGTTAAGTTTTTTGGCAGTACCTATCCGCCCATGTACGGCTCCAACACCAACACCAATGATGCTCCAATACTTCGTTTGGCAGAAGTTGCATTGAACTGGATTGAAGCAAAAGCGGAATTGGCAACCATGGGGGGTGCGCAGGTCACGCAAAATGATATTGACCAATCGATTAATGCCATCAGAAACCGGCCTTTGGATGAAACTGCCATTGACAAAGGGATCAGGAAGACAGCTCCTCTAATGTTGTCCGGCATCCCCGACGATCCGGACCGTGATGCAAATGTACCGGCCCTGATTTGGGAAATACGCCGTGAGCGCAGGATGGAATTTGTGTTTGAACACACCCGCCTGATGGATATTAAGCGTTGGAAAAAAATCCAAAATATGGATGGCAATGAGAATCCCGATATACTGCGTGGTCCTTGGGTTAACTTCCCGGTTGAGTTTGATGAGTGGCTGATTCCTCAAAAAGTAAATGTTTTAAAGGTGGAGAAAGAGGATGGCACCATCGTTACCTACAACGGGAGTAATGATGCCGACATGGTTGGGTACTATATACCCGAAAATATTCAGAACCGGGATGCTTTTACCGACAGGGTTTACCTCGCTCCGGTGGGGGAAACACAAATTAATGAATATAAGGACAAAGGGTATTCACTGTCTCAAACACCTGGCTGGTAATTACATTATTGCATCACTTCAGTCAAAATCCTGAAGGTTGGCTCCTCCGGCCCGCCTGCACTGCCTGCCTGCCGGTAGGCAGTGCAGGCGGGCCGGAGACTTTGCGGCCATTTTTACACGAACATATCAATCCCGGGTTCAGATCGCGGGTTATTTGTAATTCTAAAATTTCAAAAAAAACTCATTCCACAGTTAGGGGCTAATCACAATTGTATTATCTTACCGGTTCAAAACAGCAGGATAAACAGAGATTAAGCTATCTACATGGTTTCACAACTGCGAAAAGGGCTGGAAAGACTACTGAACCGTTTCCTGAAATGGCGTTTGCGGCACATCAGCAATCGTCAGTTCATCATGATTTTAAGCATAATTATCGGCATCGCTTCAGGGCTCGGGGCGGTGGCCATCAAAAACAGCGTCCACTTCATCAACCACATCGTCCGCGATTTTATTCAAAGCGGCAGTCCCGGGTATGTTTATCTCATCTCTCCTCTCGTGGGGATCCTGCTCACCATCCTGTTTATAAAATATGTGCTCCGAAGACCGGTGCGACATGGCATCCCCAATGTACTCTATGCCATTTCAAAAAAGGAGGGACGCATCCGGCCACACAACATGATTTCGAGCATCATCACCAGCGCACTCACCGTGGGTTTTGGCGGAAGTGTAGGACTGGAGGGCCCTACTGTTTCTACCGGAGCCGCCATTGGCTCCAACATTGGCCAGCTTTTTCATCTTAACTACAGGCAGATAACCCTGCTGTTGGGATGTGCCTCGGCGGCAGCCATGTCGGCTATTTTCAAAGCCCCCATCGCT
>JACDJC010001678.1_pt1 | contig 19180 bp, 17 predicted proteins | sample 7454191 | NCBI WGS metagenome assembly JACDJC01 (sample SAMN14253291, study PRJNA609438) | sludge metagenome | isolation source: sludge after 25d culture with pyrite and EDTA | collected 2018-12-20 | reverse complement strand
TTTTTGCCATATCCTGCAAAAAGCTTCCTGTACAATCTCTTTCGAGTCTTCTTCATTTTTCAGCAGAGAGAATGAGAAACGAAAAAGTTTTTGATGATAATGGTGAAACAACGCATCAAAAGCCTGCACCCTGCTCTCTTTAAGTTGAGCAACAAGCTGTTGTTCGTTTATGTGGGTTAATTCAGCCAATGGTTTTCAAACTTTTAGGCTAATTTAAAAAATAAAAACTAATAAGTTGTCATTGTTCCCCGATAAAACAATCTTATTACCACTAAAATACTAAAACATCTGAAGAGCAGAACAATTTTACCAGTTTCATGTTTTTATATCGCAACAACAACTCCAAAATAAAGCGCATGATTCGTTTATTACCCATCACCAAACTCTCCGATCTTCCACCACAATACAGCGACACGCCCGTGGGCAGGCTTCTGAAGTACCACAATCTCCATATTCCACACGACCGGTATCAACAAGCCCAAATTCTAATTGGCATGTGCATGGACCATCGTGCGCATCTTAACATTCCCGATAACTTTGCCTACATCATCCGAACCGGCGGGGCCAATCTGCGTTACAGCGAGTTTAAAGTATCCTATGCCATTGCCGTGGGACAAGTAAGGCACATCGCGCTCATAGGCCACAACAACTGCGCTATGGTAAATCTGCATTCCCATAAAGAGTCATTTATAGAGGGCCTTGTAAACGATGCCGGATGGGATCAACAGTCGGCCGAAGAGCATTTTATGCACTTTGCACCCCTTTTTGAAATTGGCAACGAGGTGGACTTTATATTGAGTGAGGCGGGTCGTTTGCGGCTACGTTATCCAAAAATTCAGGTAGCCCCGATGATGTATCTGCTGGAAGAGAATCGCATTTACCTGATTGATGAGCGTTAATATCCTCATTTTTTACCCAAAATTTCCATGCCTGAGAAGTAATAATTAACTTAGTGGCGTTAATAAAACGCGATCACATGAGACAATTACTTATTTTTCTGGCTCTGGCCTTAAGCACTACCGCATGCCAGACGGCAGGCAACCCCAAAAGCCAGGCAAAAGCAACTCTGAAAACAGCTTCTGAATCAACGGTGTTAACCCCCGATGAGTTATTCAACGCCCCCGAAAAATATGAGGGCAAACAGATTACCGTTCAGGGCTTGTGCGTACACACCTGCAAGCACAGTGGCAAGCGCCTGTTTTTGCAGGGCAGTGACCAGGAACAACTGCTGCTGGTTACCGCTTCACCCGGCATCGCCAAATTTGAAAACACACTGGAAGGCTCCAATCTATTGGTTTCGGGAAATTTCTCCCTCATCCGGGAAGAGTCTGAAAAGCATGAACATAAAGCCGGTGAGAAAGCCTGCGAAACCGAGAGTAAGTCGAAAAACTATCAGGTGGAGTGCCTGACCTTTGCTAAAGCCGAGTAAAACGAACTATTTCTATAATGACCATTAAATGGAGGAAAATTAACCGGGTTGTTCACCGCGATCTGGGTTATTTTTTTACCGGCATGATTCTTATCTATGCCTTATCGGGGATTGCCCTTAACCACATGAACCACTGGAACCCCAACTATATTATAAAGCAACATAAAACCAGGCTTACTGTGCCCGATAACTTTGACACCCATGAAAAAGAGGCGGCGCAACAAATGGCCCGGGCATCGGGGGCATCTGCTGAGTACAAAAATCACTATTTCCCTGCCACAGGCATCTTGAAAATATTTTTAGAGGGAGGCGGTTCTGTTGTGGTTGATTTACAAACCGGCGATACCAGCATTGAAAGCATCAAAAAGCGCCCTCTTTTTAATGAGGTGAATTTTCTGCATTACAATCCCGGTAAACTGTGGTTGTGGTTTTCGGATATTTTTGCAGTAGCTTTAGCCATACTGGCCATCACCGGATTGTTTATACTAAGAGGAAAAAATGGAATCACCCGGAGAGGCGCCTGGCTTACCACGGCAGGTTTACTGGTACCTCTGGTGCTTCTTTTTTTGTACCTGAACTAAACCCAATGGTCGATTATCTTTAACCTGTTTAGCTCATAAGTTTTTCGTTATAAGCGGTTAAGTTGGAAGGCAATAATTTTACAGGAGGATAAACAGACGCAGTATGATTTTCCACTTAAAATGTTTTTTGGGTTTGGCAATAACAGCGCCCGTGAAAACACGATGGCTTTTCATTCTCTTTTGGCTTCTGGTGGTGGATTTAATGCGGGTATCGGCACAACAACCCGATACCACCATCATCATACGCAACGACACCATTATTAAGCTGATACGTCCCGGCAGCACACCTGAAAAAATAAACGGGCTTAAGCTTGAAGAGTTGCTAAAGAGGAACTCGGAGCGCAGCTTATTCTCCCGTAAGCTCCATGATTGGCTGGTAAAAAGCAGTTTCGAGAAAAAACCCCCTGTAACCGTGGAGCAGCAGCAGGATTTTACCGGTAAAATCATCAAAAACATCTACCTTATAAGCATTCCGCCCTTTGGCGGGTCGGTGTATGACACCACTGCTGTGGCCGACTCCTGGCTGGAAAAACTGGGCAATAAATTAAGGTTTGAAACCTCGCCACGCATCATCCGCAAAACCATCACCATTTCGGAAGGCTCCGCTCTTGAAGACCAGGACCTGGAAGACAGCGAACGTCTTCTGAGGGGATTGTCGTTCATCAACGATGCCCGCATTATAACCAACCTATCGCCCTACGACACCGCCACCATCGACGTAAGAATATATGTGCAGGACCAATATCCCCATGCTGTTTCATTAAGCTTTAGAAACGATCAGCCCCACATTACCCTCATCAACAAAAACATTTTAGGAAGAGGCTTTGCATTGAGTAACTCCTTAGCGGCACCGGCTCCCGAAAATGCACGCTGGGGATTTCGTGAAACCTTCACTGCCGAAAATCTCCTGGGCCGATACGTGAATCTGGAGGTTGATTACTCAAGCATTAAAGATCGTCATTTTTTCTCCGGATCGCTCAATAAATCTTTCCTCCTGCCCGAAACCAAATATGCCGGGGGGCTCTCCTTTAACCGCTCTTTCACCAATCTGAACATAGCCGATTATCCATATAAAGAATGGGAGCCCCCCTTAGATTACCGGCGGCAAAACTATTGGCTGGGGCGCTCCTTCTCTATCAGTACTCCCAACAGCACGGTCCGGTCGAACTTCTATCTCCTGGGCCGTCACATGAATCTCGACTTTTACGATACCCAAACCGATGACTCTCCCATTTTCCGAAACGGACATTTTTATTTTACCGGCGTGGGTATCTCCAGAAGGAGCTATTACCGGAATAATTTAATCTACTCATTCGGAAAAACCGAGGACGTGCCCTATGGTTTTCTAAGCACGGTCTCCTATGGCTATCATAAGAACGACAGCCTTAAGCGTCACTTTTTAGGCCTTCATTACTCCATAGGAAAAGCGCTTATTCCCTCCAGGGGATACATCTATTTCAGCGGCGATTTATCCTCCTATTTTAACAAATCCAGAGCCGAACAAGGCGTTTTGAACCTTCGTACCGAATATATAACCCCCCTTATCCCTGCAGGCACCAGTCAATTCAGAGGCTTTTTTGAAGTGCAATATGTAAGGGGGTTTAACCGGCTGCCGGGCGAAAATCTATTAATTGACGAGAGGGTAAACGGGCTGCGCGGCTTCGATTACCGGAATAAAATGACGGGAAGTGAAAAAGCCCTTTTCAAAGCCGAACAGGTGTTCTTTACCAGGCTGGAACCACTGGGTTTTAAGTTTGCCATTTTTTCGTTTCTCGACATGGCCTTTCTCCGGGAGAGCAACCGGGGATTATTCGAACATTCGCCCTATTATAGTTTTGGGGTAGGACTGAGAATACGCAACGACCACATGGTATTTAACACCCTGCAGATACGACTGGCAATTATGCCAAGAGTGCCCTCGGGAGAGTTACCCGTGAGCCTCAGAATTACCGGTGAGCCGGTGAAAAACTTCACCGACTTTGCACCCGGCCAGCCGGGAGTGTCAGCCTATTATTAAGTAACTAAAAGTGCTAATCAACGTAAATGTTTTCTACAAAAGGCAGAGCAGTAAATCTGTGAAGGGTTTATTTCTCTCTTTTTTTAATATCTTTGGATGGTGTAATAAAATTCAACCTGCAATGAAACGAGTATTTAACGTTCTCTCGATATCACTCCTACTCTCTTTAGCATCTCCTATTTTTGTCAACTCACAGGTCGACAACATCTTTAAAGAGTGTAAACAACTCATCCGCACCCCGTTTATAAACAGCGGGCAACCCATGCAGGCGTTTTTAACCGGGGATGAAGTGGCCCAATTTCGAACCACCCTTTTCGATGGCAACATCTACCGGATAGTAACCTGTTCACCGGGCACTCAAAAAATATGGTTCTCGGTTTACGACGGCGATCACAACCTGCTGTTTGCCAGCAACCAGTACCACACCCCCTCCTCCTGGGATTTTAAGATGGAAGGCACCCTGGATTGCATCATTGAAGCGGGATTAGACCCCGGTACCGCCGACTCGGGCATGGCACTGTTGATGGTGGGTTTTGCAAGTAAAGAGTTGGTGGAATAATAGCGCCTGGTTAACCAATGAGTGAAGGTATCTTAAAAGCATTGATGCAACTTTTTGCCCTGGTGGCTGCACCCTGGGAGGATGCGGGTTCACGCAGAAACGTAGTTCGCAACTACTTGAGCCAGCACCTAAACAGCCAGTCCATCGAAGAGTATCTCACCCTTTACGATCAGCATCAAAGTACCCATCGCGAAAAGATGCAGGAAAAAGACCGGGCACCCAAGCGCTATGCAGCCAGCTCGGTTAAGGTACTTCGAATTGCCACGGCCATCAACGAGGAGCTTACCCACTATCAAAAACTGGTGGTAATCATTCAACTGCTGGAGTTTCTTAATTCGGGCAATCAGAGAATCACCTCCATTGAGCTGGAGTTTGTATCCACCGTTGCCGAGACTTTCAATATTCATCGAGATGAGTATGGCCACATTCGTGATTTTATCCTCTATCCCATCACGAAGGTACATGATAACCTGTTGGTTATAGGAGGCGACAAACGGCAACGCGAAAACGAGCGCTATCTTTTAAGAGAGTTTTTAAAGTCCGAAATTTACGTTCTCAACATTAAATCGGCCAATCTTTTTTTGTTAAAGCCTACAGAGGTTAACGACCTGTCGATAAATGGCCAGATGCTTTTGCCAGGCCGCATCCGGTTTTTACGCCCGGGCAGCTCAATACGCCATAAGCGAAACAACCCTGTTACCTACAGCGACATTGCTTTGCATTTTAATCAACAGGCCAACGAATCGCCCATTGTTTATGATGTGACCAATGTGTCGTTCAGTTACCGAAAAAACAACATTGGACTTCAACCGCTCAATTTTACAAGTTACTCGGGGCAAATGGTTGGCATTATGGGCGACTCCGGCGCCGGAAAAAGCACCCTGCTTAACATACTTACGGGCGCTTTCAGGCCCTCTTCGGGTGAGGTAAAGGTAAACGGTATCGACATTCATCGGTTCCCCGCCCGGGTGAAAGGGCTCATTGGTTACGTGGCACAGGACGACCTGCTGATCGAAGACCTTTCGGTGTACCGCAACCTCTATTACAATGCCCGCCTCTGTTTCGATCATCTTAACAAAAAGGAGATACACAGCAAGGTCGCGCACCTTCTTAAGTCGCTGGGACTATACGAGATACGCCACATGAAAGTAGGCTCGCCTCTCAACAAGAAGATAAGCGGCGGCGAACGAAAGCGGTTAAACATCGCGCTGGAGCTGATTCGTGAGCCTTCGGTGATGTTTTTGGATGAGCCCACCTCCGGTCTTTCGTCACGCGATTCTGAGAATATCATGGACCTGTTGAAAGAACTCACCGTAAAGGGAAAACTGATCTATGTGGTGATCCATCAGCCTTCGTCGGAGATATTTAAGATGTTCAACCAGTTGCTGGTGCTCGACAACGGAGGATACCTTATTTATGAAGGCGACCCGGTGGCTGCGGTCAACTATTTTAAGTCGTGCATAAACCATGTAAACCGCGAAGAGAGTGAGTGCCCCGTATGCGGCAATGTAAACCCCGAGCAGATACTCAACATCATTAACTCGCAGGTGCTCGACGAGTATGGTGCACCTTCGCCCGTTCGTCGCATAACCCCGGCAGAATGGTTTGCCACCTTTCAGAAAAAGGTTGGCTTTCACCCAGGCAAAAAGAGCGATGACCTGCCTCTGCCTTCCGTTAATTTTAAGATACCCAACCGCAGGGGACAGTTTCCGGTATTTTTTATGCGCGATGTGATGGCCAAGTTTTCCAACCGCCAATACCTCATTATCAACTTATTAGAAACCCCGCTGCTGGCACTTATTCTCGCCGGGTTGCTCTTTTATTTCGCACCATCGGAAACACAGGGCAGCACGTACAGCTTTTACAACAACCCCAACATTACCATCTACATCATTATTTCGGTGATCATAGCCATTTTTGTAGGCTTATCGGTGAGTGCCGAAGAGATTATAAGTGATAAAAAGATACTAAAACGGGAGTCGTTCCTGAATTTGAGCCGCTTCAGTTATCTTTTATCAAAGGTGACCATTCTGGCCATTCTTTCGGCCATTCAAACCGCTCTGTTTGTGGTTATTGGCAACAGCATCCTGCAAATCCAGGGCATGTTTCTGTATTACTGGCTGATGCTATTTTCTTCGTCGGTATTTGCCAACCTGCTGGGCCTCAACATTTCCGACGGATTTAAAAAAACCGTGAACATCTATATTCTTATTCCCTTTCTCATCATTCCACAGCTCATTTTAAGCGGTGTTTTTGTATCGTACGACCGACTTAATCCCAATTTTTCGAGCACCACAGGCATACCCTGGTATGGCGAGTTTATCACTGCCCGCTGGGCATTTGAGGCTCTGGCGGTACACCAGTTCACGCACAACGATTATCAGAAGGAGTTTATGACCTGGGAATCTCTGAAAAGCAAAGCCACTTATGGCAAAGATTACTGGATTCCGGCTATGAATGAGCAACTGGGCCGTCTGGAAAAAGATGTGACACCTGCGAAGAAGCAGGATATCACAACCCTGCTTGTAAACGAAATTGAAGACCGGGATAAACAGCTGCCAACCGATTTACGGTATGCCCAAGCCGGGGCCTTAAGAGTGGGAAACATGGATACAGCCGTGGTTGCAGGGCTGCACAACTACCTTGAAAATCTCAAAACCTTTTACATACAACTTTACAACGCAGCCGACCGGCGATTGGATGCCCGCAAGGACAGTTTATCAAAACTCCCCGATTCCGGGGGGAACAACCATCTTACCACCCTTCGCGAAAAACACCACAACGAGGGGCTGGAAAGATTTATTCGCGGCACCGACGATTTCTTTTCTCCCCGCATCGTTCAATATCATCATCACTTTTATCAGAAGTTCGATCCCATCTATCAATATCCTTCGGGCACCTTTTTACGCGCCCAATTTCTTGCCCCTGTAAAAAGAGTGGGAAAAATTGAGATAGATACCTTCCAGGCCAACATGTGGGTGATATGGACCATGAATCTGATTCTGTTTATAACGCTCTATGGTGGTATTCTAAACAAGGCACTGTCCAAAGAAAGAAGAAGCCTGCTCTCTTATAGAAAAAAGCCGGAACAACAGCCCAGCTAAAAACACCTAATTCTCTTCCATTTCAATCATCTTAAACGGCAGACTAATAATAGATTGATAATCCTCCCCGGCCTCGAACATATCTTCATCATCCTCTTCGTAATACCAGTTCACCACTACGTCGTGCCCCTTTTTATGAAACAACTCGAGGCGCTTAAAAATATCAAGAATGCACTTGGACGAGCTGGTATTAAAATACTCCAGTTGAATGTTAATGCTGGTCATTTTCAGCGGAGCTTTGCCATACCTGTCGAGCCAATCGATTAAAGGCTTATAAAATTCCACAGAATTTTCGGGTATGGAGCGGCCTTTGATATCAACAATACCACTCTCACCATCAAACTTAACGAATGGGGTTTTTGAAGTTCCTTCGCGAATTATTGTTTCCATAATAATAAAACTAATATTCAGGTAATATACACATCTAAAGAAAAAAACACATACTCACCATTGTACGGATATAAAAAATACTCAAGCTTGTTGCCTGTTTTACGCACAATGTCTAACATACCCAATCCGCCACCGCCTTTTTCGGACATTCCCTGGTTGCCTAAAATATCACGGTATAGCATTTTTACCTCATCGCCCGATAAAGCATTCAACTGATCGATGCGCCCCTGAATAAAGCTGACCTTTTCGCGCAAAATAAAATTTCCGGTGGAGACGCGGTAATAAGGGGCATCGTACGAAAGAATAATAATTCCAAAATTGGGGGTGCCTTCCACAGGCAAATCATCCGGGGGATTGTCCACATGGTGGTAAAGATTTTGAAGAGACTCTACCAAAACATTGTAAACTTTTTTTCGTGTGCGATTACGTATGTTTTTAAAAATCAAATTGTTCTCTATGGTGTTAAGCGAATGGGTAATCATCTCGGGTGAGATGCTTCCTGTATATTTGAGTATCACATCACCTTTCAGCTTGTGATCGTACCATTCTTGGAGATTAAAACCCATTTTTATTTGTAGCATTGCTTTATACAAAGATAAAAAAATATAGTGACCTTCAAATACCCTCACCCCCTATAAAACTGCTATCGCGATATTTCTCCTGCAATATCCGGCTGTTGGGAGGCACAGAGCTGGTAAGCCAAACGTTTCCGCCAATTACCGAATGGTCACCAACCGAAATGCGACCTAACAGGGTAGCCTGTGCATATATAACCACATTATCGCCAATAACCGGATGGCGCTGAATACCTTTAATCGGATTGCCCTGCTCGTCTAAGGGAAAGCTTTTAGCACCCAACGTTACGCCCTGATAAATACGCACCCCGCTGCCAATTTTGGAAGTGGCGCCAATAACCACGCCGGTGCCATGATCGATCATAAACGAGGGACCGATAACTGCCCGGGGATGAATGTCGATGCCCGTTTCGGAATGGGCCAGCTCGGTAATAATTCGCGGAATAAGGGGCACGCCCAGGGTGAGCAGGGCATGTGCAATGCGATAATTGGTGATGGCACGGATGCCCGGGTAACAAAAAATTACTTCAGCACTGGTTTGAGCTGCCGGGTCGCCCAGGTAAGCGGCCTCCACATCGGTGGAGAGCAGGTGCCGGATAGCAGGGAGCTGTTTAATGAATTGAAGGGTAATTTGAGCCGAATACTCCTTGCGCTCTTCCAGCACCAGGTTCTCGGGGGTGTCGCAATCGAAACACAGCCCTGCAAATATCTGACGACGAAGCATCTCGTACAAATTCTCCACGTTTACACCCATGTAGTACCTGATACTGGTGTTGCGGGTGGGCGACTCCCCAAAATAACCGGGAAAAAGTATCTCCCGCATCAAATCCACTGCTTCCTGCAAAATACGGGTGGAAGGCATGGGCAGGTCGGGATATTTCCGGTGGCAAACCGATTGGTACGACTCCTCATTGGAGAGAATATCTATGGTACTCTTAAGCTTTCGGGTATATTCAGTTTGTGTCATAATGATAATGATTTAGGGGGCCCCCTGCCCCTCTATTATACAAATGGCTTTTTGATAAATAGGCAGGTGCGGGTTAATAACCTGGAAAAATTCAGTGGTGCTCCACAAATTGCGGGCAATAAGGGCTTTAAGCCGGGTTGCAATAAGGTTGTGCGAAATATTCAGCTGTGCCGCATCACGTGCTATTCCGGCGGTTTCGCCTTCCGCAGCCAGTTGCTCAATTAAAGAGGGTGTAACACTAAAATCGTTACTATACTCATCAAACGAGTCATATTTTTGCTGCCACTTTTCCCGGTTGGCATCCATCAAATCCATCACAAACCGGTTGATGATGCCCGAAGCAGCCAAATTACGATAATAATCGGAATACCCGAAAGTATCCAAAGGCACAAAAACATCGGGCATAATGCCACCTCCGCCAAAAACCGGCCTTTGCTTCACCAGGGTTTTAAAATTAAGGGTGTCTGCCAAATGGATGCTGTCGCGATGCATCATTTCTCCATTCAGATAACGTTGGTATATTTCGCTGCGGTAGTCATCTTTTCCTTTTTCGTAAGGTTTTTGTATGCACCGGCCCGTAGGGGTATAGTATTGTGCAATGGTGAGACGTATCTCCGATCCATCGGGCAGGGAGAGTGGCCGTTGCACCAAACCTTTACCAAAACTCCGGCGGCCCAGAATCAATCCCCGGTCCCAATCCTGCACTGCGCCGGCCACTATTTCGCTGGCCGAGGCCGATCCCTCATCAATAAGCACTACCAAAGGCAGCTCTTCCCACAATCCACCCTTGCCGGCTTTAAATTCGGAACGGGGCACAGCCACGCCCTTGGTGTACAAAAGGAGCTTCCGGTTTCCGATAAACTCATCGGCTATATCCAGCGCTGCCTTAAGATAGCCGCCTCCGTTACCACTGAGGTCTAAAACCAACCTACTCATCCCCTGCTCTTTAAGCGCTTTCAACGCCTGTTTAAATTCTGAATGGGTATTTTGTGCAAACCTGCTTATTTTTATGTAACCGGTTTGCTGAGAAGCCATGTAAGCGGCCTCTATACTGTAAATGGGTATTTTATCGCGTTGAATGACAAATTGTAACAATCCCTGATTGCTGCCGCGCAACACCGAAAGCTGCACCTCACTGCCGCGGGGCCCCCGCAGGGCATCAAACACATCTTTGTTGGTAATACCGGTTGAGGCCATATTTTTCCCATCCACTTTAACGATCCTATCGCCAGGCATCAATCCAACCCGCTCCGAGGGGCCACCCGAAATGGTTGAAACCACCACCAGAGTATCGTGCAGAATCATAAACTCAATTCCCACGCCTTCAAAATTTCCATCCAAAGGCTCGTTCATGGTTCGCACCTCCTCAGCGGGTATGTAAACCGAATGAGGGTCGAGCCCGTTAAGCATGGCCCGGATGGCATTTTCAGTCAGTTCGTGCTTATTCACGCTGTCCACATAAAAAGTGGAGATCAATTGCCAGGCAAGCTGGAGCTTACTTAGCTCTTTATCAACGTTCTGGGCGCTTACAGAGTGAAAGCCTGTAAGCAACAGAAAAACTATTTTAATATATCGCATGTGCTATGGGTTTGGAATTAGATACGCACAAATTGTGCGTCTGTACAGGATTTTGGGTTCCGGGGTTTTGGGGTTCCGTGGTTAGTGACAAGGCATGCCTTGTCTCTACAATTTGGGTTCTGGGTTTTGGGGCACCTTTTTAGAGACGCACAAATTGTGCGACTCTACTCCCATTCAATGGTTGCGGGCGGCTTGCTGCTGATGTCATAGACCACGCGGTTGACGCCTTTTACCCGATTAATGATGTCGTTTGAAACACGCCCTAAAAATTCATAAGGCAGATGCACCCAATCGGCAGTCATACCATCGGTGGAGGCTACCGCGCGCAATGCTACCACGCTCTCGTAGGTTCTTTCGTCGCCCATTACCCCTACCGACTGAACCGGCAGCAAAATGGCGCCTGCCTGCCACACCTTATCGTACAGGTCATTGGCTTTAAGGGCACTCACAAACACATGATCGACCTCCTGAAGCAATGCTACTTTTTGAGGGGTAACCTCTCCCAGTATCCTAATGGCCAATCCCGGGCCGGGAAACGGATGACGTCCTAAAATACCCCTGGAGATATTAAGCTCACGTCCCACTTTACGAACCTCATCTTTAAAAAGCAACTTGAGAGGCTCTACCACCTTAAGGTTCATTTTTTCGGGCAGTCCGCCCACATTGTGGTGCGATTTTATGGTCACCGAAGGCCCGTTGACCGACACCGACTCAATTACGTCGGGATAAATGGTGCCTTGCGCCAACCACTTCACATCTTTTATTTTATGAGCTTCCGAATCAAAAACTTCGATAAACACCCTTCCAATGGCTTTTCGTTTCAGTTCGGGCTCCGAAATACCTTTCAGGGCATCCCAAAAGCGCTGGCGTGCATTAACGCCAATCACATTTAGTCCCATGTGCTGATAGGAGTCGAGCACCATGTCGTACTCATTTTTACGCAACAACCCATTATCCACAAAAATACAGGTCAACTGTTTGCCAATGGCTTTGTGCAACAACATGGCCGCCACCGAGCTGTCCACACCGCCCGAGAGGCCCAGCACCACTTTATCGCTGCTAAGAGTTGACTTAAGAGAGGCCACGGTTTCTTCAATAAAAGAGACCGGTGTCCAGTCGCGCGCGCAACCACAAATATCGGTCACAAAGTTGGTGAGTATCTGCAAGCCCTGCGTGGTGTGGTAAACCTCGGGATGAAACTGAATGCCAAAAGTAAGTTCATTCTCAACCTGATAACCGGCCACCTCCGCATTATCGGTACTGGCAATAATTTTAAAGTTACCAGGCAACTTTGTGATGCTGTCGCCATGCGACATCCACACCTGGCTACCCGGCTCTATCTCCCGAAAGAGAGGATTTGTTTCGTCGGTAAACTGAAGATTGGCACGGCCGTACTCCCGGCTGTCCGATGTCTCCACAAGGCCGCCGGATTCCCTGGCTAAAAACTGGGCCCCATAACACACGCCCAAAAGAGGTATTTTTCCACGGATGTGACTTAAATCGGGTACCGGTGCATTGGTATCCAACACGCTGAACGGACTGCCCGAGAGCACCACCCCTTTGACCGATGCATCGGGCTCCGGAAAACGATTGAACGGATAGATTTCGCAATAGGCATCCAACTCACGGATACGCCTGGCTATGAGTTGGGTATATTGAGAGCCAAAATCAAGTATTAATATTTTATCCTGCATTGTCAAAGGTTTAAGTAATTATACGGACTAAGCGTACAAATATACACAGAAAACAAAAAGATCAGCGTTCTACATGAAACACCTTCCCCTCACGTGCCAGCCAGGTATTCTTAAACACCTGACGGGCCTCCTCCTCGAATGGAGTAAGGTCTTTATAGCGCGACGAGAAGTGCCCGATGATCAACTGCTTCACCTCAGCCTTAAGGGCCAGGGTTGCGGCCTGACGAGCAGAGGAGTGAAAAGTTTTTTCGGTCAAGGCTTCCATATCTGATAAAAAGGTAGCCTCATGATACAGAAGGTCCACACCCTTGATATAAGGAATTATGGACTCGGTGTAACGGGTATCGGTGCAAAAAGCATAGGATCGCGCACGGGGCGGGTCAAAAGTCAGCCGTGCATTTAATATTTTTTCTCCTTCGGGTGTCATATAATCTTTGCCTCGCTTTATTTCGGGCAGTCGCTTTAAAGGCACTCCGTAAAAATCGGTCATCGCTTTATTCACAGTGCGCTCAAAAGCCTTCTCCCTGAAAACGAAGCCCACGGTAGGCACTCTATGAATCAGCGGAAAGGTGGTAACAATGATCTTATCATCTTCATAAATAACTCTCACTTCATCGTTTAAAATGGGGTGAAAAATCACCTTATAGGGCAAATGAGGGTTAAAATAGAGGATGTTCGGTGTCAGAAGCGTTTCAAGATCGGGATGGGCATAAATATGCAGATCGCAGGTACGTCCCAGTAACCCAAAGGTAGAGATGAGCCCGGGAAGCCCATACACATGGTCTCCATGTAAATGAGAGATAAAGATGTGGTTAATACGGCCAAACCGCACTCTGTTTTTACGCAATTGCAATTGGGTTCCTTCCCCGCAATCGATCAAAAAAAACCGCTCAGATACATTGAGCACCTGAGCGGTAGGGTTTCTTTCTGATGTGGGAAGTGCCGAATTACTGCCAAGAACAGTAATAGAAAAGGTCATTAATTATTGTTTTTTCCCAGGGCTTGTCTCATCATCTGCATGCCATCGTCGGTGGTGGGTGCAATATTAAGCACCGAGTCTAACTGAGAGACGGATATCAACCGCTCCACAGCCGGCTGCAGACCCGATAGCACAAAAACACCATCGGCATTTTTACACAATCGGTTGGCCACAAGAATAGCACTCAATCCCGATGAATCGCAATAACTGCTTTTGCTCAGGTCCAAAAGAATGTTTTTTTCACCATTGCCGGCCAACAGCACAATCTCCGATTTTAACGTAGGGGCAATATTGGTATCAAGTTTATCTTTAAGAACCTGCACCAAAATAAATCCATCGAGTTTATCAATTTTTAAATCCATTGTTGTCAGTGCCTTTTAGTTCGACTATTGATCATCGTCTTTCGATTTTTTCTCTTTGGCTTCCATCTGATCTTTCAATGCAGCCAAATCGGAAATATCGCCAAGGGTTGTTTTCTCGAGAGTGTCTTTCAGCTTTTTAACCCCTTTACGGGTGGTTTCAGCCTGTGTTTTTTTGGTGGATTGCTCCTCCGATTTCTTGCCGTCTTCAAAAACTCTTGAATGGGAAAGAATGATTCGCTTACCCCCTTTATTAAACTCAATGACCTTGAAGGGCAACTTCTCGTCGGTTTTCGCCTGCGTGCCGTCTTCTTTCACCAAATGGCGCGGGGTTGCAAATCCCTCTACACCATAAGGCAATGCTATAACGGCTCCTTTGTCGAAAGTATCCACAATGGTTCCCTCATGTACCGAGTCAACTGAGAAGAGTGTTTCAAACACGTCCCAGGGATTTTCCTCTAACTGCTTGTGGCCAAGACTTAAACGACGGTTTGGCTTATCAATTTCCAACACCACCACTTCAATGTCATTTCCTACGGCAGTAAATTCGGCCGGATGTTTCACCTTTTTGGTCCACGAAAGGTCAGAGATGTGGATGAGTCCGTCAATGCCTTCTTCTATTTCAACAAACACCCCAAAGTTAGTAAAATTACGCACTTTAGCGGTATGTTGACTGCCCACCGGGTATTTCTCCTCGATATCGTCCCATGGATCGGGCTTGAGTTGCTTCATTCCCAGCGACATTTTGCGGTCGTCTCTGTCAAGAGTCAAAACAATGGCTTCCACCTCATCGCCTACTTTCAGGAAGTCCTGCGCGCTGCGCAAATGCTGCGACCACGACATTTCGGACACGTGAATCAGGCCCTCCACACCGGGTGCAATTTCCACAAAAGCACCATAATCGGCCATCACCACCACACGTCCTTTCAATACATCACCAATTTTCAACTCGGTATCCAACGAATCCCATGGATGTGGAGTCAACTGCTTGAGGCCAAGCGCAATACGTTTTTTCTCATTGTCGAAATCGAGGATTACCACGTTCAGTTTCTGGTCTAACTCCACCACCTCTTCGGGATGAGAAACCCGGCCCCATGAGAGGTCGGTGATATGGATAAGCCCATCTACGCCACCCAGGTCGATGAACACACCATAGGAGGTAATATTTTTGACCGTACCCTCCAGTACCTGTCCTTTTTCCAGTTTGGAAATAATCTCTTTTTTCTGCTGCTCCAGTTCGGCTTCAATAAGCGCCTTGTGTGAAACAACCACGTTTTTGAATTCGGGATTAATCTTAACCACCTTAAATTCCATGGTTTTGCCCACGTACATGTCGTAGTCGCGTATGGGCTTCACATCGATTTGTGAACCGGGCAGGAATGCCTCGATACCAAACACATCTACAATCATTCCGCCTTTGGTGCGGCACTTGATGAAACCCTTGATGATTTCATCCTTTTCAAGTGATTCGTTTACACGATCCCATGAACGAAGAGCACGGGCTTTTTTGTGTGAGAGCACCAACTGACCTTTTTGGTCCTCCTGGTTCTCCACATACACTTCCACCTGGTCGCCAACCTTCAGATCAGGATTGTAACGAAACTCGTTGCGGCTCACAATACCATCGGACTTAAATCCGATGTTAATAACCACCTCGCGTTTGTTCATGGCGATAACTTCGCCCTCAAGCACCTCTTTCTCATTGATGGTTGACAATGTTTCATCGTACATTTTTTCCAGTTCGGCCTTGCTGGCGCCTTCATCGTCAACTTCTTCGTTTTCAAACTTTTCCCAGTCAAAATCAGCATCGGCTGTTTCACCGGCAGAGGCCTCAGGGGTTTTCTTCTCTTCAACCTTTTCTTCAACATCTGTCTGATTGTCTGCCACCTGGGCCTCCTTTTCATCAACTGCTAATTCTACTTCGGGAGACTTATCTTCCTGCTCCTGAAAATTTTCTTCTAATTCTGCCATTTAAAAAATCAATAATTTAATTGGTTAGACATTATATTGCTAAAATCGCTGCAAAAATAGGAACTTTTCAGATAATATTGGTAAGAAATCAATAAGAATAGAGGAAATTCTTGTTTTAATAGGCTCCAAACACCATTAATCCTAAAAACCACACCAATAATCAAAAAAGGTTGCACGCGTGGAAAGGAAACCCCAACTTTAGAGAAATAATATTTTTTTGATACTTTTGATTCCTGAATGCAAAAGCATCTTAAGCTGAAATAAAACTTTAATAAGCAATGAAAATTTCAATTGTTGGAACGGGCTATGTAGGTTTGGTAACCGGCACCTGTTTTTCGGATACCGGAGTGGATGTAACCTGCGTGGACATTGACCAAAATAAAATCGACAATCTTAAAAAGGGCATTGTACCCATTTATGAACCCGGTTTGGAGACCATGATCAAAACCAATGTGGAGAAGGGAAGGCTTCATTTCACCACCGATATTAAGGAGAGTCTCCATCAGGCCGAAGTGGTATTTATTGCCGTTGGCACCCCGCCCGGGGAGGATGGCAGTGCCGACCTGAGCCATGTGCTTGAAGTGGCCCGTCAAATTGGCCGCCACATCGATCATCATATCGTGGTTGTCACCAAAAGTACAGTACCCATAGGCACTTCAAAAAAAGTGAAAGCCGCCATACTCGAGGAGCTGAAAAAAAGAGATGCAAACATCACCATTAACGTGGCTTCCAATCCCGAGTTTCTGAAGGAGGGAAATGCCATCGACGACTTTTTAAAACCCGACCGTATTGTGGTGGGAACCGAGTCGGAACAAGCAGAGAAAGTTATACGCCGGCTATACAAGCCATTCCTGCTCAACAACCACCCCATTCTTTTTATGGACATTCCCTCGGCCGAGCTCACCAAATATGCGGCCAATTCGATGCTTGCCACAAAAATCAGCTTTATGAACGATATGGCCAACCTTTGCGAACTGGTGGGTGCCGACATCGAGATGGTGCGCAAAGGCATTGGCTCCGACAACCGCATAGGGCACAAGTTTATCTACCCCGGTATTGGCTATGGCGGCAGCTGTTTCCCAAAAGACGTGAAGGCCATTATCCGTACCGCCCAGTCGTACAACTATCCTCTTCGGCTGCTCGAAGCCGTTGAAGAGATCAATAAAGACCAAAAACGGGTTATGGTAGCCAAAATTAAAAACTTCTTTAACAACCAGCTTAAGGGAAAAACCTTTGGGGTGTGGGGACTCTCATTTAAACCCAACACCGACGACATGAGAGAAGCCCCTTCTACGGTCATTATTAATGAGCTTATTGAGGCGGGTGCAAACGTAAAAGCCTATGATCCGGTGGCCATGAAAGAGGCTAAAAAGATTTTCAACAACCACATTACCTACGGTAAAGACCCTTACGATGTGCTCATCGATGCGGATGCGCTGCTGCTTATCACCGAATGGGCAGAGTTTCGCATTCCCAATTTTAAAGTGATGGAAAAGCTGATGCAACAAAAAGTGGTGTTTGATGGCCGAAACATCTACGATACCAAGGAGATGATGGAACATGGGTTTGAATATTTTGGAATTGGCCGTACGATTCAAAAACAAATATAAATGATGAAACGAATATTGGTAACCGGAGGAGCCGGCTTTATAGGTTCTCATCTGTGCGAACGGCTTATCAACGAAGGCCATGATGTGGTTTGTCTGGACAACTATTTTACCGGCTCCAAAGTCAACATCGAACACCTGATGGGTCACCCTTATTTTGAGTTGATTCGACACGATGTGACCCACTCTTTTTATGCCGAAGTGGATGAGATTTACAACCTGGCCTGTCCGGCTTCTCCCATTCACTATCAGTACAACCCTATTAAAACCATTAAAACATCGGTGATGGGTGCTATTAACATGCTGGGGTTGGCCAAACGAATTCGGGCCAAAGTTCTTCAGGCCTCCACCAGCGAGGTGTATGGTGACCCTTTGGTACACCCCCAACCCGAAGATTATTGGGGCAACGTAAACCCGATCGGGGTGCGTTCGTGCTACGACGAGGGTAAGCGATGTGCCGAAAGTCTTTTTTTCAACTACCAGCGGCAAAATAATGTTAAAATAAAGGTGGTTCGAATTTTCAATACCTATGGACCGCGCATGCACCCCAACGACGGCCGCGTGGTCTCAAACTTTATTGTTCAGGCACTGAAGGGCGAACCCATCACCATTTTTGGCGACGGAAACCAAACACGAAGCTTTCAGTATATCGACGACCTCCTGGAGGGAATGATACGCATGATGGATGGCCGGGAGGACTTCATCGGCCCCGTAAATCTGGGCAATCCCAACGAATTTTCGATGATAGAGCTGGCACGGGCCGTGATTGATCTTACCCAATCCAAATCGAAGATTACCTATCAGCCTCTGCCCGAAGACGACCCCACCCAACGCAAACCCGACATTGCCCTGGCCCGCAAAGAATTAGGCAATTGGGAACCCAGGATTCAGCTCAAAGAGGGTCTGACAAAAACCATTGAGTATTTTGACAAGTTGCTGAAAGAGGGGAAGAGGGAGTAGGTGAAAGGTGAAAGGTGAAAGGTGAAAGGTGAAAGGTGAAAGGTGAACGGTAAACGGTAAACGGTAAACGGTAAACAGTAAACGGGGCAAAGGGATTAGGGATTAGCTGAAAGCTCAAAGGTGAAAGGGTAAACGGTAAAAGGTAAACGGTAACGGTGGTCGGCCAGGTACGGAACGGTTCTGTATAACGGTTTTTTAAATCAGAACCGTTCCTTAACTCGGCGGGTAAAGTGTAAAAGGGGGGTAGAAGACCGAAGACGGAAGAGGGAAGAGGGATTCCGATAGCTATCGGAACGGAAAACAAGCACCAGCATCGCCGTGTTCCTCCGCTTCGCAACCCTTCGGTCGCCGGAGGCTTGTCACTTACGCTCCAAAGCTCCAGCGACGGAGCGCCGAAGATGCGACGTGCG
>JACDJC010001675.1_pt1 | contig 19202 bp, 18 predicted proteins | sample 7454191 | NCBI WGS metagenome assembly JACDJC01 (sample SAMN14253291, study PRJNA609438) | sludge metagenome | isolation source: sludge after 25d culture with pyrite and EDTA | collected 2018-12-20 | reverse complement strand
TGACCTGACCGGCCATGGCCGGTCTCCCTCACCCTGCCCTCTCCCAAAGGGCGAGGGGAAAAAGTACGCCGGAGGCGTGTTTTATTGATATTGGAGCGGACTATGTGGGAACGAATCTATCGCATGCTGGTGAAGGAGTTCATCCAGGTGCTGCGCGACCCGCGGATGAAAGCGCTGATCTTTGTCATGCCGGTGATCCAGCTGATCATGTTCGGTTACGCCGTAACCACCGACGTCGACCATATCAAGACTGCGGTGTGCGACCTCGACAAGAGCCCGCAGAGCCGCGCGCTGATCGAGCGCTTCACCGCCTCCGGCTACTTCACCGTGGTCGACAACACCGACCGGCCGGAGCGGCTGGGTGAGCTGCTCGACCGCGGCGAGGTAATAATGGGCATCCAGATCAATCGCGGCTTCGCCGAGGACCTGAAATCCGGACGGCAGGCGGCGATCCAGACCATCGTCGACGGAACCGACTCCAACACCGGCACGGTGGCGATGGACTACGCCCAGCGTATTACCCAGGAATTTTCCCGCGCGCGTGCCGTGCCCGGCGAGCTTGCCCAGCTCGCGCAGCCGCCAACCGAGCCGATCGAGCTGCGTTCACGCGCCTGGTTCAATCCCGACCTGAAAAGCCGCTATTTCAACGTCCCCGGCGTGATCGCCGTGGTGGTGCTGCTGATCTCGCTACTGCTCACCGCGATGGCGATCGTGCGCGAGCGCGAGATCGGCACCATGGAGCAGCTGATGGTGACGCCGATCCGCTCGTTTGAACTGATCCTCGGCAAGACCCTGCCGTTCGTGCTGATCAGCTTCATCGACGTGCTGGTGGTCACCGCGATCGGGGTCAGCTGGTTCAAGGTGCCGATCCTTGGCAGCCTGACGCTGCTGCTGTTCGGCGCCGGGCTCTACCTGATGTCGACCATCGGCATCGGCCTGTTCATCTCCACCGTTTCGCAGACCCAGCAGCAGGCGCTGATGTCGTCGTTTTTCTTCTACCTGCCCGCGGTACTGCTGTCCGGCTTCATGTTCCCGATTTCGAACATGCCGGAACCGGCGCAATGGCTCACCTATCTCACCCCGCTGCGCTACTTCCTGGTGATCATCCGCGACATCTTCCTCAAGGGCAGCGGCTGGGAGATCCTGTGGCCCCAGTTCGCCGCCCTGGCGGTGCTGGGTACCGCGCTTTTGACCATGAGTTCACTTCGTTTCAAGAAAAGGATGGCCTGACATGAACACTCCACGCAATCGTGTATGCAATCTCCTCGCCGCGTCCTGCCTGTTGTTCGCCGCAAGCGGCGCCCACGCCGCCGAGCCGCTTGCCCTGCAGAAGATCATGCAAGAGCTGGGCAAGAACATGCAGCTCATCACCGACGGCATCTCCCGCGAGGACTGGGCGCTGGTGGAAAAAACCGCCCCGCTGATCGCCGACCATCCGCAACCGCCGCTGGCAGAGAAAATGCGCATCATGCGCTTCGTCGGCACCAACATGGGCAAGTTCAAGGCGTATGACGGCGAAACCCACGACCAGGCACAGGCGCTTGGCAGGGCGGCCAAGGCCAAGGATGGCCCGGGTGTGATCCTGTCCTTCCACAAGCTGCAGACCAGCTGCTACAACTGCCACAGCGAATTCCGCAAACCTTTCATGGCACATTTTTATGGCAGCGAGAATGCCGCACGCTGAGTCAGTGTCATAGCCGCGCCTTCCTTACCGACATAGCAGGAGATCGATCATGAATAACGCCGACAGCAATACCTTTAAGCAGGCGCATTTAAGGGCATGGCTGGAAACCACGCGCGCCTATGTTTTTTCCGATCAGGAAGGCCTCGGCGACGCGACGGATGCAGCGCTGCATCAACCGAGCCTGGACAGCCGTGGCGCTCAGGACCGCTTCATTTCCCGGGCGCGCGGGCGTCTGCTGCGGCTGATGAAAATCACCGCGCAACGTGAGCGAAACCCGCTGCTGGAGCTGGAGCGTGCATTCAATGTTCAGGCCGCGTTCATCGCGCGCCACCCCGACGTTCCCCGGCGCCTGTTGGGATGGATGTCGCAGGGCGGTGACAGCCGTATTCAGCGGCGTATCCGCAAAGTCATCGGCCACTACGAAACCCGCATTTGCCGGCTGATTGCGCGGGCCAGGCAGCAGGGATACCTCAGGGCCGACATCGATCCGCAGGCGGCTGCGGACGTTTTCATCGGCATGATCCAGAGCCTGGCGCTCAGATTGAATCTCAACCCGAGCCAGCGCGAACGGCTGCTGCGTGAGGCATGCGATCGTTTTTCCCTGTTCCGGACAGCGATGGCCGCGGCGTCGAGATGACGTCGGCCGGATCCAGGTTTTTCATCAGAACAGCTAACAAAAGGAAGCGCACCATGACCTCATCCACCCAAGCACGCGGGATCAGTATCCGGGTGATTTCACTGATTGCAATCGGCTTCGGCCTGCTCACCATCAAGGAAGGCGGCACCATCCTGTTCGGCGACGGGGCGGCACGCACTGCGGCCGGACACTATGTGCCGTTCGTGCTGTGGTTCAATTTTCTCGCCGGTTTCGTCTACGTCGTCGCCGGCGCCGGCCTGTGGCTGCGGCAGCGCTGGGCGGTGTGGCTGGCCGCTGCTATTGCCCTGGCCACCGCAATCACGTTCGCCGCATTCGGCGCACATGTGGCGTCCGGCGGCGCCTACGAGTTTCGTACGGTGGTCGCCATGAGTATGCGAACGCTGGTGTGGGCGGTAATCGCGGCCATTGCCTGGCGCGGGCTGCCGTGGGTGAAACCGGCCAGACCATCAGGAAGCAAACAATGAATTTGCGTGCACGCTTCACCACCGTTCTGTGGGCGTGCCTGGCATGGATGGCCAGTGCCAGCCCATCGCTGGCCGAGCCCGTTACCCACCCTGTGCGAGCGCATGCCGACGGTCGCGCCACCGACCCCGTCACTGACGTGTCGGCAGCCACGCCGGCGACCGGCGCGGAACTGCAATCCAGACCGGATTTTTCCGGCCACTGGGTATTCAACGCCAAGCTCAGTGATGACCCGCAGGAAAAAATCAAGCAGGCAATGAAAGCGATGCGGCAGGCCCAGGGAGGCGGACGCGGGATGGGTGGCGGTTCCGGCAAAAAGGGACGTGGGAACAAAGCAGGGGGCGGCCGTGGATCAGCGGGTGGACCGGGCGGGCGCAGCGAGATGCCGTACGGAGAGCTGTCTGAACTGACGGCTACGCCGGCTAGGCTCAAGATCATCCATGCGGATCCGTCGCTGCTGATCACCGACGAAAACGATCGGCGCCGGCAGCTTTATACCGACTTTCGCGGTGCCAGTGTTTCCATCAGCGAGCCGCCGCAGCAGCGGGTGGCGGTTGCGGGCTGGGAGGACAGCGTGCTGGTAGTCGAGACCACGACCAACGGCGGCACCCGGCTGACTCAGCGCTACCAGATCGACGCCGGAACAGGCCAGCTGATGATTTCTGCGGCAGCCAATCTGTCGGAACAGCAACCGCTTGCGTATCGCCTCGTTTACGATCGGCTGACGCCTGCGACGGGTGCGGCAAGCCGCTAAACGGACGATGGAAACTGGGAGAACCGCATCATGAAAGTTACATTTCTCGGCGCAGCGCGCGAGGTCACCGGCTCGTGCTATCTGATCGAGACCGAGACCGCCCGATTCACGGTGGACTGCGGCATGTTTCAGGGCGGACGCGAAGCCCCGGCGCGCAACCGCCGACCGTTCGGCCTTGACCCGAAGACGCTCGATTTTGTGCTGCTCACGCACGCGCATATCGACCACAGCGGCCTGTTGCCGAAGCTCGTGAACGAGGGATTCAACGGCCCGATCCATACCACCCATGCCACCGCCGACCTGCTCGGCGTGATGCTGCCCGACAGCGGCCACATCCAGGAAGTCGAGGCCCAGCGCGCCCTGCGCAAACAAAAAAGCCGCAAGCGCGCCGGCGTCGCAACGACGCCGCTGTATACCGTGCAGGACGCGATGAACTGCCTGCAACAGTTGAGTCCGCTCGCATACGACGCGTGGCTGGCGCCGCACCCCGGCATCCGCTGCCGTTTTTACGATGCCGGGCATATCCTCGGCTCGGCGATCATCGAGATCGAGGTTACCGAAGGCAGCCGGACCACGACCCTGGTGTTTTCCGGCGACCTCGGCCAGCCGGGCCGGCCGATTCTGCGCGACCCGAGCGTAATCGCGGCGGCTGACGTGCTGTTCATCGAGTCGACCTACGGCGACCGCATGCACAAGGACCTGCCGGCGACGCTGGAAGAACTTGCCGAGGTGATCGAACGCACGCTCGAGCCCAAGCGCGGCAACGTCATCATTCCCGCGTTCGCGGTCGGGCGCACCCAGGAGATCATTTATTCGCTGCACCAGCTGACGCGTCAGGGGCGGCTGCACGATCTCAACATCTTCGTTGATTCACCGATGGCCACCGCCGCGACCCGGATCACCATGCAGCACCTGGCGCTGTTCGATGAAGAGGCGCACCAACTCGCCGACTGGCGTGCGGCGGGCCACAGCCTGCCGCATCTGAACTTCGTCGGCAGCGTGGACGAGTCGATGGCGCTTAACCGGGTTCGTTCCGGCGCCATCATCATCTCCGCGAGCGGCATGTGTGATGCCGGCCGCATCAAACACCACCTGCGCCACAACCTCGGACGGTCCGAATGCAGCGTGATGATTACCGGTTTCCAGGCGCAGGGTACGCTGGGGCGGCGACTGGTCGACGGTGCCAGGCGCGTGCGCATCCTCGGCGAAGAGATCACCGTGCGCGCCTCGATCCATACCCTCGGCGGGTTCTCGGCGCACGCCGACCAGCGGGCGCTGCTCGCCTGGGCCGACGGATTCCGGCAGCCGCCGCGGCAGACCTTCGTCGTGCACGGCGAGGAAACGGCGGCGCTCGCCCTCGCCCATCGCCTGCAAACCGACAAGGGCTGGGCGGTGAGCGTACCCGAACCCGGCCAGAGCGTGACCCTGTAACAACTTGAGAGGCCTAGATGATTTTTCGGACAAGGAGTCATGACATGCAAAACAGCAACACTCACGCGGCCGCTGGCCTGCTTCGCGCCGAATTCAGGATTTATGGTGGTGGCCCGAACCCGCTGCGCGAATTCGCGGCCCGCAACGCAAGACGGGTCGCCGACCCTGCTGCGGGCAGGCAGATCGAATCGCACCCGGCGCAGGCGCCCGGCAGGCTGATCGACGGCATCCACAACGCGATGGCCTCCCGGCTGCGTCTGGCCGATGGCGGAGACCGCTCATGAACGCAGAACATGACCATGACCTTGCCGGTGACCCGGTTTCGGCAGCGGAACGCGATGCGCTGTCCCGGGCGGTCAGCGCGAGCCCATCGTATCGCCTTGCCTATGAAGACCTGGATTTTCTGCGCAGCGACGATCTGCGGCCGCTACGGCTGCAGCTTGAGCTGTTGAAGCCCGAGTACTACCTGCGTCAGCACAACATCCAGTCCACCATCGTGGTGTTTGGCAGCGCCCGTACGCTGCCGCCGGATCAGGCACGCACGCAGCTCGACGCGCTGCAACAGCGCGCCGGCGAGCAAGCTGGCGACGCGACGCTGCAAGCCGATACCGCGCGGGCGCGCAAGCAACTGGAATACGCACACTATTATGACGAGGCACGGCGTTTTGCCGAAATCGTCTCGCGCCATTTTCAGCAGCAGCAGCGGCGTGATTTCGTGGTGGTGACGGGTGGCGGGCCGGGGATCATGGAAGCGGCCAATCGTGGCGCCCACGATGCCGGCGCGCACAGCATCGGGCTCAATATCACGCTGCCGCAGGAGCAGGTACCCAATCCGTTCATCAGTCCGGAACTGTGTTTCCAGTTCCGCTATTTCGCCCTGCGCAAGATGCATTTTCTGCTGCGGGCCAAGGGCCTGGTCACCTTTCCGGGCGGATACGGAACGCTCGACGAACTGTTTGAGACGCTCACCCTGGTGCAGACCGGAAAAATCGAACCGATGCCGATCGTTCTGGTTGGCGAACGCTTCTGGCGGCGGCTGGTCGATTTCGATTTTCTGGTCGAGGAAGGAATGATCAGCCGGGAAGACCTCAAGCTTTTCTCGATCGTCGACAGCGCCGACGAAGCGGTCGCGGTGCTGCGGGCTTTTTACAAGGGGGTGGCGCCGGCTTAGGACAGACGATGTACTTGCCCGTTAACCTCAGCCCCTTCATCCGCCTCAGCGCATGCACGATGCCGCAGGTGCGCGGTACGCTCTCTGGATCGTTTCGATTTCGCCGGCTGGTGCACGCGGCGCGGGCCGTGCGTCGGGCAGGTTTCTGGCGATGCGTGCTGCTGGCGTGTGTCGTGTCGTTTGCAGGCTGCGCGCATTACCCACCGAACCAGCCGCTGGATCGACACGACCCGGCGCATGGCTACCGTTTCACCAATCTCGCCAGTCCGGACGAGGCCGACGACATGCTGCTCGTCGTCACCTTCTCGGGCGGCGGCACCCGTGCTGCCGCCCTCGCCTACGGCGTGCTCGAGCACCTTGCCCGCACGGAAGTTGTCCGGCAAGGGAAGCCTGGCCGCCTGCTCGACGAGGTCGACATCATTTCCTCCGTGTCCGGCGGCAGCTTCACCGCCGCCTACTACGCCCTGTACGGCGAGCAGATTTTCAGCGATTTCGAGCGCCGGTTCCTGAAACGCAATGTTCAGGGAGAACTTACCCGCAAGATCCTCGCCCCGTTCAATCTGGCGCGCGCCTCGTCGCCGAAATTCGGCAGGATCGACCTGGTGGCCGAATATCTCGACGACGAGATTTTCGAACACGCAACTTTTGGCGATCTGGTCACGCAGGGGCGGCGTCCCTTCGTGATGATCAACGCCAGCGACATGTCGCTGGGCACACGCTTCGAATTCACCCAGGATCAGTTCGATCTGCTCTGCTCCGATCTGTCCGCGTTTCCACTGGCGCGCGCGGTGGCGGCATCGAGTGCGGTGCCGATCGTGTTCAGCCCGCTCACCGTCAGGAACTACGGCGGCACCTGTGGCTATGCTGGTCCGGCGCAAGTTGTCGCGAACCACCGCGGGACGACGGCACGACAGATATACAAGGCCGCCGAGGTGCGGTCCTATCTCGATTCCGAGGCCCGGCCCTATCTTCATCTGCTGGATGGCGGGATCACCGACAATATCGGCCTGCGCGGGATGCTCGACCGGGTGGCATCCGGCGACGGGCCGCTGGATCTCGCCCGTGCCCTGCGGCTCGAACGGCTCCGCAAGGCGGTGCTGATCGTCGTCAATGCCGAGACCGCCCCGGACCTGTCGCTGGACCGCAGAGAAGCGGTGCCGACGATCACCCAGGTGTTCAGGGCGGTCAAGGACATCCCGATTAACCGCTATTCGTTTGAAACCATCGAACTCCTCAAGACCAATTTCGAGGACTGGGCCCGGCAGATGCGCGGACACCGATCCGAGGTGCAACAGGCTGACGGGGCGGAAGCCGGATTTGACTTCTATCTGGTCGAAGTGACCTTCGACGCGATCAAGGACCCGGCCGAGCGCGATTTCTTTCGCGGAATTCCGACTTCGTATAGCTTGCCCGCAGAAACCGTCGATCAGCTGCGCGCGCTGGGGCCAAGATTGATCGAGGAGTCGACCGATTATCAAAGGCTGCTGCATGATCTGCAACGCAACTGACGCCTCGCCATCTCATGGATATGGGCCTGCGGCGAGTGCAACGACACGCATTTCCGGTGCGTCCATGCAGGTATGGCACCCGCGTCCGGGCTTTTTAAACCATCTGAAACACGCAACAAGGAAACCAGGCAATGAGCGAACCCAGGCAACGACTATCGGCGGAAGAGCGCCAGGAAGAAATCATCAAGGCGGCCGTCGAGCTTGCCGGCGAGCAGAGTGTGGACAGCGTGACGACGCAGGACATGGCCAAGGCCGTGGGCGTCACGCAGGGCGCAATTTTCCGCCATTTTCCTACCAAGGACATGATCTGGCTGGCGGTCGTCCACTGGGTACGGGGCCGGCTGATGAGCGTGGTCGATATGGCGGCCGGCCAGGGCAGCGATCCACTCGATTCCCTTGAGAAGATGTTTTTTGCCCACCTGGGCTTCGTTGACAAGGTGCCTGCGATTCCGAAGCTGATATTCACCGATCAGCTGTTGAAAAAAAACCCCAAGATCAAGGAGCTGATCCGCAGCATCCTCGCCGATTACGAGGCCAAGGTGACCGCTCTCATCAGCCAGGCCAAGGCCCAGGGTCTTGTCCGGTCCGACCTGGACGAGCATGCCGCCGCGGTCATGTTCACCGGCATCATCCAGGGCCTGGTGCTACGCGTTTCTGTGATAGAAGCACGAAAATCACTGATTTCAGAGGGAAGACTGGTTTTCCCCATTTTTCTTCACGGTATCGGCGGCACGCGTGTGGGCGATGCGAAGCGGGATTGAGGCGGAACACGGCGTCGCTGAAATCGGCGCGAAGCGTTGTGCAGCGGGTCGCCGTGAAACGCGCGCCAGAAGAAACCGCCGGACATGCGCGTTCGACCCGGCGAGCATCGATTTTGTCATCCTCACCCACACCCACATCGACCATTCCAGCTTGTTGCCGCGGGATTCAAGGGCCGCGGGTACGCCACCCGTACCAGGTTTTCGTGGTGCATGACGAGGGGGCTGTGGCGACCGGTTTTGCGGCCGAGCTGCAGCCCCGGTTCGGCTGCGATGCAATCGCCCCGACATCGGGCACCGGGTCACAGCGTCATTTTCAGGTAGGCTTGCATCAATGCCCCGCCCACGATATTCACCCGGTTTGATCGGATTCGCAATGCTGTGTGTCTGCCTGCAAGGGCCGGCGCGGGCAGACACCACGGCGGACTGGGAGGGCTGCAGCGTGATCCCGGCCGATTCTGAGCGACTGGCATGCTACGACCGCCTGGCGCGACGCCCGCAGCCCCAGCCCGAAGCGGACCTCGCCGGCCCTGCCCAGGCCGCGCCGCCGCTGTCCCCAGCGGCGACACAAACCGCGGCAACCGAACCGAAGCTGTTGTCGGCGCTGTCGAATCACTGGGAACTCGACGACGCGGCCAAGCAGGGGGCGTTCCTGTTTCGCCCGCACCATCCGACTTATTTTCTGCCGCTCAAATACAGCAGCGCACCGAACAGCACGCCGCTTCAGGGCGCCCTCACCCAGCCAGACCTGGGGCTCGATTCGGTCGAGACCGAGCTGCAGCTGAGTTTCAAGGTCAAGGCGATGGAGGGCGTGTTCGGCTACGACAAGCTCGACCTGTGGTTCGGCTACACTTCGGTTTCGTTCTGGCAGGCTTACAACGACAGCATTTCTGCAGCGTTTCGCGAGACCAACTACGAACCGGAAATGATGCTGGTGTACCGCACCGATTACAGCCTGGGCGGTTTTCGCGGTCGCTTCATCAACCTGGGGCTGGTCCACCAGTCGAACGGCCGGCCGGAAGAGTTGTCGCGCAGCTGGAATCGGATCTATGCCCAGTTCGGGTTTGAGCGCGGCAATCTGGCGCTGCTGGTCCGTCCCTGGTACCGCATTCCGGAAAGCAGCGACCGGGACGACAACCCCGAGATCGAGGATTACCTGGGGCACGGCGATCTGCTGGCGGTCTACCGCAAGGGGCGCAACGCCTACTCGCTGCTGCTGCGCAACAATTTAAAGCGTTCCGACAATCATGGCGCACTGAAGCTCAACTGGAGCTTCCCGCTGTACGGGCGGCTCAAGGGTTACGTGCAATATTTCAACGGCTATGGCGAATCGCTGATCGACTACAACCACAAGCAGCAGACGTTCGGCGTCGGCGTCAGTCTGGCCGAGGGCATGTAGCGGTTACGGTGTCTTCGACAGCGCGGCTTCGAGCAGCTGGTGCACATATTTCACCGGGATCGCGTAGCTGATTCCGCTCGGCGCTGAAAGCGCGGCTTCCTTCGATCCTTTGACGTACACCGAGTTGACCACCCCCAGCACCTCGCCGGTATCCGGGTGCCACACCGGGCTGCCGCTGTTGCCAGGATAGGCGACGGCATCGAGTTCGAACACGTCGAATGCATCCCGGGCCTGCTTCAGGGTGCGCGCATTCAGCTGGGCGACGTTTTGCAGCGGCGTGAAGATGGGGATGATGGCGGCGAGTCCGGCCCGGTGGGTGGAGGCATTGAGCCCGAGCACCGAGCCGATCGGGTAGCCGGTGAAATACAGCTGCCAGCCTTCGCGCGCCTGCGACGAGTCGCCGAGTGTCAGAGCCGGCAGCGGGTCGCCTTCGATTTTCAGCAACGCCAGGTCGTGCAGCGTGTCGGTGGCGACCAGGCGGGCGGGGCGTACGCCGATCTGGCGGTCGCGGCCCAGGAAAACCGCGTGGATCTCCTTCTTTTCGCTGTTCAGCGGTTTTTTGAATATGTGCGCGCACGACACCACGTAACGCCCGTCGAGCACCACGAAACCGGTGCCCTGCAGGTTGGCGCGCGGACTGCCGCTGGGCAGAAAAGTGCCGACGCCGACCACCCCAGGCTTGATGCTGAGCAGCGTGTCGGCGACGTCGGCCTGGGCCGGCGCGGCCAGAATCAGCGCAATCAGCACCCAGCTGGTATGCCGTTTGCTGCACCAGTCCGCGACCCGCCACCGGATCCGGCCGGGTAGCGTCAGGTAAATTCGATACAATCCGGGCGGCAGCAAAGACTTTTTATTCATAGGGGAATCCAAGCATGAGCGTTGTTGCGGTAGTCGGACTGGGCTACGTGGGCCTGCCTTTGGCGGTGGAATTCGGCAAGAAAATGACCACCATCGGCTATGACCTCTCGACTGAAAAAATCGAGCATTACCGTCGATTCTGCGACCCCACCGGCGAAGTGTCGACGGACGATCTCAAGGCTGCGAACCAGTTGACGGTGACCACCGACCCCGCCGACCTGGCACAGGCCGACTTCATCGTGGTGGCGGTGCCGACCCCGGTCGACGCGGCGCACATTCCCGATTTCTCGCCGCTGGTCGGGTCCAGCGCCACTGTCGGCAAGCACATGAAGAAGGGCGCGACGGTCGTGTACGAGTCCACAGTCTACCCCGGCGCCACCGAGGAGGTCTGCATTCCGATTCTGGAAAAACATTCCGGCATGAAATGGCAGCAGGACTTCCACGTCGGCTACTCGCCCGAGCGCGTCAATCCGGGCGACCGGGAGCGGACGATTACCAAGATCGTTAAAGTGGTGTCGGGCGACGACGCTGCCACGCTCGACAAGGTGGCCGAGCTGTACGAGTCGGTCATCACCGCCGGGGTGCACCGCGCCAGCTCGATCAAGGTGGCCGAAGCCGCCAAGGTGATCGAAAATACCCAGCGCGACCTCAACATCGCGCTGATGAACGAACTCTCGCTGATTTTCCACCGCCTCGGCATCGACACGCTCGAAGTGCTGAAAGCCGCCGGCACCAAGTGGAATTTCCTGCCGTTCCGCCCCGGTCTGGTCGGCGGCCATTGCATCGGCGTCGATCCCTACTATCTTACCCACAAGGCCGACATGCTCGGCTACCACCCGCAGGTGATCCTCGCCGGCCGCCGCATCAACGACGGCATGGGCGCCTACGTGGCGCAGGAAACGGTGAAGAACATGATCGCCAACAGCGTGCAGGTGAAGGGCGCCAAGGTCAACGTGCTCGGCCTCACCTTCAAGGAAAACTGCCCCGACCTGCGCAACTCCAAGGTGGTCGACGTCATCCGCGAACTGCAATCCTTCGGCTGCGACGTACACGTGCACGACCCGCTCGGCGAGTCGAAGGAAGCCGAGCACGAATACGGTATCAGCCTCACCGCGTGGGACGACCTGCCCGAGTGCGATGCCATCGTCGCCGCGGTGTCGCACAGCGCGTACCTTGAAAAACCTTTCGCCGAGCTGACTGCCAAGCTGAAAAAGGGCGGCGCGTTCACCGACGTCAAGTCGGTCCACGATCCGGCGACGGTCGCGGCCGCGGGCTTCAGGCTCTGGAGGCTTTGATGACCGCGTTCGACGCGCTGACAACCCAGCTTCGGGCCGAACCGAAAACCTGGCTGGTCACCGGCGCTGCCGGCTTCATCGGCTGCAATCTGGTCGAGGCCCTGCTGCAGCTCGGTCAGCACGTCGTCGGCCTCGACAATTTCGCCACCGGTCATGAGAAAAACCTGGCGCAGGTACAGACCAGCGTCGGCCCCGCGCGCTGGGCGAACTTCAGTTTCAAACGCGGCGACATCTGTGATCTCGTCACCTGCCACAGCGTCTGCAAGGACGTCGATTACGTGCTGCACCAGGCGGCGCTCGGCTCGGTGCCGCGTTCGCTGGAGGACCCGCTGTCGACGCATGCCGCCAACAACACCGGCTTTCTCAATATCTTGGTCGCGGCGCGCGATGCCAAGGTCAGGCGCTTCGTCTACGCCGCGTCGAGTTCCACCTACGGCGACCATCCCGGCCTGCCCAAGGTCGAGGACGTCATCGGCAAGCCGCTGTCGCCGTATGCGGTGACCAAGCTGGTCAACGAGTTGTACGCCGACGTGTTCGGCCGCTGCTACGGCATGGAAAGTATCGGTCTGCGTTACTTCAACATCTTCGGCCGCCGGCAGGACCCCGACGGCGCCTACGCCGCGGTGGTGCCGAAGTGGGTGGCGAGCATGATCCACAACCAGCCGGTCTACATCAACGGCGACGGTGAAACCAGCCGTGACTTCTGCTACATCGACAACGTCATCCAGGCCAACCTGCTCGCCGCCACCAGCCAGCATGCCGACGCTGCCAACCAGGTCTACAACGTTGCGGTCGGCGACCGCACCACGCTCAACCAGCTGTTCGAGGCGATCCGCGCCCTGCTGACGCCGAAATATTCCCACCTCGCCGACTTCAAGCCCACTTACCGCGACTTCCGCGCCGGCGACGTGCGTCATTCGCTCGCGGATATTGCAAAAGCCCGCACCCGTCTGGGATACGAGCCCACCCACCGGATCGGCGAAGGTCTGGCCGAGGCGATGGACTGGTACGTGGCGGACCTGGGTCGGGGCGCGGAGTAGCGCCCGGCCCAGTCCCCTCATTCAGGCGGGACGCCCCGGCGATCCGTGCTGCCGTGCCGAAAATCAGGGTGGGGCGCGCCCGCCGAAGCCGCCGCCGGATTGACATGGCGGACGTAGATGCTAGCGTGAGTTAGGTGGTTCGCGTTTTCCGCGTGGGTGCCGGTTTGATCCTGGCAAGGATCGCGTCGCAACTTCCTCGGAACCCAGTCTTTGCCCGCATGACCCGGCGCCCAGCCTGACCCGGGCGGCATTGGAGGCCACGATGTTCGCTGACAATCCATTCATCCCGGCGATCAATTTTCTGCCTTCGCTGTTGATGCAGATCTAAGTTGCCCTGATGGTTGTGACGATGACCGTGGCAACGGTATTCGATCTTGACCACACGCGCAGTGCCCGCTTTTTCGCGCAGCAGCGGGACGCCGCAAGGAGGTGCGTTATGTTGAAGCAAACTACCATGATCGTGAGTCCGCAGCAGGTATGGGAACGATTGTTGCGCCAGGAGCCGATGTTCATCCTCGATGTGCGCAACCGCGACGAGTACGAACGTTGGCGGGTCGAAGGTCCGCACCCCGTACCTTCACTCAATATCCCCTATTTTGAACTGCTCGACCTGGAGGGCGAGGAAGACGATGTCGCCGAAGCCGTGATCCGGGGGGTGCAGGCCCACCTCATGGAGAAGCTGCCCGGTGATCGCTTGATCCTCGTCGTCTGCGCCGAGGGCAACACCTCCAGTCATGTTGCCGAAGGGCTGCGCCGGCTGAATTTCGACGCGACCAACCTGGAAGGCGGGATGGAGGCCTGGGGCAACTTCTACTACTGGCATCCGGTCGAGCAGAACGAGCGCTTTTCGATCTTCCAGGTGGTGCGTCCGGCCCGTGGCTGTCTCAGCCACGTGCTGGTGAGCGACCATCGCGCCGCGGTGTTTGACCCCGCCCGCCACATTGGAACCTATCACGAGCTGGCCGCGGCCGTGGGGGCGCGGATCGAGCGGGTGCTGGATACCCACCTCCACGCCGACCACCTAAGCGGCGGGCCGGAACTGGGACAGCGCGACCATGTTCCCTATCATCTGCATCCCTATGACGCGATCCATCCGATGGACTTGCTGCCCGCCCGCATCGCGTACCGCCCGCTGGAGGCTGGACAGACGCTGCGGATTGGCCGGGCCCGGATCAAGGTCCTGCATTTTCCTGGACATACCCTGGGGATGGTGGCCTTTCTGGTCGAGAAACGCTATCTGCTGAGCGGCGACAGCCTGTTTCTGGAGTCGATCGCCCGTCCGGATCTGGGCGGCCGGGCCGAGGCCTGGGCGCCGTTGCTCTACGCCTCGCTGAAGCAGATGACCGAGTTGCCGGACCAGACGCGGGTGTTGCCGGCCCATTTCAGCGAGATCGCGGCCGCTGACGCGAACGGCGTCTATCAGGCCACGCTGGGCGAACTGAAGCAGCGCAATCCCGGTCTGCTCAAGCTGGCCGAAGGTGAAGCCGCATTCTGTGACTTCATCCTCGCGAGCCTGCCGGAATTTCCAGAGGCGTATGTCGAGATCAAGCGGGCCAATGCGGGCCTGATCCATCCGGACGAGCGCAAGATGCAAGAGCTGGAGTTGGGAAAAAATATCTGCGCGCTGGGAGTCGGTCGGAGCTGAAGAAAATAAAAATAGCGAATTCACCCAGAGGGTAGGCGTGATCGAAGGCCGAAAAACCAATGTTCATGCTGCGTTCCACAGAGGTATGCGCGGTCAATTGCGGTTTTTAGGTTCAAAGGCTGTACGCGTTGCGAACCAGCTGACGCTAAGACAATCGTGATCCCGACCGACCGGGTCGCGCAGACCTCGCCGGCAACGCTGCTCAGGCCGACCGGCGAAGACCGGCCGGCCTGAGCGGCGGCGCTGTGACCCGCAAATTTGCGAAAGCCGGACTACCAGTTGAACCCGCGCGGCAGGTAGACACCCGGAGCGAACCACTGTGGCGGCGGGAGCAGCATAAAATCCCGCGCGCTGAGAGCATCCAGGAGTTGCTGCCGCTCGACCGCGGGAAGATCGGCTTGTTCCATGATCTGCTGCCGGATCGCGTTACGGCTGCCGGTAAATTCCTGCTTCATCCGTTTTCCGTCTTGATCCAGGTACTGGACCTCGGCCTTGAAGCTGCCGTCCGGAAGTTTATTCAGCGATAGCGAATCGAAGCTTTCCCAGTTATCTGTCTCGGCAGCGGCAAGCGGTGCGTAGGGACGAAGCTGTCGCCGGTGGGGTGATCGCGTCGCCTTGCGCGAAGACATGGATGCCGCCGCCGGGGCCTGGCCCAGCGCGACCTCGGTGTCCCCAACCGTGCCGCCGCGCACGATCCGCAGCGTGATCTTCTGGTCGGGATTGTCCGCCCGCACCAGGCGGGTCAGCTGTTCGGCGGAAAAGAGCTTCTGGTCATCGTATCCGATCAGGATATCGTAGGCCTTCAGCCCCGCCTGGGCTGCGGGGGAACCGTCCGTGACGTCGCGGATGAGAACGCCCTGACCGGATGGCAGGGTGTCTCCCAGCTGCGCGCGCAAGGCGTCGGGAACCGGACTCAGCAACACGCCGAGATAGGCGCCTGCGACCGGGGCTTGAACTTGAGTGGGGGTGGCCGGCGCCGGGATTTCCGCTGCGAAAACCGGGGCAGCAAGCGGCACCGCCAGGATGATGGCCAACTGGAGAGCCAATCTAGAAGATTTCATTTGAGTATCCTCCTTCTCGTTGAACTCAATCCAAGAGACCGGCAGCTTGCCCACGGGTTCCCTGGGGGGTCCAGGCCCCGGCGGCCCCTGTCGAATCTACGGCGACAGACCGCTGCAAGGGGCACTTTATCGACAGGAAATGTTTGAAAAACAGCGCGCTCCAGCTACCTTTAAAAAAGGCACGTTGTCTCTGCCGACGGAGAGGAGGGTGATACGATGGACCACTCCTGCTGTTTCGATCAACTCAATCCTGAAAGGCCTGAACATGTCCGCACCCAATGAACCCACCGTCGCGTCCCAGGAAAAACTGGTCACGGACATCAAGGCCGTGATTTCCGACGCAGAAGAAATCCTGAAGGCCACAGCTGACCAGGCGGGCGAAAAGATCGCCGGTCTGCGTGCCCGGATTCAGGATCGGCTGCATGCCGCGCGCTTGCGCCTGGCCGATGCCGAGGCCGTCCTGGTCGCCAAAACCCGCGCTGCCGCGCAGGCCACCGACGCCTATGTCCATGAAAACCCGTGGAAGGCGGTCGGCGTGGCTGCAGGCGTGGGCTTTCTGGTCGGCTTCATTCTTGGCCGTCGTTGATTTTCCATGACCGGTCCGGCCGGAAGCGAGGGGCTCTTCGCTTCGGTGAAAAATCTTGCGGCGACGCTCGTCGCCACCGGGCGTACCCGGCTGGAACTGCTCGGCAACGAAATTGCGGTCGAAAAGCAGCGTTTCCTGAGGTTGTTCCTGCTGTCGCAGGTGCTGGTGCTCTGCCTGATCCTGGGGGTGATCCTGCTGGTGGCGCTGATGGCGCTGCTGTTCTGGGACCATCGGGTGCTCGTGGTGGGCGGGATGGCGCTAGTTTTCCTGGGCCTCGCCGGCTACTTGTTCCTCAGGATTCAGCGGCTGCTGCATCCGCCCGAATCCATGTTTGAAAGCAGCCTCGCCGAACTCGAGGAGGATTTGCGACAACTCAAGGCAGTCAGCGGTCATGAGCAAAAGCCTGGTTGAACTTCATCGGCAACGCGGCCAGCTGATCGAACGCATCGCCCACCAGCGCGCGACGCTGGCTCGCGAGTCGGCCCCCCTGAAGGCAGCATGCGACACCACCGACTGGATCATGACGACGGTGCGCGACAGCGTCTGCCAGGTTTCCGGATTACTCCGGCGCCATCCTGCCGCAGCGGCAGGGCTGGTTGCGGTATGGGTCGCGCTGAAACCGCGCCGGGTGACACGCTGGCTTGGTCGAACGCTGGTCGCGTGGCGAACGTGGCGCAGGCTTCGCCCATGGCTGTCGCGCTGGTGATACGTAGGCGACGCGCTGAAATTTTTGCGCGGTCGACCGCTTGATTTTCCGCCAGTCTCGTCTGCACGCACATCAGTAGCCTGTCCAAAAGTCCCGATGCCGTAATTCGGCATAATGGCGGCATGCCTTGTCGCCGGATCGTCTTCCAGTTTGTTGCAGGCCTGCTGATTGCAGGCCTGCTTGTTCAGACCCGCGCCGCAGACCTGCCTGCTGTTTTCGCGAGTGCGCTGAAGCAGGCCGGCATCCCGCCCGACCACGTGGCGGTGGTGGTGCAGCCGCTCGACGCCGCGCAACCGGTGCTGAGCCACAATCCCGAGGCGGCGATGAATCCGGCCTCGGTGATGAAGCTGGTGACGAGCTTTGCGGCACTCTATCAGCTGGGTCCAGGATATGCATGGACCACCGACATCTGGGCGGATGGCCCGATCGAAAACGGCGTGCTGAACGGCGATCTGGTGATCAAGGGGAACGGCGATCCCGGCCTGACGCTGGAACGGGTTTGGTTGCTGCAGCGCGCGTTGCGCGCGCGTGGCGTTCATCACATTCGCGGCAATCTGGTGCTCGACACGAGTCATTTTGATTTGCCACCGACCGATCCCGGCGCATTCGACGGCGAGCCGCTGGCTGCCTACAATGCCACGCCGGGTGCGCTGGTGGCCAATTTCAATGCTCTGGCGCTGCGGCTGAAGCCGGATGGGGAACAGGTGCTGATCGTGCCGGAGATCGCGTTGCCGGGAGTGGCGCTGAGCTCGCAGCTGGTGCTGGATGGCGGTATCGAGTGCAATGGCTGGAAGGACGGGATCAAACCCTTCGTTCCAGGGGATCAACCGCTGACGCTTGTCGTCGGCGGGCGTTACCCGCGCGGCTGTGGCGAGCAGCTTCTGACGCTGAACCTGTTCGAGCCGGCAGCGACCTTCGACTATATTTTCCGCGGGCTGTGGGCCGAGGCCGGCGGTACGCTCAGTGGCGCCACGGTGGCGGGGAATGCGCCGGCCACCGAGCCGCTGTTGCGGTTCGAATCGGAGCCGCTGACCGATGCGCTGACGCGTCTGAATAAATACTCCAACAACCTGATGACCCGTAATCTGTTCCTGACGCTGGGCGCAGAAAGCTATGGCGCACCTGCGACGCTCGACAAGGGTGCGCGGGCGGTCAGGGCAGCGTTGGCTCAACGCGGCATTTCAACCCGCAAGCTGGTACTGGAAAATGGATCGGGCCTGTCGCGGATCGAGCGTATCAGCGCCGCCAGCCTGAGCCAGCTGCTCGGTGCGGCGTATCGCAGCCCACTGTTTGCGGAGTTCGAGTCGGCGCTGCCGATTGTCGCCATCGACGGCACCCTGAAGCGACGCTTCAACGGCAGCGCGCTTGCCGGCAATGCCCATCTCAAGACCGGCTCCCTGCGCGACGTCAGTGCGTTGGCCGGTTACCTGTACAGCGCACGCGGCCAGCGGGTCGGTTTCGTCATGCTGGTGAATCATGCCAACGCGCGCCGCAGTGAGGCGGCGCAGCGTGCGTTGCTGGAGTGGGTGCAGGCGGGAGAATATGGCGCGCGGTGAGTCGGAAAACCGCGCCGGCAGCGGATTCTGCCGAAACTGATAGATCTGGAGCCGATTCCTTCAAGCCTGACCGGCGCCTGGGCGCTCGGCTCGGCGAGCTGAAACAGCCGTTGACTGCCAGGCTGGCTGATTTGGTGCTTACAGGCCGAGCTTGTCCCATAGCGCGTCGACGCGCGCCTTGGTGTCTGCGTCCATCACGATCGGCGTCCCCCATTCGCGCGTCGTCTCGCCCGGCCACTTGTTGGTCGCGTCGATGCCCATCTTGCTGCCGAGTCCCGATACCGGACTCGCGAAGTCGAGATAATCGATCGGCGTGTTGTCCACCAGCAGCGTGTCGCGCGCGGGATCGACGCGGGTGGTGAGCGCCCACATCACTTCCTTCCAGTCGCGCACGTTGACGTCGTCGTCGGTGACGAGAATAAATTTGGTATACATGAACTGGCGCAGAAAACTCCATACGCCGAACATCACCCGCTTGGCGTGGCCGGGGTAGCTCTTCTTCATGCTCACCACCGCCATGCGGTAGGAGCAGCCTTCGGGCGGCAGGTAGAAGTCGCTGATCTCGGGAAACTGCTTCTGCAACAGCGGCACGAACACTTCGTTCAACGCCACGCCGAGGATCGCCGGCTC
>JACDJC010001674.1_pt1 | contig 19203 bp, 12 predicted proteins | sample 7454191 | NCBI WGS metagenome assembly JACDJC01 (sample SAMN14253291, study PRJNA609438) | sludge metagenome | isolation source: sludge after 25d culture with pyrite and EDTA | collected 2018-12-20 | reverse complement strand
GAAAGGAGATGAGTTTATTTTTGTCAACATGAATAAGGACACGCTGGTTATCAAAAAAGAAGACGACCTGAACACTCCTTCTGAAATCATGATTGCACAAAAAGAGGCATCAAAACTAAAAGATCAGATTGGTTCATATCGTGAGTTTGTTGAAGGTATCATTCCAGAACAGGATGCTGAACTTAAACAAACCATTAATCAGGAACTGGAGACAGCAGATAGTCGTTTTACCCTTAAGAGCGGGGAAAGAAGAACCTGGGAAAGTTTATATTTTGAAAATAAACCCCTGGCTGCAATTTTGACTCTTTTGTCAAAATTACAAATTGATGTAAAAAACTCAGAGGCAAATCTTTTAAATTACCTGTATTCGCAGATCGATGCCGGTGCTTTTAAGTTTAATAAACTTGGAGCCCAGGTAATTGCCAACTCAGCAATCATCCTTCAGGGTGAAGAATATGTAGCACAGGTCTTCCTTGCAGCCATTGACACTACTGAAGATCCTGTAATACTTGTAAATGAAAGACCTTTACCCATTGAGGATGGAAAGGGAATTTACAGGCTTAGGGCAAATGAAGCCGGCACCTTTCGCTGGAGTGGTGTGATCAATTATAAGACCCCTGAAGGAACCATACGAAACTATCCTTTTACACAGGAATACCAGGTTACACCACCCAGCGTGACCATTTCTCCAACGAAAATGAACGTCTTTTACAGAGGTATTGCCAATCCTGTTGACGTTTCCGTACCCGGAGTCACCAAGGAAAATCTAAGAATAGCCGTATCAAACGGAAGAATCGTACAGCAGGGAAATGAATACTATGTCTACCCAAATGAACTTGATGAACAAGGCAGAAGAACAACTGTTTCGGTTTATTCTCAGGTCGGTGGTACCGAAAAACTTATGGGAAGCATGAACTTCAGGGTTAAACGTGTTCCCGATCCGGTAGCTCAGGTTGCCAATCTCACCGGAGGCAATATCCGTAAAGAAGACCTGCAACTGGAAGACGGAATTATGGCTGTTTTGCCTGATTTTGACTTTGACCTGAAATTTACGGTTACACAGTTTGATGTTACCCTTACCGGAGCAGGTGGATATGCGAACACCTGGAAATCGACAAATAACAGATTCACGGCTGACCAAAAAGCCCAGTTCAGGAACCTTGTAACCGGAAGCATCATTTATATCGATAATATCAAAGCAAAAGGGGATGATGGCACGGATCGTGACCTCGATCCCATCAGCTTCAAAATACGCTAAAGTATGAAAAGACTATTTCAAATAACAATCGCGGCAATCCTGTTGATAATGGTGGCTGGCCTGAATTTTTCAACTGCACAGATCATAAACGGTGCCTATAAACGAGAGGACACGTTCCAGAAAAAACCTATGCCACTACCCTCAGTAAGGGAGGCAGACGTATTCTGGTCAAAGATGGTTTGGAGAATTATCGACTTAAGGGAAAAAATCAATCAACCCCTTTATTTTCCCACTGCTCCTGTTGATGGTATGTCCAGTTTGTCACAACTACTTCTGAAAGGGATTGAAACCGGTCAGATTACAGCATACGATGCCAGAAATGATGATGATTTTAAAATGCCTATTGGCATCAATGAAGTAAAACAGGCATTTGGTGCTGAAACCCGTACTAGGGAAGTCAGGAATTTTGAAACAGGCGAAATGGAGATCCGAACCATTGAAGGCGAAATCAGGCTTCAGGAAGTCAAACAATTCATGATAAAAGAGGAATGGTATTTTGACAAACAGAATTCACGTCTACAGGTAAGGATAATCGGAATTTGCCCTATTCAGGAATTTTTTCGCGAAGGTGAAGAAAACATAGAGGGATCTCCTGTCCAGAGACGTAAAGTGTTTTGGGTTTATTATCCCGAAGCCAGACCTTTATTGGCGTCATCAGAAGTGTTTAATCCATATAACGATTCAAGAAGAATGTCATTCGACGACCTGTTTATCAAGCGTTATTTTAACAGCTATATTGTGCAGGAATCGAATGTTTACAACAATAGGTTGATCAGCCAGTACCTTTCAGGTAAGGATGCCATGCTTGAATCGAAGAATATTGAAGACAAGATTTTCAATTTCGAACAGGATTTGTGGGAATATTAAAACTTTACTGTGCATGTAAAGGCCTTATGAAATCCACCGCATAAGGCCTTTTTTATCATATTCGAAAATTTTTGGGTGTTTGTCCCGTTAAATGTATTGCCGAACCATATATTAAATGAAATTATCAGGCTGGATATTCATTATTATAATTCTGATTACTGCATCATGCAGAAAAGCAGATATATATAGTGCCGATAAGATCAGGTCACGTGGTGCTTGGTTTGAACCGGCACCCTTCGGTATGGTATACGTTGAGCGAGGGTCATTTGTAATGGGTCCAACCGATGACGAACTTCATGAATTCAATCCTTCGAGAAATGTTTCGGTTGAGTCTTTCTGGATGGATGACACTGAAATAACTAACAGTGAATACAGGCAATTCGTTTATTGGGTTCGAGATTCAATAGCCAGAAAGATACTGAGTCAGGCCGATCCTGAATATATGATCGCAGAGGATCAATACGGTAACCCGGTGGCACAACCTGTGAATAATTGGCGAACCCGTATCAATTGGAATGATCCGGATACACGGATGGTCTTGGATGAAATGTATTTCCCCGAGGAGGAAAGAATCTCATATCGAAGAGAAATTGATACCCGAAAACTGGTTTATGAATATTACTGGATTGATTTCCAACAAGCTGCTCGCAGGGCTAACAGCTATAATTATGAAACCCAGAAATACGACGGAACCATCCTGAATATCGACGGAGATGAAGTGCCTATCAGCAACCGAAGTTCATTCATTATGCATGAGATTGTGCCTGTATATCCCGATACATTAGCCTGGGTTCGTGACTTCACTTACTCTTATAACGAACCGATGACCTATAAATATTTCTCGCATGTTGGCTTCGACGATTACCCGGTTACCGGGGTCTCATGGGATCAGGCACGCGCGTTCTGCGATTGGAGGACCCAATTGCAGGGCAATTACAGGTCACGAATGAATGACTCTCCTCCTCATGATTATCGTCTTCCGACTGAAGCTGAATGGGAATATGCCGCCAGAGGTGGAAGAGATAACACACTTTATCCATGGGGTAGTTATTATACCAGAAATACCCTGGGCTGCTTTATGGCGAATTTTAAGCCCATGAGGGGTAACTATGTAGCAGATAGTGATACCCGGGTGACATCCATGAAAGTTGGATCATTCGATCCTAATGATTATGGATTATATGACATGGCAGGGAATGTTGCAGAATGGACAAGTTCTGCCTATTTTGAATCCGGGTACGACCTCATGAATGACTTAAATCCACAAATTGAATATACCGCAAGATCAGGTGATCCGGAAGTCATGAAAAGGAAGGTTGTAAGGGGTGGATCATTTAAAGATGCAACCTATTTTATACGAAACACTACCCGTTCATTTGAGTATCAGGATACCACCAAATCATTCATCGGCTTCCGTTGTGTCAGAACCTCATTCAGAAATGAATTACAGGGAAGGTAAAAGACAATCTTTCCATCTTATTATTCATTTATTGAACTATTTATGCATCTAAAGATTTATCAGAATTTCGTTTACGGGGCTGACCTATTGGTTTTATGATAATATCCTTGCTGCAGTTCGGGCAAAGATAGATTTCACAGCCTGTACAGGCAAAACAATTACTACATTCCCTGCCAAGATCACCCTTCTGAAATGAAAAGCCACAGTTTTGACATATTATTGTTACAGGCTCATGCTTCTTCATTTCAAAAGTTTGATTAACCTAAGAAGTCCAAACATGATTATTAGTGTAAATATGATCGTGGCTCCTGATGGAATATTTAAAAAATAGGATATCATCAGTCCCGACATACTACCAATAAAACCAAACAGAATGGCAAGTATGATTATCTTTCTGAAATCACGGGTGAACAGATTGGCAGTCGCCTGAGGAATGGTAAGCAACGAAAGGATCAGAATTATCCCTACAACCCTTATGTTGAGAACAACCGTAAGCGCAATTAACATCATTAACAGATAATTAAATACAGATACCCTTAAACCGGATGCCCTCGCAAACTCTTCATCAAATGCAATATATAGTATTTCCCTATACCATACCTTGAAGACAGAAAGCAGGATTACAATCAAAACTATCATTGCCCACAGTTCATAAGTACTTACCGTCAGTATACTTCCAAACAAGTAGCTCATTAAGTTTGGAGTGTAACCCGGTGTCAGAAATACAAACATTACGCCAAGAGCCATCCCCAGTGACCACCAAATTGCGATGGAGGAATCCTCCCGCACTCCCCCTTTTTCAGTAAAAAACTGAATACCCAAGGCTGACAACAAGGCAAAAACCGTTGCCCCAATCAATGGATCGACCCCAATTAGAAATGCAAGTCCAATTCCCCCAAATGAGGCATGTGTTATGCCACCACTGACAAAGACAATTCTGCGGGTCACAATATATGTTCCTATAATGCCACAGGATATGCTGGCAAAAATTGTCGCCAGCAAAGCCTTTTGAAAGAATTCATAAGAAAATAATTCTATAAAATCAGTCATGGCTATGGTGTTTTTTTAGCACAGTATGTGGAATCTCGCCATGCGTAATAATCTGTAAAGGACAGTTATATACCGCAAGATCTTCCATTGTGATCTGATTTGAAGGATGGTAATGTAAAGTTCTGTTAACACATGCGATAGTCTTAACATACATGGAAATGGTGCCAACATCATGAGATACCAAAACGATCGCCATTTGTTCATTCAGGGTTTTAAGTCTTTCATAAAGTTCTCCTTCAAAGTGAGTATCAACGAAAGTATCAGGTTCATCAAGGATAAGTACTTTTGGATCACTGATCAGCGCCCTGCAAAGGAATGCCCTTTGCATCTGCCCTCCTGAAAGTTCTCCAATTGCTTTGTTGTAAATATGGCCTATTCCGGTATTGTTCAACAATTGCATTGCCACTTCCTTTTCTTCAGCTTTGTTAAGAAAAGGATAGGGTCGCATCATAGATCCTGATCTAACCACATCGAGTACGGTTATAGGGAATTTTCTGTCCAGATGTTTAACCTGGGGCAGATATCCTATCGGTCTTTTATGACGGGGAAGGTCCTCCCGGAAATAGATCTTACCTGATGACGGCTGGATTAATCCGAGTATTAACTTTAATAAAGTGGTTTTTCCACCCCCGTTAGGGCCAATGACACCAATAAAATCCTTCTCATGGATTTTCAGGTCCACCTTTTCCAAAACTGTTGATTCTGAATAGGCAAAAGTAACCTGATTCAAATGTATAAGTGGCTTCACAAAATTCATCTCATTCATGTCATACCTTTCAGTCTATTAATCATTTGATTTTGGCATCCTTAAGAAAGAATGGATCCATATTGACTGTGTCCCTAACCTGATTCAGATATAAATCAGCAATGTTTTTAAAAATGATCCCGCAACAAACGAGCCATGAGGATCATATTCTCACTCCACTCCGGATTCAGGGGCCAAACCTGAATGGCCTCACCATTTATCTCCTGAGCAAACATCCTTGCATTTTCACGATCAAAATCACTTTGAATATAAATCACCTTGATTTTATCTTCACGGGCGATATCAGCCAAATAGGCAATATGGGCAGGTGTGGGTTCCTTGCCTCGCTGTTCGAGTGAAAGTTGTTGCAAGCCATAATCTCTTGCAAAATAGCTTAATGATGGGTGGAATGAGATAAACCTTCGTCCCTGATATTCGCTTAACAATTGCCTGACCTGTAAATCAGTATCATCGATTTCTTTTAAAAACTTCTGTAATCCAACATTATACTGATCAGCCCTATCAGGGTAAATAGCCACCAATTGATCCCTGATTCCAACAGCCATCTTCCTGACCTCTTTGGGAGAAAGCCAGAAGTGGGGGTCCACCCCTTTCTTTTGTTCATTATCATTGTTGCCATATAAAAGATCAATATTTTCAGATAGATCAGAAACTTTCAGGTTAGCACCAGCCTCCAGGATTTTATCAGTCCAGGAGAGTTCAAATCCAACATAACCCATCCTGAACCAAAGAACGGCCTTCTCAATGGAGGCCATTTGTGCCGGAAGCAAACTATATGTTGTTGGATTGGCGCCATGCGGAATCAAAACTTCAATCTGAAAGTCATCACCTGCAATTTTTTCCACAAAGGTTTTCTGTGGTAAAATACTTACCAGAATTATCTTTTTGTCGGATGATACTGATGAAGATCGGTTACAACCAAACTGCATAATCAGGAATAACAAAAGAATGAATGAGATATGCCTTTTCATAAGATTAACTTCAATTAAAATTTAAATAAGTCTCGCAAAAAAATATTTATGAAATCAAGCCAGAGTTGTGATTTGTTGGTTCTTGTTTCCTTTTCTCTTTTCTAGGAGGAACTGGGTCATAGCCACTCGTACCCCATGGATGACAGTGAGAAATTCGCTTTGTTGCCAGCCAAACACCTTTAAAAGGTCCATGGATTTTTATGGCTTCTACCGCATAAGTTGAACAAGTTGGCACATGTCTGCAGGAAGCTGGCGTAAAAGGGGATATGGCATATTTATAAAAATATACCGGTATCAGGAAAATCCATCCAATTACTTTCCTCAAAAATAACCATATCCATTGCATAAACCAACCTCCACATATTCCAGATTCAAAAGTACGAATAATCAATTTATCCTATCGCCCTATTAGTTGAAGGATAAAGCACAATTCAAAGTTTTAATCGATAAATCAGTAATCATGTATCCAAAACGCTACAATTGTTCAGATATCTTAATGATTCTTTCCATCAAAGTGTCTGCCTGGTGATAATTTGCTTTAAACACTTAATTTTGCATTTATCAGGACAAACGACCGATTTATATACATACCCATGAAAAATTTTCCACTCATTCTTGCTTTACTCCTATTTATTTCCTGTCAGAAACAGCAATATAATGCTGTTCAATATGCTGATCCGCAAATTGGATCAGTACATGGAAGATGGTTTTTTTATACACCTGCCGCGGTTCCTTTCGGAATGGCAAAACTTGCTCCCCATACAAATGCGTACGATAATTTCGGGAGTTGGATGCCAGCGGGATATGACGACCGACATACCTCCATTGAGGGTTTTGGAAATTTCCATGAATTTCAGATAGGGGGAGTTGTGAATATGCCTGTCACAGGCAAACTAAAGACTGTGCCTGGCACTTTGGAAGACCCAGATTCGGGATACAGATCCAGATTCGATAAATCCAATGAGCATGCTGAACCAGGATACTATTCGGTATTTCTTGATGATTATAGGGTTAAAGTTGAGTTAACGGCAACAACACGGGTTGGTTATCACCGATATACATTCCCCAAATCGGAAGAATCACACATTCTTTTTGATGTAGGCCACAAACAGGGGGAAAGTGGTGAAGTCACCGAAGCATATATTTCATTTGACGGAGAAAAGGATATAAAAGGTTATGTGGTGACTTATCCTGAATACGTAAAAATTTGTGACGAAGGTAAACGTGTCACCATGTACTTTCATGCAAGGTTAAGTAAAATGCCAGAGACATGGGGTACTTTCACGGACACAGTTACCAATGCTGGCAACAATGAATCCAAAGGTACACGCAACGGCATGTATCTTACTTATAGCACTGAAGATGATGAGATTATCGAAATGCAGGTAGGTTTATCCTATACCAGTATGGAAAATGCCCTGTTAAATCTCGAATCGGAAACTCAGGACATTCCTTTTGACAAAGCCAGGAAGGCTTCCAGTGAATATTGGAATGAAATGCTTTCCAGGATAGAGATTTACGACAATAATACCGATAACCTGAAAAAATTCTATACCGGTCTTTATCATGCACTCTCGGGAAGGGGAATATCAAATGATATAAACGGGGCCTACCCCAGAAATGACGGAAGCATCGGACAACTTCCCCTTGACTCTCTAGGCAAGCCGAAAAGGCACACTTTTAATACCGATGGTGTTTGGGGAGCCTTTTGGAATCTAAGTCAACTCTGGGCAATGGTCTACCCAAATCATTTCATGGATTACCTGCAGGCTAACCTCGATTTTTCGGAAGAAACAGGATGGATGCATGACGGATTGGCTGCCGGAATCCATACAAATGGGGTACAAACTAATTTCTTCGGTTTGTTGCTTGCTTCAGCCTATAATTGCGGATTGAATTTCGAAGACCCTGAAAAGGCATGGGCGGCCGCCTATAAAAATGAAACAGGTTATCAAGGAAGGCCCTTTGGACCAGGCAAGTATGACCTTCGATTTTTAGTAAATAATGGTTATATACCAAGTCGGGATACTATACTGTCAAACGGATGGTTATTCAATTTCGGTTCGTCACATACACTGGAATATTCTTTCAGTTCATATGCTGTAGCCCAGATGGCAAAAGGCCTGGGTAAAACAATTGAATATGAGCGGTTGATGAAACAAGCAAAAGGTTGGACGCATTTGTTTGATCCGGAAACCAAATATATCAGGCCTCGATATGAAGACGGCACATTTATCGAAAACTTTGACCCGATGCAAGCCTGGCGGGGATTCCAGGAAGGAAATGCTGTACAATATACCTGGTATGTTCCTCACGATATAGAAGGATTAATTGATCGGTTGGGTCCGGATCTTTTTAATGAAAGGCTAGTCGAGACCTTTAACAGTAGCCAGAAATCAGGATTTGGTGGTGGCGAAGAAATCGACTCTTTCTCAGGGGTTGAGATGCTTTACAATCATGGAAACCAACCGTGCCTGCACCAGGCCTGGTTGTTTAATTATTCAGGAAAGCCATGGCTTACCCAAAAATGGGTTAGAAACATATGCAATGAATTTTATGGAGTTACACCATTACATGGTTACGGATACGGACAGGATGAGGATCAGGGACAACTTGGAGCCTGGTTTGTAATGGCATCCCTCGGATTATTTGATGTACAAGGCCATTCAGGTGCTCTACCGACTTTTCAGTTTGGAAGCCCACTATTTGACAAAGCGATTATACGCCTGCCCTCAGGAAAAAACCTGACCATTGAAACACTTTATAACTCATCCGAGAATGTTTATACACATGGAATAAATTTTAATGGCAGGAAACTTGAAAATGTATGGATTCCCAGAAGTGAACTTTTGGAGGGTGGAAACCTCGTATTTAAACTGGGTTCTGAACCTGATACCATTCGAGGCAAGGCTACTCCTCCTCCTTCGATGAGCAAGGACTTATAGAACAAACAAAAGATGTGACAAAGCCTGGGAAAAAAATAGTCATAAGGATTTGTCACATCATTCTATTGCTTTGTAACCCCCGCATCAACCTCAGTCTCCATATCCAGATTTGTGAATTCGCGGGTAACGGCAAAGTCATAATCCGGATAGTCATACATGGCCATCCGGGGTTCCGTCTGACCAATGGAATAACCATAAATCCCCTCATATTCAATAATATCCTCACCCATTTCCTGCAATTGTTCAAGGTACTCGCTTATTGATTTGGATTCTATGATTATCACCTTCTCCATTTCCTTTACGGCCGGGCTATGGCGCCTGGTGTGATCATGATCAAATTCGAGAATTCGCCGTCCATATCTGGTAATCCCTATCACCCTATATGTCAAACTCTTTCCAACTCCGGGCAGGTTTAGTACATTCCGGTCGGTTGCAAGGAAAGGAAGTTCAAAGTAATTACGAAGCGTGTTAATTTTTTCAACTATCTGATCTGGGTGTTCAGTGAGATCCTTAATCTCATCATATAAAACCTCAGGTATCCTACCCAATAACTTTTCCTCAAATTGTTCCTGAACAGCCCTTGAATTTGGCGCAAAGTTGAAACTGTTCTCCATATAACCCTTGACACTAAAGGTATAATAAGTAAGTACTCCTATGTCATTCAGCACCTTGCGCAATTTTGCAGAATGCCCCCTACGTGAAGATGCCACTGTAAACACCAACTGATTTACTACAGCCCATCCGGCAGAAAGGAACATCTTGATTGTTCGGGCCGCTTCAGGAGTAACCTCCATGGGAGATTGGAAATGGGTTTGAATCACAAATTGCCGGATTCCTATCTGACGGGCCTTCTCCCGGAACTCCTTCAGAACAGAAATCAGTTCGGGTGTTACCCTTTGTGGAAGATATACAGGCAGTCGTGTGCCAAGACGTACCCTAAGGATTTCGGCATATTTCGCGCCATCGGGCCGTTCCAGGTTTGCAATCCTTTTCCTAACAGCCATTTTGTAAACCTCATCAAGTATCGCTTGTAACTGGTTATCAGAGCTCATCAGTGCATCTCCTCCGGTAATGAGTATGTCCCGGAGCTGGGAATCATTTTCAAAATAATCCATCAATTCCCTGAGTTTATCCTTCCATGTAATTTTAGGTTCCAGTTTATCAAGATTGAAGTTTAAGTTACCCCGTTGGAAATCATACATTCTCTGACAACTCGTACATAAACCGCCACATGCCCTGCCTGTAGTATCCGGAATCAGAATGGCCACCTCGGGATAGCGGCGATGAATATTATTATAGGGAGGCAACAGCCAACCCGCCGCATTTGGCTTTCCAGGTACAACCTTATCTTCCTTCTCCCAAGCCTGAATTTTTCCAAATTCATCAACCAACTGTTGGCTGTATAGAATATAGTGCCTGATTCCAAGATCAGCACCAACTGCAAAGTAAGGAACTCTTACATGCAAAAGGGAAAGATAATATGGATTCACAAAAAAAGGAATTCCCGCCCTCTCAGCTTCCTGAAGCACCTTCATGGTATCCGGATCCAGGGAATTCCCCAACATTTCATTCAACAATTTGGGCGAGCGTATAGCCATTCGCAAATGGAAGTGGCTGGTCTTCCACCATTCCAGCATTTTTTGATAACGTTCTTCACGGGTCATTCCATCCGGAAACTGATATTTCGGATCAGAAATTTCACCCGTTTCCATTTTATCCATAAATACATTTAATATGCGGTCACGGTTCTCTTCACGAAGTCTGACAATACGAGGATCTAGACCAGATGGAAATCTTGACATCCACTCTGAAACTTTCTGGGCATTAGGTTCGTTTCTTCGCGTCCGATTGGTGAACTGTCTGAAAAGCTGCAACATATCCTTGAAAAAACCTGGTTTTGCACCACCGGTTCCGAAGTTGACAGCCAGCCAGATCATTTTAATCGGATTCGTAATGGCAATTTCTCCACCAATATTCTGGTCAACATATTTTTCACCGGCGTGATCAATGTAATCAAGGAGTCGGATGGCCGCATAATCTTTCCATTTCAACTGCAGAAAGGTTTGCTGATCTTGTTTCTTGCCCAAATAATACTGCCAGGCTGCAGGATTCCTTTTTAGTTCAACTTCCACCCAATCTCGCAGACCATGAAGTGCTTCAGTTTCGTTTCGCGATGTGCGCATGATTTCTTCGAGCCGTGGATTCTCTTTTAGTAACTCCTTTAGTAGTTTGTGAGCTCTGACAGAAATGGCAATCTGATCAAGGTAGGATAATAAATTCATTGACTAAGTGATTATTGTTAAATAGAAAAACACCTTGAAAATAGCAAAATATCAGCTTTTGGCCAAATTTCTCATGAACCGATCGCATTAATCCTGGCATATTTCTATAACGTCATTTTTGACTCGTAGGTTACCTTCTTTCTTTTTTTCTATCTTTGCGCTGATTTTTAGGAAATTAAAATTATGCAGCATCGATCAGGTTTTGTAAACATCATCGGAAATCCCAATGTTGGAAAATCCACCATTATGAACGCATTGGTTGGTGAGCGCCTTTCCATCATCACTTCCAAGATGCAAACAACAAGGCATAGGATCAAGGGTATAGTCAATGGTGAGGATTTTCAAATTGTATATTCTGATACTCCTGGAATTCTCAAACCCAATTATAAACTACAGGAAACCATGATGCGGTTTGTCGATACCGCACTAATCGATGCTGATGTCATCCTCTATATAACTGACGTAGTGGAAGATCCAGCCAAAAATCAAGAGTACATCGAAAAAATAAGGAAATCAAATGTACCTGTAATCGTTTTGATCAACAAGATTGACCTGTCAAACCAGGAAGCAGTCATCAAGCTCTATGAGTATTGGACGGGTACATTTCCGGGATCTGCCATATTTCCAGTGTCTGCCACTGAAAAATTCAACCTTCAGCCTGTGTTTGACCGCATTCTGGAGCTCCTTCCCGAAAATCCACCTTTCTTTCCAAAGGATGAACTTACAGATCGAAGTGAACGGTTCTTTATGCAGGAAATCATTCGGGAAAAAATCTTACTGAATTATCAGAAAGAGATACCCTATTCAACTGAAGTAGAAGTCGAGGAATTTAAAGAAGAAGATCAATTGATCCGAATTAGGGCTATAATATTCGTGGAAAGAGATTCACAAAAAGGAATCATTATTGGCAAAGCCGGAACCATGTTGAAAAAGGTTGGAACTTTGGCCAGGCAGGAAGCAGAAGAATTTTTTAGCAAAAAAATATTTTTGGAACTCTATGTGAAAGTAGCCAAAGAATGGAGAGAAAAAGACAGCACACTCCGCAAATTTGGTTATTTCTCCGATGAAGCTTAATCCGATTATCCACTAAAGGCACAAAAGAATCCGATAATCGGATAAATGTGCAAATTATTAAATCAGAAAAAATCATATGAGCAAGATAGTAGCCATTGTAGGAAGGCCTAATGTCGGAAAATCGACACTTTTTAACCGGTTCGTGGAATCACGCAAGGCAATTGTAGACGATGTATCGGGAGTAACCAGAGATAGGATTTATGGAAAGTGTCTATGGAATGGCATTGATTTTTCCGTGATTGACACGGGAGGTTATGTTGTGAATTCGGATGATGTTTTTGAAGAACAGATCAGGAAACAAGTCCATTTGGCTATTGACGAATCTGATGTCATTTTATTCGTTGTTGATGTTGAATTGGGAATTACCGATTTGGACGATGCCATGGCAAATATCCTTAGACGGACATCAAAACCTGTCCTTCTCGTGGTCAATAAGGTTGATAATAACAATCGGGTTCCTGATGCCCAAGAGTTTTATTCTCTTGGGTTAGGGGAGATTTTTACAATTTCTTCAATGACAGGTAGTGGTACCGGAGATCTTCTTGATGAAGTCGTAAAGTTGCTTCCCGATACACCTGTAAATGATGAAGAGGCCGATTTACCCAAATTTACAGTCGTCGGGAGACCTAACGTAGGAAAATCTTCATTCATCAATGCATTGATCGGAACCGACCGTAACATTGTTACCGATATCGCGGGAACAACCCGTGATGCAATTCATACCCGATATAACAAATTTGGACATGATTTCATTATCATCGATACCGCTGGGCTCCGAAAGAAGGCAAAAGTAAAAGAAGACCTTGAGTTTTATTCAGTATTAAGGTCAGTGCGTACTATTGAAGAAGCTGATGTATGTATGCTGATGATTGATGCAGATCGTGGAATCGAAGCCCAGGATGTCAATATCTTTAACCTGATTGTCCGTAACAAAAAAGGAGTTGTAATCCTGGTCAATAAATGGGACCTGATTGAAAAGGACAATCATACAACCGGTGCCTTCCAGAAAGAAATCCGTGAAAGGCTGGCCCCATTTACAGATGTTCCCGTGATATTTATCTCGGCCATGACAAAGCAAAGAATTCACAGGGCACTTGAAACAGCCATGGAAGTATATAACAACCGGAAGCAAAAGATTAAAACCTCCGAATTGAACGAAGTGCTTTTAAACGCCATTGAGGCATATCCACCTCCTGCCTGGAAGGGGAAATATATCAAAATTAAGTATTGCACACAATTACCCGCAATTACGCCTACCTTTGCATTCTTTGCCAATTTACCGCAGTATATCAAAGAGCCTTATAAAAGGTACCTTGAAAACCAAATAAGGGAAAACTTTAACTTCTCAGGGGTTCCTATTCAAGTGTATTTCAGGCAGAAATAGATATCGGAAGAACTACTTTAAATCTTGTTTCTTAGGAATGTTCCGATCACATTGTATATTTGTGCAAAATGAAACAAATCGGCAACATGAAGTTCACTTTTTACAAGTACATCAGTATTCTGATATTATTCTCTACAATAATTGCCTGTAAAAATCAGACTCAAGATAAAAAAGCTAATCACAGACTCTGGTACAAAAAACCAGCTCAAAGATGGGAAGAGTCATTGCCACTAGGGAATGGCCGAATTGGTATCATGCCTGACGGGCAACCTTTTAGTGAAACACTTGTCCTTAATGACATTACCCTTTGGTCAGGTGGTATCCAGGATGCCGACAACCCTGAAGCAGCACAATACCTGCCAGAAATTCAAAGGCTTTTATTCCAAGGGAAGAATGATGAAGCCCAGGATCTGGTTTACAAAACATTCGTTTGTAAAGGAGCAGGATCAGGCCATGGTAATGGTTCAAAGGTTCCATATGGCAGCTTTGAGACACTTGGTAATCTTAGGCTGAAATATTTATCCATGGGTGAATCAGTGCCGATTAACTATCAAAGGGAACTGCGATTGGATGATGCAATTGCAAAGACTGAATTTTTTATCGACAATATTAAGTATACCAGGGAATATTTTACAAGCTTCACAGATGACGTAGCCATAATCAGATTGAGTGCCAGTCAAAAGGGAAAAATCAGTCTGGAAATCTCCATGGATCGTCCCAGACAATTCCAAACCAGAACAGATAATGGGACACTAATGATGGAAGGCCAGCTCAATAATGGGACAGATGGTAACGGGATGCGATATCTGGCAATGCTTAAGCCGATTTTATTAGGTGGTGAACTTTCGGCATCAGATACATCATTGACACTCAAGGATGCCGATGAGGCAATCATTTTTATTTCCATGGGGACAAACTTTCAAAGAGCTGATCATGAAAATCATATCAGGGAGCTCTTGGATAAAGCAATAGGCAAGGAATTTAAGTCTCTGAAATCAAACCATATAGCAGAATACCAATCTTTCTTTAAAAGGACTGAAATAACGCTAACCGAAAATCCATTAAAAGCGGAGTTGCCTACTGACCAACGCCTTATCGAGTTTGCCGAGGATGAAAATGATAATGGGCTTGTAAACCTATATTTCCAGTATGGCAGATACCTACTGATAAGCAGTGCACACGCACAAATCTTACCTCCTAACCTTCAAGGTCTTTGGGCAAATATGATCAATACTCCCTGGAATGGAGACTATCACCTGAACATCAATGTTCAAATGAATCATTGGCCGGCAGAAATAACCAATCTACCAGAACTACACAAACCCCTGATTGAATTTACAAAAAAGCTGGTAATTCCAGGCCAGAATACTGCCAGGGTTTTTTATAACGCAAATGGCTGGGTTGCACATATGATGACAAATATTTGGGAGTTTACAGCTCCAGGAGAACATCCCTCATGGGGAGCCACCAATACAGGTGGTGCCTGGCTAGCCGCCCATCTATGGGAGCACTATGATTATAATAGGGACATTGAGTATTTGCGAGAGATCTATCCCGTAATTAAAGGAGCATCAGAGTTTTTTTCAGATATGCTTGTCAAGGATCCCAATACAGGATGGTTAGTGACCGCGCCAACCACCTCGCCCGAAAATGCATTTTATATGCCGGGAACAAGCAAGGCTGTGAATATTTGCATGGGGTCGACTATGGATAACCAACTGATACGCGAATTATTCCGAAACACCATTAAAGCTGCATCAATTCTCAATATCGACAAAGAACTTGCATTCAGACTTTCAGAAACGATTGAAAAATTACCACCTAACCAGGTTGGAAGTGATGGGCGACTGATGGAATGGCTTGAGGAATATGAAGAACCTGAACCCCAGCACAGGCATGTTTCACATTTGTATGGGCTCCATCCGGGGAACGAGATTACGCCTGAACTGACGCCCGATCTGGCAGAAGCAGCAAAGCAAACATTAATTCGCAGGGGAGATGGGGGTACAGGCTGGTCGAGAGCCTGGAAGATAAATTTTTGGGCCAGACTACATGATGGCAACCATGCTTTTCAACTGTTGAAAAACCTCTTGGAGCCTGTTTACGATAACGATTACAACTATACCAACAAAGGAGGTACATATCCTAATCTGTTTTGTGCTCACCCCCCATTCCAAATTGATGGAAATTTTGGGGGTACAGCTGGAATTGCAGAGATGTTTATCCAAAGCCATGCAGGTTTTGTCAACTTTATCCCTGCACTTCCCGATCAATTTTCTGAGGGCTCCTTTGAGGGATTGAGAGTTAGGGGTAACGGTATCGCCTCGGCAACCTGGAAGGATAAAAAACTGACTGTAGCTGAAATTTTCGCCAATAACAAGAGCTCATTCATTATTAAAATACCTGACCATGGGCCTAATCCAGAATGTTTTATCAATGGGAAAAGGCAAGAATTAATCATGAATAATCAAATGATTTCTGTCGTTTTAGATAAAGGGGACAAACTGGAATTAATATTTCCCTAATTAAAAGTTGTTCCATTGATTTCTGAAATGCCCTATTGAAATACCCCCTAAAAAAATGAAAAACCCCGGAGTCACTACTCCGGGGAAAAAACCAAAAATCAACTAACCTTTAAACCGACTGGCAACCTCGTCCCAATTGATCAGGTTCCAGAACGCTTCTACATAATCCGGTCTTCGGTTCTGATAGTTAAGGTAGTACGCATGTTCCCATACATCAATTCCCAAAATTGGGCTACCCTTAACCTCAGCCAAATCCATCAACGGATTATCCTGGTTGGGTGTAGACGAAACCACCAGCTTATCATTACTTTGAAGCAACCAGGCCCAACCAGAGCCAAAACGTGTCAATGCAGCTTTGACGAAAGCTTCCTTAAAGCTGTCAACCGATCCGAATGAATCATTGATCGCATCCAGCAGTACTCCCTTAGGTTCAGGTGAACCTCCTGGAGTCAATATTTTCCAGTAGAGGTTATGGTTATAATATCCACCTCCATTATTGCGAACAGCAACAGATAGCTTAGAAACTGATGCCATAATTTCTTCAATTGTCTTTCCTTCCCATTCGGTTCCCTGAAGGGCAGCGTTCAAGTTGGTAGTATAAGCACCATGATGCTTTGTATGATGTATTTCCATGGTGCGAGCGTCAATATGCGGTTCTAATGCCGCATAATCAAAATCGAGTTTGGGTAATTCAAATGCCATATTATTTCAGTATTTAAAGATTTATTTGTCTTTAATTAGAGAACACTATTCATTCCAATTTGTTCAACCAAACTATTTGATCATTTATATAGGCCAAGATGTCTTATTAAAGTTATGGGATTGTTTATCAGGCAGGTTACGGAATAAGAGTAGAATTCATTTGTCAATCCTCAATGAAAAGGTGTTCAATAAGAAAAGGAATAACCAAATGATTCTATATGAAAAATCCTGATACTTGGATACTTATAATTATAATAATATCTTTGTTTTCCTTTTTAATGTATATTTCTTACCAATTTATTCAATGAAAAACATTCGTGATCTATTAACAGAAAATGGCCTAAAAGTTACCCCCCAACGAATAGCAGTTTATGAGGCAATCGTGAAGATGAAAAATCATCCGAGTGCTGATACAATCATTGAGTACATCAAGAGGAAGAGTCCGAATATTGCTCTTGGCACCGTATATAACACCCTGGATTCATTTGTCCAAAAGGGTATTATCACAAGGATTAAGACAGATGACGATGTTATGCGTTACGACGCAGACACGACAATGCATCATCACTTGCACAGCAGCGTTTCCAACAGAATTGAGGACTTTTATGATGAAGAACTTAACAAGATTCTGATAGATTTCATGAAATCCAGAAAGATTCCGAATTTTATCGTCGAGGACGTGAATGTTCAGATAGTCGGAAAATTTACTAACTAAATTTCTTGTACCTTACTGATCTGATCTGGTATTTCATCAAACAGCTTATAAGCTGACATTTCAATCCCCCTGAGAAATAGTAACAAATCAACCCAAATTGATATTCTCGATCTGGGTTGATTTAAAAATGCATTTAATTGATATACAATCGTTAGTCAATATTTATTTTCGAAAAATCAATAGGTAAAGCTGCTTCCTCCAAGAAATTCCCGAAGAAGGGAAGTCGGAGGGATTTCACTATCATCCATTGGCTTGAAATAGGACAGGAACTTAAGCAATCTTGTAGATTCAGAATATTCATCCCTATTTTCAGTAACTGACTGTAGCAGCGGTTCGGCATATTTTTTTAAGACCGCCAACTCATAAAGTGTGGCTGAGTTAAACATTATATCAGCATTCTCCTGAAAGGGAAATATATTCCGTTCCTCACCCTTTCTTACCAGAGGCCATCTTTTAATGGTCTCATGGGCTGGATATCCCCGATATTTACTGTCACGTATCATTCTTCTGATCAAACGGTTATCTGAAGTGGAAATATGGGTGTGTTCATCAACAGAAACCTGGGTAAGAGCTGAAATAAAGATTTTATAGGTCAGTGAAGGATCTATCTCGGGAAGTAAGTCCGGGTTTAATCCATGAATTCCTTCAATAATCAATACATGGCCAGGCTTAAGCTCCAGATAATGTCCGTCAAAGAACCTTTGACCTGTTAAAAAATTGAATTTCGGGACATTAACCCGTTTACCATCCAGCAAATCCAACAATTGTGCATTAAAAAAGGAAACATCGATTGCATGAAGGGCTTCAAAATCGTACTCCCCGTTTTCATCACGTGGAGTATGCTCACGATCGACAAAATAATCATCCAGCGATATCTGAATTGGCCACAATCCATTTACAGCTAACTGAACCCCCAGTCTTTTACTAAAGGTTGTTTTCCCCGACGAGGAAGGACCTGCCACCAGAATCAATTTAATGGTATCCCGACTTTGGGAAATCCTATTGGCAATCTCCGCAATCTTTTTTTCATGAAGTGCCTCCGATATCTTTATAATATCGCCTGCCTTCCCATTCAATATAAATCGGTTGAGATCCGATATGGTGGCAACTTGCAGGATTTCAGCCCAATCCTTATGCTCCTGATAAATGCTGAAAAGCTTATTTTGGCGTAAAGAATCCTGAAGTGTTTTATAATCATCGGGATG
>JACDJC010001672.1_pt1 | contig 19230 bp, 22 predicted proteins | sample 7454191 | NCBI WGS metagenome assembly JACDJC01 (sample SAMN14253291, study PRJNA609438) | sludge metagenome | isolation source: sludge after 25d culture with pyrite and EDTA | collected 2018-12-20 | reverse complement strand
GGCGACGGTCCCTCGTCGCGCAACCGGTACCAGCCGGCCGATGCGATCATCGCCGCGTTGTCGGTGCACATGGCCCGGCTGGGCAGGAACGCGTGGAGGCCGTCGTCGGTGCACGCCGTCAGGAACTGCTCGCGCAGCAGCGAGTTGGCGGCCACTCCGCCACCGATCGCCAACGCGGCGGCCCCGGTCTCCCGAGCAGCGCGACGGGCCTTGGCCACCAGCACATCGACGACGGCCGTCTGGAAGCACGCCGCCACGTCGGGTGTCGACACGTCGGGGTGCGAGCGCACGTAGTTGACCACCGCGGTCTTCAGGCCGCTGAAGGAGAAGTCGAGGCCGTCGTCGATCATCGAGCGGGGGAACCGGATGACGGTCGGATCGCCGTCCATGGCCTCCCGGTCGATCGCGGGTCCACCCGGGTAGCCCAGACCCAGGAACCGGGCCACCTTGTCGAACGCCTCGCCGGCGGCATCGTCGAGCGTCTGGCCGAGGATGCGGTAGCGGCCGTGGTCCTCCATGAGCACGAGCATCGTGTGGCCGCCCGACACCAGCAGCACCACCATCGGCAGCTCCAGGTGCGGATCCTCGAGCAACGCCGCGTACAGGTGCGCCTCCAGGTGGTTGACCGACACGAACGGCACGCCCCACGTGAGGGCCAGCGCCTTGGCCGCGGACACGCCGACCAGCAGCGCGCCGATGAGCCCCGGGCCGGTGGTCGCGGCGACGGCGTCGATGCGCCGACCGTCGACCCCGGCTTCGACCATCGCCCGGGCCACGACCGGGATGATCAGCTCGTTGTGGGCCCGGCTGGCGATCTCGGGCACCACCCCGCCGTACTTGGCGTGGAGGTCGACCTGGGAGCTGACCACCGACGACAAGACGTCGGTGCCACCGCGGACGCAGGCTGCCGCGGTCTCGTCGCAGCTCGTCTCGATGCCGAGCACCAGCGCGTCGGAGCCGGCGGCGACGCCGCCCACGAGCCGTTCCGAGGGAGCGTCAGCCGGCATGGTCCACCACCAGCTCATCCAGCGCGACCGGCAGCGACGCGGTCAAGCGATCGAGTCGGGCGCGTCCGTCGTCGGTGCCGATGCCGTGAGCCCACATGATCAGCGCGTCCTCCTTGATGTCGCTGTAGTAGTTCGGCCGAACGCCGCCGGGAGCGAAGCCGAAGCGTCGGTACAGCTCCTGAGCCGCGCTGTTGGTGGCCCGCACCTCCAACGTGAGGTCCTCGACGCCCAGCGCGATCGCCGCCCGGAACAGCACCAGGAGCATCCTCGTGGCGATGTGGCGACGACGGCGGTCGGGGTCGACCGCCACGTTGGTGATGTGGCCTTCGAACCCGGTGAGCATGAGCCCGGCGAAGCCGGCCACGCGGTAGCCGTCGAGAGCGACCACGTAGCGGCGCGACGTCGGCTGGCGCAGCTCGCCCTGGAACAGCGACAGCGACCAGGGACGGTGGTTGGTCCGCGCCTCGATGTCGACCACGCCGCGCAGGTGGCGGCGACGCATCGGGACGACGACGATGCCGTCACTGACCGCGTGCTCGAGCTCGGTCGCGTCAACGGCCATCGCGGACCGCCCAGTTGATCTCCGCGTCGGGCCGACGCAGGTAGATCGGCTCGATCTCGTCGGGGCGCTCGAACTCCTCTCGCAGCGCACGCGCGTGGGCGAGCTGCACCAGCGACTCGGCGGACGGGTGGCTCTGGTCGCGGTCGACCAGCTCCACCTTGGCCAGGCCCTCGAACGCCTCGCGGTAGCGGACGGCGCCGTCGCCGACCAGCAGCACCTCGTCGGAGCTGGCGAGCAGCTGGGAGGCGAGGTCGTCGGGCGAGCCGAGCAGGTGGTCGCCGAGCCGCTGCACACCGCCGGGGACCTGCCGGTAGAAGGCGTAGTACAGCTCGCCACGCCGGGCGTCGATGGCGGTGACGATCAGGCGGTTGCTGAAGCGCACCGGGAAGGCGAGCAGGTCGAGGCTCGACACGGCGATCATCGGCACCCGCAGGCCGAACGCGATGGCCTTGGCCGTGGCCACCCCCACCCGCAGGCCGGTGAACAGGCCGGGCCCGACGTCGACGGCGACCAGGCCGATCTCGTCGAGGTCGATGTCGGCCTGCGAGCAGATGAACTCGATCGCCGGCGTCAGGTTCTCGGCGTGGCGCTTGCCCTTGGCGGACTGCGCCGAGGCCAGGACGCCCTCGTGGCCGCCGATCGCACAACCGGCCTGCACGGTGGCGGTCTCGATGCCCAGGATCAGCACGACCCGACCTCGCCTTCCTCGTCCCGTCCGGTTTCGGCAGCTCCGTCTGCTCCGTCTGCATCGCCCGCTTCTCCGTCTGCATCGCCCGCTTCGGCCCGCGGCGTGAGCAGGGCCCACGGCGCGACGGCGACGCCGAGCGCCCGGACCCGCGCCGACCAGCGCGGCCCGATCGGTCGCAGCTCGATCACCCGACGTCGCTCCACCACCACGACCTCGGCCGACCCGTCGACCGACCCATCGGCCGACCCGTCGACCGGAACCCGCGAGTCCGGCATCGACGCATCCGACGGCGTCGTGGCGGGTTCATCGTCGTCGGGGAACCGGAGGTGGACCTCCAGGTAGTCGTGGGGCAGCACCGGCGCGATCGCGTCGCCCCACTCGATGATCGTCACCGACCCGTCGTCCAGCAGTTCGGAGAGCCCCAGGTCGAGCGCCTCGGCCACCTGCTCCAGTCGGTAGACGTCGAGGTGGTAGAGGTCGAGTCGCCCCGTGTAGCTGCGGACGAGCGCGAAGGTCGGGCTGGTGATCTGCTCGTCGATGCCGAGGCCCCGGCCGAAGCCCTGCGTGAACGCCGTCTTGCCGGCACCCAGATCACCGACGAGGACCAGCAGGTCCGACGGGCGCGCCAGCTCGGCCAGCGCGGCGGCCAGGTCTCGGGTGTCGTCCACCGAGTCGCACCGCAGGACCAGCCCCGAGCCGCCGTCGCTCACGACGCAGCTCCGCTGCCGGTGGGACCCGCGAGTCCGGCCGGACCAGTGGCACCAGCGGGACCCGCCGTCAACGCCTGCTTGGCCCGAACCAGATCCGAGCGCATCTTCGCCATCGGGTCCGCGCCGCCCCGCAGGACGGCGGCCGGATGGAACGTGGGCACCAGCTGCACCACGACACCGTCGGGCCGGGCGCGGTACGGGTACACCGAGCCGCGGACCTTGGTGATGCCGTCGGAGGTGTCGACCAGGAGCTTGGACGCGAAGTTGCCGAGCGTGACGATGACCCGCGGGCCGATCATGTCGATCTGCGTCTCGAGCCACGGACGGCAGGCGCTGACCTCGTCGGCCGACGGATCGCGGTTGTCGGGCGGTCGGCACTTGACCACGTTGGCGATGTAGCAGTCGTCGCGGGTGATGCCCATCTCCTCGGCCATCAGGCGGTCGAGGAGTTGTCCCGAACGGCCGACGAAGGGCAGGCCCTGGAGGTCCTCCTGGGCACCCGGGCCCTCGCCCACGAACATGAGGTCCGCGGTGGGATCGCCCGCACCGAACACCACCTGGGTCCGACCTTCGGCCAGACGGCACCGGCGACACACCAGCGCGTCGTCGCGCAGCTCGACGAACCCAACGGGAGCGGGATCGATGACGTCGACGGCGGGCACCCTCCGAGCCTAACTGCGGGTCCCGGCATCGCCGGCAGCGTGGCTGACGCGCCGGAGGTGACGCCGCGGCAGCCGGGGACCGAACCCGCAGAGGATCTCGTAGGAGATCGTGCCGAGCAGCTTCGCCCACTCATCGACCGTCACCTCCTGATCACCCTGGCGACCGATGAGCACGACCTCGTCGCCCACGGCCACCTCGGGGCCATCGGTCACCTCGACGACGAGCTGGTCCATGGTCACCACGCCTCGGATCGGTCGACGGACGCCGCCGATGAGCACATCGGCCGACAGCTCGCCGAGCCGCCGGGGCACACCGTCGGCATAGCCGAGGGGCACGACGGCCAGCCGGGCAGAGCGGTCGAAGCGGTGTCGCAACCCGTAGCTCACACCCTCGCCGGCGTCGACGGAACGAACGTGCGACACCTCGGCGGTCACCGTCATCGCCGGGCGGATGTCGACGTCGATGTGCAGGTCCGACGACGGCGCCACGCCGTAGGTGGCGATCCCGACGCGCACCATGTCCATGCGCGCGGCGTCGTGCAGCAGCAGCCCGGCGGAGTTGGCGGCGTGGCGCACGCCCGGATCGATGCCGTCGGCGACGAGCGAGGCCAGCACCCGATCGAAGCAGGCGAGCTGCTCGTCGGTCTCCGGTCGGTCCGGCTCGTCGGCCACCGCGAGGTGCGTGAAGACACCCTCGAGCGCCAGCCCGCGGTCGAGGACGCGGCGGGCCAGGCCAAGCGCGTCGGCGGGGGTGCAGCCGACGCGGTGCATCCCGGTGTCGACCTTGAGGTGGACCGGCCAGGCCGCACCGTCGGCCGCGCGCGCTGCGGCGTCGATGCCTGCCGCGGTGTCGACCGTCGGGGTCAACGTCGCGGCGAACGCGTCGGCCATCGCGTCGGCCGGCGGCTGGGACAGCACGAGCACCGGCGCGTCGAAACCCACGTCGCGCAGCTCCTGGCCCTCCTCGACCAGCGCCACGGCCAGCCGATCGGCGCCCGCCGCCAGCGCGGTGGCGGCCACGTCCTCGGCGCCGTGGCCGTAGCCGTCGGCCTTGACCACCACGCACAGCTCCGCCGGTGCGACGAGCCCGGCGAGGGTGGCCACGTTGTGGGCGACGGCGTCCAGGTCGACGTGGACCGCAGCGTGACGAGGCATGACGAGCCGATGCTACCGACTCGTCGCGACCGCGACCCGACGCCGAGCGGTGGAGCACCACGGCGACTCTCGGGTCAGAATCCGAGCTCCACGACCCGGATCCGACCCGAGAACCCGATCGTGTCGCGCCCGGTCCTGATGCAGCGCGCTGCGATCTGGTCGACTCCCATCAGTCGGTGAGCGACGCCCAGGCCGCGGGCAGCAGCGCGGCCACGTCCGTCGCGACGAGGCCGTGAGCAGGACCCAGCATCGCGGCTCGACCGTGCAGGTGGGCACCGGCTGCCGCGGCGTGGAACGGCGAGGTCCCGGCGGCCACCATTGCGGCGATCGTCCCGGTCAGCACGTCGCCGGTGCCGGCGGTCGCCAACCGCTCGTCACCTGACCGGACCAGTGCGACGTCGCCGTTGGGATCGGCGACGACGGTGGTCGGCCCCTTGAGCAGCACGACCGCGCCGGTGTCGGCAGCCAGCGAGCGCGCCGCGTCGACGCGGTCGTCGCCGGGCGGGGCTCCGGTGAGCATCTCGTACTCGCCGTCGTGCGGCGTGATCACCGTCGCTGCCGCCTCGCCCTCGTGCTGGGGTCGCGCTGCCAGCGCGTCGAGCGACGACGACGCTATCGCCCACAGCCCGTCGCCATCGAGCACGACCGGGCGAGGAACGCCGGCGAGCGCCGAGCGCACCTGCTCGGCCACGCCATCGGCTCGACCCAGACCGGGGCCGATCGCCACCGATCCGAACCGCGACGCGCCGTCGACGACGACCCCCGCCCATCGGTCGAGCGGAGCGGACACCACGACCGCCTCGGTGGGCGGCGTTGGGCCACCCGAGCCCTGCTCGATGTGCTCGACCGCGCTCCCACCGGGACTCGGCCCGGCGAACCCGGCACCCGGCCCGGCGAACCCGGCACCCGGGACGGTCAGCCGCACGTAGCCGGCACCGGCTCGCATCGCCGCGGTCGAGCAGAGCACCGCTGCACCGGTCATGCCCGGCGATCCCGCCACGACCCACACGGCGTGTCGCCACTTGTGGTCGTCCACCGATCGTGCCGGCACCCATGCGACCACGTCGTCATCGGTCACGAGGCCCGCTGTCGAGGAGCCGACCACAGCGCCGTCGGTGACGTCGAGGCCGATGTCGGCCACCGTGACCTGCCCCGAGTACGACGGCCCCTCGCCCAGCAGGAGGCCGGGCTTGAGCGCGGCAAAGGTCACGGTGGCCGCAGCGCGGGCCGGGGTGCCCGAGACCGCTCCGGTCAAGCCCGACACGCCCGACGGGATGTCGACGGCCAGCACCGGTGCCCCGTTCGGGTCGGGGAACGAGTACGTACCCCTGAAGCCGGTGCCGAACGCGGCGTCGATGACCAGGTCGGCCGGGCCGAGCACGCCCGGAGCATCCGCGACGTCGACCACGAGCACCCTGACGCCGCGTCGCCGGAGCAGTTCGGCGGCCACACGACCGTCGTTGCCGTTGTTGCCTGGCCCTGCGACCACGACGACACGACGGCCGTAGGTCCCGCCCATCAGGTCGGCCGCGGCGCGGGCGACGGCGCCCGCGGCTCGAGCGATCAGGACGTCGACGCGCTCGGCCGCCGCGGCGTCGACGGCAGCCATCTGCGACGGGGTGAGCACCGGGAGCACGATCCCATCCTGCCGCGCCCCGGACCCCTGCGCCCGACCCCCTTGCGCCGGACCCCTGCGCGCGACGCGCCCCGACCTGCCGCGCCGCCCTCGGGGGGTGACGGGCACGGCGAAGCCGTCAGCGCTGGGCGAGTGCGATCGCGTGGGCGATGTCGCCGTCGTGGCTGAGCGACACGAGCCAGCTCGCCACACCGAGCCCGTCGGCCACCTGCCTGGCCCGGCCCGACAGTCGAACGCCGGGAGCGCCGGCGGCATCGGTCGTCACCTCGATGTCGGTGAAGCCCATCGACGACATCCCACGCCCGAGCGACTTCATCACCGCCTCCTTGGCAGCGAAGCGGGCTGCCAGGTGCGGCAACGGATCCTTCTGCCGATTGCAGGCAGCCTGCTCCGCCGGTGTGAACAGCCGGTGCACGAGCGCCGGCGTGCGATCCAGCGCGGTGCGGAGCCGCTCGACCTGCACCACGTCGGTCCCCACGCCGAGGACCGGCGGGCCGTCGCTGGTGCTCACGACCGCCAGCGGTCGGCCAGGTCCAGGATCGGCACGGTGAGCAGATCGGTGACCGACTGCAGTGCGAGCAGGTCGTCGCGGAACACGTCCTCGGTCTCGGTGACCGCGTCCTTGAGCGCCTGGTAGCGACGGCGGTAGCCCTGCAGGACCGCGCGGGCGGTCGCAGCGGGCAGCGCGTCGGGCAGCACCACGTGCAGCAGCTGCAGCCCGGTGGTCACGCCGTCCTTGGTCTCGGGCACGATCACCACGATGCGTCCGTCGGAGCGACCCCGGGCCACCATCAGCTCCTGCTCACGGGCGACCAGCGCCTTGGTGCCCCGCAGCCGAGGATCGCGATCGACCCGGGACGGGAGTCCGGACGACACGCCGGCGCGGTCGACGACGACCAGCTGCGCACGATCCAGGTCCTCGCCGTTCTCGACGGCGTAGCGGGTGGAGCCCACGACGTCGACCACGGCGGGGTCGAGCTCGCCGAGGGACCGGAGCGTGGAGTACGTGAGGCGGTCGCGAGGGGTGCCGGCCTGCAGCAGCGCGTCGACCAGCGGCACCTGCAGCAGCGTCTCGTCGGAGCGGCTGATGCCCACCGTCACCGTCTTGGCCTGGTGCTTGATGGCGTCGACCGGCCGCGTCAGCTCCTCGATCGCGGAGGTGAGCCCGGCGACGAGGTCCTCGAGCACCACGCCCGGAGCGCCGACCTTGCCGAACTCGACCTGGTAGCCGTCGAGTGGCGAGATGCCGAGCGCGTAGCGGAACAGCCCGGCGACGCGGACCGCCGTGCCCGCTTCCAGGTGGCCGTCGTAGGAGCCGGTCCGCAGGTCGTCCATGAACGTTGCGGCGGCCGGAGCGATCACCGGCCGCAGCCGCCGCAGCAGACCCTCACCGTCGCGCAGCTGCTGCGGGTCGCCGCCGAGCGAGCTCACCGCACCGTCGATCGCGGCGCGCACCTCCCGCAGCGGTCGGGCCTGGGCGTCGATGCTCAGCGCCGCCTCGTAGCCGAACAGGTGCCCGACCATCGTGGCCAGCACGAAGCCGAGTCGGGGGTCGGTGTCGGGGACGGCGAGCACGGCCAGCGCGGCACCGAAGGCCCGGTCGCCCTCCGAGGCGATCACGATCGGCGCCGCCTTGTGCGCTCGGAAGATCGCCACCTCCTTGGAGACGTCGTCGGCCGTCGAGCCGACCAGGCCCGCGGCGCACACCAGGATCATCGGCTCAGCCGACAGGTCGATGTGCTTCTTGTCCTCGGTGGCGTCGCACGCGATCGACTTGTAGCAGAGCTCCGACAGCTTGATCCGCAACTCCCGGGCGGCGATCTGGTTGGGGCCGTTGCCGACGATCGCCCAGTAGCGGCGCGATGGGGCGAAGGTCCGGGCCGCTTCGGCGATCGCCGGTCGCGTGGCCAGCGTGGCCTCGAGCGCGGCCGGGATCGCAGCGAGCGCCCGCAACAGCTCCTGCTCCTCGCCATGCGCGGCGCTGCGACCGCCCGGCACGTGCTCGGCGATCGCGTAGCCGAGCAGCAGACCGGCGGCGACCTGTGCGTAGAACGCCTTGGTCGACGCCACGCTCATCTCCACGTCGCGCCCGTCGGAGGTGTAGAGCACCCCGTCGGACTTGTCGGTCAGATCCGAGTTGCGACGGTTGACGATCGAGATGACCGAGGCGCCACGGCCGCGCAGCAGGTCGACGGTGCGGTTGGTGTCGGTGGTCGTGCCCGACTGGCTGATGGCGATCGCCAGCGTGTCGGACATGTCGGCCCGCAGACGGAAGCCCGACAGCTCGGTGGCGGGCAGCGCCTCGACCCGCAGCTCGGCCTCGGCGAGCAGCACGCGGAGGTGCTCCGCCGCGCTCTGGCCTGCGACCGCGGCGGTGCCCTGGCCGATGACCAGCAACCGCTGGATGCGACCGGAGCCCAGGTCGTCGCGGACCGTCGATGGAAGTGACTCGTCGGGCAGCTCGACGCGGAAGCGGCCGTCGGCCTCGACGAGCTTGCCGCGCAGGGTCTTGCGGAACGACGCCGGCGCGTCGGTGATCTCCTTGAGCAGGAAGTGGGGGAAGGCCCCGCGGTCGATGTCGCGCGTGGTGATCTGCGCGGAGGTCAGCTCGCCAGGGGCGACCGGCAGCTCGGTGCCGTCGTAGGACCACCGGCCGATGCCCTCGACCGTTCCGGCACGCTCGGCGGCCAGCTCGACGATCTGGCCCCGACTCGCGACCGGGTTGTCGGGATCCGACGGCGTCTCACCGTCGAGGCGGAGGTAGATCGACGTCTCCTCGACCAGGCCGTAGGGCTCCGACGCGACGATGAACGCGTCGTCGGCCAGCCCGACGTACAGCGCCTGCCCGCTGCCCCGAAGCGCGAGGAGCAGGCGGTCGGGCGCGTCGGCGATGGCGGCACCGATGGCCACCGAGCCCTCGAGTCGGTCGACGGCCTCACGGAACGACTCCCGGGGCGGCGAACCGGCGGCGAGGCCCCGGCTGATGAGCGACGGGATGACCTTGGCGTCGGTCGTGATCTCGGCCGGGATCGCCAGGTCGTCCGCGGCGACGAGATCGGCGTGGTTGTCGACGTCGCCGTTGAGGACGGCGGTCACCAACGGGCCCGGGATGCGACCGAGCTCGTCGGAGCACTGCGGGTGCGCGTTGGGCTCCGAGATGATCCCGATCGACGCCCAGCGGGTGTGGCCCAGCACCGAGCCGTCGACGGACGCCGAGCGCAACGCCCGCTGCAGCAGGCTGTCGGAACGGATCGCGGCGCGCAGCGCCGCGGTGTTGTCGCCCAGCTCACCGATCTCCGCCGCGGCCTTGTGCACGATGACTGCCGCGTCGCCGACGAGTCGGACCGAGCTGTCGGTGAAGGTCAACCCGGAGCGCCGTTCGAGCTCCTGACGCACACCCGGATCCGCAGCGCTCAGGCCGTGTCCGGCGAGCTGCACCTCGATCCCGGCCGAATCACGGCCGCGGACCTCGAGCCGGTCGATCGCGGACAGCGCCTGGTGGAGGCTCAACGCCACGGCCAGGCCAGCGGCACCGCCACCGTCGGCATCGAAGGTCGGGCCGACGAGGCCGTCGACCTCGACCAGGGCACGGAGGCGGTCACGGCTGATCGCCCACAGCGCGTCCTTGCAGCGCAGCAGCTCTGCGTTCACCGCCTCTGCGAGGTGCGCCGGCGGCGCGGTGTGCGGGTCGTCCAGCTCGGACTCGACCAGGGACACCGACGCGTCGAGGTCACCGACGAGGCCGGCGAAGCGCGCGGTCGCCGATCGATCCGAGCGGAGGCTGAGGAGCCCGGGCACACCACGAAGGGCGACGTCGACGGACTCGAGCACGTCGGCTGCGGCCTGCAGTCCAGCGACGCGGTCACCTCCACCCGACGCCAGCAGCGGGGCGACCGACTCCAGCGCCGCCACGAGCTCCGCCACCGGGGTGGGCTCGCGATCGGACCGGCGTCGCAGCACTGCGATGATCCCACACACTTGGTCGGCCCTCCTCGAACGGCTCGTGACAGTGTACGAGCCACCGTGGATGCGGTCGCCATCGCCACCGCTCCCGTGGCGCGCCGTGACCTACTGAATCGCCATGCGACTGGAAGAGGGGCCGGTGTTCCTGGCCGACACCAGGAGCGACGCCATCAAGGTGGCGATCGCGTCGATGATGTCGACGGCACTGGCCAACCTGTCGGTGGCCACGGTCGAGGCCACGGACTAGGCCCCGGACTCGGCCACGGACTCGACTGCGACCACCAGGCGATCGACGGCCGCGGCGGCCTCGGCCTCGGTCGGCGCCTCGGCCATGACGCGCACCACGGGCTCGGTCCCGGACGGTCGCAGCAGCACCCGCCCGCCGCTGCCCAGCTCGGCTTCGACCTCGGCGATCGGGCCGGCCAGCCGTTCGGCGACGTCGGGCATGGGGCGCTCGACGCGGACGTTGCGCAGGACCTGCGGCAGCTTGGTCATGGCGGCGTCGACGAGGTCGCCGAGGGCCACGCCCTCGCGACGGACGAGGTCGGCCAGGATCACCGCGCTGAGCACGCCGTCGCCGGTGGTGCCCAGGTCGCCGAACACCAGGTGCCCGGACTGCTCGCCACCCAGGCTGAAGCCGCCGCTCGCCATGGCGGCCAGCACGTGGCGATCCCCGACCGCCGTCTCGATCACCGTGATGCCCTCTCGACCCATGGCCTGACGGAAGCCCAGGTTGGACATCACCGTCACGACGACCGTGTCGTCGGTCAGACGACCGCGGTCGCGCAGGTCCGTGGCGCACAGCGCCAGGATCTGGTCGCCGTCGACCAGGCGACCCTGCTCGTCGACGGCCAGGAGTCGATCCGCGTCACCGTCGAAGGCGAGGCCCAGGTGCGCGTCCTCATCGATCACCGCACGCTGCAGCGCCTCGGGGTGCGTGGAGCCGCACCCTGCGTTGATGTTGAGCCCGTCGGGTTCGGCGAAGGTGACGATCACCTCGGCGCCCAGGTCGGCCAGGACCTCGGGGGCGATGGCCGAGGCCGCTCCGTTGGCGCAGTCGACGACGATGCGCATCCCATCGAGGCGTCGACCCTCGGTCACCCCCTCGATCGACGCCGCGTAGTCCGACGCGAGCGCCACGTCGGCCAGCAGCGTGCCGATGTCGGCGCCGACCGGCGCGTGCTCACCGCGATCCGCCCCGTCGGTCCCGCCTTCCTGGGTGAGCGCCTCGGCGATCACCGCCTCGACCGCAGCCTGCTGGTCGTCGTCGAGCTTGAGTCCACCGGGGGCGAACAGCTTGATGCCGTTGTCCTCGAAGGAGTTGTGGGAAGCGGAGATGACGACGCCGACCACCTGATCTCTCTCGGACGCGAACGCCACCGCCGGGGTGGGGACCACACCGGCGAGCACCGCGTCGGCCCCTTCGGCGCACACGCCCGCAGCGACCGCCGCCTCGAGCATGGGGCCGGAACGGCGCGTGTCGCGACCGATGACCACCCGACGCACGCCGAACACGCGCACCGACGCGCGACCGATCGCCAGCGCGATCTCGGGTGTCAGGTCCCGGCCGGCGAGCGCCCGCACCCCGTCGGTGCCGAAGCGGACCGCCACGGAAGGAGGATCAGCGCTTGGAGTACTGAGGCGCCTTGCGGGCCTTCTTGAGGCCGTACTTCTTGGACTCCTTCTCGCGTGCGTCGCGGGAGAGGAACCCGGCCTTCTTGAGCGTGGGGCGCAGCTCGGGGTCGACCTCGATCAACGAACGGGCGATGCCCAGACGGATCGCGCCGGCCTGGCCGGTCACGCCGCCGCCGTGCAAGGTGGCGTCGACGTCGTAGGTCTCGTCGGTGGAGGTGGCCCGCAGCGGCTCGGTGAGGATCATGCGGTGCGTGGCGTTCGGGAAGTAGTCCTCGACCGGTCGCTTGTTGATCGTGATGATGCCGGTGCCGGGGCGCAGGCGGACACGGGCGACGGCCCGCTTGCGTCGGCCGGTGGTCTGGGTGAGCGGGGTGGTCATCTCTGCGTCTCTGCTTCTGTTCCGGGCTGGCTGGCGTTCTGGGCTGGAGGGCGTTCTGGGGTGGCGGGCGTTCTGGGGTGCGGTCGTGCGGTTCGGCGCGACCGACGGACTCAGGTCCGCGCTCGGGCGTCGTCGAGCGCGAGCGGCTTCGGCTGCTGCGCGCTGTGCGGATGGGTCGGACCCGCGTACACCTTCAGCTTCTTGAGCATCTGACGACCGAGCCGGTTCTTCGGGAGCATGCCGCGCACGGTTCGACGGACGGCGTCCGCGGGCTTCTCCTCGAGCAGTGTGGCGTAGGTGGTGGAGCGGATGCCGCCCGGGTAGCCGGTGTGGCGGTACACCTGCTTCGACGAGGCCTTGTCGTTGCTCAGCACGACCTTCTCGGCGTTGATGATGATGACGTGGTCACCGGTGTCGAGGTGCGGCGTGTAGATCGCCTTGTGCTTGCCCCGCAGGACGCGGGCCACCTCGGTCGCCATGCGGCCGAGGGTCAGGCCGTCGGCATCGACGACGTACCAGTCGCGCTCGATCTCGTCTGCTCGTGGCGAATAGGTGCGCACTGCGGTCACTCTCTTTGCTTCCGTTCTGCGTCCGTCGTGCGGTCACGCCGCGGCGGGACGGTCGAGCTGTCTCGGGGAACCAGGGCGGCGGGTGGTGCGGATCACCGAAGGCGACGCCGCACGCCACGTCTGCTCGGGCCGACGGGCAAGCGTATGGGGTCGGTCGCCACACGTGCAAGCGGCCGGCCGGGTTCCTGCCGGCGACAAGGCCGAACTTGGGGGGATCGGACGGCTCACACGTCGAGATCCCCCAAGTTCACCCAGGTGAGCGGTGACGGCGCTCAGTAGCCGACCTCCCACAGGACCAGCCCGTGCGGAGGTGCCAGCTGTCCCGCCCGAGCCCGGTCGAGGGATCGCAGCGCAGCGCCCACGTCCTCGGGTCGTCGTCGTCCGCGGCCCACGTCGACGACCATGCCGGTGATCGAGCGCACCATCTGGTGGCAGAACGCCGTGGCGGTGATCGTGAAGGTCAACAGCCCCGGCTCCTCGGGCGCCTCGCGCCAGTCCGCCGAGAGCACGCGCCGAACCAGCGACACGGGCGCCGCGTCGGGGGAGGCGGGCTTCGGTCGACGGCAGAAGCAGGAGAAGTCGTGCTCGCCCACCACGCCGGCTGTCGCCGCGACCATCGCCGGCAGGTCGAGTGGCCGATCGACCCACCACGCCCGGTCGACGAGGAACGGGTCCGACACCTCGCGGTTCAGCACCGTGTAGCGGTACGTCCTGCTGCGGGCGGAGAAGCGCGCGTCGAAGTCGGACCCGACCTGGGTCACCGCTCCGACCGCGACCGCCGGGCCGATGATGCCGTTCAGCGAGTCGCGCAGCGCGCCCAGCGCGTCGCCCGCTCGCCGACCGCCCTGCGTGAGCGACTCGATCGAGGACGTCGGGACGTCGAGGGTGACGACCTGGCCTCGAGCGTGCACGCCGGCGTCAGTCCGCCCTGCACAGGTCAGCTCGACCGGGGTGCGCAGCACGGTCTCCAGCGCGGCGCGGAGGGAGCCGCCGACCGTGGCGACGCCGCGGTTCTCGGCGAACCCGCGGAACCCGGATCCGTCGTAGGCGACGTCGAGGCGCAGCCGAACGGTCGCGCGGTCATCAGCCGGCATTCTCATGGCACCAGAGGACCGAAACGGTGCTGACTTCTCGTCAGAACGCGTCGGTGGCGGCGCTGGGTGGAACGGTGGGTCAGACCAGTTCGAGCTTGGCCATCGGCGCGTTGTCGCCGTGGCGCGTGCCCAGCTTCAGGATCCGCGTGTAGCCGCCCGGACGAGTGGCGTAGCGCGGGCCGATCTCCTCCATGAGGATGGCGGCGATCTCCTGGTCACCGATGTAGGCCAGGATCTGGCGGTGGTTGTGCAGACCGCCCTTCTTGGCCTTCGTGATCAGCTTCTCGGCGATCGGGCGCACCGCCTTGGCCTTGGCCTCGGTGGTCACGATGCCGGTGGGCGACGCCACCAGCGACGCGACCAGGTTGGCCATCATCTGACGCTGGTGCTTGGCGCTACCGCCGAAGGCGCGCCCCTTCTTGGGAGTGGCAGGCATGGCTCTCTCGTTCCGGGTTCTCTACTCGGCCCTGCGACAGGGCTTCAGTCCCGACCGCGGAGCGACAGGCCCCGCTCGTCGAGCTTCTCGATGACTTCGTCGAGCGACTTCTGACCGAAGTTGGTGATGGCGAGCAGGTCGTCCTCGGACTTCTGCAGCAGCTCACCGACGGTGTTGACCTGCGCACGCTTCAGGCAGTTGCGCGGGCGCTCGGACAGGTCGAGCTCCTCGATCGCCAGCTCCAGGTCGGGCGACGTGGCGACCGCCGCTGCCGCCTCGGTCAGGACCAGGCCTTCGGGCTCGTCCGACATCTGCTCCACGAGCTCGACGAGCGACTTGAGCGTGGCGCCGGCGGACGCCAGGGCGTCACGGGGCGTCACCGACGAGTCGGTCTCGATGTCGAGGATCAGCTTGTCGTAGTTGGTCGACTGCTCGACGCGGGTGGGCTCCACAGAGAACGTGACGCGCCGCACCGGGCTGAAGATGGCGTCGATCGGGATGACGCCGATCGTGGTCGAGCTGCGACCCAGCGCCGACAGGTAGCCCTTGCCGCGGTCGACGGTGAGGTCGACCGACAGGCGGGCCTTGCCGTTCAACGTGGCGATGTGCAGGTCGGGGTTCAGGATCTCCACGTCCGAGGTGGACTGGATGTCGCCGGCGGTGACCTCGGCGGCGCCACGCACGTCGAGCCGGAGCGTGACCGGCTCGTCGGACTCGGAGGTCAGCACCACGTCCTTGAGGTTCAAGATGATGTCGGTGACGTCCTCGGTCACGCCGGTGAGCGTGTCGAACTCGTGCAGGGCGTCGTCGAAGCGGACCTCGGTGATCGCCGCGCCGGGGATCGACGACAGCAGGGTCCGACGCAGGGAGTTGCCGAGCGTGTGGCCGAAGCCGGGCTCCAACGGGCTGATGGCGAACCGCTGGCGGTTGGCCTCTTCCTCGTCGATGGCCTCCACGGTGGGGCGTTGGATGACGAGCATCTGATGCGTACCTCTGGACTGGACGGGCGGGTCTGGGGCTGGCGTTGGTGTGGTGAGGACGAGCGAGCGGACTACTTGGAGTAGAGCTCGACGATGAGCTGCTCTCGCACCGGCACGTCGATGTGCTCGCGGAGCGGCAGCTCCCGGACGGTGACCTCGAGGCCGCCATCGGCGGTCTCGAGCCACGGCGCCGCGGTGCGGCCGAGGGTGTCCATGTTCCACTGGATGACCAGCAGCTGACGGGACTTCTCTCGAAGGCGGATCACGTCGCCCTTGCGCACCCGGAAGCTGGGGACATCGACGCGACGACCGTTGACCTCGACGTGTCCGTGGTTCACGAACTGACGGGCCTGCGGCCGGGTGGACGCCCAGCCGGCGCGGTACACGACGTTGTCGAGGCGCTGCTCGCAGTAGCGCAGCAGGTTCTCACCCGTGACGCCCTGGCGGCGGTTCGCCTCCTCGTAGAGGTTGCGGAACTGCTTCTCGGTCATGCCGTAGGCGTAGCGGGCCTTCTGCTTCTCCTGGAGCTGCAGCAGGTACTCGCTCACGTTGCCGCGGCGACGGGTTCGGCCGTGGTCGCCTGGCGGGTACGGGCGCTTCTCCATGGCGATGTTCTCGCCGTTGGTGCCCCAGATGTTGGTGCCGAGACGGCGAGAGACGCGGGCGCGGGGGCCGGTGTAGCGGGACATCGATCAGAGCCTCCGACGCTTGGGGGGACGGCAGCCGTTGTGCGGCACGGGGGTGACGTCCTTGATGCCGGTCACCTCGATGCCCACGTTCTGGATGGAGCGGATCGCGGTCTCGCGACCCGAGCCGGGGCCCTTCACCACGATGTCGACCTTGCGCACGCCGTGCTCCATGGCCCGACGCGCAGCCTGCTCGGCGGCGAGCTGGGCGGCGAACGGGGTGGACTTGCGTGAGCCCTTGAACCCGGCGTTGCCGGCCGACGCCCAGGCGAGCACGTTGCCCTCGAGGTCGGTGATCGAGATGATCGTGTTGTTGAACGAGCTCTTGATGTGCGCGACGCCGTGGGTGACGTGCTTGCGCTCCTTCTTCCGGGGACGACGGCCCCCGGCCGGTGGCTTTGCCATTACTTGCGGACCTTCTTCTTGCCGGCGACGGTCTTCTTGGGACCCTTGCGGGTACGGGCGTTGGTGTGGGTGCGCTGGCCGCGGACGGGCAGGCCACGACGGTGACGGAGGCCCTGGTAGCAGCCGATCTCCATCTTGCGCTTGATGTTCTGGTTGATCTCCCGACGAAGGTCGCCCTCGACCTTGTAGCCGTCCTCGATGACCGAACGGATCTGGGTCACCTCCGCGTCGGTCAGGTCGCGGACCCGTGTCGACGGATCGATCCCGGTGGCCTCGCAGATGTGCTCCGAGGCGGTCCGGCCGATGCCGTAGATGTAGGTGAGCGAGATGACGAGGCGCTTCTCCCGCGGGATGTCGACGCCGGCGATGCGTGCCATGTGTGTCTGTCCTGTTCCTTCTCGGCCTGTTCCTTGTGGGGAGCGAGCTGCTCAGCCCTGGCGCTGCTTGTGGCGCGGGTTGTCGCAGATGACCATGACCCGACCGTTGCGGCGGATGACACGGCACTTCTCGCAGATCTTCTTGACGCTGGGCTTGACCTTCATGAGGGCTTCCGGATCACTCGGATGTTCCGTCGCTCGAGCGACGTCACTTGTAGCGGTAGGTGATGCGACCCCGTGAGAGGTCGTAGGGGGTGAGCTCGACCTGCACCCTGTCCCCCGGCAGGATCCGGATGTAGTGCATCCGCATCTTCCCGGAGATGTGCGCCAACACCTTGTGCCCGTTCTCGAGCTCGACTCGGAACATGGCGTTGGGGAGCGGTTCGACGACCGTCCCCTCCAGGACGATGGCGTCTTCCTTGGGCTTGGGCAGAGCACTTCCTCCTGGTGGATCCCCACGGATCCCAGACTGCTGGAATCCCAGAGGGGCGGGTCGCAGGGCCGCGGGCAGGGACGGGTCCCCACGGGCCGACGGACAACTATATGGCACCGCCTCCGCGCGATCAAAGGCGCGGTCATGGGACCGCCGCCACGTGCTCCCGGTCCCGTTCGACAGGTGTTCCCCGGTCGACCCGACCCCCTCGCCGAAGCCCGCCACCCACGACGCCCTCGACCCGGGTGAGCCGTGTTCGGGGGACGAGAAACGTTCAGAAGATTCCGGTCCCAGTTCATTGACCCGGGCTCCGATGGGTAGAAGTGTCGGCGTCGGGTCAGGTGACCAGCGTCACCTGACCCGGCGACATCGGGTGGAGGGAGCAGCGAGATGCGACCGCGCAGGAGGGACCGCCATCGCCACGCTCCATCGCAGGCCGGCGCGGGCATGATCGAGGTCCTCCTCGCGATCGTCCTAGCGTCGATCACCGTCGTCGCCCTCGCCCAGGCGCTGCTCACCCTCGTCGTCACCAGCGGATCCGTCCAGGAGCGCCAGCGGCTGTCGACCGCCCTCAGCGGGTACTCCGAGTCGCTCCGACAGCTCGACTGGGAGCCGTGCGCTCCCGGGGGTCTCCCCACCGGTCAGACCTACGCGGACATCGAAGCCGCTCAGGCCGACCGGTTCCAGGCGCCGGCGGGCGTCACCCTCGTCGTCACCAGGATCGAGTACTGGGACCGGGCGACCGCGACGTTCGCCACTTCGTGTCCATCCGGCGGCACCGGAGCGCAACGGTTGAGCATCTCGGCCACGTCGTCCAAGGCCACCCGCACGGCGCAGGTGGTGAAGGTGCAGTGGTGACCGCTGCGGCGACGAGGACGACCATCGACCGTCGGCGTGCCCAGAGGGGCCAGGCCGGCATGACGCTGATCGAAGTCGTCCTCAGCGTCGGGCTGTCCACGATGATCGTCGTGCCCCTCATCATGTGGGGCTGGTTCGCGATGGCCGAGCAGGACCGCTCCCACGACCGGATGTCGAGCACCGCGGTCGCCGCGTTCCTCACCACGTGGTTCGGCAAGGACGTCACCGGCGCGCTCGAGGTGACGACCACCGGCGCGACCGGCTGCGACCCGGCTCCCGCCGGGACGGGCCGCGTGGTCCTGGCGCTCCGTTCGGGCAGCGCCCAGCTGCTGCGGACCACCTACGTCGAGGTCACACGGCCGACCGCCTCGGGCGAGGAGACGGTGCTGCTGCGGCGCAAATGCATCGACGGCGGCGCGATGGTCAGCCAGAACGACCTGGGTGAGGTGGTCGCCTCGTCCAGCGCTGCGAAGTGCATCCCTGCGACCGGACCCGACGCGTGTCGACGTGTCGAGCTGGTGACGACCCCGGTCGGATCGCACGTGCCGGTCGCGGTGACCGCGACGCGCCGGGTGGACAGGGACCCCGTCACCGGCGGCGCGACCGGCAACCGTCCACCCACGGCACGCATCGTCGCGGACACGTTGTCGATCCCCAAGAACGGGACCGTGAACTTCTCCGGCGCGTCATCCAGCGACCGTGAAGGCGCCGTGGCGTCCTGGGACTGGGAGTTCCCCGGCAACCAGACGCGCTCCGGCGTGACGCAGTCCTGGACGTTCACGACGCCGGGCCAGATCCCCGTGGTGCTGAGCGTCACCGACGCGGCCGGCGCTACGAACACCACGTTCATGACGATCGAGGTGATCAACGCGCTGCCGTTCGCCGTCGCGGCAGCGAACCCGAACACCGGGGACCTGTCGACCCCCTTCACGTTCAGTGCCGCCGGCTCGAGCGACCCCGACGGAGCCGTGGTGTCCTACACGTGGAACTTCGGG
>JACDJC010001664.1_pt1 | contig 19308 bp, 22 predicted proteins | sample 7454191 | NCBI WGS metagenome assembly JACDJC01 (sample SAMN14253291, study PRJNA609438) | sludge metagenome | isolation source: sludge after 25d culture with pyrite and EDTA | collected 2018-12-20 | reverse complement strand
TCTCTTAAGAGCTTGTTTTACTCCTTGTCCAAAATTGTAGACTCCTTGTTTGCTCTATGGTCGCCTTTTTACAAAAGAGCCCCTCTTTTTATCTCCCTAGATAATAACTTCCCCTTGTTTGTGGGGCTCTTTGGGTTATTTTTCTTTCAAATCTACTTTACGATAAAATACATCAATTAATTATTTAGGAATGTCCATACTACGTTCGCTTTAACAGGCTTACAGGTTACAACCAATGTTTGATATGGAATGTGTATATACAGGTGAACAAGAAGTTGTATATGCTCAAGCAGCAATTAGATTTACTGTTGCTCATAGATACTAAATGTTGCTTTATGAATGCACCTGATATAAACTCCGGGTATTTTGCTTCTAGATCTTTAATAGGTTCTCTTTTTAAATGATACTACCACTTATCTTTTTTAATATTATTTCTTATAATTTATTCGAATTAATATCTTTTCAATTATAATGTTTATAAGTTGATATTAAATAACTTTAAATTTGATTAATTATTCGTTAATTTAAGTTTAAACTTAGGGTGTATGCCATAGACTTGCTATACATGTTTTTGGACAAACATAAATTAAAGGAGTAAATTATGAAGAAAATTATCACAGCATCGCTTGTAGCGTCACTTGCATTAACGGGTGTAGCAGGAGCGTCTAGCTTGTCTGCACAACTTAATTCACTAGAGGTTGAGTTAGCTAAAGTTAAAAAACAGCTTGCAAAACAAGATGAAAAGATCAATGAGGTAAAAGCTCATGATGCGAATGACAACATCAAATGGGATGTTGACTTTAGAACGGCATATGACAACATTAACTATGATATGGCGGATGGAAGCTCAAGAAAGAATGATTCTCTTTACAGTATGAGACTCTGGTTAAATATGGCGTATGCTCCAGACAGCCACAACGTATTTAAAGGTCAGCTCTCTATGAACAAAGCATTCGGTGCTGATTTTGGTGACAATGCGCAGAGTTCCAACACTATGAATAGAGCATTCAGTATGGGTGGAATGTTTGACTGGACAGCAAACGAAGCACTTACAGATAATAATCTTAAAGTGAGACAGGCATATTGGCTCTATCTTGGTGACAAAGCGTTTGGTGCAAATGTACCTTGGACATTCTCAGTGGGTAGAAGACCCTCTACAAATGGTTTTCTTGCAAATTTAAGCCAGGATGACGCTGCACAATCTCCCCTTGGCCATGTGATCAATGTTGAATTTGATGGTTTAAGTTCCAGTTTGGACCTTTCAAATATCACCGGTGTTCCAGGTATGTCATTCAAGCTTTGTTTGGGGTATGGATCTTCAAATGCCGCACCCATGTTTGATAGACTTGATGCTACGCAATATAGTCAAGATGAAGATGCCCTTGAAGATGTTAAATTAGGCGGATTTATTTTTGAACCCTATAATGATGGCCAATTCATTGTAAAAACAACATGGTACAGAGCATTTGATCTTCCAGGTTTTGATTCTGTGAATTTCATGAATGCCTTTACTGCTCAAGACATGGGCGAAGCTGGGTTTAGCCAGCCTGGAGATATGGAGGGTGCAGCACTTTCTGTACTGGTAGACGGCGTTACAGATGATGGTTATTTTGCTGACGTAAAATTATTTGGTTCATTTGCGTGGACTAAAAGTAGACCAGCTTCAGATGAACAAATGTTTGGTGTAACTATGGATAACTATGCATATGGTCTTCCAGGTCAGCCGGCAACTATCTCAATGGGTGCAGATGTAGGTGAAAGTGAGACTGGTACATCATATTGGTTTGGTGCATATCTTCCGGTAGGTGAGGGCGCTGAATATGGTACTGTTGGACTTGAGTATAACCATGGTTCAGAGTACTGGAGACCATTTACATATGCTGAAGATACAATGATAGGCTCCAAAATCGCTGCTCGTGGAGATGCATGGGAAGCTAACTATACTTACAAAATAAATGATGCTCTTAGCCTTCAGGCAAGATATGTCAACATCGACTATGACTATACAGGAAGCAACTCATTCTTTGGTGCTGACGGAACACCAATGAAGATTGATGATATAAAAGCTGGTGCAGCCGGATTTGACTATGTAGCAGCAAATTCTGGTATTCAGCCAACTGATGATCAGACAGCTATATTTAATAAAATGGTTGGTACAGTAATGGCCGATGGTGCAGACCAGGGTACGGCTATAAATCAAGTTCAGGGCATGACAATGATGAAAGGTTTCTCGTCAAGTGTCGTTGAAAAAGCGCAAAACTTTAGACTTTACCTTAGATACAGATTCTAAAACACTTTAACAAAGGGACTTTCCCTTTGTTAGTCTTCTTTAAAACTTCTCTCCACTTTTTATACACTTTTCTTTTTTATACTACATAAATACAGGTTATAAATTTGGATTAAAAGAAATTCAGTTATAATAAAAGTATTACAAACACAAAGGAATAACATGACACAGATCATAAAAGGCTTTTTAGTAGCACTGTTAATGACAGCAGGGCTTATGGCAGCAGGAACAAAAAATGATGTAAGGGTATTTACATCTGAGAATGCCGATGGAAAGATCACGGCAAAAAGCATAGAAGCAGCGTTTGAAGCGGCAGGTTTTGTCATCGCAGCGAACAATGATATGAATTTTCCGTTCAAACGTGACTTTAATGAAACCTCTTTTGATGTTTACAATCTTATGGTTGTATTTAGAAAAGATACGGCTTTGGCTTTAGCAGAAAAATATCCGGATATCGGACTTTTTACGCCTATCAGTCTTTCTATCTATACAAAAAAAGGTGATAAAACGATCTCTGTTTCATCTCTTGAAGCTTCAGCAATGGCAAGAATGATGAAAATACCTGAAGATAATGCAGAAATGGTCGCATTTGGTAAAAAGGTAGAAGAGGCACTCACAGCAGCGATGCCAAAAGGCAAGTTTGTTACCATGCCTTACAAAATGAAAGAACCATCTGATGACTTTGTCACACGTTTGTCGGTTGAAGTACCTGGTGACTGGGAAGAGGCAAAAGATGATTTCCAGATGACATTTGAAGGTGAATTGGCACCGAACAATTTTGTTATGGCCGGATTTACTGACTTGAACTATGACTTTGAGGAGAAGGATAAAGAGTGGTATCACTTTTATGAAGTGTACTCTCTTTGCAGTATCCCTGTTATTTATGAAGTAGCCAAAACCCACCCTGAAGCAGGCGCTTTTGCCCCTTGTTCAGTCTATATGTATCAGAAAAAGGGTGAAAAAACAATGCATATGGCCTTCCCTTCGGTACACAAATGGATATCAGGATTGAATATAGAAGATCAGCCCTCCATTGATGTGCTCTTGGATGCACAGAAGAAGCTTGAAGCGTTTTTAGCAAAATCTATGAAAAAGTAAATGTGGTAGCGTGGGCAACTTCTGCCCACGATGAAAGCAGTGAAAGCTTTGTATTTCAATTGCATTCAACCGTTAGTAAGCAGTACCAAAGAGATACACTTCAATCAGCAACTCGGATTGTTTGTCTTCTAATCTAGCAAATAAATCGCATCATCTACTTTGATTGAACCATCTTGGGTTACTTTCGCAAAAATACCTCTATCATGTTTTAGCAGTTTTGGTAATCTTTTGTCTATTTTGGACAGGTGATTGCAAAGTGTGCAGTTTTGAGTGATCTCCAAAATGACGTTACCCATCTGGAGTTTTGCACCCAGGGGCAGAGTGTAGGGGTTATAGTCAATAAGCAGATTTTCTCCCAATGCACTATGCGGCATCTCTATTTGATAGTCTTTGGCTAGTGTATAGCTTTCCATGGAAGTAATGAGTACAGAGCGCTGTGTATCTGTATCATAATGTTTGTCCCCTATCATCCCTTTTTTGTCCAGGTGTATCTCTGCTTGTTCCATGGGCGCAACGCTCCCCTTTGGTGAGATGAAAAGAGCCAAGACTTTTCCTACTTGAATTGATCGCATGTTTTTCCTCTATGATGATGGGGTTCATTTTATCATAAAAATTCTAGATAATAGATAAGAGTACTTAGTGTATATCTGTTAATGCACGGCTAACAATTTTCCGATATACTGTCGTGGCCATTAGTACTAGATCATCTATTATTTTGAAGTCATTAACATATTTTTTTGATTCATGACTCTAAAAAACAATAATATGTATATATTTTACAAATATGTAATGATAAGAGTAGATATTTATGATTTTGCTTGACATTTTAATTTATTTTCTATTACAATCATAGTTAATAGTGGCTCTACTATATTTAAAAAATGAGTATGATTAATTAACATAAGGAGGTTATATGACTAAGATAAGCAAAGCTTCTCAAGATGAGCTAACGCAATCTGGAAGAAGAGATTTTTTTAGAAAAACAGCAGCGTATTCGGTAAGTGCGCTCGCAGCAGCAAGTGTACTCACACCAGTGAAAATAAACGCAGGAGATGATCCGGCGATCGTAGAGGAGAAGAAATGGGGGACAACATTTGGTTATCCTGTAAATCATAACCTTTATGGACAGCCATCTCCATATGAACATCATGTTACAAGAAGAACTACGGAACTTCTCTCTTCGGGGAACCTGTATGCATCTATTGCAATGTGTCCTATTCATGATTTGAGTGGGATCATTACGCCAAATGGTCTTTTCTTCAGCCGAAGTCATGGTGGTACAGCAGAGATAGACTACAATGAACATCGTTTAATGATCCATGGATTAATGGAAAAACCGCTAGTGTTGACTATGGATGAACTTAAAAGATATCCAAGTGTGAGCAGAATTCACTTTATTGAATGTCCTGCAAACGGTGGACCAGAATGGAGAGGACCACAGTTTCCTTCTATTCAGTTTGCCAAAGGTATGATGAGCTGTGCAGAGTGGACAGGTGTTTACATCAAAGATATCATTAAAGATCTTGGACTTAAGAAAGAAGCACTATGGATGCTTGCAGAAGGTGCAGATAACTCTCACATGGGTAGAACCATACCTGTAGATAAAGTACTAGATGACGCGATGATCGTTTGGGGACAAAATGGTGAAGCCTTACGCCCTGAGCAAGGGTACCCTATTAGACTTCTTGTTCCGGGTTGGGAAGGTAACCTTTGTGTGAAATGGCTTAATAGACTAGAGTTCGCATCTGAACCTTTCTATGCCAAAGAAGAGACAGCAAAATATACTGCGCTTAAGCCAACCGGGAAAGCGATACAGCACTTCTATGCAAATGAAGTAAACTCCATCATCACTTCACCATGCCCAGAAAAGCCATGGACCGATCTTGCTAAAGGTGACCTGGTTGAGATAGAAGGTTTAGCATGGAGTGGCATGGGTACAGTTGAAGGAGTAGATATCTCTTTTGATGGCGGTAAAAATTGGGTAGAAGCCAACCTTAAAGGATTGGTATTGCCAAAAGCATGGACAAGATTTAGTTTCATGTATAAATATGAAGGAAAGCCTTTGCTTCTTTCCAGCCGTGCAAGAGATGATGGCGGGCATATTCAGCCTTCTGTGAAAGAGGAAAGAGCAGTAATGGGTGTAGAATCTGTATATCATAGAAATGGTGTAGCTACATGGGAAGTTACAGAAAAAGGAGAGGTGATTAATGTTCAAGTCTTATCATAAATTATTATTATCAACAGTTTTAGTCGCAGCTGCGACTTCAGCGGTCGCATTTGCAGAGAGCAAGAGTGTATCTGACTCTTATTCAAATGGGAAAAGAGTCATTGATGGCGGTGTAACTTACCCTGTTATTGAAGGAAAAACTTCAGCATATTATGTAAATGAAAAAGCTTCTAAGGGCGGATTTACTTTTGGCAGGAAGCCAACAGCCAATGAGATCAAAGCTTGGGATATAGATGTTATGCCTGATGGTACGGGGTTACCAGAAGGTTCAGGTACAGTTGAAGAAGGTGATGAGATCTATGAAGCAAAATGTGCATCATGCCACTTTGATTTTGGTACTGGTGGTGCTGGATACCCTGCGTTACAAAATGGAAATGCTTATAAGGGACAAAAATCACTCAAAAATCAAAGAGTAGATGGTAATGATGAAGGTCCGATCCGTGTATTTGGTACGTATTGGCCGGAAGCCAGTACACTATGGTGGTACATTAAGACGGGTATGCCTCATAATGCTCCCATGAGTTTGACAGATGACGAAGTGTATGCATTGTGCGCCTACACCTTGTCAATCAATGAGATGACAATAGATGGAGAAGTGCTTGATGATGAGTATGAACTAGATAGAGAAAAGTTTATGAAGATCGTTATGCCAAACAAAGATGGGTTTGAGCCTAAAATTGATGGTCCAAAAGGTCCGGATAATGCGCGTGCATATTTTGCCGATACTAAAAATTACGGGAACGGCACAAGATGTATGAAAGACTGTTTCGAAGGTAAACCGGTACTAGCAAGGATACAAGGTGCAGGAATCAGTAATTATCTCCCGCCGATCTCTACAAAAAGAGAACTTCCACCTAAAGAAGAAGGCACTGCAGGCAGTGAACATCCAGGGAAAAAAACCTATGAAGCGGCATGTGCAGTGTGTCACACAACAGATGCAATGGGTGCACCAGCAGTAGGTGATAAAAAAGCATGGGAAGCCGTACTTCAAAAAGGTCTTGACACAGTAAACCATAATGCAATCCACGGTATCGGGGGTATGCCTCCAAAAGGCGGTACTTCATTGTCTGACGATGAGATGAAAGAAATAGTAGATTATATGATCAGTGCAAGTAAATAGTGAATTTATTCACTTTTGCTTCACAATTAGTCTGTAAGATGTTGCAAAAGGGCTAAAAAGTACTTTTGCAGCATGGTAAATATACATTAAAGGAAACAATATGAACAGAAGAAAATTTTTAGGTTTGGGTGTAGTAGCTGTAGCTGCAATGCCAGCAACATTAAGTGCATTAACAAGTATCGATTTTAGAGCAACAAAACCAGATACGTGGACTGCACACAAAGTAGAAGAGAGTATTCAAAAACTTTATGGTGATATCAAACCAGAAGAGAGTGGAGTGGATGTAAAGGCGCCAAAAGTTGCAAGTAACGGTGGAGCTATTCCAGTAACAGTAAAATCAGATATTCCTGCAAAATCTGTAGCAGTATTCCAAGATGCAAACCCTGAAGCTGCTGTGGCAGTGTTTAGTACAGATAAAGATACTATCATTGATTATATGTTTAAGATCAAAATGAAGGAATCAGGTACAATCACTGCAGTTGTTGAAGGCCTAGACGGTAAGTTCTATAAAGGTGCAATTACAATTGAAGTGGCACTTGGTGGATGTGAAGGTTAATTCTTCAGATCGAAGAAAGAATCAAGAGCGACTAGTCGCGAGAGCTTTCTGCTGAAGAAATTACAGCGGTAGCGTAGTAAAATGGGCTTTGCTCATTTTGCGTTATAAAATAATAATAAAGGAATATTATGGCTAATATGAAAATTAAAGCGAGTTTAAAAGGTGATGTTACAAGTGTGAAGGCTATGGCTAAACATGACATGCTCACTTACGATCAGGGAAAGAAAAAAGGTGTTGATGCTAACTTCATTACACACATTAGTGCAAAAGTTGGTGATAAAGTAGTTTACGATGTATCCACAAGTCAGTTCTGGTCTAAGGATCCACAGTTTAAATTTAAATTTAAAGGTGCTGCAAAAGGTGATAAATTAGAGATCACATGGACAGATCTTTCTGGAAAAACTGTTACAGAAGGCAAAAAAATTAAATAATTTTCTGCCTTTTCTGTCTGGGCCTTGGCCTGGCAGAGTAGTCTCACATAAGTTTTTTTAGGGCAATTTATATGATATTGCTTACTTCGAACCAGTGTGTTACGAGCCTTGTAAGAGTAGCCTCTTTTCTTTTTTTGAAATGCTTGTGCATATCAAACCCGTCTGTACCATAACCCTCTTTATATTCATTGATAAACGCAGCATAAGCTTCTTCTCTCATGGCAGTTATTTCGTAGATGACTCTATCATAAGTTGCCCCATTTTTTTGTATCTGTTCTCTTGAGCTTTCATTAAGGTTAATGCTACCGTATCTTTGTGCTTTCTCTTGGGTCATATTCATCTCTATGTAGGCACGCATAGAAGCCAAAGTATGCTCCAGTTGAACAATGGGCAAGTCAGTCTTTTCAATCACAGTAGCAAGTGCCTGGGTGTAGCCCCATGCTCCTGAAACATATAGTATCGCATCAAAGGCAGACTTTACTATTTCTTTTAGATTCTCATCGGTTTTTACCTCTTCGAATGTTGTCATAGGAGTATTTCCTCAATGAATTATTTGCTCGTATTATAGCCTATTATGCGCTAGTTAAGGATTAGAGCCCAGCTTCCTGAAGAGCCTCAGTCTTAGCATGGGCGATAAGCGGATCGATGAGAAGTTTAAGATTCCCATTATCCATGATATCATCAAGCGCATAGAGACTAAGTCCTACACGGTGGTCAGTGAGCCTGTTTTGCGGATAGTTATAGGTTCTGATTTTTTCAGACCTGGCACCTGTCCCTACCTGGAGTTTTCTTTGGCTTGATGTTTCATCGAGTTGTTTTTGAAGTTCTGCTTCATAAACTCTCGCTTTAAGTACTTTCATCGCCTTCTCTCTGTTTTTGTGTTGAGACTTCTCATCCTGGATAGCTGCGACGATACCTGTAGGAATGTGTGTAAGTCGTACTGCCGAGTCAGTAGTGTTAACTGATTGACCTCCGCATCCGCTTGAGCGGTAGACGTCCATTTTGATCTCATTTGGCTTGATATTTATCTCTACATCATCAACTTCCGGAATAACAGCTACCGTAATAGCCGAAGTATGGACACGTCCCTGTGTTTCTGTGTCCGGGACACGTTGAACACGGTGTGTTCCCGCCTCATATTTGAGTTGAGAATAGACACCATTACCTTTGATCTGTGCAATGAGCTCTTTGTACCCGCCAGCAGTGCCATCATTTGTGCTTATAATCTCTATTTTCCAACCCATCTGCTCTGCATAACGCGAATACATCTTGAAAACATCTGCAACAAAAAGGGCACTTTCGTCTCCCCCTGCACCTGCACGTAGTTCAAGAAAGATGTTTTTGTCATCATTTTTGTCTTTTGGAATCATAAGAATTTTGATCTCATTTTCTAAAGCAGGAAGCATAGGCTCAAGTTCGGTCAGTTCTTCTTTTGCAAGACCACCCAGCTCAGCATCTCCGAGGAGTTCTTTGTTCTCTTTTATCGCGTTAGCTGTTTGAATGTAAAGTTTTGCTTTTTCTACAAGTGTTCCTAGGTCGGATTGCTCCTTACTGAGCTCTGTCATACGGCCAATATTACTTGTAATGTCTGGGGAACTTAATAGTTTGCTGATTTCGTTATGTCTATCGATGAAAGGCTGGAGTTTTTCTGTGAACATAGGTGTTCTTTGTGTTGGATTGTAAGATATTTAAATAGGGTTAGTCGTGAAGACTAACCGCTGCAGGGAGAAAACTGTTTATGCAGCTTCTATATTGTTTAGCATTTTATGAAGGCGGCTTACTCTTCTAGCGGCAGTTGTCTTTTTGATAAAACCTTTACTTACTAGAGAATGAATCTGCTTGTTTGCTATTTTGAATGCTGCTGCTGCTGCTGTTGTATCTGCTGCTGCTACTGCTTCATGCACTGCTTTAGTGATGTTTTTTATTCTTGTTCTGTAATATCTGTTTCTTTCAGTTTTTACAGCCGTTTGCAAAATACGTTTTTTTGCTGATTTATGGTTTGCCATCGGTATTCCTTTAAGTATTGTCTCGAAGTCTTAACAGGCATTTGCCTGGTTCTTTCGAATGAGATTAATGCGCGAATGATATCTAAAAGAACATTAAAAAAATATTAATATATATAAAATATTTTGCAAAAATAGTAATGCTGTCAATGGAGCACTCTTACTATTAATCTATTTTAAGTAAAATTAGCAATATTATTTTGAAATGTTTAAGGAAATTATTTTGACACTTTTTGGGACAGATGGCGTACGTGGGAAAGCAGGGAAAGATGTAAGTGCAGTGAAGGCAATGAGGCTTGCAATGGCTACGGGAATATATTTTAAACAATTTTCAAAAACCAATAAAATATTGGTAGGGAAAGACACAAGAAGAAGTGGCTATATGATTGAAAATGCCATGGTTTCAGGTTTGACTGCTGTTGGCTTTGATGTAATCCAAATAGGCCCTATGCCTACACCCGCCATAGCCTTTTTGACTGAAAACATGCGTTGTGATGCCGGAGTGATGATTTCGGCGAGCCATAACGCCTATTACGATAATGGTATCAAGTTCTTTGATTGGTCTGGTAATAAATTAAACCGTGAAAAAGAAAAAGAAATTGAAGCTATCTATGAAGATGATGCGTGTATTGAAGAAGCACAGGTGACAGGCAAAGAGATAGGAAAATCTAAAAGGATCGATGATGTTGTCGGCCGTTATATTGTGCATATTAAAAACTCTTTCCCTAAAACATCAACCCTGTCGGGAAAACGGGTAGTCATCGATTGTGCAAATGGTGCAGGATATATTGTAGGACCTACAATTCTTCAAGAACTCGGGGCAGATGTTATAGTACTTGGGGACAAGCCAAACGGGTTCAATATCAATGAGGGGTGCGGAGCACTGCATCCGGAATATTTGGCCAAGGCAGTATTGGAGTATCGTGCAGATGTGGGTATTGCCCTTGACGGTGATGCTGATAGACTTGTCGTAGTGGATGAGAAAGGTGAAGTGATTGACGGAGATAAGCTGATGAGCGTGCTTGCTATACACTTAAAGAATCAAGGTAAACTTAAAGGTGGAGGCATGGTTGCTACGGTCATGAGTAACCAGGGATTGGATGAGTATCTAGCTTCCCAAAGTCTTACTCTGCACCGTGCGTCAGTAGGAGATAAAAATGTTGTTGAAATGATGCAGGAAAAAGGTATCAACTTTGGTGGGGAACAAAGCGGGCATATCATCTTCTCTGATTATGCAAAGACAGGAGACGGTATTTCAAGCGCTTTGCAGGCATTGGCCTACCTTGTAGAGAGTGGAAAGAAAGCAAGTGAAGTATTTAACCCTTATAAATCCTATCCTCAGATACTTATAAATCTTATGGTGGATGAAAAAAAAGATTTTAATATCATAGAAGGACTGGAAGCATTGAAAGAGAAGGCAGAGAAGGCAGGAATGCGGCACCTTTTCAGATATTCTGGGACCGAAAATAAAATACGTCTTTTACTTGAGGGTAAAGATGAAAAGAAGCTTGAGGTGATGATGGGGGAGTGTGTAAAATTTTTTAAAGGTGCTCTTGCTTAATGAGAGCATTTATAGTTTTTTTACTGATTGCATCGGTTACCTTTATCATAGACCAGAATATCAAGTCACTTTTTGTTGAGGGATATTATCGGGCAGGGGCATGTATAGACTTAGAGTTGCACTATAACAAAGGTGTTGCTTTTTCTATGTTTTCTTTTATAGGACCTTATCTGAAATGGATACAGAGTTTTCTTATCATAGGCATACTTTATTATGTGCTTAAAGAAAATTACCTTAAGCGTTATGCTTTTCCTGTAGGGCTGTTGATAGGTGGTGCCCTTGGCAACGTATATGATCGTTTTGTGCATCAAGGTGTGGTTGATTATATAGCATGGCACTGCGGGTTTGATTTTGCTGTATTTAACTTTGCGGATGTTGCTATAGATGTTGCTGTTGCATGGATTGTTATTATGGTTTATTTTTTTCCTGAAGAGTCTCGAGAAAAATGAGAATATTTTTCAGAAGACTTTGTTGATTTATTTTGAGGTATTAGATTAGTTCCAAATACCCTAAGAGCTGTTCATGCACTTTTCCATTGCTTGCAATGATGCTTTTGTCATCAAAATTAAAAGCCTCTCCATGCACATTGGAAACTCTGCCTCCTGCTTCAAGCAGCACTAGAATCCCTCCGGCTACATCCCATGGTTTAAGATCTATTTCATAGAAAGCTTCGGTTTTGCCCTGGGCCAGATAGCAAAGATCGACAGCTGCGGCACCAAGGCGGCGTATGTCTTGGATGTGAGGCAAAATGTTTGTCATACATTTGATAACCCAGCGGTATTCTATACCTTGGTTGACTTTGGCATAAGGAAATCCTGTGGCGATGAGAGACTGCTGAAGATCTTTTTGTGAACTTACGGTAAGTTTGTTCCCGTTACAGTAAGATCCCTCTCCTTTGACTGCCCAAAACATCTCTTCCAAGATAGGGTTATAGACTACAGCTAGCACAGGTTCACCCTTTTCCCATACGCCTAGAGAGACAGCAAGATAAGAGATACCGTGGATGAAGTTGGTTGTGCCGTCGATGGGGTCGATGTATATGGCTTTATCATAATAGTAGGTTCCATGATGACTCTCTTCTCCTACAAGTGTATGATCAGGGAAATACTTTTTTAATTCTTCTAGTATATAGTTTTCTGTTTTTACATCATACTGAGTAACAAGGTCAACAACACCTTTGTGTGTTATCTTTTTGTGGGCATGGTAACCTTCTTTAACTATCTTCCCTGCGTCTAATGCTATTTGTTTAAGTATTTCTATTTTATTCATGATAAAAGTATAGTATAATCTTTTAATGACAAGAATTAAAATGCAGTACAGTGAGGCATTAAATGCCCAATCTTAAAAAACAGATACTCTATATAACTTTAGCACTCCTTTTAACGATGATGGTTTTCTTTGGCTTAAAAGCGTATATCCAGGCTAAATCGTATGAAGAGGCAACAACATCTCTGGTAAGTCATATGAGTGCAAAGAAGCTTGCAGAGTTTCAACTCAAAGAACTTGCTGAAATATTTTCTTTTGGATTTTATGAAAATGATAAAAAGAAAAACCTTGCAAAGCTCAGAGTCGAACAAGAGATTTTTAAAAAGAAGAGTCAAGAGTATGCACTCTATTTTATACTGCTTTTCGTTGGAGTACTGTGCAGCTACTTTTTAATCACCCTACGGGCTTTTACTTTTTTTGGCTCTTTGGGTGCATTGATAATGTTGGTATTTGGGTTGATTACTCCTGTTATGATGATGACCATTCACAAAGAGATGGAATATTTGGGTGATGTCGTGCTTTCTTTTGAGTCTAAAGGGGTCATTGGTTCCATCACAAAACTTTTTGAGGGTGGTGACGCGGTGGTGGCGATAGTGATACTTCTTTTCTCTGTCATTGTACCGGTGACAAAAACACTCTCTTTGCTCTTTGTTTCTGTTTTTATGGAGAATACATTTGCACGCGACATTGTGAAATTCTTTAAAATGATAGGGAAATGGTCAATGGTAGATGTCTTTGTGGTAGCAACATTACTGGTTTATCTGACTACAAACAAAGGCGATGTGAGTCGTGCAGAAGTTGAGGTAGGGCTTTACTTCTTCTTGGCGTATGTGATATCCTCCATGTTGGTAAGTTTGAGTGCGGACAAAATGTTGCATCAGCTGCATAGTTAGAAAATTGCCCCTTTTTATCCACTTTTGGCACTGTAAATAAACTTCATATACAACCTCAGAAAGCATTAATAAATATTTGGATATAATCCCTCTCCTAAAACTTTTAGGCTTTAGGAAACTGCGCGAAGAATCTTTGATTAAGTTGCACCGATTACTCAAGGGTTGGAGAGGCAAACATCGTCTATCCACGCAAAAAAAGAGTGTTTACACTCTAGGTGCAGAACATTATGTTCAACAAATTAAAAAAGCGACTAGTCGTGTGAGCCACCTGCTGAAGGTGACATAGCGTCAGCGTAGTGTGTGGGGCTTTGCTCCCCATACACCTATATATTAAAGGGCAGCCAATGAAGGTTAGAGCATCAGTTAAAAAAATGTGTGATGATTGTCAGATCATTAAACGCAAGGGTATCGTACGCGTGATTTGTAAAAATCCAAAACATAAACAAAGACAAGGATAAACATGGCACGTATTGCAGGTGTTGATTTACCACAAAAGAAGAGAATGGAGTATGCACTTACTTACATTTTTGGTATTGGGTTGACAACTTCAAGAAAAATTCTTGATAGAACAGGTATTGACTATAACAAAAGAGTACATGAACTTACAGATGCTGAAGCAGCAACGATTCGTAATGATATTCAAGAAAATGTTATGGTTGAAGGTGATCTTAGAAAAAAAGTGACTCTTGACATTAAAGCACTTATGGATCTAGGTAGTTATAGAGGACTTAGACACAGAAGAGGGCTACCTGTTCGTGGTCAAAAAACAAAGACAAATGCGCGTACTAGAAAAGGTAAGCGTAAAACTGTCGGCGCGGCATAAGGAGTAGCAAAGTATGGCTAAGAAAAAAGTAAAAAAAAGTATTGCAAAAGGTGTAGTGTACGTAGCTGCAACTTTCAACAATACTGTTATTACAGTAACGGATGAAATGGGTAATGTTATCTCTTGGAGCAGTGCTGGTTCACTGGGTTTCAAGGGTAGCAAAAAATCAACTCCTTTTGCAGCAACTGAAGCAGTAGCTGATGCAATGGCAAAAGCAAAAGAGAATGGTATTAAAGAAGTAGGGGTGAAAGTTCAGGGCCCTGGTTCTGGTAGAGACACTGCTGTTAAAGCAATTGGTGCAACGGAAGGTATTCGTGTAACATTCTTGAAAGATATTACACCACTTCCACACAATGGTTGTAGACCACCTAAGAAAAGAAGGGTATAAGCATGGCAAGATATAGAGGTCCGGTTGAAAGACTAGAAAGAAGACTTGGCGTTGATCTTGGATTAAAAGGTGAGAGAAGACTCGCTGGAAAATCTGCATTGGAAAAAAGACCATATGCACCAGGACAACATGGACAAAGAAGAACAAAGATCAGTGAATATGGCCTTCAACTTAAAGAGAAGCAAAAAGCTAAATTTATGTATGGTATAAGCGAAAAACAGTTTAGAACACTATACAAAGAAGCAAACTCAAAAGCTGGAAACACAGGTGAGATCCTTATCCAACTTCTTGAGCAAAGACTTGACAATGTAGTTTATAGAATGGGGTTTGCAACGACAAGAGCGTCTGCTAGACAATTCGTAAATCACGGACATGTACTTGTTGACGGGAAAAGAATAGATATCCCATCATTTAGAGTAAAAGCAGGTCAAAAAATTGAGATCAGAGAAAAAAGTAAAACAAATCCTCAAATTCTAAGAGCAATCGAATTGACTAACCAAACTGGTATGGTTGAATGGGTTGATATGGATAAAGAGAAACTTTTCGGACTTTTTACTAGAGTTCCAGAGAGAGAAGAGATTGCAATCCCAGTTGAAGAGCGTTTAATCGTCGAGCTATACTCTAAATAATCTTAGTAAAGGCTAGTTAATGAGAAAAATTAAAGTTGCACCATTTATGCCCACAGAGGTAAAAGTCAATGAGATCAGCGCAAACCGTGCTGAGATTATTGCTTATCCTTTTGAAAGTGGATATGCTGTTACACTCGCGCACCCGCTTAGAAGGCTTATTTTAGGTTCTTCTATTGGTTATGCACCTATTTCTGTAAAAATAGAAGGTGCTGCACACGAGTTTGATAACATCAGAGGTATGCATGAAGATGTTGCTGTGTTTATTATAAACCTTAAAAATATCCGTTTTAAAATTAAAGACGGTAGCGATAAGGTAGAGCTTAAATATAGTTTTTGTGGACATAAAGAAGTAACAGCAGAGGATCTAAACAATGATCAAATTGAAGTACTAAATGGTGATTTTCCACTTGCGACACTCAATGAAGATGCTGAACTTAACTTTACAGTTGTTATCTCAAAAGGAATTGGTTATGTACCAAGTGAAGACCTTAGAGATGATGTTGCCACAGACAGTATCGCACTGGATGCCTTCTTTACTCCGGTAAGAAAAGCAAACTATAAGATCGAACCAGTCCTTGTAGAGGATAATCCAAACTTTGAAAAGATCACATTTGATATCCAAACAGATGCTCAGATTGGTCCTGTAGAGGCATTTACAAATGCATTAGAAGTAATGAATAAACAACTTTCTGTTTTTAACGGTGTACTTGATGTTGATATCTCCGTAGCACCGATAAAAAGAAACAATGATGATAGTGAACTCAAACCTTTTATGCAGACTGTAGATAGTCTTGGACTTAGTGCAAGATCATTTAATTCACTTGATAGAGCAGGAATGAAATTTCTTGGCGAATTGGTATTGATGAGTGAAAATGAAATTAAAGATATCAAAAATCTTGGTAAAAAATCTCTTGATGAGATCAACGAGTGCCTAGTTGAGCACGGATTTGGTAGTGAATTTGAACTTGCAGATGTTACAAGAGTAAATCTTGTGAAAAAAATAGAACAACTTAAAGCATAGTTGTATCTTTAGTGAGAGGAATTGGTTATGGGCTTTGCGCATAATCAAAGAGACTTGAATAAACAAAAGGAATATTATGAGACATAAGCACGGTTACCGTAAATTAAATAGAACGTCTTCTCATAGAGCAGCACTTCTAAAAAACCTTTCTATTGCTTTGACAAAAGAGGGTAGAATTGAGACTACATTGCCTAAAGCCAAAGAGCTTAGAAGCTACTATGAAAAACTCATCACAAAAGCAGCAGCTAGTGATTTTAATTCACATAGAGCAATTTTTGCAATGTTACAACACAAAGAGTGTACAAATACAATTGTAAACGAAATCGCACCAAAGTATAGCGATAGAAATGGTGGATATACAAGAATTATTAAAACACGTATGAGAAAAGGTGATGCTGCACCTATGGCAATTATCGAACTCGTATAATTACCTTCTCTCTTTACAGTATTTCAAGGCGTTGCCTTGATTACTATCTTTTAAACTTATAAAATCCACACAACCCATTGACAAAATAGCACTATTAGTGTATAACATTAAAAGAGTCGTAGTACACAACAAATTTACTATGATTTTGTTATAATAGTATGAATTGAATATTATAGATATTTACATAAAGGAGAGACATTGATCCCGTTTACTGATGAAGAATTAGAACCAGCTGTAAAAGATGTGATAGATAAAGTGAGGCCTTCCATTAAATTAGATGGTGGTGACATAGAGCTTATAGCTATTAAAGAGGGTGTGGTTTATGTGCAGCTTCATGGTGCCTGTGTAGGTTGTGGGAGCAGTGGTACGACATTGAAGTTTGGTGTTGAAAAACAACTTAAAACTTTGATACACCCGGAGCTGACTGTTATGGATGTACCTCAAGGCTGGGAAGATAAATTGGATCAATTAGGTTAAAATGAGTAAAGTCAGTCAAGATTTATTATTGCAAAGAGCGGAGAGTGAATTCCTTAAGGGAGACTATGTCAATGCTTTAAGAAGTTATGGGCTTATTTTGAAAGATTATCCCTTGTTGGATGAAGCTAGAGTGGGAGTCTACCTGAGTGATTTAGGTGCAGAAAGTGAAGAAGAAGCGCAGGCACTGTTTGATTATTATCAAATGATTAAAACTAAAAAAGAGAATGCAGCGGATATTATAGACGGTCTTATCAATTCTCTGGACAGCTCCAAACATAATATACAGGAGCTTTTGCTCAATCCCATAGAAGAGCAAATAGAGTATGGAGACGGCATACGTTATAGTGATTTTTTAGCACTTGTAAAGAGCCGTGGAAATTTTAAAAAGGCATTCGAGGATATCATGTTCTCAACCAAAGTGGTGATCACCGATAAAGATGAGTTTATAGACTTTGTGACTCGGCTTGCAAACGAAGGCTTTGATGAAATGGCGTTAGAGTATCTTGATGCTACAACAAAGCTTTTTGGTGATGATCAGGATGTTTTGACCCTATACAATGTTGTTAGAAGCACAGAGAAGTGAAATTAGCTTTTGAAAAAGAGGGCTATAGCTTTCTAAGTGACGATACCAACGCATTGGGTGAAGATACTCTTTTTTTAAAAACAGCACAAAACACCCCCTATTATGAAAAACTGGATTCTAAGCAGGCAACTATAAGTCCTGGTGAACTTATCACTTTTTGGGGACTTGATAAGATGAGAGTTGTTGGGGTGACCGGGACCAATGGTAAAACAACTGTAACCGCAGCTATTTACTCTTTTTTGCTTGACCTGGACGAGAAGCCTGCCCTTCAGGGAACAAGAGGACTATTTGCTCAGGAGAAACGCATAGAAGAGAAAAATATGACCACTCCTTCTATCTTGGAGACACTGCACAATATGAAACAGACCATGGACTTGGGATGTAACTATTTTATTATGGAAGTCAGTTCTCATGCAATAGATCAAAAACGTATAGAAGGGTTGACATTCGCACTTAAAGTACATACCAATGTCACAAGTGACCATTTGGACTATCACGGTACAGTAGAAGAGTATAGACGTGTTAAAAGTCTTTTTTTTGCAGATGAATCACCAAAACTACTTAATAAAGATGATATAAAAAACATCACTTATAATCCGATAGGGGCACAAAGTTACGGTGTAGATGAACCAGCTACCTTTAAAGTTCAAGCCTTTTCACTCATTCATGGTATTACAGCGGGTGTCAAACATATGCAAGCAGAAGCTACGTTTCAATCGCCTATGGTAGGACTTTTTAATCTTTTTAACCTTATGGCTGCGGTTGGTTCTGTTGTAATGCTGACAGGTAGAAAGATAGAAGAGGTGTGCGAAGTGGTTGAAAACTTTGCAGGCGTTGTCGGACGAATGGAAGTGGTGAGCCGTAATCCTCTTGTGATCGTAGATTTTGCACATACAGATGACGGAATGTACCAGGTACTTGACTCCATCAAAGATAGAGATATCTCTGTAGTATTTGGTGCAGGCGGGAATCGTGACAAAGAAAAGCGTCCTCGTATGGGCGCGGTAGCAGGTAAATTTGCCAAGAAAATTTATGTGACAAGTGACAATCCCCGCGATGAAGTGCCTGAAATGATACTTGAAGATATTCTTATAGGGTTACGTGGTAAAGGCCATGTTACTGCCACGCCGGACAGAAAACTGGCTATTAAAATGGCACTCGATGACTTGGAAGATGATGATGTTTTGCTTATTTTAGGTAAGGGTGATGAAGATTATCAGGAGATCAAAGGGGTGAAATATCCGTTTGATGACAGAGAAGTTGTAAGAGAACTTTTAAATATCCAAAACAGGCATCTGTGAAAGATGCCATTACTTGAGTTTCTTAGAACATATATATTATCTTGAAGATAGATATGATTCAAGAGGCCCGAAAAGTTGGGTGTGTAAAATAAACTGTGTAAACTCACCTCTTGCCGTCTAATCACTTAGTATATTTTGACATAATTTCACTAAAGAATATACTAAGCTGAGGGTAAATCTCAGGCCAATTCCTCAAACTGTTAGCTTTCCATTTCTC
>JACDJC010001661.1_pt1 | contig 19316 bp, 15 predicted proteins | sample 7454191 | NCBI WGS metagenome assembly JACDJC01 (sample SAMN14253291, study PRJNA609438) | sludge metagenome | isolation source: sludge after 25d culture with pyrite and EDTA | collected 2018-12-20 | reverse complement strand
GATACCTGGTGGAGTAAACTCACCCGTTAGAGCATTTAAAAGTGTTGGTGGAACCCCTGTTTTCATAAAAGAGGGCAAGGGGGCCTACCTTGTTGATATTGATGGAAATGAGTATGTTGATTTTGTTCAAAGTTGGGGACCACTACTTTTTGGACATAGAGATGAGAGCATTGAGAATGCGGTTATGGAAGCCATTAAACATGGACTTAGTTTTGGTGCTCCAACTTTAGCAGAGAGCGAATTGGCATCTCGTGTTATCTCACTTTTTGATTCTATTGAGAAGATTAGATTTGTAAGTAGCGGAACTGAAGCTGTTATGAGTGCCATAAGGGTTGCTAGAGGTTACACATCTCGTGATGATATAGTTAAGTTTAAAGGGTGTTACCATGGACATAGTGACTCACTTTTAGTTCAAGCTGGAAGCGGTGCTGCTACCTTTGGAAACCCTAGTTCACCAGGAGTTCCTGCTGATTTTACAAAACATACACTTTTAGCGGAGTATAACAACATAGAGAGTGTGAAAAAGTGCTTTGAGGACTCTAAAAACATAGCTTGTGTCATCATAGAGCCAATAGCTGGAAATATGGGCTTAGTTCCCGCAGATAAGGAGTTTTTGCACGAATTAAGAGAGCTTTGCGATAAAAACGGAACACTTTTGATTTTTGATGAAGTTATGAGTGGTTTTAGAGCAACACTTCATGGAGCTGAGTCCATCACTGGTGTGAAGCCAGATATGGTAACTTTTGGTAAAGTTATAGGTGGTGGTATGCCTGTTGGTGGTTTTGGCGGAAGAGCGGATATTATGTCAAAACTCTCACCAGAGGGACCTATCTATCAAGCTGGAACACTAAGTGGAAACCCTGTTGCTATGGCGGCTGGACTTGCGGCTATTAAAAAACTTCAAAGTTATCCAAACATCATAGAGACACTTAACAAAAGAGCTATTAGATTGGTTGAGGGTATGAAAAATGAAGCTAAAAAAGTTGGCATTGCAATGCAAGTTGATACAAGAGGGAGTATGTTTGGTTTTTTCTTTAATGAAAATGAGGTAAAAAACTTTGCAGATGCCACAACTTCAGATGATAAAATCTTTGCACAATTTCACTCTAAAATGCTAAATGAGGGCTTTTACTTTGCTTGTTCTCAGTATGAAACGGGCTTTATCTCAACTACTACAACCGATGAGATGATAGAAGATGCCATAAAAGCTAGTTCAAGAGTGTTTAGGGCGATTGTAGATGAAAAATAACACTAACAATGAAGAGAAACCAAAGTATAAACCGCTCATCGAAGCAGCTGATCATCTCTCACTTGGCATATCTATAGTTGTTGCCATCGTAATGGGGGTTGGCATAGGGCTACTTTTGAAAAAATATACAGGTGCAAATTGGACACTTTTTGTTGGTGTTTTCATAGGCATAGCTGCTGCAATATCTAATGTTTATAAAGCCTACTCAAAACAGTACAAAGAGTTTGAAGAGTTATCAAAAGAGCCACGATATGCCATAAAAAAGAGCTTAAAAGATGATGAGGAAGATGAGAAATATTAAGATATTTTTAGTTAGCGAAGCGTTTATCTTACTAACTTGGCTCATTGGTTTTGAGTTTTTTATAAACTTGCAAGTTGCTTTTTTGAGTGCCTATCTTATCATAGGGGCATCAATTTACTCATACTCTAAGATGGTGGACTCTAAGCTTGGTAGTGGTGAGTTTGAAGAAAAAAGAGATGCTTTTGATGAAGTTTTAGACCCTTATGGCTTTGATGAGGAAGATGTTAGCACTGAAGATTTTAAAGCACTCATAAAAGAGGAAAAGAAGAAGATAAAACTACTAAATTTTAAAGATGTTGCTAAAAATTCAAGTGCCACTTTTTCGCCATTTAGGCTAGGTGCTTATGCTGTTTTGATTTTAGGTTTTATAGCTTTGAGCAATAATGAAGTTTTAAATGTAGCCATATACCTACCATCTCTTTTGGTAGGCATAGTGGCTTCTTATGCGAGTTTTAAGACTACTTTCTAACCGATCTTATAGCATTTAAAAGCACTTCAAATCCCTCTTTAGAGGACTTTTCAACTTTTGTTATCTCATTTAGTGCTTCGCTTGAATTTTTATCTTGCTTGAAGAGTTCTATAGCTTTTCTTAGCCCTTGGTGAACTATTTCATGATGATGAGAGATATTTTTTATGGCATCTTGTTTTGTCTCTAGTAGTTTTACAACCTCACTACCAAACCATTTTCCAAACCTACAACTATGCTCATCTTCTATGTTTATATTTTCACCATAAAAAGATGCTCTATAACCTTTTAATTTTAGGTTTATATGGTCAATCTTACCGTTGCTTACATTTACCTCATTTGTTACATTTATGGTATCGTTTAAAATATCATTTGTATTTTTTATAACAAAATCTATGTTTATTTTAAACTCATCTAGCACCTTTATAGCTTCGCTTGAGAGTGTGTAAAACTGCTCACTAGCTTCAGTCATTGTGCTTGATGTTTGTTTTAATCCGCTAATGTTTATCTCAACTTCTTGAGTTGCTTTTTGTGTTCTCTCTGCAAGTTTACGCACCTCATCAGCAACTACAGCAAAACCTCTTCCATGTTCACCCGCACGAGCTGCTTCAATGGCTGCATTTAGTGCTAAAAGATTTGTTTGATCACTTATATCCTTGATGAGATTGATGATCTGCGAAATTGACATAACACTATTATTTAGTGATGTTGTGTCATTTTGAATATTTTCGCTCATTTTTTGAATGTTATCTATAGAACTAACTACCACACTGGTTTGATCATGCAGTGTTTGTGTTCGTTTAGCAGTTTTAGCATTGATGCTATTTATATCGTGGAGCATTTTTAGATTCTCCTCCATAGTGCTTTGCAAAAAGGACATTCCATCTGTATAGCTATCTATGAGGTAATCAACCAAGATAGGATTTTTACAGTCTTTTGAGTTGCTACTTTTTATAGCTTCTAACTCACTATTTTTTTGCGAAACCTCACCCCTTAGAGACTCTATCTCTTTTTTTAGAGACTCTACCTCTATGTTTAACTTTGAGTTTTTTTGCTCAAGTTCACTAGTTTTATTGTTGCTAAAAAACATAACCACCCCTTAAGTTTTTATCTGTTTTTATCTGATCCAAGTAATATTATAGTTGCATACAACTGAAGATAATATTATATTATTACTCCTCCATATAATTTTTAAGCCTACGACCAATTTTTGGATGTTTTAGCTTTTTAATGGCACTAGATTCTATCTGCCTTACTCTCTCGCGAGTAACATTTAGCTCTTTTCCAATCTCCTCTAGTGTTCTATCGCTCTCATCATCCATGATCCCAAAACGAAGTTTTATAACAGCTTTTTCCCTCTCATTTAACTGCTCTAAAACTTGTTCTATTTGAACTCTTAGATCATCTTTTAATATAGCTTCACTTGGGCTAATTGATGATTTATCTTCTATAAAATCACCAAATCTTCCATCATCTTCATTGCCTATTGGAGCCTCTAGGCTTATTGGCTCTTTTGTTATCTTTATAACATTTTTAACTTTTTCAGCACTCAAACCTACTTCAGCTGCAATTGTTTCAACATCTGGCTCTTTCCCATGCTCTTGGAGATGTTTTCGCATAATTTTATTGATGCGGTTTATGGTTTCTATCATGTGAATCGGGATACGAATAGTTCTAGCCTGATCAGCGATAGCACGGCTAATAGCTTGGCGGATCCACCATGTTGCATATGTTGAGAACTTATAACCTTTTTGGTACTCAAACTTATCAACCGCTTTCATAAGCCCGATATTGCCCTCTTGGATGAGATCTAAAAATGGCAAACCTCTGTTTGTGTATCTTTTTGCAATGGAAACAACAAGTCTTAAGTTTGATTTTGCCATCTTTGTTTTTGCAACTTCAGAGATGTTTTTTCCTCTTTTTATCTGCTCTAGGATCTCTGCTAGTTTTTCTGGCTCCATATCGAAGCTATTTTTAGAAGCCTCTTTTGTTTGAACTAGCTTTTTTATCTCCATGTATGTACTAACCATTGTTGCTTCAGGAACTAGCGAAGCTATCTCTTCTTTGTTTAGGTTTATTATTTTTCCTAGTAGCATTTTATGGTTAGCTTTTAGAGTTGCATTAAATAGTGGAAGTTTATACTCTAGTCTTTTTAACTCTTTATCATAACCCTCATCGCTTTTTAGAGTTGTCTCCATGGCTTTAACTAGCTCATTTATAAGTTTTGAAGTTGGTCCTAACTCAAGTAGTGCCTCTTTTAAAACTTTCTTTTTAAAAGTTAATGTTAAATAATATGAAACAGATTCAAGTGAAATTTCTATATCTAAAAACTCAGGCTCTTTTTCGGCAAATTTTGCCCAATCCTTTTTCGCTTTTTCAAGGTTTTTAAAACTTTGAGTTACATTTTCAACTCTTGTTTTATCTTTAGCTGAGAGAGGTTTTTCTTTGGCTTCTTCATCTTCTTCATCACTCTCATCTTCTTCATCACTCTCATCCGAGCCATCTTCAGCACCATCATCTTCAAAGTTTTTAAAGAGCTCTTTTACTCGCCTTTCACGGTTTATTAGCGGGTCTTTATAATCTAGTATAAAGTCTATGAGGTAAGCCACTGAGCAGATAGCATCTATGATGATTCCCTCACCTTTTTCTATCTGTTTAGAGATGTCTATCTCCTCTTCTTTGGTTAATAGCGGGATTTGCCCCATCTCTCGAAGATACATTCTAACAGGTGAATCAGATCTACTCCACTCTAGCAACTCGTGCTCTTTTAGTATATCGAACTCCTCAAATTCAGCCGATTCTATCATCTTTTGATGAGCCACAAGTGCTGCTTCATGCTCTTTTTCATTTAGAAGTTTTGCATGTTCGCTAGATGAGTAGAAGCTTAGATTGTGTTTTTGCATAAGCTTAAAGATATTGCTTACTTGGGCCGCTGATGGTTGCTTATCGAAAAAATCTACGATGGCATCATAGGTTGTAAATTTTTTAGCTTTGTTTTCTGTAAAAAAATTCTCTATGGCTTGGTTTAGTTCTTTTGTTGTCATATATTGAAGTCTCTTTAAGGATTTTAAAAGGTGGATTATACCCAGATTGTTATTAATCTTTACTTTACATAAATGTGGAATACCATTTGCTTATAGTAGTGTAAAGTTAAATTTTTAGGGGTTTTATATATGCAAAGTAGCTACTATAGTTCAGCTTCAGCGATGCAGAGTGAGTTCAATCGCATGAATATGATAGCAAATAACCTAGCCAATGTACATAGTAATGGTTTTAAAGAAGATAATGCTATAGTTGGGACTTTTTCAAGACTTTACCAAAAAGCAAGAGATGAGTTACCTTATAAAAACCATACTTATGAGGCAGCTTCATATATAAATAGATCTTTGGATAAAGCCCCGCAAATTGTAGATACATATAGTGACTTTAGTGTTGGAAATATGCAACAAAGCTCAAACCCACTTGATGTTGCTCTAAACAAAGAGGATCTGTTTTTTTTAGTTAAAACTCCAGCAGGGCTTAGGCTAACTCGCGATGGAGCATTTAGTAAAGCTGAAGATGGAACTTTGATAACAAAAGATGGTTATGAAGTTTTACCGAGTGATTATTTTATATCTAACCAAAACATAAGATTAAACCCTGAAGATACCATAGTGCAGATAGATAAAAGCGGAACTATCTCAACAGGTGGAGTAAATGGAGCCATGTTAGATGATAATGCACAGCTTTTTATAGCTAGAGTTCAAAATGTAAGAGATCTTAAAAAAATGGGTGATAATCTTTATAGTTTTGAGGATACAGCTTTAGAAAATGGCTCATATAATGACACATCTTCGGTGATGCAAGGGTATGTTGAAAAAAGCAATGTAAATGCAGTAAAAATGATGACTCAAATGATTGAAGCAAATAGAATGGTTCAGATGTATCAAAAAGCGATGGATTCGCAGATGAATGATATGAACCGTGACGCGATAGAAAAATTAGCAAGAAAACAGTAACTTAAGGAGTAGATCATGATGCAATCACTATATATAGCTTCAACAGGTATGATAGCTATGCAGACGCAAGTTGATACAACAGCAAATAACATCGCCAATGTTAACACCATAGGTTTTAAAAAATCAAGAGCAGAGTTTGCGGACTTGATGTATAAAGTTATGGAGTATGCGGGAACTTCAACAAGCGATTCAACCAGAAGTCCAACGGGCATAGAAAATGGGCTTGGTGTTAGACCAACTGCGATAAATAAAATATTTTCAGAGGGTAACTTAAAACAGACAGATAATCCTTTGGATATGGCAATAACAGGGCAAGGTTTTTTTAAACTCGAACTTCCAAATGGCGATGAAGTATATAGCAGAAATGGTGCTTTTAAGGTTGATGAGGAGGGAACTTTAGTCAATGCAGATGGGTATAGAGTGATCCCTGAAGTTGTTATACCAGAAGATGCAACATCTATAAGTGTTGGAGTTGATGGTACTGTGAGTGTTATACAAGCTGGGCAAACCGAAGCAACTGAAGTTGGACAGATAACTCTAACAAACTTCATAAATCCAGCAGGGCTTCACTCTTTAGGAGATAACCTCTTTTTAGAAACTGCTTCATCTGGACAACCTGTAGAGGGAGTCGCTGGTTTTGATGGACTTGGTAACATTAGACAAAACTTTGTTGAGCTTAGTAATGTTCAACTAGTTGTTGAGCTAACTGATCTTATAACAGGGCAAAGAGCCTATGATGCTAACTCAAAAATCATCACAACAAGCGATGAGATGCTCTCTACAACAAACTCACTAAAAAGGTAGCCTTGAATTTAGGCTACTCTTTTAAATTGCGAGATTAATTAATTTTTATTACTTTATATTATTTTTTTGACATTTTTTAGATATAATCTTGCATCGTTCTTTAATTGTGGAATGTAATAAATCTAAAGGGAGATATATTTATGGTCAAAAAAACGCTATTTAGTATAGTGGTTTGTGGTCTATGTTCATTAGACCTAAGTGCTCTAACACTTAAACAGAGTATAGAGGAAGTTATTGCTACTAATCCTGTAGTTCAGGAGAGACTTAGTAATTTTAAAGAGATCCAACAAGATTTGGGTATAGCGCAATCTGAATGGTTACCATCGCTAGATTATAGTGCTTCTATTGGTAGAAATAATGGCGGAGATATTTTCAAAAGCAAAGGCTCTTCTTGGAGATATGGAGCTAGTGATGCTAGTTATAACAACTACACAAACTCACTAAAACTTACACAAAACATCTTTAATGGTTTTAGTACAACTCATAAGATTGAGTATCAAGAAGCTAGGATACTAGCTGCTGCAAACCACTACATAGAAAATGTTAATGACATAGCTTTTCAGATGAGCGGTGCTTATATTGATGTCATAAGAAGCTATAGACTGCTTCAAAATGCAAAAGATGCGGTTGAGATAAACAAAAAAATCTATGAGGATGTAAAATCTCTATATGATCAAGGTTTAACAACAAAATCGGAAATGACTAAAATATATGCGGCTCTCTCACTTGCTAACTCAAATCTCGTAGTTCAACAAAACAATACAGTAGATAAAGAGTTTAGATTTAAAAGATTGCTTGGTAGAGATGTAAATGTATCTGAACTTAGCCTTCCAGCTCTAGATATGGTTATGCCATCAAACATAGATGAAGCTTCAAAAATAGCTATGCAGAACAATCCATCGCTTATAGTAAGTCACTATAATACTATGGCTGAGCAAGCTCTTTATAAACAAAAAAAGAGCAAATATTTACCGACTATCAATATAGAAGCAGAGCAACTGCTAGATAATCAATCAGCTTCACATGGAAAAGGTGCTGCTTATGAGTCACCAGATGATAGGCAAAGAATTATGCTTGTGCTTAATTGGAACCTTTTTAATGGTTTAGCAGATATTGAAGATGTGCAAAAAAGCATTAGCTCTATTAATCGTGAAGTTGAAACTCACAAAGATCTAAAAAGACAAACCATAGAGGGACTAAGTCTATCATGGTCTGCTTATGAGCTCTTGGGTGATCAGCTAAAAGATCTATATGAGTACTATAACTACTCAAAAGATACACTAGAGAGCTACCAAAGTGAGTATGAGATGGGTAGAAGAACATTACTTGATTTACTATCGGCTCAAAATGATTTAATTAGCTCAAAGTCTCAAATCATAAATGCTCAAATGGACAAACTTTTTGCACAATATCGCATATTGGATGCTATGGGAATGCTTGTTAAAAACACGCTTGATGAAGAGGATTATAATAAAGTTATAACTCCAACTACTTCACCTTATAAAGGGCAACTAGATACACTAGAGCCTAAAGAAGATAAGATCATATATAGTGGTGCAAAATCTAACTCTTTTGTAGATAGTGACTTTGATGGCGTAGCTGATGAGCTGGATAAATGCCCAAATACTCAATATGGTATGAAGGTAGACAAAGATGGTTGTGAGATCAAAAACGAAAACAACATATACAATCTAACGGACGAGGTTTACACTAAAATGGTATTAAAACCTACTCCACCAAGTGCGGTACAAAAATAGAGGCTTAAGTGGGTGTAAAATTCCAAAGAAACGATAGTTTATTAGATGCACTAGTTTTATACACTAAGTTGTTTCATAAACCATACTCGGCGGAGTCCTTGCTTCAAGGACTTCCTGTTGATACTAAGGCTGGTGGTGGAGTTTTATTTTCGCCTAGTAGCTCAAAGTCCCTTTTCTCAAGAGCAGCAGCTAGGGCAGGGCTAAAGAGCACTATTATCAAAAAACCAATCAAAGAGTTTTTAAAACTTCAGCTTCCAGCTATTTTAATGCTAAAAAATGAAAATAGCTGCATACTAGATAGCTTCAATGAAGATAAATCAAAAGTCAAAATTATCTTTGCTGCTCAAAGTGAGCCATCACAGGAGTGGGTTGAAGTATCTAAGCTAGAAGATGAGTATCTAGGTTATGCTTTTATGCTTAAAAAAGCATATGAGTATGAGGATGAACATGGTAACAAAACACTTGATTTTAACAATCAAAAACATTGGTTTTGGAGCACTTTAGGGTTTTCTAAAAAGATCTACTTAGATGTCATATTAGCCTCTGTTTTAGTAAATCTTTTTGTTTTAGCTACACCGCTTTTTACTATGAATGTTTATGATAGAGTCATACCAAACAATGCTCAAGAGACACTTATGGTTTTTACCATAGGAATCATAGTAGTCTTTATCTTAGATGCAATACTTAAGTTTTTAAGGTCTTACTTTTTGGAGATGGCAGGAAAAAAGAGTGATATTATAATGTCCTCCATTATTTTTGAGAGGGTGCTTGATCTTGAACTTAGCTCTCACCCAAAATCTGTTGGTTCATTTGCAAATAACATAAAAAGTTTTGATAGTGTTAGAGGTTTTTTAACAAACTCAACTCTTAGTGTGCTTATAGACTTTCCATTTGCCATCTTGTTTTTGATAGTTATATACTACATAGCTGGAGTGCTAGTTTTGGTTCCTATTGTGACGCTTTTGCTAGTTGCTATATATGCTTTTTTCATAAAAGAGCCACTTAAAAAAAGCATAGAGAGCACATATGAGGCTAGTGCCAAAAAAAATGGGATCCTCATAGAGTCGCTAAATAACATCGAAACCATAAAAACCCACTCAATGGCTGGTAAAACGCAGTATAACTGGGAAGAGGTAACAGGTGAGATAGCTCAAAAGAGTTTAAAATCCAAACTAATCTCAGCTTCCATCCCAACAGTAACTGGCTTTTTAGTTGGCATAAATACCGTTTTGGTTGTTGGTTTTGGTGTTTATCTTATACAAGATTTTAAACTCACAATGGGTGGAATCATAGCAACTATGATATTATCTGGCCGTGCAATAGCTCCAATGGGACAATTAGTTGCTCTTATAACTAACTTTGAAGATACAAAAACATCTTTTAAAATGTTAGATGATATAGTAAACAAACCACTTGAGCGACCTCATGCAAAAGAGTTTGTAAAAAGACCAAATCTACAGGGTAACATCGAATTTAGAGATGTATCTTTTAAGTACCCAGACTCAGAAGCATATGCTCTTAAAAATGTAAGTTTTTCTATAAATGCAGGTGAAAAAGTGGCATTGATTGGGCGGATTGGTTCAGGTAAGAGTACCATTGCTAAACTTATACTAAAGCTATATAAACCAGATAGTGGATTAATACTAATTGATGGCATAGATATATCTCAAATAGATCCAGCAGATATAAGAGATGCAGTTGGTTATGTGCCACAAGATATACATCTATTTAGAGATACCATAAAAAACAATATCGTTTCAGCTCATAGATTTGTAGATGATAACTGGATGCTTGAGTGTTCTAAAATAAGCACAACCGACGAGTTTGTAAAGCTTCACCCAATGGGATATGATCTACCAATTGGTGAGAGAGGTTTAGGGCTATCTGGTGGACAAAGACAGAGTGTTGGCATCGCTAGAGCTTTGGTTAATAATGCAGATATTTGGCTCTTTGATGAACCAACAAATGCAATGGATCAAACAACAGAGATGATGGTGTTAAATAACTTAAATTCAGCCTTATCACAAAAGACTCTTTTGCTAGTAACTCAAAAAATGAGCCTACTAAACTTAGTAGATAGAGTGATAGTTATGAATCACGGGCAAAAAGTGCTAGATGGATCAAAAGAAGATGTGCTAAAGAGACTAGGTGGGCAAGATGTTTAAAAAATATAAACATATATATGATGCCTTTTTTGAGAAAAAAACAATGGAGAGCTCAAAACATTTAAATGAAGTTGATCTAGAGTATATGAGCTCACTTAGCTCAGCGGTATTGCTCTCAAGATCTAAGACTTTTCACTGGGTTTTGATAGCTTTTTTAGTTACTATAGCTTTATTTGTTATCTGGGCATATTTTGCAGATATAGATGAGATAGCAAGAGGACAAGGCAAGGTTGTACCTAGTGGACAAAACCAAGTTGTGCAAAACCTAGAGGGTGGAGTTGTCTCTGAGCTTTTAGTTCAAGAGGGCGATAGCGTGGTAAAAGATCAGGTTTTGCTTAAGATCTCAAATGAAAAATCAACTTCAACTCAAATGTCAAATGAGATAAAAGCAAGGTACTTTGATGCTCAAATACAAAGACTAAAAGCAGAACTAGCAAGAGCCTCTTTTAATCCGCCATTGGGTAGTGATGATGAGTTAAATAGCTTTTTGCAAAATGAGAAAGAGTTGTTTAATACAAATATGAATCAACTCTCATCAAAAATAGCTATATTTAACGAACAAATTGCACAAAAGAAAAATCAATTAAGCGACACTAGACAAACCATAGAGCATCTAAGATTTTCAGTTGATGCCATTACAAAAGAGGTTGAGATGACTGAGCCTATGGTTGCTAGAGGGATTAGAAGTCAGGTTGATTTTCTAAAGCTTCAAAGGGAACAGAGCGACTCAAAGCAAAAACTTCAAAGTGCCATACTTAGCATCGATAAGATAAACTCAGAGATAGCAGAACTAAACAAAAAGATTAAAGAGACAAACGAAGATAGCGATGCTAAAACAAGAGAGAAGCTAAATCAAACCATAACTTCACTAAAAGATGTTGAGGCAAATAAGGTAGCTTCAAGTGATCAGCTAGAGCGAACAGTTGTGAGGGCACCAACAAATGGGATAGTGCAAAAGTTATATGTAAACACCATAGGTGGAAGTATAAAACCAGCTCAAGATCTCTTAGAGATTGTACCAACAGATACTAAGCTCATCATTGAGACAAAAGTGTTGCCCAAAGATATAGCATTTATCTACCGCAATCAAAAGGCTAAAGTTAAGTTTTCAGCTTTTGATTTTTCCATATATGGTGGGCTTGATGGTAGGGTTGTTGGTATTTCGCCAGATACCATCACTGAAAAAGATAACAAAACTTTTTACATAGTCAGTGTTGAGACAAACCAAAACTATATAGAAAAAGATGGAAAAAGAAAATATATCATAACAGGTATGATGGCCGATGTTGATATTATTACAGGTAAAAAAAGTGTACTCAACTACATTTTAAAGCCTATCTTAAAAACAAAAACATATACATTTACGGAGAGATGATATGCAAATAGTGCTATTTTGCGAAGATATAGATCTTTTGCAAAGATGGGAAAGACATCTAAATGTTTTAGCCAAGCTTAAAAAGGTGGACTCTATAGACTCTCTTTTGGAGTTAAGCTCAAGTATAATTGTGCTAAATGAAGATGCTATGCTAGAAGATAGAAACTTAAATATCCTAAGATTGCTTCAAAACCAAAATAGGATCTTATATTTAAGTAGATCTCCTGAGCTAGAGAGTGCAAAAAAGATGCTCTCTCTTGGCGTTAGTGGTTATGGAAACTCTTTGATGAATCAATCTTTTTTCTCTAGTGCACTAGATGCTATAAAGCAAGGCTTTGTGTGGATAGCTCCACAAATTGTCTCTGATATGGTAAAAGATATGACTAGCTCTACTCAAAAAAGAAGTGAAGATATATTTTCCAAGCTAACTCAAAGCGAACAAAAGATTGCTGAGTTCATTAAAGATGGGTATAAAAATCAAGATATAGCAGATGAGTTAAATGTCTCATTAAACACCATAAAAACCCACATAAAGAGTATTTATGAAAAACTAGGTGTTAAAGATAGACTCTCTTTTGCTACTCTTTTTACTTAGAACATATCTTTAGGGTTAGAATCACTTAAGTGCGACCAAGCAAGTTTAGCTCCACCTAGTACATGAAAGTGGAGATGTTTAACTTCTTGGTTTCCATTTTCACCGATGTTTGTTATAACTCTGTACCCGCTTTTATCTATACCAACTTCACGAGCAACATCTTGTATAAATGTAGTCATACCTTGCATAATCTCTGCAGATACTTCATGAAAACTATCAACATGCTCTTTAGGTATGGCTAATATATGTGTTGGAGCTTTTGGGTTGATGTCATGAAATGCTATAAATTTATCATTTTCTAGCACTATATTTGATGGAATCTCTTTATTTACTATCTTACAAAATATGCACATTTTTTCTATCCTTAATCTAATTTTTGTTTTAGGAGTAACATTTTAACATATAAACATCTTATAATCATTTTTTGCTTATAATAGCGGCAATTTTTACTAATGGATAGGTTAATTTGAAAAAGTGGTATGATGCTATACAAGCAGCAAAAAATACTCAAGAGCTTGAGGGTTTAAGAGTAGATATATTTGGCAAAAAGGGAGTGCTTACTTTAGAACTCGCTAGGTTAAAAGATCTTAGCGGCGAGGAAAAAGGCATAGTTGCCAAAGAGTTAAATCAACATAAAAATGCACTACTAAGCGAACTTGGTGCTAAAAAAGAGCAACTAGCCCTAATTGAGCTTGAAGTTAAGATGAGAGCACAAGGAGTAGATGTCTCGCTTTTTTCTCAAGATAGTAGCTCCATAGGAGCCTTGCACCCTGTTATGCAGACGATGGATAGGATAGTTGAGTACTTTACATCTATGAACTTTAGTATTAAAACAGGTAGTATGGTTGAGAATGATTTTAACAATTTTGAAGCACTAAATCTTCCAAAGTACCACCCAGCTAGAGATATGCAAGATACATTTTACTTCAAAGATGAAATGCTTCTTCGTACACACACATCACCTGTCCAAATAAGAACTATGTTATCTCAAAAGCCACCAATTAGGATGATAGCACCTGGAGCCGTTTTTAGAAGAGACTATGACTTAACTCATACACCGATGTTTCATCAAGTTGAGGGACTTCTTGTTGATGAGCAGGGGAGTGTCTCTTTTGCAAATCTAAAGTATATCTTAGAGGATTTTTTAAAATATATGTTTGGAGATGTAAAAGTTAGATTTCGCCCAAGCTTTTTCCCTTTCACGGAGCCATCGGCAGAAGTTGATATATCTTGCGTGTTTTGTCATGGAGATGGTTGTAGAGTCTGTTCTAAAACGGGATGGCTTGAAGTTTTAGGATGTGGCATCGTAGATCCAAATGTTTTTAAAGCCGTTGGCTATGAAGATGTTAGTGGTTATGCTTTTGGCTTGGGTGTTGAGAGATTTGCGATGTTAATTCACCAAATAGGTGATCTAAGATCGCTTTTTGAGGGAGATATGAGATTGTTGGAGCAGTTTAGATGATAGTTACTAGAAGTTGGTTAAATGAGTGGGTAGATCTAAATGAGATTTCAACAGATACTCTAGCTAAGACATTAAACTCCATAGGTTTAGAGGTAGATAAGATCCATAGCTTTAGCATCCCAGATGGTGTTGTTTTTGGTAGAGTTCTTGAGTGTGTAAAACATGAGAATGCCTCAAAACTCTCTGTTTGTCAAGTTGATGTTGGAAGTGGTGTAAATCTTCAAATAGTCTGCGGTGCGGCAAATGTTAGAGCAGGACTAGATGTGGCGGTTGCTACAAATGGAACTACTATGCCAAATGGTATGAAGATAAAACCTGTTGTGCTGCGTGGTGTAGAATCAAATGGTATGATTTGCTCTGCTAGTGAGCTTGGTTTAGCGAATGTAAATGATGGCATAATTGAGCTAGATGATAGCATAGGTTCATATAAACTAGGTGCTAGTGTAAATGCTAATAAAATACTATGTGATGATCTTATAGAGATAGAGCTAACCGCAAACAGAGGGGATTGTCTAAACATACGAGGAGTAGCAAGGGATCTTAGTGCTGCATTAGAGAAATCTTTACTTCAGATAAACTACAAAGAGAGTGATGAGAAACGAGTCGGTATCGGTAGGGTTTTGCACCTTCATAATGATGGCAAATTAAATGTAAACCTAAAGTATAAAGCATTTGAGCCACTAGAGTTTAAGCTGCCACTGCTCATTAAGTTAAGATTAGCTCAAATCGAGGCTAAAAAATCTAACGATATAGATATGCTAATGAGCTACATTACTCATCATTGCGGAGTTTTACTAAAAACTTATAGTTATGATTTTTTTGACTCAAATGGCTCAGCTAAGATCAACCTTTTGAAAAATAGTGATGGATTTATCGAGATACAAAATGATAAACAAAAAGTAGCTTCAATAGCTGGAGTATCACAGCTAGATGATTCTAAAATTAAAGAGGATGATAAGCTGATATTTATAGAAACTAGCTACATAGATCCTGAACTTATCTCTAAAAATATGCACGGTAAAAAACTAGCTTTATCGGATGATTTTTATAGGTCTTCAAGAGGTAGTGAACCAGATTTGGAACTTGGTCTAAAAATAGCGGTACAACTAATTGAAAAACACTCAAAATCAATCATATATGGTGGTGTTATAGAGTATGTAAATGAGATTGAAGATAGGATTATCAACTTTAGAAAGTGCGATATAGATAAGATTATAGGGCAAAGTATAGATAAGCTTCATATAAATAAAATTTTAAAGCATCTTGGCTTTACAACTGAGAAATCAACGGGTGATAATTTTGTAGCCGTTGTGCCAAAACATCGCCATGACATACTAAACACTCAAGATATTTCAGAGGAGATACTAAGGATACTAAAGATAGACAACATACCATCTAAACCTATCGCTTTTGTTGAGCAAAATAGACTTAATGATGATTATGTGGAGTATAAAAAACGAAGTGCTTATAGACACAAAGCTGCACAAAGTGGATTTTTTGAGAGTGTGCATTTTGCTTTTGATGAGAGAAAAATGTTAAGTAAGTATGGTTTTGATACTATTGATAAAAACTTAGAGTTGCTAAACCCTATTGTAAATACACTAGATACTCTAAGAACCACGCTTCTTTTGTCGCTTTTACGCTCAGCCTCATTTAATGCAAAAAATAGCTACTCATCCATAAAACTTTTTGAGATAGGCTCAGTTTTTAATAAAAAAAGAGAAGAATCTCTTAGATTTTCACTCATCATGAGTGGCGAGAGAGAGAGGGATGGGCTCTTAAATAGTGGAAAACCTGCTATGGTTGATTTTGGTTTTTTTGTACAAAAATTATCAAATATTATGGGCTCATTTAAACTAGTTGAGTCAAAACCACTGCACGCTTTAGCACACCCTTTTATATGTGCAAATATAGTTGTGGATGGTAAAAGTGTGGGCGAAGTTTTTAGGCTTCATCCTAGCATTGAAGAGGAGTTTGACTTAAGAGATACTTTTTTATGTGAAATAGATTTTACAGCACTTCCATATGAGCTAAAAAAAGCACAAGAGATCTCTAGGTTTCAGCCATCTTTTAGAGATTTAAGCATCATTATTCCAAAAAATATGAAGTATGAGAGCATAAAAGAGGTTATAGATAACATAGCTCATAGTGATATAAAAAGATACTACGCGGTAGATAGGTACAGCGATGAAAAACTAGGAGAGAGTGTTAGTTTAACTTTAAGATTTATGCTTCAAAGTGCTACTAAAACTTTTGAAGATGATGATATAAATGCCATTATGGATAGTATTTTAGAGCAGTTGGATAAAAAGCTAGGAGTTGGACTTAGATGATGGGAGCTAAGATATATAAGAGTGGAAGTTTTGATATAGTACTAGATGATATAGCTTCAGATAAATCGATCTCGCATCGTTGTGCCATGTTTGCACTCTTAGCAGATGGAGAGAGCATTATCACTAACTACTTAAGAGCGGGGGACTCTATGTGTACTCTTAATATTGTCAAAAACTTAGGAGCTAATGTAGAAGATGATGGAGAGACCATTAAAATAAGCTCACAAGGCATTAAAGAGAGTTTTGATGTGCTAGATTGTGGAAATTCTGGAACTGCCATGAGACTTTTTTGTGGACTTTTGAGTTCGGCAAATGGACATTTTGTACTAAGTGGTGACAGATATCTTCGCTCCCGCCCTATGAAGCGAGTTACAAAACCACTTATGGATATTGGTGCAAAATTAGATGGCAGAGAAGATGGCGAACTAGCTCCACTTAGCATTAGAGGCTCATCTCTTAGAGCATTTAACTATGAGAGTAAAATTGCTTCAGCGCAAGTTAAAAGTGCTATGATTTTAGCAGCTCTTAGAGCCGATGAAGAGTGTGTTTATAGAGAGCCAGAGCTTAGTCGTGATCATACTGAGCGAATGCTTCAAGGTATGGGAGCAGATATAAAAACAGATGCACTAACTACAACCATAAAACCTCTAACAAAACTTCTAAAACCCCTAAATATGCGGGTTCCAGCCGATCCATCAAGTGCTTTTTTCTTTGCAGTTGCAGCTGCTATTACTCCAAATGCAAAAGTCACTCTAAAAGGATTAACTCTAAATCCCACTCGTGTAGAGGCCTTTGAGGTACTTAAGAAAATGGGTGCAAAAGTGAGCTTTATAGAGACTCAAAACATATATGAGCCAATCGGTGATATAGTAGTTGAATATGCCCCATTAAATGCCATAGTAGTTGAGGATAATATCTCATGGCTAATAGATGAGTTGCCAGTTTTAAGCATCGCTTTTGCCTGTGCAAATGGAGTTAGTCTCATAAAAAATGCAAAAGAGTTAAGAGTAAAAGAGTGCGATAGAATCAAAGCTATGGTAGATGGGCTAAGAGTTTGTGGCATAGAAGTAGAAGAGTTTGAAGATGGTTATAGTGTAAAAGGTGGCGAGTTAAAAAGTGCAAAAGTTAGTAGTTTTGGCGACCACCGAATAGCTATGAGCTTTTTAGTAGCAGGGCTTAGAAGTGGTATGGAGGTAGATGATATTGAGTGCATCGATGCCTCTTTTCCTAACTTTTTTGAACTCCTCAAAAGATTAGCAAGTGTGGAGATGTTATGAGAATAGAATTAGCTGAGAGTTATGGCTTTTGTTTTGGTGTTAAAAGAGCTATAAAGATAGCTGAGGAGAACCAAAACTCGGCTACTTATGGACCACTTATCCATAACTCAAAAGAGATTGAGAGGTTAAATAGAGATTTTTCAGTTGGCCTAAGCGAAGATCATAAAACCTTTAAAAGTGGCGATAGAGCAGTCATTAGAACTCATGGCATCCCAAAAAATGAACTAGAAGAACTTATGGAGCGAAAAGTAGAAGTTGTTGATGCAACTTGTCCTTATGTTACAAAACCGCAACAAATTTGTCAAGAGATGAGTGAGAGAGGGTATGATATTGTTATATTTGGTGATGATGCTCACCCAGAGATAAAGGGCGTAAAAAGTTATGCAAAAGATGGTGCACTAGTTGTCACAAGTCCAAAAGATTTAGAAGATGTGAAGCTAAAAGATAAAATAGCCCTAGTCGCCCAGACTACTAGAAGGGTTGAGGATTATCTTGAAGTTGCATCTTATCTTATACCAAGACACAAAGAAGTTAGGGTTTTTAACACTATCTGTAACGCAACTTTTGATAATCAAGAAGCAGTTAGAAAACTATCTAAAAGAGCTGATGTTATGATCATTATAGGTGGTAAAAACTCATCCAATACAAAGCAACTCTATAACATTGCAAAAGATAATTGCGATGATAGCTACCTCATAGAAGATGAGAGTGAACTTGATTTTTTTTGGTTTGAAAACAAGGAGCTTTGTGGCATAAGTGCGGGAGCTTCAACACCTGATTGGATTATTCAAAAAGTTATCGACTCCATCGAATGTAGAGTGAATGCTTTATAAAAATCTTATCTATTATTTGGTACAATAGCAAAATTTTTAAGTAGTGAAGGAACATAGTTGATGGCGTATAATGACGAATCTTATACAGAAGAAGAGAGTTTTGCAGAGCTGTTTGCAGCAAGTGAAAAAGAGCAGGAAGAGACTCGCATTATCGAGGGTGAAGTAGTAGAGATACAAGTAGATGATAATAGAGCTTTAGTTAGTGTTGGTGATAAACTAGAGGGAATACTAAGTCTTGATGAGATTAGTGAAGATGGTGTTTTAAAGTTTGGTGTAGGCGATAAGATAAAGGTTATGATAACAGGTTATTATAACGAGCGACCAAAAATCTCATACAAAAAAGTACAAGAACAACAAAAAACTCTTGAATTCATTGAAGCCCACAAAGATGACTTTGAAGATGTTGTTGTAGAGGGTGTTATAACTAAGAAAAATCGTGGTGGATATGTAGTTGAATCTGATGGCATCTCATTTTTCTTACCACGCTCGTTAGCACTTTTCAAAGATGATAATGTTATTGGCAAAAAAGTAAAAGCCCAAGTTAGTAAAATTGATGAACAAAATGGAACCATAGTTATATCTCGCAGAAAACTATTTAACGAAGAAAAAAGAAGAAAAAAAGAGATAGTTAGCACTTTGATGCAAAACGATGAACTAATCCAGGGTATAGTTAAAAAGATAACAAGTTATGGAATGTTTGT